>ERZ779861.98-NODE-98-length-128372-cov-7.229946_pt1 | contig 128372 bp, 111 predicted proteins | sample MGYA00511558_ERZ779861 | MGnify/ENA primary metagenome ERZ779861 (study PRJEB29588, sample SAMEA2163432) | human gut metagenome | biome: human gut; feature: human-associated habitat; material: faeces | place: Denmark | collected 2008/2010 ...
ATTATTTTTAAATTAATTAATTTCTTTACTGAAATAAGAAAACTGATATAATTATATCATTATTTATAAATGTCAGTTTTTTCTCTTTTTTGAATATTGTTTTTTGTTTTTTCAAAAGCAAAATTATAAAAGATTTATATTTTTGTGCTAAAACAAGTATTCTATAATATTCTTTTTACAAAACTTTTATGTGGTGAATAATAATATAAAGATTATCAATGTATTAACGCTCCTTATGTTATTCTTGTTTCTCTTAGGACAAGGAGTCTGGATCTATCATGTGCGTGAATTGAAAGTTAAAGAATTCAAAATGCGGGCAGGTTATCTTCTTTCGGAAGTGGCGGAGGAATATATTGCAGACGAGGGGCTTAAGTATTTGGCTTATGGTAGAGATTCTTCTTTCCGTAATGGGAGATTAAGAGAAAATAAAGATGAAAAATGTTTTCCGGTAAATCATTTCTATGTGTTTTCTGAGGATAAAATCCACTTGGTATATGATGATTTGTACGAGAATCGGGAGCTCGATGTGAGACGACTCGATTCTTTATTGCGGAATGCCTTGACCGAACGTTCTATGCCTCCGTTGGTTTGTTGGGCCATCTCAGACCGGAATACAGGTCATATCTTACTCACTTGCGGGAAAGTTTCCGGCTCCGATAAGTTAATTCAGGCAGTGCCGGCAAATTTGGGATGCGGATTTCAGCATCACCTGATCGCTTCCTTCGAACTCCCTTTTGTATTCAACGCTTTTATGGGTATCTTGCTGGTGGAAGTTATTTTTTTACTCGGTTTTATATTGAGTTTATTGTGGCAATGGCATTACATTCACACTTTTTGGAAAACTTCGGAAGTAAAGATGATGGGGGCTGCTCATCTAGAACATGAGCTGAAAAAACCGATAGCGATTTTATTGAATGCAGTAGAGGATCTGATGGAAAGTAACAAAGATATCCTGACCGCACGGGAGCAGCTGAAATTGAAAATGATGCGGGTAAGATTGATCAAAATGGCTGATATGACAGATACTTTACTCATGATTTGTGGTAATTCCACGCCCCAATTCAAGTGTGCCGATTTGAATGTCAGACAAGAAATGGACATGGTACTCGAACTTTTCGAGATACTCAAACCCTATGCCAAAGTGAGTTTTCATATCACTCCCGAGGCTGCTTCGGCCTGTCTGGATCAGGTCTATTTCTTTTATATGGTGGTCAACCTTGTAGATAATGCTATAAAATATAGTGGTGATCATCCTTGTGTAACCATTGATTGTTGGAAAGAAAATGATAATTTTGTAATCGCTGTCAGAGATAATGGGATCGGCATTCCAAAACGAGAACAGAAGCGTATTTTCCGGGCATTTTATCGGATGAATACTAGGTGCGTGCGTAGAACGACGGGCTTTGGCTTAGGATTGACCTTTGTCCGGAAGGTGGTGGATACCTATGGGGGAGATATTCAGGTGGAAAGCAAAGTTGGAGTAGGCAGCAGCTTTATCGTCGTATTACCACAATAAAAACGGAAAATGACAATTTTGTATGCAGAAGATGATTCTATGACAGTCATGGAAGTTCAGGAAAAACTGGAGAATAATGGTTATGAAGTTATTGTCGCCTACGATGGCAATGAAGCCCTGGAAAAATTTATTGCCTGTAAACCCGATCTGATCGTTCTTGATGTGGATATGCCTGGAAAAGACGGACTCGAGGTCTTGCAGTTTATACGGCTTCAGGATAGTCAAACACCTGTCATTATTTATAGTTGCCTGATTGATGAAGAAAAACAGATCAAAGGTTTGGAATGGGGCGCTAACGTTTACTTACTGAAAAATTATAGTCCGACGCTGCTGTTAGCCCAAATCCAGCGATGCATTGCCCGAAGTGGGGAGGAAGTGATCCGTTTGAGTAAACAGGTCGAATATGATTTTTCGGCTTGTAACCTGAGGGTGTCGGATGTTGTCTATCACCTCACCATGTTGGAGAATAAGATATTTTCCATCCTATGTAAAAACCGCAATACCCTAGTTGCTCGCGAAGATTTACTGAAAGCAGGTTGGAATAGTCAGGCCCCTAACTGCAGTCTGCAACTCAACAAAATGGTCAGCCGTTTACGAAAATTGCTGAAAGGTGATCATTCGGTATATATCCTTACCGAAAAGCCCCTGGGTTATTGGCTTAAAATCGAACAATAAGCGGGACGTTTCCTGCAATGAGGTTGCAGGAACGGTAGCCTTCTACCGCAGAGTGCCGGTATAATTGTCAAGATTATACTCAAAGGAATAATATCGAAAATGTTCGAAAAATAAGCAAATATACCGAAAGCTAACAGACAACCGCTAAGACCGATTTGTCCGCAGCGAAGGGCATTGTAAAAAGCCGTGATCAGGAATAAGAGAAACCAGAGGAGACCTGGTATTCCGTTTTCTACCGTGATCCGTAAATATTCGTTAAAACAGTAGGAAGTATGGTTGTCGATAGCCCATATTTCAGGAGAATCGGGCGAAATAGAACCTTTTTCAGAAAGATGAGGAGTGGATACCAGTTGGCTGAAACTTCCTAAGCCATATCCCTGATCCGGAGATCGACGGATAAGTCCGACGCTTTGTTCCCATAAAAAAGTACAATCTGCTTCCGGATTTTTCATCGAGGTGTACATCGAGTCTCCGATCTTAAATAGGAGGACAAAAAGGAGTAGGGTAAAGAAAATAACCCTCTTCGGATACCAACGTAATAATAACTTATAGCTACGGAAAGTCCGGAAATGGTAGAGAACTACAACATAACATCCTATTCCTGCAATAAACCAGCAACAAGGATTCATGCTGGCTGGAATTAGAGTGAGCACCAGAAATGTACAGAATCCCGATAACACAGGTACAACGAGATACCTTTTACTCGGAGCATCGTTCGCCCGGAGAGCCAGGGAAAGAGATAACGGGAGCAGACAAGCCAAAAGACCGTCATAGCTTTCAGAATTTTGGAAACTGCCGCTCATCTGAGCTATAAGATGGCGGGGAGCTACGAAATCGTGGATCTGACCGAAACCTGCTATTGCTTCACCTAAGAGGAAGAAAAGTAACCCTAAGACTACTGTTAGCTGAATATATTGGGAAAGTCCTGACAATATCCTTACCGTAAGATAAAGAATTCCCAACAGAATGAGATTAAATGCCTGTATATCTGAAAAATGAGAAGACTCACTGTTGAGAAAAGCATTTCCCATAAACAAAATACCCCATAAATCTTGGAGATGAAAATAAAACACCAGCTGCCGTACTGGTCCCAAATTTTTGTTAATCACTTGATTGCAAAACTAGAGTTAATACTTTGCCGACTCCATTGCAATTTAAAAAATCGCTTTCTGTTATCTAAAAACAAATGAAGAGGAACTTCAGAAAGATTGACTTGGGATTTCTATCTAACTTCGGTTCACTCTCCACCAAATAGTTGCTGTGTGTCAACTATTTAATCTTAGGGTTTTATCACCTACCTGATATTCTCCCCATCATTTATCATCTATGCTTCATTATTTGTTTTTGTCTTTACATGACAAACTTAGAAAAGATTATTTTTTCTAAAGAATGGTCTATGTTCTTTAATATACCAAAAATTAAAATAATCGATAATCTATTTATTGTGAGTTGTTTGTTGCTAAAACATTTTGATAAGAAGGAACTAAAAAAGGAGAGGAACAAGAAAAGTGGGCTTGGGAAATGTTTTTTTCCACTTTTACTATGCTCTCTCCTTTGCGTTGTATTTAGTTTTAACCGGCTGACTTTATATAACTAAAGTGATAAGCTACGGTTTACTTCTTCTTCATCTGTTGTTTATTTGTTTCTACACTGTAAATGTAGAAAAGATCTTTTTAACTAAAAAACAGTCTATATTCTTTAATATACCATTCTAAAAAATGATCATTAACTTGTTGGTAAACAGTGGTATCTGGTACAGACCACTCTTGAATACGTAGAGATCAGAGCCAAAATGTTACTGGTATAAAACACTTTTTAGCGTGTCGGTTATAGTGGAGTCGGTACAGGTGGAATGACTCGGACTATAGAAGTTGTGTTTTGTGATCTGGCTAATGCAATAAAATCCTTCGTGAGGGACCTGCGGACTATACCATTTATAAAAATAATTGGCAATTATAACTTTTGCCTGGAGAAATAAAAAAGGAGAGGAACGAGAAACGCAGCCCTTAGGAAAAAATAGTTAACTGCTCAACTTGCTCTCTCCAATACTCGTCGTCGGGTAGAATATCCCCTGCTTGAATCTATAAATTCAGCGTAATGATTTGAGGTTTGTTGCCTTCTTGTGACAGCGCATAAATTGTATTGTCCGCTGCATCATAGCTGATTGCTGAACAAGCATTCTGTAATTGATAAGTCCGGACATGTAAACCATTCCAATCGAATACTACGATTGTTTTTCCTTTGTCCACATCCAGATTATAATCTTTCAGGGTTCTTCCTGAATACAGAGCGAAAATATAATTCTCCGATACCGCCAAATCGCAGAATCCGAACAGGTTATTTCGGGAATAAGTCACCGGATGAGTCAGGCCACGACCTTTCGGACGATGTCTGTTGAATTTAACTCTTGGGGTAGTCATATGGACTTCATTGATACGACTCAGTTCGTTATCATGAATTTCACAGATATCCAGACAACCGGATTGCATATTAGCACAGGCGACTTTGGAATGCATAGGATTCAGAGCCAAAATATTACTGGCATAGAAAATACTTTTTAACGTGTCGGTTAGAGTGGGGTCGGCACAGGTTGGATAACTTACGCTATAGGAGTTGTACCCTGTGGCCTGACTAATACAATAACGCCCTGCAGTGTAGAGACCTGTGGATAAAATTCTTTCATCGAGTCGGATTGCTCCGAATGGAGTCTTTCCATCTTCTGCAAGACTGGTGAAAACAGGTCGGTAACCTGGCGTGGCATATTCGTTTAGGTCGATTTCAACCAATCGCCCGGAACCGAAATCAAAGGCTGAAACGATATCGCCTTGTAGATTCATGCTAATATAGTACATCCCTTCACCTTCGTTTTTTCCTGCCGGCACTAAACGGGTGACGTTGCCGCTTTCACTGTCGTATATGGCAAAACGATAAGCACTGTTCGGGGTCAGGATGGCATATAAGTTTCCTTTCTTTACAAATTTAGAAGGGGATACAATGTTTAATGCCTCTAAATCGATATTATCCGATTGAGCGTAATAAAGCTCTGAAACTTTCGTCCGTACCAACGGCGAAGCTTCACTCTCTAATCTCGGATCAGATTGACAACCTCCAACCAGGAGGGCAGAGATGATGATATAGTGTAATTTTTTCATAAGGCTATTTAATCCATGTCTATGCTTAACCCGTCAAATGTTCCTATATTACCATTCTTGTCTATACCCGTACATAAGTAACCTGCTTTTATGCAGGTAGGAGTAAAATCGTCTCCGGATTCTTTTTCTGCAATCGCATTTATATTATCAAAATATAGAATAGTTTCTTCAGAATTTGAGGAAATAATGAAATTGATAGATAAAGAAATAAAAAAGACTATTCCACCAATTAAAAATTTTACTTTTTTCTTCATTTTGAGTATTTGTTCGTTTTCGGATGGCAAACTTAGGAAAGATTCTTAATTTTGTAAAAAAAAATATATTCTATAATATTCTATAAATTAGGTGTATGAAGAGTAGAATACGTATAATGGGGCGTTTATCTGTGGTACTGTTAATATGTGTATTATTAGGACAAGGGGCATGGATGTATAGAGTGCGTGAAATGAAAGTCGATGAGTTTCGAAAAACTGCTGATTATGTATTGCAGGATATTATTCAGATTTTTTTGGATAATCAAGCTCCTTTTGCTATTAAGAAATTGAAATTAGGGTATAGTTTAGCTAATGAGGATGAATTTTGTTGGAAATACAATAATACAGAAAAAAGGCTTAAAATTAATTCAATGGAGAAATATATTAGTTTAGGCCGGCAAGTTGTTTATGATTGTTTATTTGAGAACAAATGTTTAGATATACAGAAGATTGCTGTTTTATATCATAAAGCATTACAAGAAAAAGGTATATCTGAAAGTCCTTATTTAATAATTAAGGGGTTGGATGGAAATAAGTTATTATTGTCAGATAAGCTTAATGTAGAACCTAATAATATTACTACTTCTCCGCTAAATTTAGGATACGATTACAAACACCAAATCACGGCCTCCTTCAAACTTCCCTTCGTTTTCCGAGCCCTTAAAGGAGTATTATGGATTGAATTACTTTTTCTGATTGGTTTTGTTATTTGTTTAGTTTGGCAATGGAATTCGATAAAGATGACGCTAAGAAGTGTACGGGTACAGACCATGGGAATTGCCCATTTGGAACATGAGCTGAAAAAGCCTTTAGCTACGATGATTTCGGCGATAGGAGGGATGTTGAAACGGAAGGAATCTGTTTTATGTCCTACAGATGAAGTAAAGTTAGGGATGATAAAGGCACGTTTGATGAAGATGGCCGATATTACCGATACTATGCTGACCTCTTTAAAAACTTCGGTTTTGGAGGTGGAACGCGAACCGATCGACCTGCAACTGGAATTGGAGATGATCACAGAAATGTTTACGATGATCCGAAAACATGCCCGGGTGGAGTATCACATTGCCGAAGGACTCGGATACCCTTGCCTCGATAAAATATATTTCAATTATATTGTTATCAATTTAGTGGACAATGCTATTAAATATGGAGGAGCTCATCCGGTCGTTAAAATTAATTTCTATGAAGAGGGGACTGATTATATTTTGGTTGTTGAAGACAATGGCATGGGAATTGCACCTAAAGATCAAAAACAGATTTTTAAACAATTCTATCGTGTCAGAAATCAGCAAGTCACGAAAACAACAGGATTTGGTTTGGGGTTGACCTTCGTACATAAAGTGGTTTGTGCTTACGGAGGGAAAATACATATAGAGAGTGAAATAGGAAACGGTAGCAAGTTTTTAATTATTTTACCACAGGTATCATGGAAAAATTGAAGGTTTTATATGCAGAGGATGATCCTCTGACTGTGATGGAGGTTGCGGAGCAACTCGAAGAGAGGGGATTTGAAGTAATCGTAGCTACCAATGGGACGGAGGCACTGAAGCTGTTCCGGGAGCGGCAACCGAATGTTGTTTTGCTGGATGTCGATATGCCTGGTCATAATGGGTTTGAGGTGCTGCAAATTATCCGGCTTACCGACCACTATACACCGATAGTGATCTACAGTTCGTTAGGGGATGAAGCCAACCAGATGCGTGGACTCGAAAGTGGCGCCTATACCTATCTGGTGAAAAATTGCGCGCCTGCCGTTGTGGCAGCACAGGTGTATAATTGTCTAAGTAAAAATGGCAGTGATAAAATCTGCTTGGGAGAAAAATCATTTTTCGATCTGCTTTCCGGAGAATTATGGATCGGAGAAAGAAAAGAAAAATTGGTGGGATTGGAATTTAAAATCTTTACCATGCTTTGCCGTAACCGCGAGAAAACAGTTTCCCGTGAATTATTGATCAAAGCAGGATGGGATAAGGATGATTATAAATTGCATTTGCAGTTGAATAAATACATCAGTATTCTACGGCATAAAATTTCACTGACTTCGGCTTCCATTGTCACTGACAAATTTAACGGCTATATGCTCAAAGTGACCCGCTAGGGATTCCGGGACGGACCTTTTGTCCCGTTTTCTTCGATTCAGCGTATTTTCTCGTCGGGTAGGTTAGGCCTGACAAGTGAATCGTATAGATAACCGATATTGGGACAAAAGGTTCGTCCCGGAATCCCGGAGTTTAAAGAGGAGAGGAGGAGAGGGAACGTTGGTAGAGGGTCCAGATTTTATCGTTTTCGACCGGACTACCGATAAGCAGGACCCGGTTGAGCGAATCGAGCAGGAAAGTTTGGAAAGCCGGTTCGGCAGGAAACTGGTTGATTTTTTGCATATCCCCCTGCGGATCGTATAGGAAGGGTAGCTGACAACGATTGGCACGTTGCAGGATTTCCAATTCGTCGTAATTGTGGACCCAGGCAACGAATAGGATGTCGACATCGTAGCCCAGACTATCGATTTCCTGTTTCAATAATTGCCATTCGGCCAGTTTCATCCGGCATTCCGTACAACCACTGGTGTCGATGTAATTCAGGATTTTATATTTGCGTTCCTGAAAATCCGGGAGGATGGTATCCCGCCCTTGTACTTTTACCAATAAGGGATCCGGAAAAATAACTTCTTTATTTTTCCATTCTTCAACGATTCGAGCTATTTCTTTCCGGCGTGAATGGCAACTACAGAGGAGTAATACCACCAGGCAAATACTAAAAAATTTTACCATAATCGATAGAGGTTTTCTATTTATGAATGCAAAATTAGAAAAGTTTTGTCAATCGTGTTTAAATTTCCAATTTGAATTTGTAAATAATCATATTTTCGGTGTCGAGATCTGGTTTGCCATACGCATAGTAATAAGGGGCTGAATAACCGAATATCCGAAAGTTGTCGGGTACATTGAATTCTGCTACCAGGGTCTGATTTTTATAGGCTTGAACGGTTTCCCCGCAAGAAGGTTCTCCATGGTAAAAGTTTCTGAACAGGACTTTGGTTTCAGGGATGTATTTCAGGTAACGGTAAGAACCGAATTTTTTATAATCTTCCTTGTAATTGTTAGTGGCTTCTTCGAAAGTATTGGTTTCTCTGTAATCCGTATTCATCGGATGGCCGGCTAGGCCGAAAGATTGCAGGGTGTTGTTCTTAAAGTCCGTTTGATAGATCAGGGAGTCGATCTGGAAAGAATAAAATAAGGTATTTTCTGTATCGGTATCGAATAGAATCGACTTGAAATTAGGAATATAACGGTACTGTTTATAAATGGGAGAATGGGTACACATCATCCGTTCTACTTTGCCGGTACGGGGATCGATGAGTCCCAGGGTATAACTGTTTTCATAAAAATGAGCTGCCTGGCTGTTCGAACGGAAACCGTTGTAAGTAATACAGTCGGTAACGATAGCGATGGCCAGATAGTTTCCCAGTGGGCATAATCGACCGGTAAAGTGTTCAATTTCGTAAATTCCACTTTCGTCAGGACCTGGAGAAGCGAGCAGGATTTCGGGGGTTTTATCGTTTTGCCAGTCGATCCGTAACTGTTGTTTCCCTCCCCAACTTTGATCGAAAATATTCAAATGCCAGTCGTTTATAATTGCATAACCTCCTTGTGGGAGTGCGGTAATCTCATAGATCCCCTGTATTTCCTGCGGACCTCTTCCGTAGGATAGATGGGTACCCAAAAAACGCCCGTCCCGATCGTAGAGGAATAGGGTAGATTGTTCCCGGTCGGCAAAACAAAGGGTATCTCCCAGAAAAAGAAAACTCCCTAGCAGGGAAGTCATTTCGTTTTCATTACCGGCATCGATTCGTATGGTATCGAAATTGACGGAAGATATCGGATGAGCGGAACGTGACGAATAATGAGTAATTTGTGAATAATCGGTCTTATTCCGGGCTTCCGGGATGTTGCTTTTACAATTTATGAGGAAAACGAGGAGCAGACAGCTGTAGATAAAGACTTTTATCATGACGGATTAGGGTTTAAAAAAGTGATTGAAAAGGATGGTTCTGGCCGTTTGGACTTTCATCAAATGAAAAGCCCGTATTCATGGCGTAGATTTACACAATGGCCTTTACATTCTACCGATTTATAGTAGGAGGCAGGGGCATAATACCGGACATATTCTTTTTTCGCCGGGTATTTTTTGTAAAGTTGTTTGTGAGTGAGAGCGAGAAGTCGAGGCAGTGGTTGTGCGAGGACTACTGCTTCGGGCAATTCGGTGATTTTTTCTTTTAACCGGACGTTCGGATGTTGTTTCACTTCTTGAAAAGGCAGGGCTTTCATCTCATATCCCAGGCATTGAAAAACGAGTTGTTGCCGAGCGGGGATATGGAGCCCCTTTATTTCTACCTCACCTTTTTCATTAGAGGCTCCGAGAAGATACGATTCGGGATATTGCAGGACTACGGCTCCGATGATGATCTGGCCTTTTTCGTCTGTAATCCGTAAAGTCAATGAATCTTGTTGGGCTGTTCCAGACTGATTCAACAATAAGAGAGGCAAAAGGTAATAAAAAATTTTTTTCATAGATTTTCAGTAATAGGTTATCAGAGTGGTAACCGATATTTGTTGACTGCATTTTCTTCAGAAGAACTTACGGTATAAAGTATATTGCTGTCTTCGTGGACATCTATACCATTGGTATAGTGATCGAGCAAAAATTTCCGGATCAGCTTACCGTCGAGGTCGTATACTAAAAACAAATTGCCACCATCAGGAGTAGGCTGCCCCTTCATCATTTTTTTGAGTTCTTCTTGGTGATCGGTGCCCGAGAATAAGGTGTAGATGGCTTTTTTCCCGACTTGTACATCCTGATAACCCTTGATTTTGCCGACAAGGAGTCCGTTTTTATCACTCAAAAAATCAGGTTCACCTCCTTTGCCGACAATGAACCGGGAAGAATCCGACGCCAGGTTATGGATTTCCAGTAATTCTCCGTTTTGGGTGACAAGGACTAATAGGTGATTGTCGGGATTATAGTCAAGATAAGAGTTCCATAGTGAGGCTGTCATCGTCGGGTAGGCTTTGTTTTTTGCGGTATTTCCCCACGGAATCTCGTATTTTTTGTTCAGCAGATGTCCACAAGTATCGATAAATGCAATCCGTTCCGGTCCGTCGAAATTGAGCAAGGCAAACCCTTGGTCCGTCCGGCAAAAATTCAGTATCGGAATGCCGGCTTGAGGGTAGTCGATTATCCGGGCAGGGGAAATGCGTTGTTGCATCAGACTGTCTTTCCGGAAGATCGAAAGGCGGGCCCGGCTAGTGTCGAAAACATAAATATGTTGCTCGTCCATACAAAATCCTCCTGTCGAAATATATTCTTCCGGCCCGCGGCCGTTCACGGCAAAGGAAGTGATGAATTGCAGCTCAGGATAAGAATAGAGATGATAGAACCGATCTCCTCCATGCAGGTCCCAAATACACATTATAGAATCCTGTACTTTTATTTTATATGGATATTTCATATATAGGTCACTGTTTTTTAACAAACATTCCGAAGTCAGGGGAACGATCTCCCCGTTATCTCCGGATGGGGGAGTGGGTTTACAGGAAATCAGGAGTCCTGGTAACAGCAGGAAAAGTAGAGTTTTATTCATATGCTTGATTTTATTCATTTGTAACCTGGTGGTCCATTTGATCCGGTCAAAAACCGAGATATCACATGTAGGACGGATGGACGAGCTGATTAGTTACAGCTTAAAATCAGATAATGAATAAAGTTTTAAAAAGGATTACAAGTTATATTAGTTAAGGGAGCCTGGTTTCGGTTTTGGGGGATTTTGGGAATAGGTGAAAAGACGTCGGCTACATTCATCTATGACCAGAAAAAATTCGGATTGGGGATAACAGTAACAATCTTCTTGGAGAGTTGCTGAGTTACTGAGTTAAAAGAGTTGCTGAGTTAAATAAGTTTTCAATAAAATTACACTGAATTGAAATAAGTATGGGGATTATAAACTCTTCTCAACTTAATAATTCTTTTAACTTCTCCAAGTCATACCTTAGTAAATCAGTAACTTAGCAACTCTTTTAACTCATCAACTTATCAACTCTTTTTAATTTTTTCTGCCATAGCTTGGGCGATAGCTTTACATTGCTCGATGTCGGAAGATTTCATAGCTCCGAGTGCTTCATTGGGTTCTGCTACCACTTCCCACTTCATTTTTTCTGCAAAAGCTTTCAGGCGGGGGATGGCTCCGCCTCCCCAGGTTTTATTACCGAAATAGGCCAGAAGGTGATTTTTAATGCCCATATTTTCCAGTTCGCACAACAGGGTTTCCATAGTTGGGAAGATACCGCCGTTATAGGCACAACTGCCGAGGATCACTCCTTTGTAGCGGAAAATATCGTTGATGATATAAGAAGGATGTGTCTTCGAAGTGTCGTGGATCCGTATCTTTTTAACGCCTTGTTCGGCGAGGAAACGTCCGATTGTGTCTGCCATCTGCTCCGTGTGACCGTACATACTGCTGAAAGCGATCACCACTCCTTCTTCGGTTTCGTATTTACTCCATTTTTCATATTTAGCGATGATATCACACACATGTGAGCGCCAGATCGGACCATGGGTGGCACATATCGTGTTGAAAGTGAGTGTATTCAATTTCTTCAGGGCTGTTTGTGCCGGCATACCGTATTTCCCGACGATATTCGAATAATAACGGCTGATTTCCTCTTCCAGGTAATCCAGATCGACCTGGTCATCGAAAATACCACCGTCCAGGGTTCCGAAAGCTCCGAACACATCCCCGCTGAATACGATATTCTCGCCCGGTAGATAGGTAACCATGGTTTCGGGCCAGTGCAACATCGGAACCATATAAAAATTCAGGGTACGTTTACCGATGTTCAGTGAATCGCCTTCCTTTACTTCGAGCAAGTTGGAATCTACTCCGTAATAATTTTGGAGCATGGGGAAAGTTTTACAGTTGCCCACTACCGTCAGGTCGGGATAATGGCAGAGCAGGTTTTTGATTGCTCCCGTATGGTCCGGTTCCATATGATTGATGATCAAATAATCAACCTTCCGGCCTTGGAGCACAGCTTGCAGACTATCCAGATAATCATCCATCCGGCTGCGTTCGACGGTATCTATGACGACTACTTTTTCGTCTACAATCACATACGAATTGTAGGCTACTCCTTTAGGGAGAGGCCAGTAGTTTTCGAAAATATGAGTTCTTCTGTCATTTACGCCGATCCAGTAGATGTTGTCTTTGATTTTGATAGCATTATTCATATGTCGTTGATTTAATCTTATATTCTTTGCAAAGTTAGTTAAAAGGTCGAAAACCTCAAAGGCGTAAAATAGAAAAGGCCGAAGAAGTTATCATAACTTCCTTGGCCTTTCAAAACTTTTATGTCACAAATGTCTATTTTATACCCAATTTCTTTTTCAGGTCTTTGGGAAGAGCATCTTTGTGAATCATCACTGAAGTAGTCTTGTAAGCTACAAAAGGATAAGAAGCATACAGGTATCCCTTGTATTTACCATAGTCACCCCAAGAGTTTTTCACGATGAAATATTTATTTCCGATTTGATCGACAGCTTTACCTATTACATGCATGCCATGGTCGTCGGTAGTCAGTTTATTGTCGAATTCTTGCTGACGCAGTTCCTGGGTAATTTCTTTTTCTTTACCCGGTTTCTTTAGCAATTCGGCTTGTTGTTGTGTTTTCGGCATTTTCACCCATTTCGCGATTTCAGCGTCGCTCATTTCTTTGATGTTCACGTCCGGAACAACAGCCAGGCCGTCGCGTGTGAAACCGATTTCAGAAACGTCTGATCCCCAGGAGAAAGTGTAGCCTTTGTCGATCGCTTTGTCGAGTACATCCATCAATTCATCCAACGGAAGATTGTATGACATTTCGCCGATCCAGTTATCTTCTACTTCCAGAGCGAATTGAGTATAGAACGGATGGTGGGTGAAAGAAGTCAGGCTGACATAATCGTCCATATTCAGCCCACAGGCATCTGTTGCGAAAGTCATCGGAGTATATTCTTTTCCTTGCCAGGTGAATTTTTCCGGTTTTTCGCCCAGATAAGCATTCAGTATACCGTCATAACCTCTTAACCACGCAGTGCTTAATTTTTTGTTAGGATTGCTGACAACAGCGTCCAGATAACCTTTCAGGATAGCATCCAATTCGCCGTGTACATGTACCTCTTCGCCGTAGTTCAGGCCGCTGTATAAAGACAACGGAACAATACCGTAGTTCCGGATTGCCCAGGTCACATCGGCAGAAGCGCCTCCCTGTCCGAAGTTTACATGGCCGTTCATCCGTACATATTTATCTCCTTTGGCATGATAGGTGTTCCATACGACATACATCGGAGACAGGCTGAGCGAATCTTTGCCCATACGCATGATTTCAGATTCCAAAAAAGAAATAGTCGACCAGGACCAACAGGTTCCGGCACGATCCTGCGATTTAACACTTGTTGTCGGAAGGCGTTTGATATCCGTAAATTTGTAACCTTCCTGATCATTCTTTTGTTCCTGGGCATTCACGGTCACTGCACAAGCTAACAGTAAGCCCAAGGTGAAACAGGTAAATTTTCTCATGTTTGTAAATAGTTATTGATATAAAAAAAATCTAACGTTTGCGATGCTGCCAAAGGTAATCAATTGAAAATTTAAAAATAAGTCTCAGCACGGAAATGCCGAAGTTTTAAGAAAAAAATAACACTTTACATTTCGTTGCTTTCCTTTTGGATCTTTTTCCATAAACAGATCTTTCCCCAAAAGTGATATTTCCGGTTGCAAATCCAGATGAAGATCACACCGGCGACAAGCATCGTCAGCGTGTCGAAATGCGAAGCTGTCGGACGCAGGTCTTTGAAAAGGGCGTGGGTTTGCAGGGTAGAAGAATCGGAGGTTATGGTGATGGCTGCTATAATATTATTGGCCATATGCAATCCCAGGGATAATTCCATGCCGTCGTCTTTCACCGCTACAAAGCCCAGGATCAATCCCATCAGGATGTATTGGGGAAGGGCCACCCACATGCCGAATTCTTCGACTTCGGGGTTGGCGCCGTGCAGGATGCCGAACAGGACACCCGTGATAACGACAGCTACCCAGCGGTATTTGAAGAGCAGGGCCGACCACTGCATGAGGTACCCCCGGAAAAGCAACTCCTCAAAAGAGGTCTGAAAAGGAAAAAGGAGTAGCGAGATAACGACCAGAATCAGGAAATTAACCGGTTCGAATTGAAATACCAGATGGGAGGTATCTCCGAAAAAGAAAGGGAGGGCCAGGGTGATCAGGGATAAAATACCCCAGACGGCAGCACCGAAAAAAATCCTGCCCCAATCTATCCGTTGCCGGCCGGTTACGATATTTGCCGTTTTTTTATGATGGATATATTTAACACAAAATAAGATGGTGAAGAAACCTACAGCAAAACTGAGTAAGGTTAAAGCCAACCCTGTATTCGTACTTGTGGCTGCCGATATATCCCCTCCTTGCAAGATGGAAGGGTCTTCCATAATCATATATCCCACCAGGGGAAGACTGCCGATTTGTGTTGCAGTGAAAATAATCAGTAACGAAAAAATGTAGAAATACCATTGATTTCGGCCGGAGTAAACTTTTTCTAGGAACATCGGTAAAAAATTAAAAATTAAAAGTTGAAGAGCAAATGCCTCATTTTAGCATTTGCTCGAGTGAATATTCGTCGGATATCAACACTTGCCGGGCTTTGCTTCCTTCGAAGGGACCGACGATGCCGGCTGCCTCGAGTTGGTCCATGATACGGCCGGCCCGGTTGTAGCCGATAGAAAACCGCCGCTGGATGGAAGAGGTGGAACCCTGTTGGGTGCTGACTACGAGCCGGGCTGCTTCTTCGAACAACGGATCGCGTGATCCCGGGTCGATGTCGTTGAGGCCGTTCCCTTCGTTTTCAGGTACATATTCCGGTAGGGCAAAAGCACTCGGATATGACTGTTGGCTGGCAATATGGTGGGTGATCGCATCTACTTCGGGAGTATCCACAAAAGCACATTGCACCCGTGTCATCTCACTACCTACCGATATCAGCATATCACCACGTCCGATCAGCTGGTTGGCACCCGGTGAATCCAGGATTGTCCGGGAGTCGATCATGGAAGCGACCTTAAAAGCGATTCGGGCCGGGAAGTTGGCTTTGATCACCCCGGTGATGATATTCGTAGAAGGCCGCTGGGTAGCGATGATCATATGAATACCTACAGCACGTGCCAGCTGGGCGATCCGGGCGATCGGGGTTTCTACTTCCTTACCGGCAGTCATGATCAGGTCGGCGAATTCATCCACAACCACCACGATATAGGGAAGGTATTTATGTCCATTATTGGGGTTCAGTTGTCTTTTGATGAATTTTTCATTATATTCTTTAATGTTTCTTACCTGTGCCATTTTGAGCAGGTCGTAACGGCTGTCCATTTCAATACACAGGGAGTTGAGCGTATTGACTACTTTAGCGGTCTCGGTGATGATCGCTTCTTCTTCATCCGGCAATTTGGCCAGGAAATGTTTTTCTATGATAGAATAGATACTGAGCTCTACTTTTTTAGGATCGACCATCACAAACTTCAGTTGGGACGGGTGTTTCTTGTAAAGCAGTGAAGTGATGATCGCATTCAATCCGACCGATTTACCTTGTCCGGTAGCTCCGGCAACCAAAAGGTGGGGCATCTTTGTCAGATCGAAAGTATACGTCTCGTTAGAGATGGTTCTGCCCAAAGCTACCGGCAAAGCGTATTTGGATTCCTGGAATTTCTTGGAAGCGATGATACCGCGCATGGAGACTACCTCCGGATTTTGGTTCGGCACTTCGATACCGATCGTTCCTGCTCCGGGAATAGGGGCGATGATCCGGATGCCCAAAGCAGAAAGGCTAAGCGCTATGTCGTCCTCAAGGTTTTTGATTTTGGAAATCTTGACACCCGGAGCCGGTACGATCTCATACAAGGTGACGGTCGGACCGATGGTTGCTTTGATCTTGGTGATTTCGATTTTGTAATTACGCAACGTTTCTACAATCCTGTTTTTGTTAGCATCCAATTCTTCCTGGGTGACTTTCGGATTACCGGAGGAATGCTCTTCGAGGAGTTCTAAACCGGGATATTGGTAATTGGACAGGTCGAGGGTCGGATCGTAATCTTCGGTCGGCTGGTTCTGATCGACGGTTTCTTCCTGATCCTTATTGCTGATGGTCAAGGTGATGTCCTGATCGTTTCCGGCCGGTAAGTCGGTATCTCCTTCTTCTTCATCATCGGTAGACGATTTTGCTCGGTCATCCGATAAATCCGATAGTTCCTGGCTGAATTCGAAATCGTTGATAGAAGCGGACATGCGGTTGAAACCTTGTTGCAAGGTGATTGCTTCCGGATTTTGATCCGTTGTTTCTTTCGGTGCTAACAAACGCTCCGGTTGACTGGAAAAATCGGTATCCTCCGGTTGGAACGTACCGTCGTTGTCATGGGGAAAATCCTCTTGTTCTTCGTCTGCGTTCTCCTTGTCGGAATCGCTTGTTGTATCTTCGTCTTCGGGATCTTGTTGTGCGTCGGCTTGCCGTTGTGCTTCTTCACGGGCAGCTGCAGCACGGGCTTCCCGTTCGGCTAGTGCGGCCAGTGCCTTTTCCTGGTGACGGCGGATTTGTTCTTTGATATAATCGACACATTTATAGAAAGTCCGTTCGAATCCGAAAAACAGAATGGCGATAAAAGTGAGGATCAGAATCAGCATAGTCCCGATACGTCCTACCAATGAGTTCAACCAGACGCTGACAAAATGTCCATGGCCTCCCCCCGGGAATAGGTAGCCTGTGCCGACTTCGAAAAGATTGGAAATACTCTCCGAGAGAAAACCCAGGAATAAAGAGATCCAAAGAATAATACACATACCGATGAATAACCTGCGGCTGAAGTTTTTTACTTTGATACTCCCCAGACGGAAACTGCATAATAATAAAAGATAGCAAAGAATGAAAGAAGATATACCGAACCACCGGTTGATCAATAGGTCCGAAATCCAGGCTCCGATCTTTCCGGCAGGATTACTGACTTCGATTTCCGGATTGGTAATGATTTTCCCCCAGGGACCATCGACCAGACTTTGATCGATACCTCCCGAAAAGAAGAAACCGATCAGGGCGAAGAGAATATACAACGATACCAAAGCCAACGCAATTCCCAGAAGGATACGTGTCCGTTGTTCTTTTAAAAATTCCGGTAGCAAAGAAACCTGTTTTTTCTCCGTTTTGGAGGAAACAGGTTTATGTTTTATTTTTTTCATCTTTACAATTTTTCAGCCTACGAAGGTACGAAAAATTGAAAATTTATCTTGCTTTTACTGATACAAAAATCGTTTAATACTCCGTTTCGGGGTTTTCTCGAACTCTTCGTTATAGAGCTTGTAAGTATTCAGCTGGCTGTAAGCCGGGAGCTGTTGGTTGATTTCTTTCAGGTTGGCGGTCATCAGTTCGTCCAGTTTCTCATCGGTAATTTTTTCTTCGTTTACCAGATCGAAATCGGGGTAGATCAGGGCTACGAGTTTTCCTTCTTTTTCGATAACGATGGATTCGCTGATATAGGGCATGTTGTTGAGTTTATCCTCGATTTCTTCAGGATAAATGTTCTGACCGTTTGAGCTGAGGATCATGTTTTTACATCGTCCTTTGATAAACAGGTAGCCGTCTTGGTCGATGATTCCCATATCTCCGGTATGTAGCCAGCCGTCCCGGTCGATGGCGGCAGCCGTAGCTTCCGGATTTTTGTAGTAACCGGTCATCACACAAATCCCTTTAGCCAGGATTTCCCCTACGATATGTTGGGGATCGCCGGAGTCGATCCGAAGTTCGACACGAGGCACTGCCTTGCCACAGGAGCTCTGACGGAAAGTTTTCCAGTTGTCGTAAGTGAGCAGAGGACCACATTCGGTCATGCCGTATCCCACCGTGTAAGGAAAACGAATCGAGCGGAGAAAGATCTCTACTTCCTTGTTCAGGGCTGCTCCTCCGATGATTAATTCTTTGAATTTTCCTCCGAAGGCGTCGATGACCTTTTGCCGGATGCTTTCCCTGATTTTATCGTTGATGATCGGTATGTTCATCAGTAATTTCATATGCGGTTTCTCGATGGTCGGGAAAACTTTCTTCTTGATGATCTTTTCAATAACCAGGGGAACCGTAATGATCAGATCGGGCTTTACCGTGGCGAAAGCATCTGCTATGATTTTCGGTGACGGGGTACGGGATAAAAAATGGATGTGGGTCCCGTTGACAAATTGGTAAATAAATTCAAAAGCCAGGCCGTACATATGAGCCATCGGGAGCATACATACGATTTGTTCACCCGGATTGATCCCGTAGGTATCGATGGCAAATTGCAGGTTGGTCCACAAGCTACGGTAAGGCAGCATCACTCCTTTGGAAGAACTGGTGGTGCCCGAGGTATAATTGATCACGGCCAGCTGGTCGGGCGTATCGTATTCGTAATGAACATCTTCGGCACGGAAACGATCGGGGAATTTTTTTCCGAACAGTTCGTTTAATCTGGCTCTGGCTTCGGTCAGTTGCTTACTATTCGAGGTGCGGAGCGAGTAATCTTCGATCCGGAGTACGCCGTCGAGGTCGGGCATAGCCGATTCGTCGAGATTTTCCCAGACCACATCTCCGGCAAAGAGCAAACGGGCTTCCGAATGGTTCACGATGTGATGGACATTATCGGGTTTAAACTCGTTGAGTATGGGTACAGCTACAGCTCCGTAAGAAAGTGTGGCCAGAAAAGCGATACCCCAACTGCTGGTATTCCGGCTGCAAAGAGCGATCTTATCCCCTTTACGGATTCCGCAATGTTCGAAAAGAAGGTGTAATTTCTCGATTTTACGGGCTACATCTTTGTAAGAACTGGTAGCTCCCTTAAAGTCGGTCAAGGCAGGCAGATCCCAATGATCTTTAATGCTCTGTTCAATATATTTTATAAAATTTTCTTCCATAATCATGGGTTTATTTGAGCAAAGATAGAAGTTTAGGTATTAAACCGGAAACGTTGGAAGAAAAAAATGAGTCCGTATTTTTCTATTTTATTGATACAGATAACGTTTTATACTTCGTTTTGGCGTTTTCTCGAATTCGGTTTCCTGGATTTTTAAACGGGCAACCTGGCTGTACATCGGCAGCATATGGTTGAGGAGTTTACGGTTTTCGTCCATTTTAGTTTTAAGCTGCTCAGGGCTGATCTTTTCTTTTTTCACTACTTCATAATCCGGATAGACGAGGGCGATTAATTTACCGTCCTTTTCAATGACCAGCGATTCGGAAACATAGGGTAGGGCATTCAGCCGGTCCTCGATTTCTTCGGGATAAATATTTTGTCCGCTGGGACCCAGGATCATGTTCTTACTTCTGCCTTTGATAAAGAGATAACCCTCACTGTCGATAATTCCCAGGTCGCCGGTATGCAACCAGCCGTCTTCGTCGATAGCGGACGAAGTGGCTTCGTGGTTTTTATAATAGCCGTCCATGACATTCGCTCCCCGCACTAATATTTCTCCGACGATATTTTCGGGGTCGGAGGAGTTGATGGCAATTTCCATCCGGTCGACAGCTTTACCGCACGAACCGGCTTTGAAGGTGTGCCAGTCGTCATAAGAAATGGCCGGACCGCATTCGGTCATACCGTAACCGACGGTGTAAGGAAATTGTACGGAAGAAAGGAATTTCTCTACTTCGAAATTTAATGCTGCGCCTCCGATAGCGATCAGTTTGAAACGTCCCCCGAAAGCATTGACGATTTTATCCCGGATCGACAGCCTTAATCTGCGGTTCAGATAGGGGATTTTCAGGAATAGCTTGATATGAAATTTTTCCAGTTGTGGCAGTACCCGGTGTTTGATGATTTTCTCGATAATCAAGGGTACGGCAACGATCAGGTTGGGACGGACAGCCGAAAATATTTCATTAATGATTTTCGGGGCCGGAGTTTTGGAGATAAAATAAACGTGTGTACCACTGGCAAAGGGATAGATCAGTTCGAAGGCCAGACCGTACATATGAGCCATGGTCAGTATGGAGACCAGCCGTTCGCCCGGATTGTAGCCCATTTTGTCCAGGGCATACTTCAGGTTCGACCACATACTGCGGTAAGACAACATCACTCCTTTCGAAGCGCTGGTTGTACCGGAAGTATAATTGATCATGGCCAGCTGGTCAGGTTGATCCGGCTCGTAATGGATATCTTCCGGACGCAGGGCGGCGGGGTATTTTTGCCTGAATAACTCTTCCCAATGTCCGTGAGCTTTTGCCAGTGCCGGATTGGTATTATAGAAAAGAGAATAGTCCTCCATCTTGATGACGGTTTCCGGTTTCGGCATTTCTTCTTTTTGCAGTTCTTCCCAGATGGGAGTACCGGCAAATAGAATCCGGGCTTCCGAATGGTTGACGATATGGCGGATATTGTCGGCTTTGAATTCGTGTAAAATAGGTACTGCTACTGCTCCATACGAAAGGATTGCCAGAAAAGCGATTCCCCAGTTGGTCTGATTCCGGCTGCAAAGAGCGATTTTATCTCCCCGGCGGATTCCGCTTTCTTCGAATAACAGGTGCAAACGGGCAATATGGTGGGCTACATCTCCGAAGGTATGGGTTTGGCCCTGGTAGTCGGTTAAGGCCGGTTCTTCCCAATGGATTCGGATACTATGTTCTATATAGTATAAAAAATTCTCTTCCATCTTGTTATAGATTGATGAGAAAACGCATCTCAGGTCCGGGTGGAATGTGCTTCAGCACGGTCGTGTTTAATTTCGTCCATAATTCCACCGTTGAGGGGGCTCGAGGTGCGTTCTCTGTGTATGTATACTGAATAGGGAAAAGAAGGTTACAAAAAAGAGGTAAAAGGTAGAAAGTAAAAAGTATAAAGTTAAATATTGTGAGAAGTCGAAACTAAAAAACGACGGTGGGCGTAGTTATTGACGAGTGAATGCAAAAAGCTCATTATTATTACGTTACAATAATTTAACTTTATTATTATGAAAACAGAAAATCCAAACACTCCAATTTTCGGAACACCTGAAGAAGCCCGTGTAGCTCCTAAGTTTGAAATGCCTAAAACCTCTATGCCGGGAGAGGTGGCTTATCAGTTGGTACACGATGAAGCGATGATGGATGGAAATGCCCGATTGAATCTGGCCACTTTCGTTACCACTTGGATGGACGACTATGCCCGCCGGGTGATGACCGAAAATATGGACAAAAACATGATCGATAAAACCGAGTATCCGCAAACTGCCGAGATAGAAAGACGTTGTGTGAACATTATCGCTAAATTGTGGCATTCACCCGAACCTCCCTATTGCACCGGTACCAGTACCGTCGGTTCATCCGAAGCTTGTATGCTGGGAGGTATTGCTGCCCTGAAACGCTGGCAAAAACGTCGTCGTGCCAAAGGTTTGCCTACCAATAAACCTAATTTTATCATTTCCACCTGTATGCAGGTCGTTTGGGAAAAATTTGCCATCTATTGGGACGTTGAAATGAGAATGGTTCCCGTGACGATGGAAAAAATTACCATGGATCCGCAGGATGTGGTCGGTATGTGTGATGAAAATACCATTTGTGTCGTTCCGATTCAGGGGGTTACGATCACCGGATTGAATGATAATGTAAAAGAGATCAACGATGCCCTGGATAAACTGAACGCAGAAAAAGGATGGGAAATATGTATTCATGTGGATGCTGCTACCGGTGGTTTTATCCATCCGTTTATCGATCCGGATACCGTTTGGGATTTCCGTTTGAAATGGGTGTTATCTATCAGTGTTTCCGGCCATAAGTTCGGATTGGTATATCCGGGTGTCGGTTGGGTGGTTTGGAAAGATAAACAATATCTGCCCGAAGAGATGAACTTTGCCGTGAACTATCTGGGAGCCAACATTCCGAGTATTTCTATTAACTTCTCCCGTCCGGGCAATCAGGTATTGGCACAATACTACCAGTTCCTGCGTTTAGGTATGGAAGGTTACCGGCAGATCCAGCAGAATTGTATCGATGTATGTCTCTATCTGAAACAACAGTTAAAAGAGATGGGGATCTTTGAATTTTTCAGTGACGATATGCCTAATCCGTTGTTTATCTGGAAACTGAAAAATGATTCTTCCCGGAAATGGACGTTATATGACCTTTCGGATGCTTTGCATGCCCAGGGATGGCAGGTACCGGCTTATACCATGCCGAAGAATATGGAAGATGTCGTGATCATGCGTGTCGTTGTACGGCAGGGAACCGGTAAAGACCTGGCCGATCTATTGGTGAAAGATATTAAAACCAATATTGCCCAGTTGAATCAATTGCAGGAACCGACTAATAGCGCTATTTTGTGGAATAAGAGAGAACCACAAAAGCCCAGAGGATTTAATCACTCCAGATAATCTCTTTTAGAGAAAAGAAGGAGCTGGTCCCCAATGGGACCGGTGTTCCTTTCAAGAATGGATAGGCGTAAAAGGAATCGACAAAATTAGAATGATCGGTACGAATGGATCAGAGCCGCAGATTCGCCGGTCAAAATTCTGAAAGAATTCGCTAACCCAATTTGTAAACCGCTAATCTATCTGAAAAACTTTGCAGACAGATTAGCGGTTTTTATTTATTCTGTCACACAAGAAAGATTCAGATATTCAAACCAGTTGATATTGGTTTTACTTAGAAGGTAAATTGGGGATAAGCCTAATAAAAAGTACCATAAAAAGCTCCGTTTGCTTTCCATCTGGATGCGGGAATGAATAAGGATATGATGAAATTCAATTATCAGGCCGAAAGAATTCATATCGATACCGTTTATCCGAAATGCAAGAGTCGGGCTGCTTACCGAGGAAAAGAGGATAAAGATTGGTATTTGTATCCGGCAAAGTTTGCAGGTAATTAATTTGGGGGATTACGACTTTAGATAAATCGATTGTTTGCATCTTTCGTGTAATTCCGGGAAAAACTCCCGGAATATTTTTTGTAATCGTTCTCCGTGCTCCTGCATAAATAGCGGCGTTTGGGCAGGATCGATCTGCAATCCCCGGTAGCGGGTCATGATTTCCAGGGATTGCTGGATTCCCGTTAGGGAGGCATAACGGCACAATCGGTCAGTCAGGATGAAATGCCATATGAACCCCTGAAAACGTTCCGGCAGGTGGCGGTAGTTCCAGGCTATGGCGGTATAAAACCTCCGGCTGAACCGTTTGAGGGGAAGACCGGCATAGTCCTGAAACCGGCTGGCCAGGAAATAATCGAACAAGATGTCGTTCACTACAGCCGAATAACGCCCGAAAGTTTCCCGGCCTATCCCTACGGCTTCCCGGACCAACGGATGCCGGTCCGAGAAAGCATCGATTTCGCGGTGTAACAAAATTCCTTGCTGGAATTTCCGGGGATATTGTTTATACCCGTCCCCTTTGACCCCATCCCCGATAAAATTACCGATCTGAATACAACGGTCATTACCCGAAAGGAAAATGTGGGCGAGATAGTTCATAATTCGTTCAGCTTATTTGTAAAGGACAAATTTGCACATTATAAACGATACTACCAAAGCCCCTTTGCGGGTTAAAAGCTGAAAAGATCGTTCAAGGCCTCACTCATAGAAGGATGCGTATAGATCTGATCCCGGAGCGACGAATAGTCTAGTCCGGCTTTCATGACCAGGGCCACATTGTTGATCACTTCGCCCGAATCGATACAAAACAGGGTACATCCCAGAATTTTTCCGTTTTTGGCATTTACAACAGATTTCAATACCCCGTTGGTATTACCTGATACCCGCGCTCGGGGGATGGCCTCGACCGGAATGGTTTTGGTCATCACTTCGTATCCTTTGGCGATGGCTTCTTGTTCTGTCAAACCGATGCGGGATAGAGGTGGATCGATAAATACCGTATATACGACAGGTTCCCGGTCGACAATGGTCCGGCTGCCTTTACCGAACAGTTGATCCCGGATAATCCTGTAATCGTCCTGGGAAATATAGGTGAATTGTTTCCCTCCGCTGACATCTCCCAACGCCCAGATATCCGATGCGGTTGTTTGCAGATATTCGTTTACGATGATCGCTCCATGTTCGTTTAAATGTATTCCGGCCACTCCCGGATCGAGGCTTTCGGTGTTGGGCTGACGGCCTGTCGCTACCAGAACAGCGTTGGCAAAGAGGCTGTGTTCGGTTTTATCGGTCGTATCCCGATAGGTCACTACGGTCTCTTCGTCGGTATCCTGGATCGATTGCATTTCTATACTGAAATGAAATTCTATTCCTTGGTTTTCCATTACTTTCCGTACAGCTTCGGCAATGGTTCTGTCTTCGCGGGATAAAAATTCCGTTGTGTTTTCCAATACGATTACCTTACTTCCGAAAGCCGCAAACATAGAAGCGAATTCCAACCCGATGTATCCTCCTCCGATGATGACCAGGGTTTCCGGTAGCAGGTCCAGTTCCAGGAGTGAGGTACTGGTATATACCCGTCGGCTTTCCCGGATACCTGATATCGGCGGGATCACCGGAAGAGCTCCGGTATCGATAAAGATCCGTTTCCCCTCGATCTCCAGACGGTCTGTTTCGGTGGTTACCTCTATTTTACGGGATGAGCGGAATGAGGCGACTCCTGTATATACCGTTATATTCGGATGGTCGTTGAGCCGGTCGAAATTTAATTTTCGTAAAGCGGTGGTAATTTCGTTTTTCTTTATGATAGCTTTCCGATAAGCTGCTGCCTTTTCTTCAAAAGAAGCCAGATTCAGTTCCTTTATCATTTGGGCCTGATGGATCAATGCTTTGGTCGGAATACAGGCGATATTGATGCAGGAGCCTCCGTACATCGCAGCCGAACGTTCGATTATGGCTACTTGCTGTCCCCGGTTAGCTAAATCAGCAGCCAGTAGTTTACCCCCTTTTCCAAATCCGATAATGATTGCGTCAAAATGTTCCATAAAATGGGTGATTGATTAAAATTTACAGAAATCTCCACTACTTACGAAAATCAAAGGTGAATTGTTTGATTACTCCTTAGAACATCCCTTCCGCGATTATCGTATACAGCAGACAAACGATCACATAAAAATGAAAAATATGAAAACCAGATTGATTCTTTTTATTTTGTTATTCATCAGTGGCTTTGCAATAGCCGGTTGTAAACAACAAAACCAGTATCGTCCCGATGCGAAAATCGTTGCGGCATTTAATAACAAGTATCCTCAGTCCGATAAAGTAGAGTGGGAACAAAAGCAGGGGTATTATGTCGCAGAATTCCGGGAAGACGGTATCGAACACGAGGCTTGGTTCGACGGAACCGGTAAATGGGTGATGACGGAAAGTAATCTGAGGTATAGTTCCCTGCCACAGGCCATCCGCGAACAATTCGAGAAAAGTGTTTACAGTACCTGGAAAAAAGACGATATCGACAAGATCGAACGGGCTGGAATGGAAGCAGTGTATATCATCGAACTCGAAAAAGAAGGATTGGATACCGACCTGTATTATGTCGGTAACGGCAATCTGATCAAAACCGTGAATGAAGTGTCTAAAGAGAAACGGAGTTCTTATATGCCTGTCGCTTCGGATATCCAGATTTGGATCAAACAAAAATATCCGGATGCTACCATCATTGAAATGGATAATGAAAAAGGTAAATTGGAAGTGGACATCCTGGATGGAGGAAAAGCTAAAGAATTGATTTTTCAGGGAAACGATTGGTTGTCGACTTCCTGGGAAGTGAGCAAGGCCGAAGTTCCTTCGGTAGTAATGGAAACTTTCCGGCATTCGAATTTTGGAAAATACCGCATCGACGATATTCATTTTTATGAGACGCCGAACAATTCGTATTACTATTTCGATCTGGAACAAGGAAATTCTGAAGTACATCTGTCTATCGATCCTACCGGAAATATCCTACAGTGATCCGATTTATCGGGACGATGAAGGTTAATTTATAAAGTCTGTAAAGTTTATGAAGTCCGAAGAATCCGATGACTATATAAACTTTACAGACTTTATAACTCTGAATTTAATTGGAATAAGGGTCCCGCTTTACGCATGTGTGTGTGTATGTGTGTATGTATGTAAGAAATGCATAAGTAGAATTTATCGTGTGAAATATCATAAAGAGTGTATGAATCGATTTCACCTGATTAGAAGATAATTCCGCGGGACCCTGTCTTTTTATGCAGCCTGTTTCTCTTATATCTGGTCAATTCCCGGCGACGTCACCGGAAGAATCTTTTACGTCCAAAACATTCAAAGATCTTGAATACTAATGATGTAGAAAAATGGAAAAAGTTACTTTTTGAGGAAATTTATTTATCGAAAAGTCCGTTACCGGCTAATTTAATCGACGTTTATTTTCTTCTCAAAACAAACAAATATTTCCTTTTTTTTAACATTATTAAGTAACTCTTATTCAGTCAATAAAGTATTTTGGTTTTGTGACCTATCCCTTTTTACATCTAACTATTTAAACGTCCATTTTTTATTGCAAGGAACTGTTTGAAACAGTACTTGATAGCGATGACAAAAATAGTTTATTTTTTATTATTCGCCAAATAAATTTGTTGATTTCAATTATTTTCTCTTGAAAGGCTTTTTGAAAGCCGGCCGCTCTATTTTTGTTTCTATTTAATTTATCTGAGTTTGTTAATGATATTTTTTGTATTTATTATTGTCGACAACACTAGGTTGATTGGACGGTTGGGAACAAATTTTCCTGTACCGGTGGAGGTATTTCCTGTTGCTCTGGGTCGAGCAGGAAATAAGAAAATTAGGGGCTACGGAAATTATGCTCCGGCTGGCAAAAGGGAAAGACGGACCGGTGGTGACAGAAAACATAATCTGGTTCTGGATGTTCGTTTCCGGGACATCGGTCCCGCATCGGAAAAAGATCACCGGTGTCGTGGAGAGTGGGGGGATATCGGCCCGAAGTGGTAGTTACTGGGTGAGAGTAGGTGGAAATAAACTTTTCTGGGATGATTACGTACAATAAATTCGATGAGATCGTTCATTTGTAAACTTGTATATTGGATTATGTTGAAGTTGTACGTATTTATTTTATGGGCTTTATTGCCGTTACTGACTATGGGAAAGGGAATTCTGATTCAAAATGTCGTGATTTTCGACGGGAAAAGTGAAAAGACCGTCACGGGAAATGTATGGATCGAGGACAATGCGATCCGGAAAGTATCGGCCGAACCGATTGTTGCCGGAGCAGAAGTAGAAGTGATCGATGGGCGGGGAAAATTTCTGATGCCCGGATTGATCGATGCACATTGGCATGCTTATCTGGCTGCTAATACGATGGTCGATTTGTTGACCGCTCATGCTTCTTATACACAGCTGAGAGCCGGAGAGGAAGCCGGGAAGACTCTTTTGCGGGGTTTTACGACGATCCGGGATGCGGGGGGACCGGTATTCGGACTGAAAAGGGCGATCGATGAGGGAACACTGCCGGGACCGCGTATTTATCCTAGTGGGGCGATTATTTCCGAAACAGGCGGACATGCCGATTTTCGTATGGTATACGATATCCCTGAGCCTTTCGATTGTTGCGGCCTGACTCATACCGAGAAAATCGGGGCTGCTATCATCGCCGACGGGGTGGATGCCGTGATCGTCGCTTCGCGGAATAACCTGCGTCTGGGTGCGAGTCAGATCAAGCTGATGGCAGGCGGAGGGGTCTCTTCGTTGTATGACCAGCTGGAAGATGTGCAGTATTTCGAAGATGAACTGCATGCGGCGGTAATGGCCGCCGAGGATGCGGGTACTTATGTGATGGTGCATGTCTATGTGCCGGAGGCGATCCGCCGGGCTATCCGGGCTGGGGTGAAAAGTATCGAACACGGTCAACTGATCGATGAACCGACGATGAAACTGATTGCAGAGAAAGGCGTGTGGTTGTCGATGCAACCCTTTATCGGAGAAGGAAATAATCATTATACCAATCCTGTACAGCAGGCGAAACACGAACTGGTGGTACAAGGCACCGACCGGGCCTATCAGCTGGCGAAGAAATACGGGGTGAAGCTGGCATGGGGTACCGACTTGCTTTTCAGTCCGGCCAATGCACGGAATCAAAACCTGAATATCGAAAAGATGACCCGCTGGTTTTCCAACTTTGAAATCCTGAAGATGATCACTCACGATAATGCCGAACTGTTGGCTCTGTCCGGCCGCCGTAATCCTTATCCCGGTAAACTGGGGGTGATCGAAGAGGGGGCTCTGGCCGATCTGATTGTGGTGGATGGAAATGCACTCGAAGATATAAAAGTGCTGACCGATCCTGGCAAGAATATGCTGTTGATCATGAAAGACGGCAAAATATATAAAAACGATTTATAATATCCGCTACCCCAGAGCCTTTTAGACCGGGATTTTTCCCCGGTTATCGATTAAACACTGCTTTGTATATTTGGAAAAAACAGAGCAGTGGTTAATCGATAACCGGGAGATTTATGTGTGTAGACGATACAGATAATCGGGGTATCCGGGTAGTTTTGTCTTCTAGATTTCAGGATATGAAGGCAGAAAGAAATTATCTTGTAGAGAAGATATAATTGGGGGGCATAAAATTGGATTTATGTTAGGGGATAACGCAAGAACAGACTGGCAACGGTAAGGGAACCGAAATTTACTTGTACGGGATTGAATATTCCCGCCCTTTGGGGCGAACGGTATGTATTTCCACTCCGGAAAAGAGGGGGCGTGCGATATGTTTTCTATGTGCAGAGTCTGGAAGTATAAGTCTACAACTCTATCATGTTTTGGGGATGATTCTTTGTCGTCTTCAGACATTCAATCTAACCTTGCAGTTAATGAAAAAACGTATGGAGTTATCAGTACCAGATTCTGATTTACGACAGCATGAAGATCGTAGTGAAAGAGTCCGGTATTCCGGTTATACATGTCTGTCACAAATGAGGATTCGAATACATTTTCTGATAATTTTTGTTCGATATAGTTGTTTGTTACTGCAATTATTTATTATATTTAAGGCATAAATATAAATTATTATTATGCGTTTGAAATTGGTACTTAAAATTGTGGAAGGAACCGTTTTACCTTGTAATTATATGTATGAATTGTCAAGTTGTTTGTACAAGGTATTGAATGAAGGTAATCCGGTTTTTACTGCCTGGCTACATGATAAAGGATATTGTAAGGAAAAGAAAGTATTTAAATTATTTACCTTTTCGAATTTCTATTTTCCGTGTTTCAGAATCGAGGGGGATCGGATTTTTGTTTTGGCGGATACGGCCCAGTTGATTGTGTCGTTTTATCCGATAGAAGCAATTGATGCTTTTGTAATGGATCTGTTTAAGAACAGGCAATTGGAGGTTGGTGACCGGAAATCGAGGGTCCGCTTTGAAGTCTTTAACTTAGAGCGGCAGGCTGAGCCGGAATTCACTTCCCGGATGTTTTTTAAAACTCTATCGCCTATGTTTATTGAAGAGCAATTACCGGAAACCCGGAAAGCGATACATCTTTCACCGGGGAATCCGAAGTTTGCAGAATTGTTGCATTTGAATCTGCTGGATAAATACAGGGTGTTTTATGGACAGGAACCCGATCCGTCCTGGCCTCTGACCCGCTTGCATTTGTTGTCTGAGCCCAAGCCTAAAACAATTGTGCTGAAGGTAGGTACTCCGGAGGAAACCAGAATGAAAGGATATACTTTCCGCTTTGAGCTGGAAGGACAGCCGGAATTATTGCGTTTGGGTTACGAAGGTGGTTTCGGACGATTGAACAGCCAGGGATTCGGTTGTGTGGAAGTGTTGAAACAGTGATAATAAGTTTAGTGTGTGTGGTGTTTGAGTTTTTATTCTGTTGTAAACGGGAAAACAAAACTTTTAACTCCTTGTTTGGGTATCCAGGTTGTTTTGGGTGAATTTGTAATAGTAGTGGGATAGAATTGAAATAACCCGCCGATGTCCATCGGGATACCGTAGGTACTTATTTTAATTGACCTAAGTAGATTTTTACAGAATGAAAATAAAACAATAATATGCTTCAGGAAATTAATAACTTTATGAATAGTTTGCCTGCTGAGTTAAAGCAGGCGGGGCTGAAGCCTAAAGAAGGACTGCATGTTTTGCTGAAAATCCAGGAAAAGGAGGGAACTCATTTTATGGACGAACAGTCTGTCTGCCGGGTTTGTCTGACCCGGAAAGCGACAGAATTCGATTATCCTTTTTTACAGCATTGTGCTGAGCTGGCTCAGGTGGGATGGTGTGTGAATACCAATAAATGTTTCGATCTTCCGGCTAAGGGGCTGCATTCCTGTTCTCCTTATTGCATTGCCTTGAAACGGGAATCTCTGGAAGGAGGAGGAAAATATGCGAAAGATAAGACTAAAATCTACGACCGTATCGATACTTATTTTGCTAATGCTTTATCCTACGTCGAAGAGGATAGCGAGAAAGAAAGAATAAGGGTTTTTCAGCATTTTATCAACTCCAAAGAGAAACTGAATGCTTTATTTGCCTGTTTTCAGTCAGAGGTTGATGAAGTCAAGGATAAGGAGTACATTATTCTTTATTTGGAGGAGGAGATGGAAAAATATCGCCGGGTTCATGAAAAATATTTGTCGGACAAATTATTCAATACCAATGAATACAATATTTCGGTAGAAAATCAACTCTATGGGACCAGCGATTTCCTGAATGGATTTCCAACTAAAAAGCCTTTTTTATCCCATCAGTCGGCTGTTTTCGATATTGCCGGGCGGATTACCGGAGAGATGGCTGGAAATCTCCATGATTTTCAGGAAATCATGCGCCGGAATGTTTTACCCCGTCCTTTGCCGTTGTTTGTTTACCGGGAAGAGTTGCAGACCGAAATGCTTGCGGTTTTCTCCCGGTATTTGGCGGATGGCAAGAGGATCGGTTATCAGGAGATCATACGGGAGCTTTATAAAAATCATCAGGACGATATCGGTGATTATTATTTATTGTATTACTATGGCGATACGGTTTGTGATTTCGATTTTGTTTCCCGTTTCCGCTATCGTTTGCAGAGTGGGGATAAAGAAGGTTGGATGGTAAAAGATCATTTTCAGATCGGTTTTACGGAGAAAATAAGCCATGTATTTGAGTTGGAGGAAAAAGTGTTACGCGAAATATTTAATAACTCGTTGATTACACGAACGAAAGCCGGAGATACACAACGTAAATATTTCGATGAATTAGAACCGAAATACTGTAAATCGGAAAATAACTATTTATTGGTATTGAAGTATCGGCAAGCTTTTTATGATTATATCTATAAATCCAGATTACAGGCTGTTACCCGTCCTATGTTCGATCATATTTTATTGACCGGTATTTTGGAGGATATCCGTTTGGATGAATTAAAAGGAAACCAGCATACCCAACGCTGGGGGATTTTGTCTAAAATGAACATTTGGTTCAGTTTGGCTGAACGTTTTGATTTACAATTTAAAAATACAGATACTATGGCAAGTAAATTGGAAGAACAGAGAGTGTTTATGGTTGCCTTATCGCAAGGTGAGGCTATATTGGAAAACGACGAACAATATGCTTTTGCAGCCGGACAGGTGATTTACTATTTATTACATAAGAGTAAGACGGCAGACAAAAGTTATAAACGGCTGGAGCCTTTTTTGCAGCAGGTGCACGCCTCTGAATTGAATAAAGCGATTGCCCGGCTTTTCGATACCTATAAGCATGAGAATTTTTCAGGCAATTTCCGTCATCCGTTTGCATCGGTTATGGCCTATCAGACCCAAGCGAATATGCGGGACTACCTGCCCATGATGCTGGCCGGGATTTTTTCGGATAATCTGCTTTTTAGCGTTAATAAATCAGAAGAAACAAATGAAGAAAACTAACTTAAAATAAAACATTATGAGTAATACATTTAAAAACAGAGTGTTTGGTTGTGTGGTAATCAAATCTGTCAATTCCAATTATAATGCGGACTTTTCACATCAGCCCCGTACTTTGCCCGATGGGTCGGTATATGCAACAGATAAAGCATTGAAATATACCGTTCGGAATTATATAGATAAAAATTATCCGGAAGACAAGGTATTTTATTTTAAAAGCCTGAATGGAGATATGCAGCCCCGGGATTTAGACCAGAATTATGCCCGTTTCTTCGGCGATTATCCGAAAGCGGATAAGAAAGAGGCGGTCAAGGCGCGTAAAGTGATTCTGGGAAATTTGTTGAGCTGTCTGGATGTACGGTTATTTGGCGGAACTTTTGCCAGTAAAACGGCCAATTTGTCTATTCATGGTGTTGTACAACCGACGCATGGGGTGAACCGATATGTGGAAGGGATTATCTATTCAGAGCAGATTGCTTCGCCTTTCCGGAACTCCAATGATAATAGTACGGATTCGATGCAAACGACTTTAGGAACCCAATTTAAATTACAGGAAGGCCATTACGTACATCATTTTTCAGTCAATCCCGGTAATTTAGACGAACTGACTGAATTTGTCGATAATGGAAGATTAACGGGGGAGGATATTGCCAAATTGAAAGAAGCTTTACGTTGCGGAGTGACATATTATGATTCCTCTTCCAAGGCAGGAACGGAGAATGAGGCCTTGTTGTGGGTGGAATTGAAAGAAGAGTCGAAGCTGGTATTACCCTCTTTCGTGGATTTGATAGAGGTAAATGCAGAACGGGAAATTGATTTTGCGAAAGTGAGTACCTTATTGTCCAAAGAAAAAATCAAAAATGAGATCTCAAAAATTGAATTGTTTTACAATAAGGGAATTACAAAAGTGATTCATCTGCCGGAAGGAACGGTCGAACTTGAATTGAACGGGTTATGAATAATCAACGACTGATTTCATTTGATATACAGGCTGATTTCGGTTTCTTCAAAAAGCCCGATTACAATGATGGGGTGTTGCTGACCTATAATATGTTACATAAGCCCGCCCTGTTAGGCATATTGGGGGCTATTATCGGTTTGCGGGGTTATCGGAAAAAAGGAGAATGGCCGGAATATTACCAGCGGTTGGCTGCCCTCCCGGTGGGAATAGAACCTTTGGAGGGGAGACATGAGAAAGGGAATTTTCAGAAAACGATAGTCAAGTATACGAATACGGTCGGATATGCTAATCAGGATGGTAACCTGCTGGTTGAAGAGAGTATGCTGATTCGTCCGGCCTATCGCTGCTATCTTTTGTTGTCGGAAGAGCATCCGGATCACCGGAAGTTGTACGAGTATATCCGGGAAGGATGGGCCGAGTATATTCCCTATTTGGGTAAAAATGAATATCCGGCCTGGTTCGGAGATTCGTTCCGGGAATATGCTTTTAAAACTTTTGTACCGGAAACTGATTTTCGGGTTTCATCCTTGTTTATCAAAGAAGGAGTATTGAAAGGACAGCAGGTAAAGGCCAGTTTTTCGTTTTCGCTGAAAGGCATAGTGAATCGAGGTAGTTTTGTGTATTTCGAACGTTTGCCTGTTGGTTTTCATCCGGTTCTGATGCAATATGAATTGGCCGACTTCGCTTTTACGGATTGGACCTTACAGGCTGCCACGCAGATGGTAAATTTGTATCAGCTGGAAGAGGAAGGAAAGATTGTTCAATTGTTTTGAATATGAAAGACTGTAAAGAAATAATTCAGGGCCAGATGGAGTTATTGTTCGGCAGGTTGAAAAATGATTCTTATCTGGCACATATTTGTCCCGGAAAATCTGCCGAATCTTTGCAGGAACATACGGCCAAAGTGGTTGAAAGGGCTTGTTGGCTGATCGGCAAGCACGGTTTGGAGAAGGTCGTCGATCGTTTGATTCCGGGGATTGCCGGAAAATACTCGGAGAATGTGCAGGAAGAGTTGAAACGGATGTTTATGGCGGTGTTTGTTTTTCATGATACAGGTAAGGTAAACGATAATTTTCAATATTCCAGGATGTTGAATCGGTTGTTTAAACATCGGAAGACGGAAATATTGGTACCTGCCTATGGACATTCGTTTTTGAGCGCCTGGCTGTTTCTGGCTTTTGAATTGGACCGTGTGTGGCAAGATCCGTGCCTGACGGAGGAAGAAAAAAAGATGCTGTTTGTCTATGCTTTTTTCTTTGCCTATGTTATCCGGCAGCATCATAGCGGCGGTTTGGGATGTGCCGATGAGGAGGAGTTTTTTAATTCATTTGCCGGGGGATATGAAGAATTGCATACTTATCTGACGGTTTGGGGATATGAAGGGGATTTTACTTGTGTCGAAGCTGTATTCGAGCATATTGTTGCTATCCGAAAGGAAACGGATGCGCAACGGGAAGCTTCTTTTGCTTTGTATGCGCTGATTAAATTGAATTCTTCTGTTCTGACGGCTGCCGATTATCTGGCGACTCATGCATATATGACTGGGAGACAGGTGAAAGAGGCCGGAATTTTTGAAGACCGTCACCGGGTAGAGGAAATGATCGGGCATCTGCGAAATTACAAGCATAACCGGGGGATATATGAACAATTGGATAAATTTGTTTTTGAGTATCCGCAGGAAAAATCCGGTGATCACTTGAATCGGCTGCGAACCGGAATGGCTGTGGAAGTCATCCGGACCGTTCGTGAACATTCTGATGATCGTTTGTTTTATATTGAGGCTCCGACGGGAGGGGGAAAGACAAATTTATCCATGCTGGCGGTGACTGAATTAATGGCCGTCCATCCTGAGATTCAGAAAGTATTTTATGTATTTCCCTATACGACTCTGATTACCCAGACAAATCAGACACTGAAAAATGCTTTGGGCTTGACTTCTACGGAACTGGCGGAGTTACATTCCAAAGCCGGATTTAATGAAAAAACGGAGGAAAGAGAGGATGGACTGTATGCGGATAAAAAGCAGGATTATATCGATCGTTTGTTTGCCCTTTTTCCTGTGTGCGTTATGTCGCATGTGAAGTTCTTCGATATGTTGAAAACAAACCGGAAGGAAGCGAATTATTTACTCCACCGCCTGGCGAATGCGGTGGTGGTTATCGATGAATTGCAGACCTATAATCCGCTTTTGTGGGATAAAATGTATTATTTGATTGAACATTATGCCCGCTTTTTTCAGGTTCGTTTTATTCTGATGTCCGCGACTTTACCTAAGATCGGTAAACTGAGAATTCCTTTGAAGGAAAGAACCGGATTTGTGGATTTGTTGCCTCAGGCAAAATCTTATATGCAGAATCCAAATTTTGCCGGGAGAGTGGAGTTCAGGTTTGAGTTGTTCCAGGAAGAGATCGATATGAACGATTTAGCGGATTTTGTTCTTGGGAAATCAGTGGAATATCGGGATAAACCGGGGAAGAACGGGACGGTTCATACCATAATAGAGTTTATCACTAAAAAATCTGCCGCGGAATTTTATGCTTTCATACAAGAAAAGGAGCCCTTTTTTGACGAGGTATTCCTTCTCTCCGGGACAATTCTGGAACCCCGGAGGCGGGAAATTATCAATGAGCTGAAAAATCCGCTCAGCCGGAAGAAAAATATATTGCTAATCACGACACAGGTTGTTGAAGCTGGGGTCGATATCGATATGGATTTAGGATTTAAAAATATATCCTTGATCGACAGTGATGAACAGTTGGCCGGGAGGGTAAACCGGAATGCCTGTAAAGTGGGCTGTGAAGTCTATTTGTTCCGACTGGATAATGCAAGTGTCTTGTATGGAAAAGATAAAAGATATCAGATGGTCCGGGAACAAATTTCTGTCGGTGAATATGAACGTATTCTTCGTGAAAAAGATTTCGGATGTTTGTATGAATTGGTTTTTGAGAAGATAAATTGGATGAACGAACAGACTTATGTGCAGAATTTCCGTTCGGGATTTTTGAGATTTGTCGAAGGGTTGGATTTTCAACAGGTAGATCGTAATTTTCAGGTAATCGAGCAGCAGAATGAAACTGTTTTTGTCCCTATACCGTTGCCGGTAGAAGTGGATTCGATGACAGAAGGTGTTAAAGAGCGTCTGTTTTCTGACCGGGAACTTCAATTTCTGGAAGATTTTGGGGTTGTGCCTTGTGAGGGACTGTTGGATGGAAAGGAAGTGTGGGAGGTGTACGAACGTCTCGTATATCGTGATCATCCTGCAAAATTTGATCTGGAAGAAAAGGTCGGTTTTAAAATCATGCAGCGGATATTGTCGTGTTTTACTTTTTCTTTGGTTGGTTATTCGAAAGAATTGCAGGAGTTGAAAGGGGGGACGGGGGAAGAAAAGTTGGGGTATTTTTATTTATCCCATTGGGAAGATGAGGGGGTGAACGGAAAATTGTACGACTATAAAATGGGATTGAATAACAGAGCATTGAAAGATATAACTTTTATATGATAAATGTGACAGGAACTTTGATTAATCTTTATCAGGTGTGTAAACGGGAAACGTGGTTACATGCCAATGGTATCCGGATGGAACATACCTCGGATGTAGTCACGGAAGGAAAGCTGGTACATGAGACTTCGTATCCGAACCGGGCAGCCAGATATGAAGAAGTGAGAATCGGTGGTTCTGTGATTGATTTTTATGATCCGAAAGAGAAGGTGATTCATGAAATCAAAAAATCTACATCGAAAGAGGAGGCGTATATCTGGCAGGTGAAATATTATTTGCTTTTGTTTGAACGGGAAGGAATAGCCGATGTGGTGGGGATGTTGGAATACCCTTTACTGAGGGAGACGATGCGGGTGGAGTTGGAAGAGGGGGACCGGGAAATATTGCGTCAGATGGAGGTGGAGATCCGACAGCTGATCGGGGAGGAGGCATGTCCGCCTGCTTTATCCAAAGGAAAATGCGGAGCCTGTTCATATTATGAATTTTGTTATTCCGGAGAAGGGGAATGAAACAGGGAATAAATGTTTTTTAATGGACTTAAAATTGTTTTATGAAAAGGACGTACTATTTATTTAATCCCGGGCGGTTGAGCCGGAAGGATAATACGCTGAAATTTACTCCGGTAGACGAAGAGGGACAGGAAGGGCAACCCCGTTACATTCCTATTGAAACCGTAGATAATCTCTTTGTATTCGGTAGTTTGGATACCAATAGTATGATGTACAATTTTCTGGGTAAGCATCAGGTGGCGGTTCATTTTTTCGATTATTATGAACATTATACCGGTTCGTTTATGCCTAAAGATTACCTGTTATCCGGCAAGATGCAGATTGCCCAGATGAAGCACCATATCCGGCAGGAAAAACGGATGGCAATTGCCCGAAGTTTTATCGATGGGGCAGCGTTTAACATGTTGAAGAATCTGAGATATTATACGAATCGGGGAAAAGATACCAGGCAACAGATTGAACGGATAGAAGCCTATATTCCATTGATTGCTACTGCAACCGATATTCCGATGTTGATGGGAATCGAGGGGAATATCCGTCAAACCTATTATGAGGCATTTGATACGATTATCGATGGTTTTTCCATGGGAAACCGGACAAAGATGCCACCTTCCAATGAGGTGAATGCGATGATTTCTTTTGCTAACAGTATGTGTTATTCGTTATGTCTGGATGCCATTTATCATACCCAATTGAATCCGACGATCAGCTTTCTGCATGAGCCGGGGGAAAGGCGTTATTCTCTGGCTCTGGATATGGCAGAAATCTTTAAACCCATATTGGCGGACCGATTGATTTTCTCCATGTTTAACCGTAAACAGTTAAGGGAATCGGATTTCGATCAACACTTAAATCGATGTCTGCTAAAGCAATCTTCTATGAAAAAAGTAGCCCAGGAATGGGAAGAGAGGACGAAAGAGACGATAAAACACCGGAAGTTGGGAAGAAGTGTCAGTTACAGGCATTTGATTAAATTAGAATGTTATAAACTGACCAAGCATTTATTGGGGATGGAAGAATATAAACCTTTGAAAATGTGGTGGTAATGTATGTCATTTTAGTATATGATGTCGATCAGAAGCGGACGGCTAAAATGTTGAAATTGTGCCGGCGTTACCTTTCATGGATACAAAACAGTGTATTTGAAGGGGAGATTTCAGAAGTACAGTTGAAGCAATTAACATCGGAAGCCCGGAATCTTATGGATGAAAAGGATAGTTTGATTTTCTTTAAAAGCCGGGACGAAAAATGGCTGGAAAAAGAGATTATAGGAGATGAAAAAGCCAGCGTTTCTAATTTTTTATAGCGTCGACCTTAAAAAAATGATTGGGGGTTGAGAGAGTAATTACAATAGAAATGGAATAATAGTTCTTTGACATGTTGAAAATGAATAATTTAAAAGTTGTTGTCGAAGGTCAGGGTAAATTTAAGAATTGAAGGTCGACTGCAAATGTTTGTAAAAAATGAGAATAAATGGATGATAAATCATTGATTTTGAAGTATATTTGTTGGCGTTTTTAACGGCTTTTAATTGAACTAAGGTAGAATTGAAACTCTTCTGCGATGCTGTTTATCTCTTTCTTGGTGCATCTTTTAATTGAACTAAGGTAGAATTGAAACGAAGGTCGATGCGCGGTGAAACGATGGTAAGAATCGCTTTTAATTGAACTAAGGTAGAATTGAAACATTGTTGATTCACGGCGTTGCCATGTAGATGGGTCTTCTTTTAATTGAACTAAGGTAGAATTGAAACTTGAAAAGAACGTAGAAAAGTACGGAAAGATTACCGCTTTTAATTGAACTAAGGTAGAATTGAAACTTTGAAGAGGTAGATTTTGCTATTTCTCCCTTTAACTTTTAATTGAACTAAGGTAGAATTGAAACTCGATATCCATATCAAGCTGAGACGGGAATGTCTTGCTTTTAATTGAACTAAGGTAGAATTGAAACTAAAAAATGAAAAATGAAACGATATGAGAGAAAAATCTTTTAATTGAACTAAGGTAGAATTGAAACTTTTGTATCTGGATAGCTTCTTTATCTGGTAAGTTCCTTTTAATTGAACTAAGGTAGAATTGAAACTGTTCAAAAGATGACCCATATATTGCAGATTGGATGCTTTTAATTGAACTAAGGTAGAATTGAAACATGTTTGTGTTGAATTTTGGTTCAGGAATGCTCTACTTTTAATTGAACTAAGGTAGAATTGAAACCATCATCCACACCTTCCTGCGGCAAGCGACCCGGACTTTTAATTGAACTAAGGTAGAATTGAAACATGTGAGATTTTAATGCGTTCTTTTGCTCGAGTTGGCTTTTAATTGAACTAAGGTAGAATTGAAACTTTTTTTAGTATAATATTTAATGAACGTGCTAAATTCTTTTAATTGAACTAAGGTAGAATTGAAACTTTTAATGCCCAGTTTAAATCTTATGTTGATAATAACTTTTAATTGAACTAAGGTAGAATTGAAACATGGCAGGTACGGGGAAATACGAGACTTATATATTCACTTTTAATTGAACTAAGGTAGAATTGAAACAGTATTCCGGACGAGCAGCATTTAGCTCTTTATGTGCTTTTAATTGAACTAAGGTAGAATTGAAACGCGGAGATAGCAGAGCTAAAAGGCATTTCGGAGGAACTTTTAATTGAACTAAGGTAGAATTGAAACGGTTGTTATACACATCCCCGTTTGTGTCCGCTCCTTCTTTTAATTGAACTAAGGTAGAATTGAAACTATTCACCGTAAACTCCAAATACAACCCCTTTGTAGCTTTTAATTGAACTAAGGTAGAATTGAAACAACCCTGCAACCCTTAAATCGCTCAGGAATTTTTCCCCTTTTAATTGAACTAAGGTAGAATTGAAACTATAGTTGGTTTAATATTGATACTTTTAATTATTTTCCTTTTAATTGAACTAAGGTAGAATTGAAACTCCGGAATATCTCCGGAAGCCTCCGGATGGAAGCCTCCTTTTAATTGAACTAAGGTAGAATTGAAACTCAATCTTCAGCGGGAAGAATTTTTAAGTTGATGGACTTTTAATTGAACTAAGGTAGAATTGAAACGGCTAAAATTTTACAGATTACCTCAAATGCCGAAAACTTTTAATTGAACTAAGGTAGAATTGAAACTTTTGTCCTCCTCCAGTTTGTACTCTTTCGTTTACAGGCTTTTAATTGAACTAAGGTAGAATTGAAACAGGCTTTACACTATTTTTTCCTGACTGTTTTTTCCGCTTTTAATTGAACTAAGGTAGAATTGAAACATGAAACGGACGGATCGGTTAAACGGTTCGTTTTCGCTTTTAATTGAACTAAGGTAGAATTGAAACAATGGATTATATACCCTGGACCCGTAACCGCCATAGCTTTTAATTGAACTAAGGTAGAATTGAAACCGACTTTGTCGTTTTCATCGAAAAGCAGGTCGGTCACTTTTAATTGAACTAGGGTAGAATTGAAACTGGACTCAACCTGGCATGTTTTTATTAACCGTCCCGGATAAGGGTGAGATTCCGAAATGTCAGTTTGTCGCCGGGGTATTGATCTTCTCGGAACGATGAATATTGGATTGAATATATTGCAGGATATTCAAAGCTCTTTCTTCCGGACATTTATTCATTTGCCGGGGAAGAAACAGGGCGATATTGCGGGCGACAACAATGATGGTGGTATTGATTACCTGGGCGATAATCTTTTTACTGTAGAGATTCCGGTTTACGTACTTCCGGATGATCGTTTCTACCAGCGATTTATCCGTTTTATGGCGTAAAATACAGCCGGGTTGATGATTGGCATGTTATAAAAGTGAAGCACGAAAACAGCAAGTACGGCAATGCTACGATCGGTAATGGTTTGCCGGCGCTCCGGTGTATATTGTCATTTTGTATCGATAAAGTGGTTGGCTGGGTACGGAACCCGGATAAGAAGAACCATGCAGATATCGGTGCGGCGATAGCGGCCGAACATATTTGTTTGGCTGTAGCGGTACAGGGATTAGGGAGTTGATGGGGTTATAATTTCGATCCGGACGGGTGAAATCTCGATTGTAGTTACCGGATGGCAGGAGCCTGTCGTGATCATCTCCCTGGGGTATGTAAACGCTTCCCGGCATGTGTTTCTATCAGGAAACCGGTGAATGAGATAGTGACTGTACTGTAAACCGGATAGTTTGGCTTATGAAAACAGAACTGGAAAAATGTCTGGCCGGTGAGTGGTATGATTGTCATGTTCCCGTTTTTCCTGAGCTGAAAAGAAAAACACATTGTTTATTGATGAAGTATAATTTCTTACCTTATGAAGGGAAAGAGGAAAAACAAGTTTTGTTGTGCGGGATGTTCGGAAGTATCGGTACAGGGGGGAGCGGTCGGGCATGCTTTTAGTTGAGGTTATGGTTGTAATATTCATATAGGTGATCGGGTGGTGGTAAACACTGGTTGTACCTTTGTCGGTTTTAACCGGATCGCACTCGGGAAGCGGGGGCTCATCGCTTCCGACGTACGGATTTATACGGCTAGGTATCCTGTCGGCTTGGACGAACGCCTGACTCCTGTCGGGATACCGGAAGGTAGCGAATATATCCGTCATACTTTTGCCTTGCCGGTGACGATAGAGGATGGTGGCTGGATCGGAGGAGGTGCAATTATCCTGCCGGGAGTCACTATCGGTGAAGGTGGTGTTATCGGGGCCGGAAGTGTCGTTGCCGAAAATATTCAGGCCAATAGTCTTGTTCCTGCCGGATGATACGTGAAATCAACAGAGGCAAGATGAGAGGGGATTAAATACTCGGGAAACCGGTTAGGCTGAATCTGAAATTAATCTATATCTTTGTTGGGTTAATCCTGACTATTGAATTTATATGAAAAAACAATCTTCATGTCCGTCAGCCTTGAATAGGGAAGAAACAGGCTATTCTGCACAGATAGGACCGGATTTTTTTATCCGTGAAGCTACTTTGGCCGATGCCGCTATCATCTGGCAGACGATATACGATAATCGGGTATATTTGCGTACGTGGCTTCCTTTTGTCGATGGATTGAAGGAGGTGGCTGACGAAGAAGCGTTTTTAAATGAACAGCTGGCTCTTCCCTATGCTGATCGGAACATCGTCTTTGTTATCGGCCAGGGCCACGAATTGTGCGGACTGGTGGGGTTTGTCATCACCGATAATATTAATCATCGCACCGAGATCGGTTATTGGTTGATCCCCGAATATCAGGGCCGTGGTATAATGACCCGTTGTGTCCGCCATCTCTGTGAATGGGCGGTCAGCGAACGGGGAATGAACAGTATTCGTATCCGTTGTGCAGCCGGAAATGCACCTAGCAATGCCATCCCCCGCCGCCTGGGTTTTACCCTTGAAGGCGTTGAGCGCGAAGGGGAATTGATGGCTGACGGGCAATATGTGGATTTGAACGTTTATAGCATTCTGAAGAGAGAAATAGAAAATTGGTAATCTCGTTTATTTTTGTTATCTTAGTACTTCAAATATAAAGGATTATTGGCTGATTTCATTAAACAAATAGTCTTATAATCAAAATGTAGATTTATCTGGATTAGCGTTATTTCGCTCCTGATCAGTGTCACCTTGCAGACTCCGGATAGGTGAAATCCTTCGGATTTCTGATTGGCGAACCTTTGGTGCTGGAGTGGCATTTTTATCAGGAACGAAGTTCCGCCAAGTAGCATCGGAGATGTGCCGATCAGCGAAGTACTAATCAGAAACCGTAGGTTTCCGGGTACAATGGTATATAAACGCCATGACCTTTTAGAAAAATCTCCGGGTACTACCGATCCATCGGTGATCATAAAAAAACGACTGTGGGGTGTCGACTTAATAAATTTTAGTTTATAAATGGTGATTAAGGAGGGTTATTGGGAGAGAGATTTCAATAAATGTAATTTTTTATAAATTCAAGGGGTTATGAGAATTGCGAAAAATGAACTGTTAGCAGGAATTCCGGTTTTGAAAATCAGGGATTATTTTCGGCTTTTATATTCCGGTTTGATGACAAGGGATGGCTTGGCAGAACGTTTCAATTTGAATGAAAAAGAGACGGAAGGTTTAGTTGGTGAATTGCTGTCTAAGGGATATATTGAACCAGCAGACAACGGCATGTATCGTTTGACATTGAAAGGAAATGCTTTAAGCATAGCCCGTTGTATGGCTCCCATTAACCGTGAAAAAGCAGATCGGATCATGCAAGAATTTCTGAAACGGGTAGAAGAAGTAAACCGGGATGATTTTTATCCATATCGGGTGAGCAAACTGGTATTGTTCGGTAGTTATCTGAATCCGGAACAAATGGATTTGGGGGATATAGATATCGCCTTTGAATTGGAACCGAAGATTAAAGATTACGATGAACTTATGCGTTATAATGATCAATTGGTGGATAAAGCCCGTAAAGAGGGCAAATCTTTCTCTTCTCTGATCGATATCCTCGGCTATTCTGAAAAGCTGGTCATATTGAAGTTACGGAATAAAGAAAAATACATCAGTCTCCACCGAATGACCGACGGGATCTTGCAAATAACGGCATGTCGGCAAATTTTTCCTTAGATGCGGGTAGGATACATCGATCGCTCATATTGAAGCCGTTCTTTTTTCAGGGGAATCGGTTTCATGTTTTTTTCCTTTCAGAATGAGGTTGTGGTTGTTAATGGTTTGTAACGGAGAAACAGAAGATGATATGGAGAGATATCGTTAAAATAAAGATGTTTGGAACTGTGGGGCCATTTTTATAAATTGAAGTATGAAAAATTTTATCGGAAAATACCAACAACAAGAACAGGAAAATCAGGTATTTCTAGGGAAAAAATTAGAAATACAGGTTAATTTATTCATACAGGGCTTTAATTGCCAGGAACAAATGACATTTTATTATCTCAATGCTTTAGGCATGTGGGAATATAACGAACGAAATTTTGATAAGGTACTGATGCAGGCTTGTGTAAAGATTTCTTATTTGTTGTACAACGCTCATCAGCTTCTTTTAAGAGGAGAATATGGTGTTGCGAATATTTTGTTGCGTCAGGTCTTTGAATATCTGGTTATCGGTAAATATTTCTATAAGCAACAGAATGAAATATGGGCAGAAAAATGGTTGGAAGACAGGAAATATGAGGTGTATGATAAAATTTTGCGGCTTTTGAAAATACCTGACAAAAAGCATCTGTGCGATTTCTGGAAAGTATTATGTAGTCTGGCTCATGCTACTCCTTCTTCACAGCAGATAAGCTTGGACGGTCAGTTTAATGAAATAGATATTGAATTGAGTTATAATGTAGTGCTTATTTTACTCTGTTGTAAACATGTATTGGTAAATTATTTCTATTCGAATAGGAAATTAATGCGGTTAATAAAATTAAGTCCTGAAGTAGCTAAGGAAATGGTGGATTTGAGACAAAAGTCCGCTGCTTGGATTAAAGAGACGACATCTCTATTTTCAGAAGATGGCATAAAGGTTTTGAAAGATTATAAGAGGTATTGGGTATTTAAAAAATAGGATCGAATTGTGATCCTGGCTTTATAATATTGGCCCTGTTCATAATTTTGTGTAAATGGCGACAGGATTCAGTTGTAAGTTCTTTTATAGCTGTATTCTGTATCGGTTATCATTCCTTTCCGAATCCCTTCGGTTACATCGAAAATAACATAGGATTGATGGACGGCTTTTACGGACCAGAATAATATCGATGAGGATACCCGGATGCAAATTGAATTAGTTGATCAGGCTTTGACGGAATTGCAGGTAAAATATAAGCTGCAGGAAGAAATAAAATGTCCGGGGATTGGCCTTTATTAAGCCGGAAGGTTGAAGTTTAATAATCGAACTGATCTCAATTACTGATGTTGGAATAGAAACTTAAAAAACTCAAACCGGACGAAAGGTCCGTCCCGGAATCCCTTTTTTATTTTACAATCCCGATAAATTCCCCGACGACGATAAATCCTTCTTCATCCCTGATTTCAATAGGCTGATAATCCAGATTCAGAGGGTAAAGGATTATTCTTTCATGCATCCATTCACCGGTTTCCGGATCCTGTTTTTTCTCACTGCTGTATTTTTTGATCGAATAGCTGCCACCATTTTCAAAATCGTAATGTTCCCGATGTTGGACCAGGACAATTTTACCGATCCGGGAACCCACAATATTTGCACGGAATACGCAAAAATCCCCGTCCATGATTCGTGGCTCCATAGAGTGGCCGTTTGCCTGGACGATAAACATGCCTGAAGTCAATTTGCCCATGCCCTCTGTTTTGATCCAGCCTTCTTCTTCTGCCTGCTGCCATTCACCGAATTTACCGCAGGCGGCTTTCAGGGTGTAGAGCGGCAGGTAATCGATGTATTTGACGTCGTCATTGACTTCACGTTCAATGCGGGGGCCCTGGGGTTCCGGCAATGAAACTACCTTCGCTTTTTCTTGAGGAAGTTCAAGTTGTTGCCTGAAGTAATTTTCCAGTGGTTTGTCACAGAAATAGACGTAACAGCCCTTCATTCCCCGGGTAAGTAGGGTTCGGTAGGTATTTTTTATCAATTCTTCTGCAAGCTGTGCGGCTTGTGCCGGGGTACGCCCCACCTTGATCCCTTTCACGGAACTGTCCATCCGGGAGCGTTTCGTTACGTCTGTGACCACTTTACCGTTTTCATAGCGCAGGTCATTGCCGATAATCACGCCGGCATAATCCAGTTCTAGGCCCTGGCAGGTATGTATGCAGCCGATTTCATGAATAGAGTTTTCCCCGATAATCCAGGTACTCCCGTCTTTTTCGAGATTCCATTTCATGGCGAACCCGAAGTCAGGAATGTTCACATCAGTGGCTTCCGGGTTTCTTTTACTTTTCCAGTCCCAGCAATAACCTGCCACCATCCGCGATTTGTTGTTTGTTTTGTTTTTGTCTTCGATGGTTTTTCTCAGTTCATTCGGGTCACTGAATATCCGGAAATCGAAATCATCCTGCGATAAGCGGATGTTGGCCGTATCGTTGATTTGCAGGGTATTGTCCAGCCAGGCAAGATAACCGTCCGAACCGTTGCAACGGAATTGGGAAGATAGTTCGAGTTTCTTTATGGATGCATGGCAGGAGCGTGCTGTTTTTTCAATATAGGCAGAGTCTCCGATGTCCTTGATGTGTACCCTTTGATGGTCATCGACAAAGAAAATAACACATTTGGCTGCCCCGATAATTTCGCGGACCTGGTCTTCTCCCTGATTTTGAAACAATCCGCTCTTTTGGTTGAGGCGGTGGGCTTCGTCGACGATAAGCACGTCGAAAGTGTTGGCTGGCGTGTTGTAGAAAGTGCCGGATCCCCCGAACATATTGTAAATCTGGTTTTTTCGTAACGTTCCGGCCAACTTTGCCGCATACACAGCCCGGGGTGCTGCGTTTTTGGATACGTAGCGGGAGACCAGCCTGTTTCGGGTGGTCTCCACCAGCAGGTTGATTGCCACTACGCTTTTTCCGGTTCCCGGTCCGCCTTTGACAATCAGTACCTGTTTTTTGTCGGCACTTGCTTTCCGGATCATGCTCAGGGCTGTCTCATACACCACTTTCTGGTCATCCAGCATGATAAATTCCTGGTTCCCCTTGAGCATGGAAACCAGGTTGTCTGCAAGTTGCTTGGAAGGACGGAGGCGTCCATTTTCTATTTTGTACAGGATATCCTTTGAGTCACCGTATTTGACGTACTTTTTAATAAATTCCCTTAATTTTCCTGCGTCAGATTGGAAAAAAGGAGGGGCTTCGGTAATATAAGGTTCGTAGCGGGGATTCGTGATGATTTGGTCCTTCGGGTAATTATGGAGATAAGCGCAGGGGGTCAGCGTGATTTGCTCGTCCCGGACGGTCTGGTTATAATCCTTGATCAGCGTGGCATATGACCATGCCTGATAGGAAGGGTGTGCCGTCTCTGAGATACCATGCTGGAAACGGGTTTTTACCAATGCATCTTTATCCGTTAATTCAGCCGATGACCATTGCTTTAGTTCAATGATAACGACTTGTTCCTGTTGTACTTCATTTAGCCCGGTAATGATGAAATCAATCCGTTTGGAAGTCAGGGGAATCTGAAATTCAATGGAAATACCGGCGTCTGCTGGGATGTCAGGATCTTCCATGATCCTGTCCATATACGACATTGAGTTTTTCCACGATAAGGTTTCATTGGCAGAAGTACTCCGGCCCAGATGGATTTTATATGCTTCCAGAATTTTTTTATCGATCTCATTGCTGAAAACATCATCCCGGAAACCTTGTTTGGTCGATTGGTATACAATCATAGTTCCGTATATTTTTTAGCTGTCCCTTTTGCTTTTTCTACCGGATATTTCTCCCCGTTCTTCCGGATTTTTTCCAGCACAATGTCGAAGATGTCCAGATGGTGCTTCTCGGCCAGCAGTAATGAATAAGTCAGTACGTCCGCCAATTCCTCTTTCAGCCGTTCCGGGTTCACCTCTTCGGCCTGGCTTTCTTTTTTCCACAAAAACAGCTCGTTCAATTCCGATGCCTCCAGCAGTAGCGCCAGTGCCAGATTTTTCGAATCATGAAACTGTGCCCAGTCCCGTTCATCCCTGAACCGGATCAGGGTCTCCACCACTTCCTTGTATTTATCCATATCCCTATTGCCAAATAATTTTAACCAAAAATAAGGAAATGTTTTGAGTTGGGGAAAATTATAAAATGAAATGTTGTATTTAAAAGAGAATATTCTGTATTAATCGAAGATTATGGATAGAAATTTTGGCGTTTTTACACCTTGGTAATCAGTTGACGGGATTAGATCGTTGGAAATTTATTGGGATATCCGGGAAACCGGACGAATTATCGATTGTTTTATTCTAATGATCATCCCGGGGAAAATGGACTTTAGAATTCAAAACAGTTATGACATCTTCATCCGGTTTGGTAAATGAAATCACCTCGGTTGTCGGTACCCTGGCGGTTTCGTTTAAAGAGAAAAAAACAGATCGAAGCTGATTTCCCGTTTCGATCGGATTAATAATAAACTTTGAAAATCTAACCGGACAAAAGGTCTGCCCCGGAATTTCTACATCATCCATCATCACAGTCCGGTTCGTCGCCGTGCTTGCTCTTTTCCAGATAATGGAAGCCATGCATATCTGCATCGAAGGCAATAAACAGAAACCGGGATCGTACCGGTAAGTTTGCACATTGCTCGATGGCACGGTCAAAATAGTCATATAGCTCTTCCAGACGGTGAGTTGACTTTTTCTGCAGAATCATAAGCCGCAGGCTGGCATTGGCTAAGAGTAATTTCTGGAAATCGTATTTTATTCCGGAATAGGGAGTCGGGCTGTCTTTTTTCCGCTTAGATTTCCATTCACATTCGGCAATCAGGGGACAGGAGGTGATGACATACCTGTCGTCAGGGGCTCGGGTGTACCACATGAAATCATATAATAATTCGGATTCTTTTGGGGCGTCCTGCGTTTCCAGCCCATTGCAATGGAAAAGATAGCCTTTGCTGTTACCTAGCCGTGCCAGTGTGTCTTTGATTAACCGGGTTCGCTGGGTCCGGTCTTTATCCTGAAAGAATTCAGGCAGGCATTCCGTTATTCCGTTGAGGATTAATGTGCAGTCTGCGTGGCGGGCAGTCTGTACCGGATTTGCTGCATTATAGGTTTTCCATAATACAGTCTTCCGTGACGAAAGGTTGTTCAATGCCTCTGCCAGGGATTTTGATTTATACCCCAGCCACTCTTTTATCTGTTCCTCCGGATTTTCACCTTCCCATTTTTCCAATGAATGAATATGAGAAAGGAGGACATTTTCTTTGTCTTTAAATTTGTATTCTTTCAGTCCGGTCAGGGAACGCAGGTTTAGCTTCCTGTATCTTCCGGCATTTTTGCCCGGTCTGATCCGTTCGCCGTGAAAAATGGGGCCTGATGTCCATTCATTTTCCGGAGATACCTCCAATACTTCCTTGTTTTCTAATTCTGAGTGGGGTGTTGGGGGCTGGTTAAGTATTTTTTTTGCCACGCGGTGAGGGCCGATGATAACCTGATCGTTTATTTTAGCACTTCGGATCAGAATGCTGTAGCACAGGCCGTTCCGGGTAGAGAGGCAGAGATCTGTTCCGCCCCGGTTTTTGTCGATGGTGTCGGTTGCTCCGAGGCGGTGGAAATATAGTTTGCCGAACCGGTCATACTGCAACGCATGGCAGTGGCAGGAGCTGTCTTCAAATTGATCCCCGTCATTGTAATAAGCCTCCACTTCAAGGGGATAAAGAAAAATACCCTCTGTAATTTTCAGTCTGAATCTGGAGAGCAGTTGGCTGTTGATTTCCTGCAATAGCTTTACTTTTTGCGGGCTTGCTTGGAGGGTTTGGATGAGTTTGTGCAGTTTTTCCATGATGTCAGAGGATTTGGGTCATTTTTTCAAGAATACCTATTCCGGCTTCAATCAAATCTTCTTTCAGGTCGACAGGAATAAAAAATAGTTTCTCTTCCCGGTTTGGTTTCAGGGGATACCCTTTAAATTGTTCCTCCACAAATTCAGTTTTAACTTTATCGGAATATTTGATACACCATCCATGCTGTTCCGCACAATCCAGCGTCAGACCATTCTTTAACTCTAACCATTGATTGAAATCTTTGGTAAGTGGGTAATATTTGTAAACCAGATACCTGAATAGGTTGATGTGATAAGAGCTCATCCGGTCTTTATTGATGACATCAATCCAATAGTTATCCCATCCTGCTTCGAAGAAGATAATGTTATGTCCGTCATGCATGGCTTGCAGGGAATCCGGATATTTTGCGATATAATAGCGGGAATCTTTTTTGTTCAGGTCATAGTTGGTAAGGTAGTTGTCTATGATCTTCCGGAGTTTGTCATATAGGGAGACAGGACTGTCATCTTCGGATAGTTGATCGATTAATCCGGAAACTACAGGGTAGGATTTGGGGGTATTCATGATGTCTTTCCATCTGTCGCTAAATCCGAAGCACCAGTTACGTCCTCCGGTATTTATGGTATAGTCGTTGATGGTAGTTAATGCCCTTGCAATCAGTGAATTGTCGATAATATTCTGCTGTGGAGGGGTGGACAAGGGGATCCGGATATGTTCCGGTTTAAACAATTCCTGGAACAAGCCGAACCGCTTCCTGAATGTATTTTTGTCGGCAGTTGTCCAGGGCTGACGAATGGCGTCGTTGTCTGAGAATTTTTCATACCAGATGCATTTTAACGAACCGTTCGTGACGGGATGTGCCTCTGCCTGCCAGAATAGCTCTTCAAGTTCCGGGTCGCCGGTTTGCCTGTAAATGTTGATCTTATTCAGTTCGTGCTGGTCAAAGACATTTTGTAATTCTTCCGGAGCCTCCTCTTGCTGGGTGTGGATGAAATCGTAGAACGGCAAATTTGAATTTCTGAATTTCCGCAGGAATTTTAGTAAAGGTACATTGTTGACCAGTTTTCTGCGGCAACCGTTTTCAAGGGTTTTGTATATCCGTAGCGGATCGCGTTCATCCCTGTTTTCTTTTACGTATACGGTTAACAGGCCTTTTAGCACGTATAGGTCCCCTTTTTCGAATAGTTGCTTGACTTGTTCCGGGTATTGCCCTTTTATTTTTTCCAGGGCTTGGTAGTAATCTGAAATGGAGGAAAGGGTGAGGGATACTTCAAGGATATCTTCTGCCGGTTTGATTTTGTCGTGCTCTTTGCAGGAGAGGAGCTCTATAACCGTACGCAAAAAATTATTCATCCCGGTATCCACCTGCCTGATATCTTCCCCTTCATTCAGGGAATAGAAAAATTCTTCCCAGGTATCCCATTGTTTGCCATATGCATGATAGGCTGATTTTAAACCCGATTCGCAGAGCTTCTCAAAAAGCAAGGGTTTTATATTTTCGTAGGGTTGTAATATTTCTCCCCGGCTGTTCATGGTGATGTAGAGTTCTTCCCCCTGGGAGGTGTCCTTTACGTTAAAGTACCAGAACCGGACCTTCCCGGCTATCGTATCATATAAAGGCCCGGAATTCTCTCTCAGTTTTTCATCGATGATTTGGAGGGATTTTAGGATGGTTTGGATGGAAGGATCGTTGTCGTAGATGGTGGTATACCATCCTTTGTTTTTTATTTGTTTTTCGATGCCTGTTCCTGTAAACCATGTGTTATCGGAAAACAATTTCCGGAGGAAATCGTCTGTGGTCGACCTGACCCGGTAGGAAAAGCTCATGTGCGTTCCGGAACATTTCAGCAGGCCGTTAAAATCAGCTTGCCTCTTTTCTTTTATAGATAAATAATAGAGGATCAGTACTAAAGTGGTAAACCGTTGCTGTCCATCGATCAGAAAACAGGTGGAATGTGATGCCTGTTCCGGCATATAGGAATACAGGAAACCGACGTTTATATCCGTTCCGGCCGTTGTGATATCCCGGATGAATTGTTCCAGCAATTGTTTGTTGTTACCCCAGACATATTCACGTTGGATTTCGGGGATGACGATGTCTTGTGTGCTTAAAATATCCCTGACACTTAAGGCTTCCATTTTCATGATCTTAATTGTTTTGAGTTAACCATGCATTGAAATTCTTTCCTATTTCTTTGGCGATTTTATCCGTATTCCGTTTAATATCTTCCAGTGTCCACCGGTTTAGCGGGATGCCGGTGGCTTCCCTGGCATCGATATCCCCTTTCATAAATACGGCGAGGGTATGGGGACGTACATATTTTTGGTTCATATATTCCTGGAAAATTATAGTCCGTTTGTGGGCATAATCGGCATTCCCGTAGCTCCGGTTGATCCTGAGGTCCAGTAAAACCATATTGCCGATGGAATTCAGGCCGGCAGAATTCAGGAGGTTTTGCAGCTGGGTGAGTTCCTGTTCGGTCAATTCTGCATCGGAATGATTCAGGATTTCCTGCATCTGGGACCGGATATCCTTGAAATCTTCGGACTGGGCAAATTTTTCCCAGTCTGTTTTGATCGTGGCAATTTCCCCGTTATCCTTGCGTGGGGTTTGGGAAAGGATATGCTCTTTGTCTTCCCCGTCTTTCTGTCCGGATTTGCGGGTAAAATAGTCTGTCGGTAATTTTTTTATGGACTTGGAATCCAGTATCCGGAAAATATCCAGCAGGATCAGGATTTGGTATAGTTCCTTGTCATTATTGTACCAGTTCTCCCTGAAGTCAGAAATTGCTTCTGTCATTGTCTTCAGGCATTTCTGGTAGTCCGGAGCTGCTTTTTCTGTTTCCTCCAGATACCTGTCCAGCATTCTGGTGGCTATCGTATGTTGTATGTCTTTCAGGAATTTATCTCTTGAATTCAATGCTTTCCATTGGGTGTAAATGTCGCGGAATGGAGTCTGTGCTTTGAAATTGAAGAACAGGAAACCCAGGTAATGGTACAGTTCCTTGTCATTATACCAGCGTTGCAGGATGGCATACATTTCCTGTAGTTCGAGGTACATTTCCCAGCGGTCGTCATCCGGGTTGCCGTTCGAGTTTTTGCCATATTCAAAGAAGCTGAAATTCAGCGATTCCTTTTCGTTTCTCCGGTATTCGTAATAGAGGAGGTAGAGCAGGTTTATAGGCAATGTGGTAAAATCAAAGCGGTTGATGCGTGCCATCCCGATGGTTTGGTCTGAGATGAATTGTCGGAAATAATCTGCTGTTTTTCCGAACCAAAGGTTCATCAGGTCGAGTTCCATACCCATGCGTATGCGGAATTCCCGGACTTCGCTGGTGGCGGAGGTGCCGTGGTATTTTTCTTTGGCTGCCCGGGTCATCAGGATTGCCCTTAACAGATCGGCACCGTCCAGGTTAACTTTTCCGCCATTCAGGCTGGAAAATATTTTCTCCTCTTTGTCGTCGACGACATTGACAATTAGTTTGACCCGGGATAGCAGGATTTCCAGAAATTTACCTTTGTCTGTTGCGGTGTTTTCTTTAAACCATGCCTGGATGCTCCGGGCAACTTCCCTGATATAATACTGGTCTTTCCGTTCGGGGACCGTCTCCTTTTCCCAGATGTGGCCTGTGAGAACCTGTTTTGTTATGAATTCGTGTGTCTCCGGCCGGATAGAATATTGTAGCTTATTTTCCAGGAGAAGGGGAGTGCTGTCGGTTTCATGTTGTAGAAAAGAGAGCAGGATCAGTAATGTGGTCAGGCGTTGTTGCCCGTCTACGACATGGAAACAGTTTGCGTTTGTATTTTTTACCAGGGTAATGTTTTGCAGGCAATAAAATGTAGCTTCTGCGTTTCCGGTTTCCTGCCGGAATTTCTCAATATCGTTTAATAAAGCCACTATATTGGCTTCGTTCCATTTATATCCTCTTTGGTATTCCGGGATGTTGTAATATCCGGCCTGTTCTTTGAGCAGGAAGCTGGAGAATACTTCCCGTACACTGTAAATTAATTCGTCCATGGATTTGAAAATAAATTAGTTACCGTTTAAACACTCCGGACTAACCTTTTTGTCAGGTTTTCCGGTAATGATATCACACCAACCCTTTTGCATCATGAAATTGTAATTTTTCCTTTCATCTCCGGAATGGATTTAAATTATCATCATGTCCCAATATTTATTTTAATTTTCTTTGCTAAATAATTTTAACCAAAAATAAGGAAATGTTTTGAGTTGGGGAAGATTATAAAATGAAATATTGTATTTAAAAGAGGATATGCTGTATTAGCCGAAGATTGATGATATGAATCATGTATTGATAATCAATAAATTGGAGCGTACTACCGGAAATTTTATTTGGGCGTTTGGGAAACCTGACTAATTATCGATTGCTTACTTTTGATCTCATTTTGCACTATAATGGCGTAATGTTGATATAATATATTTTTTATTTAAAAATATTATCGTTTGAATTTGGAATATTGAAAAATATTTTTAAATTTGTATAACTCTATGTTGAGTGTATAATAGTTTAATTAAATTCAAGTAGAATGAAAACACAAATGTTTTTGAAGGGTGCAATGGTAGCCATTGTGCTTTTCGTGGGTGCCGCTCTTTTTGCAGGTACCTCGGGGGTTAAATGTGAAGGAAGTGTGGTAGATCAGTATGGGGAGGGAATCGTGGGGATCACGGTTACGACGACGTCCGGTCCGTCGGTTTCGGCAACGACCAACAGTCTGGGCCGTTTTTCAATGTCGGGAATCCAGGCGGGATCGGCTGTCAGGGTGATTGTGCCTGCCGGATTCAGTGCTGTCGGTAATACCGAAAGTGAACCGCTGACCCAGGCTGAAAATGTGGTTAACTTCACTTTACACGACGACAGTTACTGATTTTTGTCAGCTGTATCGTCGGCGTTCTTTTATTTCTCGCAATTTTCTTGGTTGGTAAATTCGCACCTTGCCTTTCAGTAGAACAGGAATAATACGGGTCATCCAGTTCGTGGGATTATTTTGTATTAAAAGTTCTACAGGTATTGCGAAGCCTCCAGCCTTTTGATCCGGTAATCCCACATTTTTTTCATTCTACTCTGAAATTTGTAAAGCAGTAGGGATGTTTCTGTTAGAACCGGATAAAGAGATACAGACAGGAGGGTGCTGGAAGGGCACCCTTTTTTCTTATCCTGTTCCGGGGATGGGTATGGGATGGTTCGGCCTTGCGACGTATCCGGGACGGTACAGGGTCGGTTCAAGGACGCTGACCATCGTCGGGATAGCGTCGCAGTATCGTCTTTGAACCGAAGCTGATGTAGCGAATCCCCGGCCAATGGTATGACAAGATGTTGTTGAAAGCTTTTGATAAATATGTAGCGGAATTAATGTATGCCGAGGCGTATATCTCTTCGGGCGGAGTTAAAACATTGTGCCGGTTCAATCATTTCAGGAGCCGTCAACAATTTCTGTTTTTCTGTTCCCATTCTTTGCATTCGGTTTGGGAGGAATGGAATAAGGACGGATCACTTTCGGATTACCATAAGTATATCTCCTTTAAATTACAGGAAGCGGGAAGATTGTTTATTTTCGAAGGCGGGGAGGTCGTTTCCCACCGTAACCTATTGGTTTATCAGAATGAAATTCCCGTTTCCCCCGATATCCTGAATGGTTCTTCCCGCCATCTGCTCGGTTCTTTTTTACAAATACAGTATTCCTCCTGGCTGGAGTTGTGCAGGCTTTGCGAGTCTTTCTTTTCTGTTTATCCGGGGTATTACATATGGACCGGAAAAGAAATCGAATTACTGGAACTGGGGGATGCCCTTTGGACAACCGGATATATCCGCCCCCTGGCAAAGGAAAAAACGAAAAGGTTATATTTCCGGCGCTTGTTCGGATTCTTTAACCTTCCGGTTCCGGACGATCCCTGTCATCGGCTCGGGGAACTCGGTTTGAGGGGGCGTCCCGATATCTTTCTTGCCTGGTTACGGGATAGGTACCTTTCTTATTGGGAGGACCGTGAAGATTAAAGTTGTTCGTTTTTCTGTTATTTTCCCAAAAACGATTATTATTATGTACCGGTTGTCGGTATGTCGGTCGGTGTAAGATTCTCAAATATAAATGGTTGTGTATATTATACTGTTCTTTTTGAAGTTTATGGCAGGCGTATGGTTTAGTAGGGGGGATAGGAATGTAATTTGCCGTCATAAATCATCCCGGGAAAAATGAACTTTAAAATTCAAAACAGTTATGAAATTATTATCCGGTTTAGTAAGTGAAATCAGCTCGGTAGTCGATACCCTGGCGGTTTCATCTAAGGAGAAAAAACAGATCGAAGCTGATTTGGTCGCGGCAATTGCCCGGCAGGAAGAGGCTTTGAGTCAGAGCCAGTCTTCCATTATTCAGGCAGAGGCTCAGGGCAACTGGCTGCAACGCTCGTGGCGGCCTATCATCATGCTTGTCTTTGCAACCATTGTCCTGATCGGCACTTTTTTCGATTTGCCTATTCTTTCCGATACTTCCCGTTTCTGGGATTTACTGGAAATCGGAATCGGTGGTTACGTGATCGGGCGGAGTGCGGAAAAAATCACCGGTCGTTTGAAAGGAGGCAAGTCATGAAAATCGAAGCCCACCAATTGGTCGGTTCGTGCGTGGAATATCTGCGCTGTACCAAATGCAGCCGTTTGCTGGAAACCATCGACACCGTTGTGTTGCACTCTACCGATGGGGCCAATGCCATGTCGTCGGCCCATTACCTGGCGCGTAACGACACTTCGGTATCCGCCCATCTGGTGGTGGCCCGCAGTGGGCGGGTGATCCAGTTGTTACCCTTTAATGTCCGGGCCTGGCATGCCGGGATGAGTGAGTACGAGGGACGGAAACAGTTGAATGATTTTTCGGTCGGTATAGAGATCGACAACGCCGGACGGCTTCACCGCCGGGGCAATAGTTTCTTTTCCTGGTTCAACCGGGAATATCCTCCGGGGGAGGTGTTCACGACTGTCGAAAACGGACATGCTGCTTATTATCATGGCTATACCCGTGAACAGATCGAGCGTGTGGCGGAGATTTGCGCCTTGCTGAAAGCCCGTTACCTGATCCGCAGGTTATTGCGCCATTCCGATATTACGGTGCGAAAGACCGATCCGGGACCGGCTTTCCCGTTCGACGAAGTAAAAAGTATTGCAGGATTTTAAAACTGGGGATTATGGCATCTGTAAAAAATGGTTTAAGCGAAAATATAAAAGGGCGTTTAGGGAATGTAATTTTTTATTCCCGTCTGGGCCGTACTTATGCCCGCCTGCGCCCGCCGAAAGGGCATGATCCGTGTACCGTCCTGCAACAGCAGCAGCGTAGCCGAATGAAGGATGTCACACTGTTTTATAAGGTTGTGCGCCAAAGCCCATTAGCCGGTATTTGGCGGCAGGCTGCTTATGCACAGGGGATGACCGGGATAAATCTTTTTGTAAAATCGAATATCGCTGCTTTTTCAGGTAATGGCCGGGTAACCGATTATGAAAAGCTGCATTTCAGCTTCGGGGGCCTGCCACAGGGGGATTGCTTCCGGGTAGTCGGTGGGAGTTCCGGAATATCGCTGGATATTTACTGGGAAAATGCAACCTTATTGAACGAAGGGCGTTGTGCAGACCGTTTTATGGCTGTGGTGCTTTTTGAAAACGACGAATTCATCGCCTATACCGACTTGGGGAGTATTTATCCGAGAATCGGTTGCCATGCCCTGATCCGTTTGCCGGAGGGGTATCCCCGGCCTCGTCGGGTTTATTGTTTCTTTGCAGCTGTAAACGGTAAAGACTATTCCGGCGATGTTTGTTGTGAGGTGGAAAATTAAGCCTGGCCAATTCAAGTCTCCTTGGCCGGAAGTGATTGTAAAATATAAAACAGATACTCAACCGGAGAGTATAATCCGCTCAACCGTATTCTGCCTATGGGTAGGATACTTGCGAAGATTTCCGTCGTGAAATCACCGGAATAAGAAACGATAACAACATTAAAACATGCTATTATGGCAATTTTCAGATCTTTTTTGTTGGGTGATGTGAAGAAATCAGTAGCGAACCTGACGATGTATATTGCAAAAGGAGTGAGTATTGTGAGGAGTAAGCCGCTCGATGTCCACAATCCCCGTACCGACAAACAACGGATACAGCGGGCAAAAATGAAAGCGCTTGTCGGGCTGGCGGGTGGTTTCGGCCCTGCGCTTTCCATAGGCTATCCGCAAGTAGTGGGTTTAAAGAGTGCAAATAACCGTTTTGTGCAGGACAATATGGAGATCGTGACGGTCGACGATGCATTTAAAGCCACAATTGATTTTAGCAGGTTGGTTTGCTCGTCCGGGCATCTCAAGGCGCCGAAAGTGGCGGTGAGCTTTAAGGAGGAGGAAAAACAATTTGTATTTACCCAGACCGTACAACAGCAAACGCTGACCTGTAACCCGACGGACGTCGCCTGGGTCGTCGTATATGAAAAAGTGCAGCACGAATCCGAGGTTTATCCGCTGAAAGCCCGCAAGGAGGGTGGGGAAGTTATGGCGGAACTGCCCGAAGACTGGGAATCTGCTAATTGCGAATTCTACACCTTTGCCCGCAACCAGGAGGGCACACAGACCTCGCGTACGTCCTACCTGCAATTAGTTACACTCTGAATTCCCGGATGATGAACAGGCTGATTTATTTTATGACAGGCTGGTTGTCTACCCTCAGCATCAGCAATCTGATGGGTGGGCAGGGTATGGAACTCTGGCGGGAAAACCTGCTGGGCGTAATCGGTGGTATTTGCAGTGCAATCATCATTGCCTGGCTCCGCTGGCGCTGGGAACACCGTGACCGGCGCGATACGTGAGTATCTCGGAATTTTATTGTGGAACACTCCCCGGCTGTCGTGGCCGGGGAATGTATTAACGATTCGGAAAATTCCGGAAAAAAGGATGTTTAATCGGAAATTATAATCGATGAAATGAGTTTGGTAATTTATTTTTCTTCGAATTAGAATTATATGCCGATTTTTTATTATATTTTTGCAGAAACGATTATACAATGCGATATTATGCTTAGAATCGGAAATAAGAAAATTAAGGTGGTCGATCTCTTTTGCGGAATCGGAGGGTTGAGTTACGGATTCGTAAAAAAAGGATTCGATGTCGTCGCCGGTTTCGATATAGACGATACTTGCCGTTATGCTTTCGAGGAGAATAATAGAGGGCGTTTTTTCAATCAAGATGTAAATACCGTTACGAAAGAGCAATTGGACGAGCTGTTCGAAAAGGCCGATATAAAAATTTTAGCCGGATGTGCTCCTTGCCAACCATTTTCTTCTTATGCGTTCAAAGTAAAAGAAAAGGATCGGAATAAATTCGGATTATTGTATGCTTTCGGGAGATTGGTGCAAGAGGTAAAGCCCGAAATCGTGACAATGGAAAATGTATTGCAGATATTGAGTTTCAAACAGGCTCCTGTTTTGGAAGATTTTATAAAAACTTTAGAAAACGAAGGTTATCGTGTAAGTGTGAATAAAGTTTTTTGTCCTGATTACGGAATTCCTCAGACAAGAAAAAGATTGGTTTTATTAGCTTCGCGTTTAGGGGATATTTCTTTATTGGAAAAAACCCATAAACCGGAGAACTATGTGACCGTTCGCGATGTTATAGGGAATTTACCTGCTATAAATGCGGGGGAAACATGTGAAAGCGATCCTTTGCATACGGCGCGTAAACTTACCGCTTTGAATATGAAACGGATCAAAGCTACGCCATACGGCGGGGGATGGAAGGATTGGCCGGAAGAATTGATTTTGAATTGTCATAAAAAGGGAACCGGCAAGACGTTCGGTAGTGTTTACGGACGTATGTTATGGGACGAGCCTTCTCCGACCATTACGACTTTATGTACCGGGATAGGAAACGGTCGTTTCGGGCATCCGGAACAAGATCGTGCTTTATCGTTACGGGAAGCGGCATTATTACAAACATTTCCCGTAGATTATCGGTTTTTCCCGGATACGGAGACTTTTTCTTTAAGAAATGTTTCACGATATATCGGTAATGCGGTGCCTCCTTTGTTGGGAGAAGTGATAGCGGAGAGCATAAAACGGCATTTAAAAACATATAAAGAAAAATTATCCGGTTCGTATCCTTCCGATGTCGATAAGGCGAAGGTTACGGTCGGGGCGATCGGTTGAAATAGGAAGAATCGAAAAGGAGCCGCTTATGGATAATTTTTCCAGAGAAAAGAGAAGCTATGTGATGTCCCGGGTTCCCCGGGCAGGAACGAAGCCCGAACATATCGTAAGGAAATTTTTATTTTCACATGGCTTCAGGTACAGAGTGAATGTGAAAAAATTGCCGGGTTCTCCCGATATCGTTTTGTCTAAATATAAAACGGTAATTTTCATCCATGGATGCTTTTGGCACGGTCATACTTGTAAATACGCCGCTTTACCGACTTCCAACGAAACGTTTTGGTTCGATAAAATAGCAAAAAACAAAGAGAGGGACGCGACTAAAAATTCTTTACTTCGGGAAGCGGGATGGCATGTCGTCGTCGTTTGGCAATGTGAATTGAAGAATACAGAAATAAGAAAAAGAAGATTGGAATTGCTTTTGGAACAGATCCGGTCGGTACAAAATCAGGTCGATTATGAATGAAGGTGATTCGGAAGATAAGAAATTGAAATGGCGATTCGATATCAGTACTTTCAGACTGATCGGTCGTGAACTCATTACGGACAGAATCACCGCTCTTTTCGAATTGGTGAAGAATTGTTACGATGCGAATGCGACGCGGGTCGATGTCGTGTTCGAAAATGTTTCGTACGATAATGCGGTGGTTGACGATACGACGAAAGAAGTGCGGGTGAATCCCGGAAGTAAAATTGTCATCGAAGACAACGGTTACGGTATGTCGTTCGAGGATATCCGGGATAAATGGATGGTGATCGGTACGGCGAGTAAGCGTACTTCGCCGTTTTCTCCTCGGCCTTTCGGGCGAAGATGTGTCGGTGAAAAGGGAATAGGTCGGTTCGCTGTTGATAAACTGGGAGACAAAGTGAATATCGTTACGAAAAAAGAGGAAGACGATCGTTGGCTGAATGTCGAAATCGATTGGAATTCGTATTTTAACGAAGTTTCCCCTGACGAACGGGAACATATTCGGTTGTTTACGGATATCGAAAATAAATACGATTATCTGGATCGAAACGAAGGAAGCGGAGTGTCGGGGACGAAGTTGATCGTTTCTTCGGTGAGAGAGTTTTGGAGTAAAGACGATATTTCGAGATTTTACAAGGAAGCGAACAAAATCGTTTCTCCTTATACACTGCTGAATCCTCCTTTTAAAATTTATATAACCGCGAGGGAATACGGTTGGGTAGAAAAACCGGTAGAACCGGATAAGATCGATTTTGCGACCGAAGAAGCGGAAATAACCTATCGGGACGGTATACAGGAGACGTTATATTTCGATAAAGATAAAGGATGTATAGCGAAAAAAGACGGTCCTTTGCGTATCTTCGGAGGCATATCTTTGAAGATATTTTATTTCGACGAGAATGCGAGGCGTAATTATTACCGTAAGTACAAAGATGTCAACAATCGGATCGACGGAATCAAAATATATCGTGACGGAATTATTGCGACTCCTTTTGCCGAGGCGGAAGCGAACCCGGATCGGAAAAGGGATATTTTAGGTATAGACAAACGTTTGTGGCAAGATATTTTCAATCGGATAAGTACGAGGGAAATTATCGGAATACTCGATATCACCAAGGACGGTAATCCGAAAATAATCGATGCGACCAATCGGCAGGATTTTATCGATAATCGGGAATACCGGGAATTGAAAGAATTCATTCTCGAACAATTGAGAGCTTTCGAAGAATTGAAAATCTATAAAAGGGAACTGAAAAGAGCTTCGGTAAGCGACGAATTGAAGACGGCCAAAGAAAATGTAGATACTTTCGCTCATAGTGTAAATCGTGTGATCGAAACCAATCCGGATTTAAAAAAGGATTTGCAACCCTTGGTCGAGCAAGCGACGAAAGCCGGGACTTCCGTTAAGAAAGCGATCGAAGAGCAAAAGAAAGCCGAGAAGGAGTATATCCGGAAAGAGAATATGTATCTGAGTATTATGTCGCTACAGGAATATGCGATACATATCGCCCATGCCGTCAGAACTTCTTTAGGAAAGATTCAGAGAAAGGCCGAATTCTTCGATAAATATTATCCCGATCCCGAAGAGGAAGAATATTTCAAATTATACGCCAAAGAAATCTATCAGGAGATGCTGGTTCTGAATCAAGTGATCGATTTTATGCTGAGTTATTCCAAATCGGGTTTGAATTTCGAAGACCTGAATCTGAATGAATTGGTATCGGGTCTTTTCAAGTCGTACGAAACTTCGCTGAAAGCCGAAAATATACGTTCGATCGTAGAAATTCCGGATAATTTGCGTATAAATACCAACAGACAATTTTTTATGGATATACTTCAGAATATGATTTCCAATTCGGTAAAAGCTTTGAAGGGGGTTCCTGATAAAACGATCAAATGTTCCGGATATATTTCGGAAAACGATCTTATTCTGTCGATGTCCGATAACGGAATCGGGATTCCGCTGGAAAAAAGGGAGTGGGTGTTCGGAGTATTCAATACGACGACGGCGGAAAGCGGAGGTGCCGGTATCGGGTTGTATGTAGTCAAAACACGGGTCGAATCGTTGAAAGGCAAAGTAGAAGTCGTAGACAGCGAATTCGGTAAAGTGGGCACCACGATAAAAATAACTTTACCCTTTAAAAAGTAGATATTATGAAGACCGAGATATTGATAATCGACGATCATATGTCTCTTCACGATCCTTTCGTGAGGTCGATACGAAAGAATCGTCCCGAAGCCGTCGTAACCGTATTGGACGATGCCGGGAAGGGAGTCGAATACATTTCGAACGATCTGAGGAAAAAAGTCGTCGTTTTTTTGGATTGCAGGTTCGATAGCGGCATTCAGGGAGTCGATGCTTTACGCAGGATAAGAGAGAAAACTTCGTTGGTATATATCGTCATGATGTCGGCCAATCCCTTGTCTCAAATGGAGGAAGAAACCTTGAAAGCCATGATCAATCATCGGGGAATATTTTTTATTTCCAATACCGAGATGGATAAAGCTTTGGAATTGATCGAAAAAATAGAATATTTGATGGATTCGAAGGTCGATTGTGTCCTGGAACAGTGGATTATGGATAGGGACGATATAGTTTCGAACGAACCGTATATCATCGTGGGTGGTGTGGAATATTCGTTGAGAGATATTTTGGACGAGATCAGATTGCAGACTCCTTTCGGTAAAGAGGTCGAGAAAAAAATGGTTCGGTTGGCCGTTCATTTATTACAAAATAAAAAAGCGAGTTTATAATGGTCGAAGATGTGCTTATCGCTTATAACGACAGTAGCGCCGAAACGTCACGGCGTTTTTTTCAGGATTGTGCCGATCGGGTTCGTCAAAAGACTTGCGAAAAAGGTTTGAATCATCAAATGATCGATGCGACGGAATTGACTGTCGGACATATAGAGAAACGGCTGAGCCGATGCTCGGCACATTTTATTTTCTCTGCGTTTTCACACGGTTCGAAAACATCTTTATACAACGATGTAGAAGATGAATACATTGCAGTAGCTCTGGGAAACAATCATCTTTTTACGGGAAATATCGTATATACTTTCGCTTGTGAATGTGGCTGTGATTTGAAAGACGATTTGGAAGCGAAAGGGGTTGCCTCTTTTTGGGGTTACAAGAGAAAAGTCACGATGAGTTTTTGTCGTGAGTTCGTCGATTGTGCCGTAGCGGGTATCGAATTTTTGTTGGAAAAGAAGACTTTGAAAGAGGCTAAAAAAGGGATGGCGGATAAATACGACGAATGTATCGCCGAACTTTCGGTGTCCGATCCTCTCCGAGCTTCTTTTCTTTTGGATAATAAAGAAAGTTTGGTCGTAACCGGTAGGGACGAATTGACGATCGATAATTTATAATTCTAGTACTAGAAGTTAAAAAATATTTATGGTTCAAAAAGAAGTATTTTAATCGATAAAATTATTTTTAGTATAATATTTTATGTAACTTTACTTGGAACTTTCCGATCAAAAGGAAGTGGACGATAAATTAAATAATATATTTCTAATTAATATAATTATTATATATGATTTAAGGTTTGAAAAGTAGTCATCAAACAAAAATAGATAAGTAAACATTAAAAATATAGCTTATGAATTCGTCCTTTACTTTTAATATTTCACTAAGTGTTCTAAATCATTTAGGTCGTAATTTATATCGTAATTTTATTACAGTACTTGGAGAAGCTATTTCTAATTCTTGGGATGCCGATGCTAAGAATGTTTGGATACATATTGATAAGGAAACAGATTCGTTAATAATTAAAGATGACGGTGTTGGAATGAATGAAAGTGATTTTCAAAATAAATTTTTGAAAATCGGATATTCAAAACGAAAAGACGGAGAAACAAAAACTCCAACAGGAAGACCGTACATCGGACGTAAAGGAATTGGGAAGTTAGCATTGCTTTCTTGCGCAAAACGAATACATATAATAACAAAAACGACCACTACTGATTTTGTTGGAGGTATAATAGATAATAGTGGTCTTGATAAAGCTATAGTCGATGATTTAACACCACAGCAATATCGGTTAGAAAATATCGATACGAAAATCTTTAATGATCTTAAGAATGATTTAGAAAGTGGAACCATAATATATTTTGAAGATATAAATGATGGAATTAAAAATAGAATCGAATATATTAGAAAACTGATAGCTCTATTTTTTAGATTCTCCTTATTCGACAATTCCTTTAAAATAATTTTGAATAATGTCCCTATCACATTGAATGAATTAAATGATTTAGCCCAAAGTACTCAATTTGTTTGGCAAGTTAACTCATTGGAAGATCCTTATTTGAGAGATAAAATATCAGCAACCAGAGAACATATAAAGCAATATAAAAAATTATCTTCAAAATTATTGATAAATGGATTTATTGCATCTGTTGACAAGCCTTCAAATCTTAAGATAAGAGGTACTGATGAGAAAATATCAGTAGATTTATTCGTAAACGGTCGATTAAGAGAAAAAGATTTACTTAAACATATTCCTTCTACACGAATTGTAGAAAGTTATCTTTATGGACAAATTCACTTTAATGAATTGGATGATAATGTTGATAGATTTACCAGTAGTCGAGAAGGAGTGATTTCGGACGATCCAACATTCCAAAAACTATTAAGTGAATTGAAAGATGATATACTCAAAATAATAATTGAAGATTGGGATATCTGGAGAGTTGAAGAAGGTAGAGAGGGTGATTCGGAAAATACTCGAATGACAAAGAAGGAGCGGAAATCAAAAGAATTATACGATACGGTAGTTGATGAATATGTACCGCCTAGAGGTTCTGCACAAAGAAATATTGTTGATGAATGGGTTAAATCGCTAAGAGATGATGCTCAATTCAATTTGTCGACATATGCAGAATGCTTTGTTTCGGAAAACTTGTTAAGAAAATATATTAAACACAAGAAAATGCCCCTTTCTTCTGAAGCGCAAGTAAACCTTGAGAAGTATAAGCAAAGAGAGGTAGAAGCGAAAAATAAAGCAAATATCAGTTTTGAAATTAGACAAAACAAAGATGATTTACTATATTTCGACATGGATGACTTGGCAAACTTTGTGGATAAACCAGCTGATCCTAATAAACAAGCAGGAATTGCAAGAGATGCAAAGGTTTATAAACCTGTAAGAGATGCGATGGCACATACTTCAATTCTTACGTCTGTTGCAAAAAATAGTTTAAATATAACTTATGAAAATATAAAAGCTAGAATAAAAAAGCTATTAGAATCGTAACTGTAAGTTAAAGTGTGTCAAAAGATTAAATTATTAATTTTACGACACACTTTAATTTATAATGCGAATTAGTTGGCTGATTTTATGCTATTTACTGAATGGACCTATTTAATATTGACCGATAAGGTTTGCCTATGTCAGATTAAGTCTTTGGCTATTACAATTTAATAAAATCAGCTATTTGCAGTGAATCCAACGATTTAGATATAAGTTTAGTATTATCTCCCATCTCTTTAATGAAGTCTTTTACAGTATCTCCAGCATAAGGGTCAACAATAAAGCAAGGTTTATCCTTCCCAAATTTTTCCATGATAATTTTGTTGACTTCCAGGTCCTTACATCCATATCCAATTATTATGAGCATATCCGCCTGTTCCAAATTATCCTCAAACAGCTTGAATAATTTTTGATATAGTAATGGCTCTCTATATCTGATTATCTTAGATGTTGTGCCCGTCAAAAAATCAGAGTGATAATTGATCCAACAGTTTTCATATACGAGATTGCCATCTTTGTCTTTTATCTCTTTGTAAAAATCACTACTTCCAATTCCCCATTTTCTTTTTATGTAGGTTTCTGGAATAAATGTAGTCCCTTCTGTTCTTGAATATAGGTAATAATCTATGCTCCCATGTAACTTATATAGCCTTAATTTTGTATCATAATTGCCTGTATATCTTTCTAAGCGACATTTGTAGCTTCTATTATCATAAAGTAACGTCCCATAATAAGGAGAGCCAAGTTCTTCAAATCCATCACATAATTCGCCATTAATCCATTCAGTACGGTCTAACCGTTCGAAAAATAAATCATGGTTTAATGTGTGAACATCTACAATAAACTCTTTCAAAAAAGTTTCAATACAATTAAGAAAGCCTGTATATCCATCAAAATAAGGTTTCATATGAAAAGCCTCATCATTATGTCTGTTTTTACCATCTTTATCCTCCAAATAGAAAGATATAAGTTGATTGAAAATATTATCAATTTGGAAAAGATAATCGTTTAGTTTAGCTTTTCCACCATTATATTTTTTCGCCTTAAAAAAAGCCACTAATGCAGGATCTTTATGCGCATCATTTTTCAAATAATCGTAAAATTCCTCATAATCAAAAGATTTAATATTGTCGTTATAATAACGAATTAAATCAGTGCAGAAATCAAAATATATATCATATTGATTTTTATATCCTAAATCTGGTTTTGTACCGTCATTATTGACAACTAAAGTTCCACTTGGGCTAAAAGCAAAATTATCACCCGTACAAGTCAATAGTTTTTCGTTTAACTGATTTCCTATCGGATACCCTTTTGGCGCAGAAAAGCCAGCACCTAATAAAAAGGAGATCGATTTTCCTTTTGTTGATTTATTCTTAGATTCAGCCATATTTGCATTATCATTTTTATTATATATTTCTTTATTGGTCTTCTTTTGTTTCTTATTAACCACAGGAATGGATAGATCCAGGATACCGACTTTATTTCTCTTGTGATAAGTAGGCATTGGGCTTCTCTTTTTATATCTTTATCTTCCCATAAAACTAATATTTGTTTGCAAAAATACTTAATAGAAAACAAATATGCTGGTTTGTACGGCAATATCATTACGTAATACGCTTGAAAGTATAATTACGCCATACTCGGTAAATGTTAATGGTAAGGCGGATTTTGAGTGTTTACTACTTGATGTTATCATAAATGTGATAAGATAACTGCCCATTCTTCCGCTCTCATTTGAAACGTAGAATCTTCGGGAAAACGGTCGATATTACATTTCACGGCCTGATTCAGCACACGTGTTTCCACTTGATATAATTCTGCCAAATCAAAATCCAGCATCACCCTTTGTCCCTTGATTTCATATATTTTACTTTGTATCAACTCTAATTGATTCATAATTTTTCAGGTATATTCAAATTATATATGGTAAATTCAATTAGTCTTCTTGGGGTTGGATAAATCCAATGGGGCGGCGCGGTTTGTCTGACAGTTTCTTATGTACCTGCAATTCTGCCAGTGTCTGATTGATGAGTTCAAGTTGCATGCGGGTGTCTTCGTTGATGTCGTTCTGGTCGGTGAATATTTCTTCGATATATTGCTTTAACTCCTTTACTTCTTTTTGAAGGAGGGAATGTTTGTCTGGCGGGGGATTGGCTATCAATTGACGGACAGCTATAAAAGCACGCATAATACTAATGTTTATTTCTATAGCCACTTCACTATTCAATATAGAAGAAAGCATTGCCACTCCTTGCTCTGTAAAAGCAAAGGGCATATAACGTGTTCCTCCCCTCTGGTTTGAGGTCACAAATTGTGACCTCAAAAACTCGAATTCTTCTTTGTTTAATTCAAACATAAAATCAGTAGGAAAACGCTTTATATTACGTTTAACCGCTTGTTTTAAGACTTTTGTTTCCGTTCCATACATTTGCGCGAGATCAAAATCCAGCATTACCCGCTGCCCGCGGATTTCATATATTTTGCTCTGTATGAGTTGTAAGTCTACCATAAGCACATAGTTTCCGGATTGAATCCTATAAATTTATGAAAAATTCTTTATTTATCAAAGAGGGGTAATTGGGGGGAGAAACTTACAAATTACAGTAAGGGGCGGACTATCGGATAAAAATGAATTGAAAAATGAAAAGGTAACTGTACAACGCATAAAACTTTATCAAAATATCTCTCTATGGAGAGCTTGGAATATCATACAAAATTTATAAATTTACACAATAGCAATAAATGTGTTGCGTATGGTTGATTTACAGATTATACAAAGTAAGATATATGAGATCCGTGGATAGCCGGGAGGTTAAAGTTTAAAGATTAAATTCATTACAATTGCTGATGTTGGAATGAAAACATTAATAACCTCTATTTGGCCTAAAGCCAAACAAAAAATTATAAAGACAGATTCCAAGTGACCATTGACGACATAAGAACAATGATAGTATCCGACGAGTCGCGGATTTTAGAACTAAAGAAGACTACCGGTGAGCTGAAAGACGGTATGCATTCAGCATGCGCGTTTCTCAATACAGAGGGAGGTTGGCTGATTTTCGGTGTTACGCCTAAGTCTCTGAAGATAGTCGGGCAGGAGGTGACAGACAATACTCAACGGGAAATTGCTCTGGCTCTTGCCGGACTGGAACCAGCTGTTGATGTACATGTGGAATATGTTGATGTGCCGGACTATCCCGGTAACAAGGTTATTGCAATGCACTTTGACGGTTGGGTTTGGGGCGAACGACCGCATACATTTCATGGTTGTCCTTATTATAAAGTCGAGAGTACTACGAAAGTCATGCCGCATGAGATGTATGACGAGCGCATCCTTGCACATCGGCCTCAGATATATTCGTGGGAAGGGCAAATGGCTGATGGCATCACTCTTGCTGATTTGAACGAGAAACACATCAAAGGGTGCATACGTCTTGGTGTGGAAGGTGGACGTATCCCGGCAAGTGCTATAAGCGTACCAATTGAAGAGACTTTGGTAAAATGGAAGCTTTTGAAAAATGGTGTGCCGACAAATGGGGCTACCATGCTATTCTCCGACAATATCGACGAATATCCGCAATTCCGGTTGAGAATGGCACGTTTTGTTGGAACTGACAAAAATGAGTTTATTGACAATCAGCGTGTCGAGGGTTGCTTTTTCGATCTCCTCGACGCAGGTATGGCATTTTTCTTCAAACATCTTAATCTCGGCGGCAAGATAACTAATCATAGCTTACAGCGAGAGGAACATCTGGAGGTGCCGTATAAGGCTTTGAGAGAGGCTCTTATAAACTCGCTTTGTCACCGTCAATGGGAGAAATATAATTTGACCAACAGCATTGCGATTTATGATGACCGCGTAGAAATTGCGAATCCGGGAATATTCCCTTTGCAAATTACTCCTGAAACCATTAAGGAATCTCATGAATCATATCCATACAATTTAAAGATTGCCGAAGCTCTCTACAAATCAACCTATCTGGAAAGCTGGGGATCCGGAGCTAAACGCATTATGGACGCATGCCGTGAGCAAGGTATAGAAGAGCCCATCTGGCGATGTGACGGTGGTTTTGTGATTGTCACATTCAAACGACCATTTTACGGGCTAAGCTACCAAGAAAAGAAGCCTGCAAAAAAGAATTTATGGGGTAATGTCGCCCAAAATGTCGCCCAAAATGTCGCCCAAAATGTCGCCCAAAATCTTGATGAGAAAATTATTCAAATCATAAAATCTAATCCCTGCATTAAACGAGAAGATATTGCGAACCAATTATTTGTTACGAAAAAGACAATTGAGCGACATCTTAAAAATCTTGGAATTAAGTGGGATGGACATCCCAAAACCGGGAAATGGATTCTGCAAGATAATAACATTTAACGGGCTTTTCTTGTATATTAAATAGTTATTATAAACTACAAAAATGTGAGTGCGAATAATGGTATGTTAGTCCCAGCTGCTCAAAAACTATACGGTGTATTGTCAAACTTGGAGAGATTATGTCTGACTGCTGGATAAAAATAATTTGAAAAATAAGAAAGAATTTATTTTGATATGTCCATATTTGTTACACCTCTTTATACCACAAAAGCGGGAGATCTGCCGGTAAGAGCAGGTATTTTTATACCTGTTACTCTCCATATACGGCAGTTTTGTACCTCGTGTTGGAGCGTTAATGTGCTCCCTGTCTTTTATAATTTTTTCAGAATATTCAGATGATATAAAAACTCAATTAGTCTTCTTCCGGGCGGATAAAACCGATAGGGCGGTACGGTTTGTCTGACAATTTCTGATGTACCTGCAATTCTGCCAGTGTCTGATTGATGAGTTCAAGTTGCATGCGGGTGTCTTCGTTGATGTCGTTCTGGTCGGTGAATATTTCTTCGATATATTGCTTTAACTCCTTTACTTCTTTTTGAAGGAGGGAATGTTTGTCTGGCGGGGGATTGGCTATCAATTGACGAATAGCAACAAAAGCACGCATAATACCTATGTTTATTTCAATGGCTGTTTCAGAGTTAAGTACGCTGCTTAGCATAGCAATTCCCAACTCTGTAAAAGCAAAGGGCAGATATTTGATATTACTCCCACGGCTCTTGTTCAAGGTGCCAATTTGGCATCTTGAAAGTTCATCACGCGTAACCTCAAACATAAAATCTTCACCGTCAAAACGTTTCTTATTTCGTCGGACAGCACGTTTTAATTGTGCGGTTTCCGTTCCATACATTTGTGCGAGATCAAAATCCAGCATTACCCGCTGTTCGCGGATTTCATATATTTTGCTCTGTATGAGTTGCAGGTCTACCATAAGCACATAGTTTCCGGATTGAATTCTATAAATTTATGAAAAATTCTTTATTTATCAAAGAGGGTAATTCTTGGGATTACACTAGAGTGCGGGAGAAGTATATAAAATAATTGAAAAATGAGAAAGATTGATTTTGGTATGTTTAGAATGTTTTGTATATTTAGGTGTATAACTAGATAATCGTGGTCATGTGGTAGATTTGCGGTTATACAGAGTAAGATACTGAATAACGATGACACAAAAAGAAGCTATAAAAATCTTTCAAGAAAAGAAAGTTCGTACTATCTGGGATAGTGAGCAGGAAAAATGGTATTTTTCTATAGTTGACGTTATCTCTGTGCTGACGGACAGTGCTGATGGACGTAAATACTGGAATAAGCTGAAACAGAGGCTAAAAGAAGAAGGAAAGGAAACGGTGACAAATTGTCACCAGTTGAAAATGCGTGCCGCTGATGGGAAGATGAGAATGACTGATGTTGCTGATACCGAGCAGTTATTCCGATTGATTCAATCCATTCCATCTCCCAAAGCCGAACCGTTCAAATTATGGATGGCGCAGGTTGTCCGGGAACGGTTGGATGAGATGCAGGATCCGGAACTGACGATTGACCGGGCGATGATGGAATATAAGAGATTAGGGTATTCTGACAATTAGATCAACCAACGTCTGAAAAGTATTGAAGTACGAAAAGATCTGACAGACGAATGGAAGAGTAGAGGATTGAAAGAAGGCATACAATTTGCCACCCTCACAGATATTATCACTCAGGCATGGGCTGGCATGACTACAAAAGAATACAAGGATTTTAAAGGGTTGAAAAAAGAAAACCTCCGGGACAATATGTCAAATATAGAACTGATCCTGAATATGCTTGCAGAAGCTACCACTTCTGAGATTTCAAAGGAAAAGAAGCCCGCTACTTTTATTGAAAGTAAAGTTATTGCCAAACAAGGCAGGTGGCCGGAAATGCACGAAAGGAAATAGAATTCCGTACCGGGAAGGACGTTATTACGCCGTTGAATGCAAAAGATTATTTGGAACTCGATAAACAATCTGAAAAGGAGATTCAAGAGGAGTAAAATTATGCCGGGAAGTTAAAATTTAAAAATTAAATTCATTACAATTGCTAGGGTTGGAATGGAAACTTTAAAGATTCAAACCGGACGAAAGGTCCGTCCCGGAATTCCTACAGAAAACATCAATTGGGTTTGAAGTGTAGGCATTTTTATGTCTGTACACTCCATAGATGGCAGTTCGTATCCACGTGAGGAGTGTTAGGTTTGGGCAGACTGAAATATAAATTTACTTTTACTCTAAATCGTAGGTTCTTTGGTTTGATGAGGATATAGCATTAATCTTATTGGAATGGGTAATCTAATCTTTATTAATTATTTTATTAGTATTAAATGTTTATATCAAAGATTTTTCGTAACTTGTCTAGCAAAATCATGTGTGAGAGGAGGAAGAATAAGAGTAAAAGGAGAGTACTCTTATTGGATTTGAGGCGGGAGAAATCAGAAATGGTACAGATCGATAGTTCTTATCTGGAATGAGTACAACCAATTTACTTACCTTCTATTTTGCACCATTTCTAAAATGCAATACTTTTGGTTGTTTCATATTCTCTCTGCTCTTGCGTTTTAGAGTAACAGGATTGGCGAAACTACTTTCTTTTTGTTTAAATTATGAAAGGATAAAATGATTGGTAAGGGGATAATAATTGAAAATTTGGTTTGTTATGTCGGTGAGAATCCATAAATTTATGAAATATTTCTAAATACGTGCTGTTATGGGGTAGATTTGCAGGTTATACAGAGTAAAATTTACGAAATCCGGGGGCAACGGGTGATGCTCGACCGGGATTTAGCAGAATTATATGGGATAGAAACAAAACGATTGAAAGAAGCTGTAAGGCGTAATATCGAACGTTTCGAAGGAGAAGATTTTATGATACGACTTACTCCTGAGGAAATTAATGAACTTTCAAGGTCGCAATTTGCGACCTTGAACATTGGACGAGGCTACAATATTAAGTACGCCCCTTTTGCTTTCGGTGAATTGGGGGTGGCCATGCTCAGTAGTGTACTAAAATCAACGACTGCGATTGAAATCAACAGAAACATCATGCGTGCCTTTGTTGCTATGAAACAATTTCTCATTGTCCCGCCTGAAAGTAAAATTGAAAGATTGCAAAACGAAATGAAAGAACTCCGGGAGTATATTGAGGAAGCCTTTACCGACTACAACGACATTAACGAAGATACCCGGATGCAAATCGAACTGATCAATCAGGCACTTGCCGAGTTACAGGTGAAAAATAAAGAACAGATAAGAAAAGAACGTCCGAGGATTGGGTTTATAAGGGCGGAAGGTGGTGTTTAATAATCCAGCTTGCCCCAATCACGGATGTTGACATGGGAAATCTGAAAATCAAACCGGACAAAAGGTCCGTCCCGGATCCCTATAATTAAAATATTTATTTTTTGTATATAATTATGCTATCTTTTCGCCGATGATTTAAAAAAGAAATTATGAGATAGATAGCTGTGGGTCCAATGTAAAAAGAGGAAGAGTTTGATAGCCACAAGTGTAGATATTTAATTGTGATATTTTGAATCATATATATAAAATTTAAAATGAGTAAGTATGGATGCGACTGAATTTGGAAGGATTTTAAGAAGAAAGAGGGAGAATTTAGCTTTTATTGTCGGCAATGGGATAAATCACTATGCTTATCAGGACAATAAAAGCGTTGATTGGAATAATCTTTTGTTATATCTTTGGGAAAAATTCTCTTTTAGAACCAGGAGTGTAATTCCCGAGGGTATATCGATGACAGAATTTTACGATTTATTGGAATTAGAAGCTGGATCTATGGGTAAGGTAAAAGAAGCTGTTATTAGTTATTTTGCCGATTGGAAACCTGTTAAGTATCATCATGAATTAAGTGATTGTTTGTCAGTATGGAATGTACCGGTTTTGACGACAAATTTTGATTTAAATTTATCATCGGATTTAAATTTGAAAAACTTACCGGAATACAAATTTACAGACTTTTATCCTTGGGGGAGCTATTGGAGTAACAATGATCTAACTGACCCGGTTAGCGGTTTTGGTATCTGGCATATAAATGGAATGGTGAATTACAAACGTAGTATTCGTTTAGGACTGACGGAATATACTTCATTAGCTTCACGTACTCGGCAGTATTTACACTCAAATGATAGTTTGGAGAGTTTTGATTTAAAAAATAGAAATCATTGGCAGGGCTACCATACATGGTTACATATAATTTTTAATAAGTCTTTGTGTATATTTGGGCTAGGTTTAGGCAAGGATGAGACTTATTTAAGATGGCTTTTGATTGAGAGAATGAAATATTTTAAAAAATTTCCAGACAGGAGACATCAGGGATGGTATGTATGCTTAAGAAATAATAATAATGAAGGAAATAGACAATTGCTTGATTTTTTAGGTTTAGAAGTGGTCGAACTTGAGGAATATAAGGATATTTATGAAAGAATGTTAGGTATAAGCTGAAATAATTTTACGTGTTTATTAACATCTCAATCAATGGTGTACTTTAAGGATAAAAGTATCAACATGTGGGTGTTTGGAAAGGCGGGGAAAATAAAGCTCCTTTATTTCCCCTTTCCTACAGGTTTACTCTATTTCCCAAATCTGACGAATTAGTCGTCCCTTAAATACCTCATACACTCCTGTTTTACAGTTTATTACAACTCAAATTATTTGCTTATATCTGCAAGATTTCGTACCTTTACAGTATAAATCTTGCAGATATTTATGTTAAAACGTACATCTAAACAGCTCTCTTTCTTCTCTTCTTTGGAGGATATGCTTAATCATCAACACCCCCTTTTCCAACTTAGCCATAAGATAAATTGGCAGAGTTTTGATGATGCTTTTTCGCCTTTGTATTGTAGTACGAACGGTCGTCCCGCCCATCCTATTCGCTTGATGTGCGGTCTTTTAATCTTAAAACATTTGCGTAATGTGTCTGATGAAACTGTGGTTTTACAATGGGGTGAGAATGCTTACTACCAATATTTTTGCGGACAACTTGAATTTACTCCCAAAGAGCCCTGTGATGCGTCTGACTTGGTTCACTTCAGAAAACGTATCGGTGAGAAAGGCATGGAAATAATATTGGCAGAGAGCATCCGTGTCAATACGGATAAGGATGATGAAGACCATTTTGATACGGCTTTCATAGATTCTACTGTACAGCAGAAGAATATAACTTATCCTACAGATGCGAAGTTGCATAAAAAGATAATCAAAAACGTTTTGAAGATAGTTCATGATAAGTCTCTTCCTCTACGGCAGAGTTATACACGCACTTTGAAAGGAATTTACCGTGCCCAGCGCTTTCGTAACCATCCCAAGAATCGTAAGAAAGCCCTTAAGGCAGACAGGCAACTGAAAACCATAGCAGGTCGATTGGTTAGAGAACTCGAGCGTAATCTAGAGGGAAGGAATGGCTATGAGAAGATGTTTGAGTTATACTACAAGGTTCTTTCTCAGAACCGTAAGTCAAAAAATAAAATATATTCTCTGCACGAACCGGACGTGGTTTGTATCAGTAAAGGCAAGGAACATAAGAAATACGAGTTTGGTAATAAGGTATCCATTCTTCGCTCCTGGTCAGGACTTATTCTTGGTGCATGCTCTTTTAGGAATGAATACGATGGGCATACCATACAAAAGACGTTGGAACAAACCCAAAGGATGACCGGGAAACATATTAATAACCTGGCAGCAGATAGAGGGTATAGAGGTGTGAAACAGATTGGGGATACAAAGATACTCATCCCGGGCGTTCCTAAAGCAAAAGACACCTACTACCAAAAGAGAAAGAAACACAAACTATTTTGTAAACGAGCAGGCATAGAACCAACGATAGGACATCTCAAAGAAGACTACAGATTATCTCGCAACTTTTATAAAGGTGTGAAAGGAGACGCTATCAATCTCTTATTAGCTGCGGCCGCATATAACTTCAAAAGAGCTATGAGAGTTCTTTTGTGGCTTATAAGAAAAATCAGCGTGAACTTCGCTTTTACAAACTTCACGCTGAAATATTGTTTTTAAGGGACGACGAATTAATTCGAAAAGCAATCTGCTACGTTGGTATAAGGTTTCTTTATCAAATTTTGAATATGCCTGGAAAGATAGATTTCCTTGGGTAATATTTTTAAGTTCTCTGCAAAAATCCTCGATGTCCTTGTTGCAATGGTAAAAATCTTCGCATAATGAATGTCCCCAAACCAGTCCATTGCTGTAAGTTTTTAATTTATCGGCATACTCCTCGTTGCCGGAACTGATATTGTCCCGGTCCTTTAATAAGAGTAGACCTCCCAGGATATTGCGTTGCGACTCGAATTCCTCTTCCGAATCAAAATAAGCCATATTTGTGGCATTGCGTGACAGGATGTGTTCAATGTGGTACCCCGTTTTATAGCCTGTTTTAGTTGCAATATACATGACATCATTTTGCATTTCCTGACGACTATGTTCACATATATATAATTCAACACGGGCTAATAAATACCTTAGGAAACGTGTGTTTAGATTCGTATAGTCCCGTTTAAGGAAATTGTCATATTCAAGTACTGAATTGACAGTTTCCAAATTTCGTTTTTTTTAATAGCTTCAATGATAATTTTGTTGAAAATATTCCTATACAGGGAGGCAGGCTGCTGTTTCAGGGCCTCATTGAGCTTATAGGAAATTTCCTGGAAAGCATTACTGTCATATATGCCATTCAGATTCAGGATGATGTATAAACGGTCGATCTCTTTTGCGATTGTGGTTATTTTGTTGTCTTCATCACTATCGTTGATGGAACAAGCCGACAATATATTTTGATACTGTCCTGACAGGGAGTTGACTTCATTGTTATATTTCAGAAAATATATCCCCGTTCTCCCTGATTTTTGCATAAAGCTGGGAATAATAGTTTAGATCCTGGTCGAGGAACGTTTTAATATGTTTGACAAAATCGTTGTCCTGTTTCCGGAACGCAAGGTCACTTGCGATGTCATTGTCATCGAAGATATATCGGTGGTAAGTATTGTTGATATTTGCTTCAACCTTTGAATTTCGTTTGAAAATATATTTCGATTTAATCAGGTCGGAAAAAAATCGTCTTCTTTCCCGAACAGGTGGTTTAAGGCGTTATCCCATTTAACGGAATAAATGTCAGTGTCCTGTTTGTCCAGGGCGCCGATTAATTTTCCTTTCAGAATTTCGAATGGCTTCAGGGGTTCACCCCGGTCGTTAATTACCTCAAAAATCATAGGGGTATCATCTTTATTGATGGTTAACTCTACGAGAACAAGCCTTTCCAAAAAATAGCTAATGAAGGTGTCGAGTCGTTTCCCGGAAAGGTTTTGTTTGTCTATATATTCACTGATATCCTTATAGCGTAGCAGGAGTGTTTCTTCTGTCTTATTCTTAAAAGGCAACTTATACTCCGATCCTTCCAGTATGGCTTTCATGACTTCTTTGCGTTTGTCATGGTCCAGACGGAAAATGTTTCCTTTCCATTTATCCTTCCCGTAAATACACTCTTTCAAGGTATCTTTTAGGTCTTCGTTGTCTGTTAAATGGAATAATTTGGTTGCAATAAGGGTTAAGGTGGAAAGCCGCTGCTGCCCGTCTACGATATAGACTTTTCCTCCTATATTATTTGTGATGAAAATATTTAGGTAATACCAGTTGAATTTTTCTAAGATTTCCTGTGACAAGTCTGCATCTTTATATTGTGCATAGGAGAGTTCAAAGGTATAGAAAATATCATTTAACAGAGTTTCAACGGTATCTTTGTTCCATACATATTCCCTTTGGTAAAAATAAATATGATAATTTTTTTGTTTAAGACAAATTTCTACAGTTTGTTTCTCTGGTATAATTGTTTGTGACATAGAATATTTGTAATTAAAATTTATTAGAGTTTTTTTCTTAAATGCCTATAATATCAAGATCACAAAAATCAAAAAGAAAAGAGCAGTCACCATTATCTCATTATCTTAGATAAATTATTAATATATCTTAGATTTTTAAATATATAATAATATATTTGTACGGAAAAATATGAGTCATGCGAGACAAGAGATTAAATTTATACAAGCAATTAGAAGAACAACGAAATTCTAAATTGTTGGTGTATGTAACGGGAACAAGAGCTGGACTTGAAACTCAAATAGCCAGTGATATTTTATCTAAATTTTCTGAACATTTAGATAAAATAGGTGATATTAATAAAATATCTTTGTATCTTTATACAAATGGTGGAGATACTTTAACAGCTTGGAGTTTAGTTAATCTTATTAGAAGTTTTTGTAAAGAATTAGAGGTAATTATACCTTCAAATTGTTTTAGCTCTGGAACGTTGATTTGTTTAGGTGCAAATAATTTGATTATGACTAAACAAGCTGTTTTAGGACCAATTGATCCAAGCATTAATGGTCCGTTAAATCCTACAATACCTGGTATTCCTGATCCTAATGCTAAAGTGCCTGTAAGTGTCGAACATGTGAATGCTTATATTGAGATGGCAAGGAAAGATTTTGGTATAACAGACCAAAAAAATATGACAGAAATTTTATTAAATCTATCAGAAAAAATCCATCCATTAACTTTAGGGCAGGTCTATAAATCTAAAAGTCAAATTCAAATGTTGGCGAAGAAATTAATGAAATGGCAAGCTCTTGAACAGGAAAAAGAAGACGCTATAATTAAATTTCTTTGTAGTGAATCTGGAAGCCATGATTATTCAATACGTAGGAAAGAAGCAAGTGAAAGTTTAGGGCTTCATATTGAAAAGCCTTCAATGGAACAATATAAAATCATTAAAGATATTTTTGATGATATTAGTAAGGAGTTAGAATTAGATAATCCATACAATCCAGCTATTATGCTGAACAATTCTAATAAAATCTCGTATTCATTTAGAAGAGGACTAATTGAATCTATATATAATGGAACTGATGTCTTTCTAAGTGAAGGTATTTTGCAAAAAGAAAGTTTTATCCCTGCCCCAGGAATGGCACCACAAATAAATTTAAGTGATAATAGAACTTATGAAGGTTGGAAACATGAAAACTAAAGTAAATAAAATATCAAATACAGGTTATAATCCTAAAGTACAATTAATGACCAATTCATACAGTACTAAATTTTTTCAAGAAAATTCTGCAATAAAAAATACAACAGCTGAATTTATTAAAAATAGAATTATTCCTATAAATAATACAATAAGAAAATAGAACTGATTTTGTTACCATAAACTAAGTCATCTTATAGTTTAGTTTATGGTAAATTTCTTATTACATTACTATCAATATATACATTTTTCAAATCTTAACTCCTTTTACACCCTTTATACTGTAAGGATGTATATAGTTACCAAAATTGTAATAACTCGGTTTTTCTGCTCTATTTATAATTGATTGTTTATAAATTTTTCAAATACTTCTCTAAAGTTAGGCTGGAAACGGTTGTCCTATAATTTTTTTCAAGAACTCGAGGTATAACGGAAATTCGACCATTATAACGCTTCACAAAATTAGGTAACCCATCTCTTATTACTCGAAGGTAAGGAAACCTGCCAATTTTGACAGGCATTTTTTATGCCCTGTTCTCTCCATATACGGCGTTTTCGTACCCCCGTGTTGGAGCGTTAATGCGCCCACTGTCTTATGGGTGAAGAGCAACGGGACCGGCGAAACCGTTCATATTTTTTTCTGCTGAATTATTGGTAGTAGAGATTGTTATATTCATGGAATTTTGTATATTTGTGATAAGTAATCATTAAAATTTAACTATAGAGAAAAATATATTTAAAATAGAAAAACCGTTCCAATAGAGATTGAACCGGTCATTTTATGAAAATATTGAAACGATTGTCGTAATCTTGTTTTGAAAATCTGCTACATTTTCTACTCTAGTAAGATTAGACTTCAGTTTCATGCCTTATAGGGCGTGGATTGTTGTGTAAAAATGCTAGAGGGGCTTGTAGCAGAGCCTTCAAAACGTTTGATTACCTCTTTCCGCGCTCTTTTAGTGTGGTTATTCAGGGAAAATCTTAAACTAAAAAACTATGAAGCAAAAACTTATTTTAAATTACAATGCTTCTTTAGGAATGAAGTATTGCGGGGAAATATTAAAAACTCTAGCAATAGTGTTTATTGCTTCCAGATTGAATGCTTCGTCAGAATTTATATTTTCCCGTCCGGCAAAAGAACTTCGGGAACAATTAATTTTTTCTGCGAATTCTTCTTGGGTTAGTGAATGTTCTTCACGAAGCTCTTTAACCTTTTCACTTACATATAATTGAATTTTTGTTTTTCCCTTTTTGCTCATAATTCAATTTTCTGTAAATAAAAGGTTTTTTCTGCTTTAGTCATGACGGATATATCCGTCTAAAAGTTATTTAATGTAAAAATAGTAGTGTTTGTTAAATTGAAAATCAAATTTAGTTTGGAGGAAAAGTAACATGGTAAAAACGAATTGAATCAGAGCAATTAGCCTAAAACCACTAGCCAGTACAAGAAAACAAGAATCTACATGAGAAGGAAAACAGACAACGCAGCATTAAAATACATGGGGACTGGAATTTATATCAATCAATAAAACCTAACAGTATGGATGCCTTTCAAGACACACTTACGAATGAAGATTACGAACGGATTTTGCGTGATCTTCCTCCCGAATCACGGGATTTGTCACTATTACATGAGGCTGAAAGGATTCGGGAGGGATTCATCGGCTACCATTCTTTCCGGAATCCCTTTGATTGTATCGAAAATGATACGGAACTGATGGACGGCTTTTTCGGTTGGCTCGACGAAGTGGTTTTGAATCTGGAGCATGTTAAAAATGCCTGCCTTTATTATCTGATAAACTCGCCGGAAGATAAGGGGAAAAAAGAGGAGACCGGGAAAGAGTTGAACAGGCTGGATGCATTTTGCCGTGACTTTGCCTGGCATAAACAATTTATTGCAGAGAAGGCCTTTTATTTTGAGGGTTTCCTTGAATCATTGCATGGGGAATCAGGACGTGCGGCAAAAAAGGAATTTCTGACCTCACCAGGAAAGGAGGTGTAATGGCGGTCTGAGTCGATTGCCCTCTTTTTGACCTGTTGAAAAATGCTTTCAACCCATTAAATAAAAGGTATGGAATTTCCTGCCTGACTTATTAACCCAATTTGAATACAGAGTTTTTAATCATTTTTAGTTATAAACCGAATAAAACTTCAATTATGGAAAACGAACAACACCCCGACACTTTTCAACCGACAGAGAATCGGTATTCCGACTTAGAGGAAGAAACCTTCCGGCGGGGAAACTCCGGTTTGACCGGGTCCGGTCTGCCCAAAGGATTTATTTCAACGGACAACGAATCTTTGAAACATTTTTATCTGCAAATGTCCCGGATGATGTGTCCTTCGGTCACCGCAGACTCAACAGAGTGTGAAATATTACAGATCCTTTATACCCGCGTAAAAAAGAGCTGCAAGCTGTTAAAATTGCTCGACACCCATCCGTGGAGCGATATCGATCCCTTCCTGATCAAGGCCTGCAGTTTTTATCTGTTCACGGATTTGTCGGATTCCCTGAAAGAGAAACGGCGCCTGAACAATATCCTTTACCGTCAGAGCATTTTTACGGGAAAGATTTCAGAGCTGCATGACCTGATCGCCCATGACCTGATCTTCTTCTGCCGGGTAAAAACGGACCTGGAGGAAATGTTGCGTATCGATCTTTCCGATCCGGCCAGTATAGATCCGGTTCTGTCCGGAAAGGATACAGGGACGATAAAATAAACGAAACCATGCAAACAGGGAAGGAGGTGAACCGGAAAAAATGAAAGCTTCATAAAAAGCAGCGGGGGACTGAGTGACATTGGCGTGCTCGTTCAGTCCTCCCGCCTCAATTAACATTATTACTAATATTAACACCGACAAAGTTATGCAAAAAAACGCATGCAGCGTTAGCCTGAGCTTACGAAAGCAACGGCTGACCGCCATTATTTTCTGTTTATTGTCTGCTTTTACCCTGCCCGTCCCTTTGCAGGCAGGAGTGCCGCAGCAACAATCCACTTATCCGGTCAAAGGTCTGGTGACCGATGCTAAGGGCGTTCCCCTGCCGGGCGTGACCGTCCGTTACGGAATTACGGGCGGGGTGACCGACAACGGTGGACGTTTTTCACTCCGCCTGCCCGAAGAGCGCGGCAGGCTGACCTTTTCGTGTGTGGGCTATAAGACGGTGACGGTGGGTTACCGTGCCGGAGAAACGCTCCGTGTGCGGCTGGAAGAGAGCCGTGAATCGCTGGAGGAGGTGACGGTGGTCGCCTATGGGGAGCAGCGGCGCGGACAGGTGTCGGGCTCGGTGGCGACGGTGGATGCCGCCCGGCTGCAGAACAAGCCCGCATCCAACGTGCTGACGCTGGCCAAGGGCCAGATGGCGGGGGTGTATATCGCGAGCCAGTCGGGCGATCCGGGGGGTAACGATGTGAGCATTATCGTCCGCGGTGCGAACGACCTGGCGATTGCCGGCAACCGTAACCCGCTGTTCGTGATCGACGGGGTGATCGCCTCGGACGACGCCAGCCTCAAGGTGGGCGGCAACCCGCTCACCTCGCTCAACCCGGACGACATTGAAACATTCACCGTATTGAAGGATGCCGCAGCGGCGGCCATCTACGGCTCGCGGGCAGCCAACGGGGTGGTGATCATCACGACGAAAAAGGGCCGCTACAACCAGCACCCCCTGCTCTCGGCCAATGTCAGCCACACCTTTATCCTGCAGCCCCTGCTGCCGGAGCGGATCGGCGGGAATGCCGAGCGGCGTGCCCGGCTCGAAGCGATGAGACGCTATGCCGGGGTGTACTACGACCGTGAGACGGATTCCTACCGCTATCCGGAAGGCTACGCCCTGGGCAAGCCTTACGATTATTTCTGGAACGAAGGCAACGGCGCGGACATGACCGTGTATCAGGACAGCCTGAACCCTTTCTATAACAATTCCACCGACCTGATGGCATATTACCTGCGCCCCGCCCATGCCACGAATGCGAATATCCAGGTCCGGGGCGGGGCGGAGGGAATCGCCTATTCCGTCGGCCTGGGCTTTTACGATGAGGCGGGAACGCTGCGGGGGACGGGCAACCGCCGGTTTTCGGCCTTCTCGAACCTGGCCTTCAAGCCTGCGCACCACCTTTACGGCAATTTCCGCTTCTACCTGGCCTATACCGACAACAACCGCTCGCGCAAAGGGGTGGATGCCTTCAATCCGGCGCCGACGGCTTATTCCACGCTGCCGGACTTCCTTTTCACCTCGACGGTGCTGCCCGGTCCCGGAACGCCTTATTTCGGCGAGCTGACCCGCCGCTATGAGAGCACCAGGGAGAAGAACGACAGCTACAAGCTGCGCACTTCCTTCGATCTGACGTACGAGATCGCCGACGGCCTGGCACTGAAATCGGGCGTGGCGGTCGATTATCTCCAGAACAACCAGAACGTTTTCCTGCCGAAGGAGGTGAACGAATACGGTAAAACCTATAGCAGCGGCACGATCGCCCGCCATCTGATGGTGCTCAACGAGAACCTGCTGACCTACCGCCGGACGTTTGGCAGCAGCCATACGGTCGACCTGCTGCTCGGTTTTTCCGTGCAGCAGGACGAGATGAACAATAACACGGGCAAGGCGCTCGGGGCTGCCTCGAACACCATCCATTACGCCCCTTGGTACTCGCAGGTGTACGATGCGGAGGCCCGGCTCGACCTGAAGGATTATTATTCGGATTATGAGAAAAAGACGATGGTGGGCCTGTTCGGCCGCCTGAACTACAATTACAGGGAGCGGTATTATGCGGGCTTCACCCTGCGGCGCGATGCTTCGTCGACCTTCGGCGAGGATGTGCGTTGGGGCTGGTTCCCTTCGTATTTTGTGGGGTGGACGTTTACGGAGGAGCCGTTTATGCAGGCGCTGAAACCTTGGCTGAATTACGGTAAGCTGCGCTTCTCACAGGGGCGTACGGGCCGTATCTTCGAATATCCCTATCTGGCACAGGGCGAACTGGATCAGGGCGCTCCCTATTTGGGCCATCCGACTGTGGTCCCCGAATGGTGGGCAGGTGTCTCGAACAGCGGCCTGACCTGGGAAAAGACGACGGAATACGATGCGGGGCTGGACCTCGGGTTGCTGGACAACCGCATCGGCCTCACTTTCGATTATTACCTGAAACGGACGCGCGGGTTGCTGTACAATCCCCCGACTCCCGGCACGCATACGGGTTTCCTGGCCCCGTGGCGGAATATGTACGGCATCGACAACGAGGGTGTGGAGCTGGAGGTGAAGGGTGAGCTGGTGCGCGGGAGGACCTGGCAGTGGAACCTGTCGTTCAATGTAAGCAGGAACCGGAATCGGCTGGCCCGGAGCCTGAACGGGCGCGATTTCCAGAATACGGCGGCCCGCTTTGCGAACAACCTTTCGGTGATCGGCCTGCCGCTTTACGGGATTTATGCCTTCGACGACCGGGGGATTTACGATAGCCAGAGCGATGTGCCTTCTTATTATGAGGACGGGGTGAAGAAATACCTCCGCGGGGAGGGGAGTGCCTATTACCGGGCAGGCGACCGGATCATCACGGACGTGGACGGCAATGGTCAGATTTATAATTACGGTACGCTGGCGGAGGACCGTATATATATCGGTTCGCCCCTGCCACAGTTTCAGGGCGGTATTTCCACGGACCTGATGTGGAAGGGGCTGGATGTGACCGTGCTGTTCAATTTCGTTTGCCGCAAGTGGGTGCTGGATGCTGCCCGGGGGGCTTCGCTGGGGACTTACCTTGCGCTGAACCCGGCCGATATGGCTCGTCCTTATTTGGTGGAGAGTCTCGACGGGCTGTTCTGGGAGCATCCGGGCGACGGTGCGCCTTATCCGGCTAACCGGATGGAGAACGGGCTGTATAATTTCGCCACCAACCTGGCCTCGAACGCTCAGCGGATCAGTTACCTGAAATTACAGGCGGTGACGGTGGGGTATACGCTGCCGGAGGCGGTGCGGAAAGCGACGGGTTTCGGTGCGCGGATCTTCATAAGCGGTGAGAACCTTTTTACGCTGACGGACTACCGGGGCGGCGACCCGGAGACGGTGGACCCGTATACGGGTGTGGACAATTACAACGCTTATCCGCTGTCGCGCCGCTTTACAATCGGACTAACCTTAAATTTTTAAACGATGAGAAAACAGATGATCGGATATATTGCAGGACTGGCTTTATTCCTCCTGTCGGGATGTGACAGTTTCCTGACGCAGTTGTCGGAGAATAATACGACGGTAGCGAACCATTTCCGGACGGAGGAAGATGCCGAAGCTGCGGTTTACGGCATGCACGCACAGTTCCGTGAGGTACTGGGAAGTTTTACGCAGGACTATCGCGACCGGGGACTGCTGCTGGATAATTTCGGCCTGGCCCGTTGGCGGGAGGCCAATGAGCATAACTTTTCGGGCTATACGGCTACAGCCGTGGAGTTCAGCTGGATGTACGAATACAAGGCCGTGAGCGCGGCCAATCTGGTGATCGGTAATCTTTACCGGGCCGGTCTGCCGGAGGAGCGTTACCGTTTTTATATGGGTCAGGCGCTGTGTATCCGTGCCTGCCTGTATTTCCAGATTATCCGGTTGTGGGGGGATGCGCCGCTGGTGCTGGAATACGAGGATATCTCGGAGAAGGGGCGTACGCCCTGGCGGGAGATCGCCGGGCATATCGTGGCGGACCTGCTGCTGGCAGCGGAATACCTGCCTCCTGCGGATCAGTTGAAGGATCCGGAGGGTAAACCACTTACGGCCCGTCAGATCCCGGGGCGGGGGACGGCGTATGCCATATTGGCCGGGGTGTATGCGTGGATAGCGGGCTACGGGCAGGAACCGGAATATTATGCGCTGGGGATCGAAGCTGCCGGGAAGGTGATCGGGGACCCGAATTACCGTCTGGTGGCCAGCCCGGAGGAGGTATGTACGGAGGTGCTTCCCGGAAATTCGGAGGAAGGGATCTTCGAGGTGTGCTATGACGACAGCCGGGGGGAGTATAAGGATTTCGGGAGCTATATCGGGGGGACGGTCGAAAAATGGCCGGTGTTGAAAGGGACGACCCCTGCTTCGCGGCGTAAATTCTTTATCCGCAACGAGACGGTGGAAAGGCTTTACACGCCGGAGGATTTGCGTTTACAGGCCTATTTTGCCGATTTCTTCCGGATGAAGGAAGAGCCGGTGTCTGTGACACAAGGAGCTGCCTATGTTCGGATGTGGCGGGAGGTGGAATACTACTCGGGCGGAATTTATGACGGTACGCCGCGTACGCTGTTAGCGAACGATATCCTGATCCGCCTGCCGGATATCCTGCTGCTGAGGGCGGAGATGAAAGCGGCGACGGGTGACCGGGAAGGGGCCGTTGCCGACCTGGATGTTGTCCGCCGCCGTGCGGGCGTGGCCGGTTATTCGGAGGCGGAGGGTGATCTCCGGCGGGCGATACAGCTGGAACGCGACAGGGAGTTGCTGTTTCAGACGGGGGTGCGGTATTTCGATTATATGCGCAATCACACCTATAACCTGCTGAAAGGGGGCTTCCGTGATCTGACGGAAACGGATGTGGCGGCCGGGGCTTTGTTCCTGCCGGTATCTCTGGATGCGATGAACAATAACCCGAAGGTGAAACAGACGGCTTACTGGGTAGGAAAGTTTTGAGCCGTCGATTTATAATCTGTGTTTTCCTGCCGGGGGATGCCTTTCCGGCGGGAAAACAATAAAAAATATATGGAATATGAAAAATTATATGATAGGAATAATGTTCGTCATCGCTTGCGGAACAGGCGGTTGTGAAAAAGATACGTTCCACGATACAGGTCTGGCTAACGGGGTTTACGACGGTACGGCCTGGGAATATATGCAGGCGGGGCACGGCAACTGGGACTCGCTGGTGATCATGATCCGGAAGGCCGGGTTGGCGGACCTGTTCGACGGCAAAGACCCGGATTGTCCGCAGATGACGGTGTTCGGTCTGACGAATCTGAGTATCGTGCAGTTCCTTTTGCGAACGACGGACGGGGAGGGGGAGCTGGTTTACCGCTCGGTGGCGGATATGCCGGATGCATTGTGCCGGGAGATTCTGTTGTCGTATGTGATTGCAGGACGGCATGTGCGGGTGGATTTCCCTTATGAGGTGCAGGGTACGCTGGAAGGGGGAACGGTTTTTGAAACCCTGAACGGTCTGGATTTGCGGGTGTACCGGGTGAAGGGCAGCTGGCAGGGGATGCCGGACATCGGAGCGGACGGCATCGGTTTCCACTTCCTGGAATCGGGTCATACGGGGCACGTGGCCTCGGGGGATATCATGACCGGTAATGCCGTGGTGCATTCGTTGTCGACCACCTTTCAGATGGCCGACCCGGTGGTGGACGGTAGTGAGGAGAGGACAGGAGGACGTTGAAGGGAAATTCGGTTAAAATTCAAATGATAAAAGAATATATTATGAAAATAGGAATATTAGGAATGCTGATCCTGGCAGGGATCGGGTTTTACAGTTGCGATGATATCACCAAGGGATATCTGGAAACGGGCGAAGCCGGGTATGTCACCGATACGCTCCGGATTGCCCTTGCTCCGGACAGCCGGGATTCAATCCCCTATCAATCGGAGAAGATACAGGGGGTGATCGGTACTTTTCCCATATATTACGAACTGGCAGCCTTGCGTGATGACTCGGGCCGGGAAGTGGAGGCCGTGATCGCCTCGCAGGTAGAGGTGGTATTGACCGGGGTGTTCCGGATCGCGAAGGATCATACGATCCCAGTGGGCACATACAGGGCCGACCTCCGGGTGTGGAACCTGGGACGTAGCTTTGTGTTGCCGGGGATATACACGATAGTGGTGGAGCCTGCTGCCGAAACGGCTGCTTCCGGAAGTAGGGAAGAAGGGTAGCAACAGAGAAAACCTTGCCGCGATGGCCGCTAATAGCCATCGCGGTTTTTCTTTTTGTCAGTTTCTGTGTTTTATTGGATTTTGATTATTGCTTTACAATAATTTTTTTTGCATAAATCAATTCTGTGAAGTATGACCATTCTGACAAATCTTTGGTGAGGATTATGCTTTTACTTGCTAGGGAGGTTGTTTTAGATTAAAAGACGATTTATCGTTAGTTGGTAATATCTTCCAATTTAAATGTCTTTAAGCAGTTTACAGGTGATATTATCCAGGAATTTGAACAGTTGTCTGTTATTGTTTTAAAAAATTATTTACTTTCTCATGCTATTGTCAAGCCTTTAGGAAAGCAATCGGCATTTCATGGATATGCCAGGGCTAAAGTAAAGCAGCTGACTAAAGAAATGAAGGTGGAAGTTGACGAGGAATATATTGAGACCACTTCTCCTAAAGGTACTCAGTATTTAGGTGGTGATCTGGCTGTCTGGGGCTTGTTTCCAGATGATGTAGGAAATTATATTTCAGTTTTTGGTCAGTGTGCCTGTAGAAAAAACTGGCCTCATAAATTATCGGAAACTAAACAATACAATCGTTTTCTGCGAATGTATCTGAATAAAATTTCCTATGCTCTTTTTATTCCCTATTCTTTGGTAGATTACCAAAAGTCTAAGTTTTTTGAACATCATTGTTTTGGAGAAAATATTCTGGTTTTTGAACGAAAAAGAATCTTATCTCTTATTACCGATGAAAGTGTTGTAACTTCTTTGGAGACACAGAAAATCGTAAAGGAATGCATTGTTTTTGAGGAAAGGATTGTCTGAGAAAGAGGGGAAAGTTTTTTTCTGAATTTTATTGTTGATTACAGCTTCCGGTTTTAGTTTTCCGTACTAAAAGTTTATCTTTGTCAGTAATAAACTGACTGTTATTTGTGATAATGAAGAAAGATAAATCGGTGGGGAATATACTGGAGTTTCCGGAGAAAATATTCATCGGAGATATAACCGGACAACGTGTATGTGTAAAAATTTATGGTCCTGAATCGCTGGAAAATCAATTGGCGGTGGTAACCCATTATTTGCATAATCAGAATACTCACGCAGAGGATACTTATAAAGAGGATGGAATTGCAGAGATAAAGCATCTGGTTCAATATTTCTTTCCTGATTTGGTAAATCCGGATCAGGTGGCTGAAGATGCACGGCAGTATGGTTTGTTCCGGGATGTCTTTGATATACCCTATCCGGTTCCGGAAAATCCCCGGTTTACTTTTATAGATTTGTTTGCCGGCATGGGGGGATTCCGTTTGGCTATGCAGAAACATGGCGGACGGTGTGTTTATTCTTCGGAATGGAATAAGTATGCTCAGAAAACTTATTTTGCTAATTTTGGGGAAATACCTTTCGGGGATATAACCAAAGAGGAAACGAAAAAGTATATTCCCGATAGCTTTGATATTCTTTGTGCCGGTTTCCCTTGTCAGCCTTTTTCTATTGCAGGGGTGTCGAAGAAGAATAGTCTGGGAAGAGCAACCGGTTTTCTGGATAAAACGCAGGGAACGCTTTTTTTTGATGTGGCAGAAATAATCCGCCGTAAGCGTCCGAAGGCTTTTTTCCTTGAAAATGTGAAAAATCTGTTATCTCACGATAAGGGAAATACATTTAAAGTTATTGAGGGGACTCTTCGGGAACTGGATTATTCCATTTATTATAAGGTTTTAGATGGTCAGGGATATGTACCTCAGCACCGGGAGCGTATTATAATCGTCGGTTTTGATAACAGATATTTTCACGGTAAAGAAAATTTTTCATTTCCCGAAAAACCAGATTCGGTGGCTTGTATTGCTGAAATACTTGATCCTGAAGTTGAAAAGAAATATACTTTATCCGATAAATTGTGGACTTATCTGAAAATGTATGCAGAGAAACACAAAGCAAAAGGAAATGGTTTCGGATTTGGTTTGGTAGATAAGAATGGAATTGCGCGGACCTTAAGTGCAAGGTATTATAAGGATGGAGCTGAAATTCTGATTCCGCAGGAAGAAGGGAAAAATCCGCGTCGTCTGACACCTCGTGAGTGTGCCCGGTTGATGGGATATGAGGATAAATACATTATTGACGCTGTATCCGAAATACAAGCCTATAAACAATGTGGAAACTCGGTCGTAGTACCTTTGATCACGGCTGTTGCCGGTAAAATTACAGAATCCCTTTTAAATTACCACCCGGATGAATGAAATGACAGGCTATGCCATTACTGCTGTAAATAAGGCCCGATATGCTTTTTGTAAATTTATATCGGCTAATGACGTCGGGGTTACCGGTGCTCATCAGGCAGGTTTTTATATTCCTAAAAATTGTTGGCCGCTGATGTTTGATGCTCCGGGAATAAAGGGGACTAATAAGGATCGTTTTATAAAAATCAGATGGCAGAATGATTTTGAGACTGTTAGTCGTTTTATTTATTATGGCAGCGGTACACGTAATGAGTATCGGTTAACCCGTTTGGGAAAGAATTTCCCTTTTTTTCAGGAGGACAATGTTGGAGATCTTATTATAATTTGTCAGATAGATTCGGATGATTATTCAGGATTTATCTTGTCAGCGGATGAGGATATTGAAGATTTTCTGGCTTCTTTTAGTATTTCACCTGACCAGACAAACCGGTTGATAGAAAAAAGAAATTTCTATGAACCGGAGGTTCAGATTAAAGTCCTGTTCCATGACTTTATAAACCAATATTTTGATTTTCCTCCTACGTCTATGATGTCTGATTGTGCCAGAGAATGTGTTATCCGGTCTTATGGTTTATCTGATGAAATGATCAACAAAGAAGCTGATAAATGGTTACTGCAATGGATAGATGCGGAATATAAGTTGTTTAAAGCATTCGAAACAAAGTTTTATGGGGATAGGCTTAGAACTCCGTTTGAAAGTATGGACGAATTGATAGCTTTTTCCAATACCCTTTTAAATCGCCGGAAGAGCAGAGCGGGAAAATCATTGGAACATCATTTGGCACGGATTTTTACTTGTGCGGATTTGCGTTTCGAAGCTCAGGTTGTAACGGAGGATAATAAAAAACCGGATTTCATATTTCCGGGTGGGAGGGAATATCATGATAAAAGTTTTCCGAAAGATAAATTAGTGTGTTTAGGAGCCAAAACAACTTGTAAAGATCGATGGAGACAGGTATTGAATGAAGCTGATAATGTTCCGGTAAAACATTTGTTTACTTTACAACAGGGTATTTCCAGAAATCAGCTTTCAGAAATGTATCATGAAAATGTCTGCCTGGTGGTTCCTGCTCAATATCTGAATTCTTTCGATAAAGAATTTCAGTCCAGAATTATGACTTTATCGGGTTTTACTTCTTTTGTTAAGGAAAAACAAAATTAATCATCTCCGTAAGGCGATGGCGGTTCTGCAACTATCGGAAACTCTGTTGCCGGAGGTGTATAGGGTGTGATAATAGGTTTTTTTTGTAGATCAAGATATATTTTTTGCAATAAAAGCAGGATACCTTCCAGAGTCTGCTCTCTTTTCCTTGGTTTAAGCTGACATTCCCACACTGTTATAATATTCCACCCCGTTTTTCGGAGGGCTTCGTGTTCCTGCTGATCCCGTTCCTTGTTTTTCCGGATTTTTTCAGTCCACCATTCTGTACGTGTCTTTGGGATGACAAAATATTTGCACCCTTCGTGGCCGTGCCAAAAACAGCCATGAATAAAGATGACCGTTTTGTATTTAGGAAGGACGATGTCCGGTTTACCGGGCAGGTCTTTCGCATTTACCCGGTAACGGAAACCTTTACAAAAGAGGTATTTCCGGACAAGAAGCTCTGGCTTGGTGTCTTTTGCCTTGATCCGGGACATATTATAGCTCCGGGTTTCTTGGGAATGAACGTCGGTCATAGGGTTCTCAAATATTCGAATTATTTTTTCGTAATGTATCTAATAAGGTGTTTGTAAAGTTATAATGAATAAATGAATTTGTGATATCTTTATCAATAGATTTGATTTTTTGGATACATTTGTTATTAAATTCATACCTTCCTTTATTCTTGTTTTTATTTTCTTGTATGATTTTCTCAAGGATATTTATGATTTTAATTATTTCATCCTGGAAAAATAGAGAAGTGACCTGACTCATTTTATGAATACAAAAGGCTACTAACAATAGTTCATCATCCGTCTGCGGTGCATCGAATTTTTTATTTTGCAGGTAGATATTTTTTTGGTATTTATCTCTGTGATTGTGTGCTAATGCTTGATTTCTGTAAGAATTCATTTCTTTCCAAGCCATTAAAGCGGAATAAGCCGGTTTTGTCAGGGATTTTATTTGTAATATGGTTTCCTGATCTTTAGTTTCTGTCTTTACGCCGAAATAATTGTTCCACTCATCAATAAATGAAATAGCTTTGATTATAATCTGTGAAGCAAGGGCATCGTGAATGGTATCGTTGAGAAGATGGTGATAATTAAATTGTGAAATTTCGAATTCAGAATTTAGAATGTCTTCTTGATCAAATATTGATTCAAATGCCTGTGTTATTTGAGTAGAAAGTGACAGAAGAGTAAACAGAGATTCTTCCGTGAGGTTATATTTGTCAAAATCAGTCATGAGCAAAGAATTAATGTTTTGATATCAAACTGTTGCAAATGTATTAATTTTAGTACTCGAAATGTAAGAAGTAAAGCAATATATCTTAACATGTCATTATATAGAATTAGTGTTGTCTTGTTTGGAGATATGTCCGGATATAAAGGAGGGAGAATGTCAGCCCGGCCGTTTGTGGTGACGTTAGAGGAGTTGATGAAAGGGTGAGTTAAGTCAGCTTCACCATTTCGATCAACTCACAGGTCTCTTCTTCCACCCATTCGTCCTGGGCGATCAAATCCTGGATGAGCGAAATGGCTTCCTGGCTGTAGGCGGATCGGATCAGGCCGGAAAAGGGCTGGTCGTGTTTCCAGCGGCTGTTGTGTTCCGGGGAATCGACGGATTTGCGCAGGATGGGGGAAGGGTAGAGCAGGGTGATGGATTTCGATTTCCGGGCGAAACGGTCTTGCAGGCGTTCGTAGATTTTCAGGCCGTCGTAATCCCAGTCGCAAGAGTAGTAAAGGGGGAGGGTGAGTTTATGGTCGGGGATATAATCGATGTTACTGATGTTGTTACCACCGACGTACCAGAGTTCGATGTGGTTGTCGCGGGCGATACGGGGTGTTTTCAGAAAGTTGAGGTTTTCGCAGAGGACAATGTGCCGGGCGTCGGGACAGTCGACTACAAAGCGCCATTGCAGGATTTTAGGGTCCTCTGCCGGAAATTGCTCGATTTCCAATAGTTGATAGACGGCTTCGAGCAGGCTCCGGTGAGTTTCCAGGTATTTGGAACCACCGTAGGTGAAAACCCGGGATGAGAAAGTCCGGAGAGTGGTGAGGGATTGCTGCAATTCGGATTTGTTTGCGGCAATGAATTGCAGGGTGTTGATGTCGTTGAGCGTGTAGGATCGGCGGGCATCGTGTTCCAGGCCTGCTGCGCTCAGGAATTGTTCGGCATTTTGAAAATCGGTTTTAAAATTCTTTTCGTAGTATGCGGCGAAACCGTTACAAGGTTCCAGATAATTGGCATTGCTGAGCTTTCGCCGGAGCAAGCGGCGGGTGTGCGTCAAATAATCTACAAAACCATCTGAAAGGATCGTAGAAGGGGTTTTCCTGTTTTCGTACAGGGCATTCAGGGCTTTGAGAATGCGCCATTTGATCTGACTGTTATTCATAGGCATCGAACCAAGTGATTAAATCTTCCTGGATATCTTCCCGGCTGAAAATGGCCATCGGGGAATAGTTGACTTCGTCGTCGGTGTCCGGATTTTCGTGCAGGATATAGATGAAACGTTCGTTTTCCTGATAACGCCCGATCGGGTTGATGGAAAAGCTGATGATCTGGTAATCGAATTCCTGGGCGATGTCGTAGAGCAGGTCGAAATTGGTCCCGAGTCCTTCGGCTTCATCGATGGGCATAAAACGGAGACCTGTATTGGCTTTCCCTTGTTTCTGGTTACCGATGATCGTCAGCCGGGCAATACAGAGGAGGGCGATGGCTGCATAGGTCTGTCCGGTGCTACCTTTGTTCGACTTGCCTTTGTCGTTGTGCATGATTAATTTGAGTTCCAGATAATTGTTCGGATTGAGCAGGTCGTCGACCCGGACTTTTTCCTTCTTGCTGTGCGTCAATTCCTGGAAGGCATGGATCAGTTTTTCGCCGATGGAAATATCGTCTACCAGTTTGTCTTTGATGCTGGGATTAAAAAGGTCGAACTGAGTACCGGTGCTGTCCTGGAATTTGTTGAGCCATTCGGGTGGAAACAGGGTGGAGTTGGTACATTCCAGGTTCAGACGGTTGTTTCCGGTGATGGTTTTTTCGCCCGAATGGAAAAAACGGTTGATCCGGCGGACTAGCTCGCGTTGCTGGCTGATCTGATTCCATACATCTTCGAGAATGCGGCTGATTTTTTCTATTTTCTTGTCGTTGAGTTCCCGGTTTTTGTCGTTGATCCGTTTCAATTGTTTTTCAATGGCTTCGATGACTTCGTTTTCCAGAGGTTCTTCGCCCTGGAAGATTTCGGGTAACAGGTTCATACTGAGTTCCCGGAAATCCCGGAAAGTCTGAAATTTATAGCTCTGTGAAGACAAATAGGTATCGACAATGAAATCAAACTGGGTGATATAGACGGTATCCGCTTTATGAAATGCCTCCTTTTTTTCGGCTGTCCGGGCAGGTGCAGTCCGGGAAATATCCCAGTCGGGTAACGGCGGAAAATCAGCTGGGTAGGCGTTCTGTTTGACTTTTAGTTCTTCTTCTATTCTTTGTAAACTTTCCCAGTCGGTTAAGATTCGGGGATATAAGAGGAGGTTTTCCCGGAATGTCAGGTTGTATTCGTCCTGAAAGCATTCATTTTTATCGTCGGCGTCCAAATAGAAACTAAGCTCATATTCTTCCGGGCTGGCTGTCACGGAGAGTTTTCGTGCAATTTGAGGTATAGTAGTGCCTGATTCTGAATTTTTTAACTCTTCTCTGAATCTTTCAACTTTGGGAGCCAGTTTATTTAATAGCGTTTTGATTTCAGTTTGTCTGCTTTCGTAATCTTTGTAAAGCCGGCAGGCTTGCTGATACTCTTTTTCGATACTGGATTGCCGTTGCAGATTCCGGATATAATGGTCGAATTCGTTTTGGAGAATATGAAGGGCCGGGATTTCCCGGAATTCATTTTGGGGCTCGGCAGACTGATAAAGCGTCAGGATTTCATTCAGATTGGATAAGGAAGAAAGATGCTCTTTCAATCGCGTTTGCTGGCGTAGTTCCTGGGTAATACGCTCCATGCGTTTTTTCAAATCCGTGGAATATTGCCTGAAATAATCTTCAATCCGGCTCTGGTCGTCCGTATTGAAAACCGGATGAGAGGAGTAACTGACAAATTCGCGGACACCCTGGAGATTGATCCAGAAGCCGTGCTCTTCCTGTTCCAAGGTTGGATGATTGAATAATTCCTCCGGATGAGGCAAGTAACGGTTGCGGGCTTTAGGAGAAATGGGTTTATGCCGCTTCAGGTCCTGAAAGTGGATAATCAGACTTTCTTCGGCACGGTTTAGCGGACGATGAAGGGATAATGCCCATCGGGCCAGGGAATCCGGATTATCCAGGTCACTGAATTGCTGAAGCGATTGCCCGATTTCAAGTTCATTCCGCAGAGCTTCGGTATGTTGGAGAAAAGCTTGTAATCCCGCCTCGTATCCTTTTGTCCATTCGGAATGCAGAAAACTGTCGAGCAAATCCTTTTGTTGCAGCTCTTTCTCAAAGGTGGTTAACAGGGTATGGCGTTTCCAGGACTGCTGATATTGAGTGTAAAAGCGGGTTAACTCGCGAAGGTCGGTCAGTCCGGTTTGTTTTTGCAGGGTGATGGCTTTCTCCAGTATTTTATTTTCATAGCCTTGAAGGGTGTAATCTTCCAGTGCCCGTTTTGTTTGTTGTTCGATAAGGGGTTCCTCCTCCCGGGCTTTAGCAATGTCTTTGTCAGCCTGCTCCATTAGTTTACCGAAATTTTGCCGGGCAGTCAGATAGTGGGTCAGATTGTCGTGCAACTGTTTGCTCAGTTGGGACGTTTGTTGGCGGAGGTCCAGAATTTCTTCCTGACGGTATTCCTGTTCGGTGATTTGCCGGTTTTTCAGATGTCCGTATAGAGTAGAAAGGGCTTTTTCTTTGTCGGTCAGGATTTTGATGGTATTCAGGTTTTGATTATAATTGAAGATCGTGTCCGTAAAGTCTTTCAGGGCATCTTCGTATTTCTTCCGGTTTTCCTTTATCTTTTCTGTTCCGAAAATAAACTGTTTCAGGTTATTGCTGTTGGAGGTGTCTATGGTTTTGCCCCTTGAAAATGAACGGATCACGCTGGCATAGTCCTTCAGCGTTTTTTCATTGGAAGCCAGATCGAGCGGTAAAATATCGTGAGTGTAAAGAATCCGGTGATAGGGTTTAACCGTCTCCCAATAGGACAGAAACAATCCTTTTTCTTCCATCTGGCTTAGCAAATCATCCAAAGGGCAAATATTGCCTTCCCGTTTAAAATCTTTGGTTTGCAAAGGCTGGCCGATGGGCAACAGATTGGCCTTGGGATCGCTGCTTCCCTGTATGATGAAAGGTTTGGTGCGTTTGCTGTTGCTTTCCAGGTAACAACCGATGACGATGTAGTGCCGGGACTGGATTTCAATGTTCAGGAAAGTATAGCCGATGTCGATTCCCTTATGGGGAGTACGCAGCACCAGTCCGTCCAGTTCCCTTTTTTCGTCCATCGTCCGGGTAGCTGATTCAAACATTTCGGAGCCGGCAAAAATGAGTTGCAGCAGATCGGCAATGATGCTTTTGCCGGAGCCGCTGTCACCGACGAAATCCGTCCGCATATTGTGGAACAGGTAATCATTCTCGTAATGGTGGATCAATCCTAGGGTAGACAGGCTATAAATGCGTGGATAATTTTTCATTTTTCGAGTGCTTGTTTGAGCAGGTTATCGATGTCGTTGATCTGGTCGCTATAAATCAGGGCAAGCCGCTGGAAGGCGGGGAGGATTTCAAAACGGTCCCCTTCGAGTTCTATCCAGCCGATGCGGTTGAATTCGGCAAAGGCACTTTGGATGCACTGGTCGATTTTCTCGTCATTGCGCTGAGTGGCTTTCACCTGTTTCGTTTTGGCTAAAGTCAGGTTCAGACCTGCCTTAAAATCGGGATATTCCACCCTTACCAGCCGTTTGAACTGTTCCAGCGAGTTGAGCTCGATGTTATAGTCTGTAAAATAAAGGGTATAGAGCAGAAATCCGACGATGATAAATTCGTTGGGCATGGTTTTACGGTGGTCCGGGGGAATCCCTATACGGGCTTCCGGATAAAAATTCAGGTAAAAATACTTTCCGAATCCGCCGTCCCCGCTTTCCAGGGAAAGACCGAAAAAATCCTGATAATACTGTTTCAGGGTATCCTCGTATTGGCAGAGGTAATAATACCATTCGCTTTGTTTCGTCCGGTTTTGTATGTGCATGCCGTCTTTCAGGGCAAAATCGATCCGGGCAAATAGTTCTTTGCCTTCCGGTGCTTCGAGGAAATCGAATCGGTTGTTTATTTCTGTTTCAGCCATATGTCGTGTATTACAAATGAATGTCCGGGCATGGAAACCAACTCATCGGGATGGATTTCTACCCGCCAGTTTTCGTCTTTGTCAAATGCTTTGATGAGCTGATAGATGACAATCAGCCCCAGTTGTATATCTTCCTGATTTTCGTCGAGAATCCGGAAAAACAATTTCGATAAATGGATATCTTTCCGGTATTTCCTTTGGTCCCGGATGCGCGAAATCCACAGACCTGCCAGGTTTTGCTGTTTCAGTTTTATACGCTCGGCATTGAATGCCTTGTCTCTTTTTTGCGGATCTTCGGTGTAGGTGTTGCTTTGGCTGGTATGCACCGGAAACAGTTCTGTCTGCCGCTGAATGACCGTGAAAGTGGTGGTTGGAATATGCGTGACAAAAGGGTGTACCGGTTCCGGTAGAACGAGTTGGTTGTTCTGTATGAAAGAACGGTTCAGCAGGAAGCTCAGGAACTTGCTCACCCGGGTATTGAACAACGGGCGGTTGAGAGCATTGAAAAACTGTTTGATTTTGGGTTGCAAGCGGTCGATGCGGGAATCTACCATATCGAGCGACACCCGGATTTCTTCGAAATAGTCGATTGCTTCAGCGGTCTTTTCGTCTGTTTCGTCACTGCTGTCCCGGAAAGGATGGTCCAGCAGGCCGTTTTTAATCTTCTTGGTTTCGCGGAAAGCTCCTCTCAGTTCCTTGTTTTGTTGCCGGATTTTATCCAGGTCCTCTTCCACCTGTTTCAGGGTATCGGTCAAAGTGCAATCCTTGAGTTTGGCTTTATCCCGGAGAGCCTGTATGGTGGTGTCGATCTGTTGCTGGAGAAAATCGATCTGCTCTTTTAATACAAATTTGGACTTATCTAAGTGGACATCCAGCCAGTTTTGCAGGTCTGTCGGACTGCCAATGCTATTCAATTTGGCGGCCAGATCCATACAAGTGATCTCGATGATTGTCGGATTAAACCGGTTGGAGAGAATGGTATATATCTTTTTGCAGATGTGTTCCGCATAATCCCGGAGCTTGTAGGTCTGGTCCTCCTCGTTGTAGATCAGGAAAAATTCCTGTAAAGCCATGATGTGGCTGTTGTAGTGATCCCAGGGATTCCTTTCAATTTTTTCCCTGCTCAGCAAACTGATTTCCTGAAAAGCCTGCTGAATATCTGCCTCTTTGAATATCCCGTTGGGAAAAGTCTTGTTTTTGATTTTTTCATACAGCCAGATAATTACCAGTCCTTGTTCCTTTTTAGGAAAGAACAATTCGTAGGTATTATCGATCTTTAACTGATCAAAAAAGTTCAATAAAGGATGTTCCGGCATAATGAACGCAATTTAGGATCTTGTTCCGGCAAGTTAAGATAATTTTTGTGAAAATGGAAGAGGAAAGGAAAAAATTAGATGGAATTATTTGTACGGGTAGAGAGAAATTTGTAAGATGTTTTAATGAATGTTTTTTTTATAGGGAAAATTTTATTCTATTTAGTGCGATTCAATCTTAGCGTTTCAAGGAGAAGCAGATTATTCCTATGGTATTTCAATTCTATAACAGTTCAATTTAAACTATTTTGACCCAGGGACAAAATTAGTGTATGCGATCTTTCAATTTTATTGAATTCTATTAAAATAATCCAGATCGTCAGAAAATATAGGGCGCTGCGCTATTTCAATTCTATAAGAGTACAATTTAAGACAGAGTCAATCTGCCGTGTATATTTTTCAATTCTATGTCAGTGCGATTAAAAATATCCAAAAATAATGGTTAGACTTTTAAAGAACAAGTATTCATTTAATAACTTCATTTACTTCATTCAGTTTTATTTTACATACAAAATCAATCTACCATTTACATTGGATTTTTTTATATATTTGTCCATCAAAATTATGAAATTATGAGAATAAATCTTAAAACAACTTCTTCACAAATGTGCATTCCCTTTAATTATCAACCGAAGTTAGTAGGGACATTGCATAAATGGCTCGGGCCGAATGATATTCATGGAAAGCTTGCAATGCACTCTTTTTCGTGGCTGATGGGAGGAAGTACGACTACTAACGGAATCGTTTTCGATAACGGGGCAAGGTTTTTTATCAGTTTTCATGATCCCGACCGGATCAGGCAGATTGTACGGACGATTCTGGAGGATCCGGTTATGTTCGAAGGTTTGATCGTGACGGATGTCAGTATTCAGCCAGATCCTGATCTTTCAAATTGTGAGTTTTTTAAAATAGGGAGTCCGGTTTTTATTCAAAGACGGTTGGAAGACGGGAGCAATAAACATTACACCTATGAGGATACTGTTGCAGGAAATTTATTGGAGGAAACGCTGAGGCATAAAATGCAGGTTGCCGGTCTGCCTGATGACCGAACGCTGAAGATTTCTTTTGCTACGGAATATCCTAAGAAAAAAATAAAAACCATTTATTATAATGGAATCGGTAACCGGACAAGCTGGTGCCCTGTGCGTATTCAGGGGAAGCCGGAAACTAAAGTATTTGCATGGGCGACCGGGATTGGAAATAGTACCGGAGCCGGTTTTGGATCGATTTATTGAGTATGGGTTATTATATAGTAAGATATAGGGGACCTTTCGGATTTATCAAACCCTGGTGTGCGGTCCGGGATAGCAAAACCTTTAGTCAGCAATTTCTGACCCCTTCGATTATTGAGGGGATTCGCCAGAAGCTGGAAGTAGCTGTGGTTTTGCGTCATAAGCTGACTTATGATGCAATTAGTGTGCAGCAGGAACGTACGCAAACGAGGGGCTGGAAGATCAAGAAGACACAGAAATTGATGGTCCGTGAACAGTCGATTCTGGATCGGGGAGTGATGGTTAATCCGGTTTTGACACTGGCATTTCCAACAAAGGAAGAGGCCGGAAGGGCAGCAGAACAACATATCTGTCTTTGCCGGAATGAGGATTTGTTGTTACCGGATGAGAAGGTGGAAGAGCTGAGTGAAGCAGAATTTGGTCGGTTACCGGGTTTTGAGCTTCGTTTTGGTCAAACGGAACATTCTTTTTTGGTCGGTTTTAATCGTTTCGCCGAAAGTGAGCCGATGTACGGATGGCTGGAAGTCAGTGGGAAACCTGTAATTGCCGGATGATGGGTAGCTATGATCATATATGGGCAAAAAGTGAAATGCGGGGGGCTGTTTCCTTGGCTATGCATCTGAGACAAACGGCTATCTGTGCGGTGTATATTGCCGGATGGATGGGTTTGGATCCGAGGATTGCGCGGTTGGGGGCATTATTGCACGATATTGGGAAAGCAAGCATCTTGTTTCAAAACTTTCTACGGCAAAATGCAACCTATCCTTTTCCTTTCAGATTCCGGCATGAGATTGCCTCTTTGTTTTTCCTTTCGCTGGTGGAGAAAGCAGAACGTCCGTTTGTGCTGGAGATGGTTATTGCCCATCATAAATCGCTTTCCGGGGATAAGCGGAATTTGGGCTTATTGGATATGGAAGATTGGGAAGACAATAATTTTGAGCTACATGCCCGGGGATTCGAACAGTGGAGTGAAGATGCTTTGGGTATTTTGCAGGAGTTAGGTCTTGTCGTTCATAAGATCGGGCTTGAAGAAGCCAGGAGAAATTATGAAGAGGCGGTTGCTTATTGCCGGAAACGGAAGTTGGGATGTTCTGAATGGAAAGGGCTTATGCTGGCAGCCGACTGGCTGGGTTCGGCTTATGGTGAAGACGTGGAAGCCGTTTTACCCAGACTGTTTGTGATCCCCGATTTATCGTGCTATGATAACCCTGATCCACTTTATCCGTTGTCTTTAAGGGATGCGCGGGATGGACGCCGGCATACGATGGTTGTAGCATCCACCGGATCAGGAAAGACCTCTTTCCTTTTCAGACGTTGCAGGGGAAGGGTATTTTATATTTTGCCTTTCCAGGCTTCCATCAATGCGATGTATGAGCGGGTAAGGCAGGATTTGCAGGGGACAGATGCTTTTGTCACTTTGTTGCATGCTGTGTCTTGTATAAAATGGGCGGGGCAGGAACCGGAAGAAAGAATTCTGCAACGGATGACCGGAGCTTCTGTGAAGGTAATGACTCCTCATCAGATCGCGTCTGTTGTATTCGGAGGAAAGGGGTATGAAGCGATGGTCATCGATCTGAAAGGTTGTGATGTCATATTGGATGAAATACATACTTATTCGGACGTGATGCAGGCTATCGTACTGAAACTGGTGGAAGTGCTGGTACATTTGGGATGCCGGGTGCATATCGGGACAGCAACAATGCCTACGGTATTATATCAGAAAATTATCCAACTTTTAGGTGGGGAAAAGGAAGTGTATGAGGTAAGATTGTCCCCGGAGGAACTGGATAGTTTTGATCGTCATGTAATTTATAAGGTAAAGAGCTTTGAAGAAACGGGGGAGGCGATAAACGAAGCCATTGCAAAAGGTCGGAAGGTTTTGATTGTATGCAATCAGGTGAAAAGGGCTCAGGCATTGTATGGAAGGATTGCCGAAAAATATGCAGGAGTGAGTAAAATGCTGATACATGGCCGGTTTAAACGCGGGTGCAGGGCATTGTTGGAAGCAAAATTATTGAAGGAGATGAACGTTGGCAAAGAAGCCTGTATTGTGGTGTCTACCCAGGTTGTAGAAGTCAGTCTCGACATCAATTTTGACCTGATGGTTACGGAATGTGCGGCACTGGATGCACTGCTTCAGCGCTTGGGAAGAATCAACCGGTTAAGGGTTGAACCGGCTTGCAGGACTTATAAACCGATTTATGTCATACAACCGCTAATAGGGAAGAAGGACGTTTTTCCATATGATGCGGACATTCTGAAAAAGAGTTATGCCGTATTGCCGGATGGAAAATTGTTGAAAGAAAGACAGATACAGGAGTTGTTGGATGAAGTTTATCCCCCAAATGGTTGTCATTTTGTAGATATAGAAATGAATGTTGCATTCCGGGAAGGAGCGTGGAAGATTTTTGAGCTGGATCATTATTCGAAATCGGTATTGCTGGAAAGGCTGGAGATCGATTCTGTTGCTTGTATATGTGAATCTGATTGCATGGTTTATGAACAGGGAAACTCTGAGAAACGGTTGGAACTGGAAATCCCGGTCAGTTTTCGGAGTATCCGTTCAAAAGGATTGCGGCAATTAGCAGTTGGGGTACATCCGTTTGTGATTCCCGACCGGGCCTATTCGGAAGAATTGGGATTGTTGAGTGACAGAATGAGGAGCGGGTACAGGAAATAAACTGTAATTTAAAGAGATTGGTTTGTCGGCTGATTTATTTGTTTATACGAAATGTGAAATTAATCAGGAAGGATTATTAAAATGATAGCTGCGACTATAGGTAGAAAATTTCTTCTGGCATATAACCGGAAGTTTGGAACTCATTACGATGCAAAAACTTTTTTTACGGAACAGTATTTCCCTTTGTTTTTCGATCATGAAAAGTATATGCAATGGGTGACCAATTCACCTTTTGTACAGGGGATAAAGAAAGGAAAATGTCTTACGGCTGTTGAAAGACGGGAAAAGTTAAGGATTTTGCAGGAAAAGATTGAAAGGGATGAGGCAGATGCCAGTATTGCTATCGGTTTCCCCTCTTTGGATTCGACTGCGACTACTTCCGGACAGATCACGAATCTGAAATTACCCGTATCCCGCGAAGATGTTTATTTGTCCTGGATTGGAAGTGGTTTTGGGGTGGGAGTTCAGGGAGGCTTGTCTATTCTTTTTGAGCAGGAACAGATTTTAATGGCCCTCTTTGAAGGGTGGCGGATTTACCGGGAATATCTGGAACGAATGCAGGGATTAAGGGGAAACCAGATCAATACCTGGAACGGACAGTGGTTGGCTCATTATTTTAGTGATCATTTTATAGAGGATGAACCTTTGATCGGTTTCCAGCCTTTTGCTGCAAAAGAGGACGGTTATGAAGTGGTTACCCGGAGCTGGACCGATGTTCTGATGGCAATTGCACGGGAGATCAAGGATGTACGGATGATGGGGTATGTGTATAGTTTGGGACAAACCAACATCACGGTCGGTTTTATTCCTTTTGTGTTGACTGAAATCCGAAGGACCGTGGAGCTTTATATCAAATTATTCGGTATGAGGAATGCAAAAAAAGCAGAGCATTTGTTCGGTACAGCCTATGGATTTTTACGTTCATGCCAGATGGGGATGATTGGAGTGTCGGCATTAGAACCCAAAGGCCTGAAAGAATATATGATGAAAGGAAAGATTCCGGTATATGACGCTGAAAATGAAGAAAAACGAATTAATTTTTATACTTACATAATTTGGATATTAGCTATGTTGAATAATGAAGATTTGTGGGAAAAATCCCGGGAAATTGCTCAAATGTTACATACCTATGTACTTGGGGATAAAAAAAGTAACATGACAAGGAGGAATCAAGTGAATAAGATATTGGAAACTAATTCCCGAATGATTTTTCTGAATGAATTGCAGCAAATTATTCCTCAAATTCCTGATATAAAATTTGCAGAGGATATCGGAAAACTCATTCATTCGATGCCAGTGGATAATATTCCTTATTTTTTGACTTTAGTCCGGTTTAATTATGCGATAGTTTGTAATCAATAAAATTGTAATCCAATGAAACCATACATTTACATCAGAACACTGAAACATGCAGAACATACTGTATTCTGTGTGCAGGAAGGACAGAAAGCCTATTTTGATCCTTTATTTAACCGGATGGTGCCTTATTCAAGCGGGCAGCAAATAAAACGTTGTATCCTGACAACTTTGACCGATGATCTGAACGTACCGATGGCTCCAATTACTTTTAATTATAATATAACGAAAAAAGATGGTCTGGAAAATAAAGAAACCTGGGCTCCCTGTGATCCCAGGTATATCGACCAGTTGATTGGAGGCTGGATGCGGGCTGGAAAGGATATGGTTGCTTTAAAACGCCGGAGTCCTTTGTCGGTATCTGCGATGCGTCCCATTCATCCTTTATTGGGAGGCCTCGAACGGGATAAAGAGAATATCACCTTTGACCGTAGTGACCGGCCTGAGTGGCATCCGGTTAATGTACGGATAGAGGGTAGTGACCGTTTAATGACAAAGGAAGAAATAGAGGCATATTTGCAGAATAATAACCGTACTTTAACCAAACGGATTTGGATTCCTGACAATACCCGGGCAACAGGTTTGTTTGTTGCTGACATGGCTATTGATTTGAGGGCTTTATTTTGCGTTACCACCAATCAGCATGAACCGGAATTGTCCCCGGAGATGATTACTGCCCTGGAAGCTGAAGGGTGGGTGAAATCGAAAAATGTTTTCGGAGAATGTCTGGTCATGCCGAAGGCTGAAAGAGAAAAGATCATTCCTGTATTGGCAAATGCTTTGATCAATTGGCGGATTACTTCCAATCAGGCCCGTACTTTTAGTCTGATGGAGACATTGGCGCTTGCTGTAAGTGATAATGCAAACCATATTGCCGGGGCCATCCGGACCAAGCTGATTGAAGAAGGCGACAAGCCCAAAGCGAAATTAATCATTGACGAGACAGCAGGGGCCGAAGTGTTTGTGACGTTACCCTGTGCGAGTTATGTGGTTACGGTGAATGAAAGGGCAACTGCTTTGGAAGAAGCGGAGAAGAAGCTGACGGATATGATGATGGCGTTTGATTATGAGAATCAATAAGGCGCATAGAAACAGTTCCTGCCAGGTGATTTTGGTTGCCTGGCAGGGGATTAATGAGAACTGGTAGAATTGAAATAAGCCGCGGCTAACAGGTTTTCCTCCAAGACCATATTCTAAATTGAACTTGATAGAATTGAAATTGTAGTTGGTCATGTACCCCCCTTGTCAAGCGTTTTTTTAATAGGACTTTGGGAATATCTATTTAAAAAAGAAATCCAGCATTTTCCTGAAAAATCTCTGTTTGCCGGGAACGGCTTGATCGGCATCCGGGCTTTCGTCTGTAAATTGCTGAAGTAACTTTTGCAGCCATTCATAAGTCTGCTGTGCAGTCCATACATCTCCTGTTTCGATGGCTTTTCTGCTTCCGGTATCGGGTATTTCCCATAAAATGCATAATTGATCATCGGGGAATAAAAATGAATCTTCGTTTTTGATAGAATTAGCTGGTAAAAGACGGAACTTTATATTGTTTTGTGCTGAAATGGCTAAAAGATGATGATCATTGGAATTGAAACAATATTCTGATGTTGTTCCTTGCTCTGTATCGAATTTCCTGGCGTATTGGATTAACTTACGCCAATTCTCCCGGCTTGTTTCCAATAACATATAATCATTGGTATCTTTGTAAAAAGAAAAATTTTCTGCCCCGATATACTTTTGGAATTTGCTGTATTCTTCCGAATACACTTTTAAATAATCCTGAAGAATATCGAGCAATTCTTCATAAACTGCATTTTCTAAATGGACTGCATTGTTACCTAGTACTACGAATGTCTTCGTGTTCTGATAGGAATGTCCCCGAAGTATAATATCATTCAGAGAATATGTTTCCAGTTTGTTTATGAGTTGAAGAATGGTCTTATGATCCAGAGTGATCATGATTGTCCGGTTACAAAAAGAAATAACACAACTTCCCTCTTCCTTCAATTTCGAGGGCAGGAAACCATTAAGTGCTATATTTTCTGTTGACCGCCAGAAATGATTATGTATTGAAAGCGAGTTTGTAACTTTCCTGCTTGCCTTGTATACCTCCGGAGGTAATAAATTGAATTCCACAAGTTGAGCTTCAGCAAATACTTTCAATTTTGAAAGTTCAAATTGTTTTTTCAAGATTTTATATTCTCGTTCGATTTTCCATTTTCCACGTTGTGCATATTCCAAAAAAAATCGTTCGGCAGGTTCACTGAACGGATGTCGGTTTTTCTGACTGTTATTATGCAAAGATTTGGTTGGTAAAATATTTTCCAGACTATCAATAGTGAAATCGTCTGCTAAATGATATTTCCGTATTTTTTCCTGAAGTACTTCAGGGGCAGTATTCTGTGGTATAATATGATCAAGATGCATGGATGAGTAATCATAAAGAAATTTACCTGTGTATGCACATCGATATTTGTATGCTTTATAAATAGCATATCGCAGAAGGGGATCGTTTTCTTTATATAATATGGCTTCTGCTGTCATTTTTTGATAAGGTATTATATCGGTTTTCATTACAACGGGAATGGCTGTTTTATAATTATTTTTAAATAGCTTATTTTCAGTTTACCTTTAATTGCTTGCTGAATAGAAAGCGCAACTATCGGATTCGCATTTACCGATGCAAAAATAATGTAATTTCTGCTTTAAGATAAAACTTCGTTTATATTGGTTTATAATCTTAGTGAATTGTGATAAGAAAACATTGTATTGACTAAGATGAGGTATGAAAGCTGTATATCTGATGAGGATTGAAAACTGAAAACTAGCTGTGAATGCGAAAAGACGCAAAGTTTCATGTCTGGGAGCTATTGGTCGGAATATACGGAAACTGATGGTCGTTTGAAATGCAGTCTTTCCGAGGGGGGAGGCAGCATCATCCGTTCCGGGAGGTCTTTTTTTGAAGGATGGGCAGCAGATTGTAAAGTGTTTTGCGGGTGATGATCCGGCGGTTGAGGAAAGTGACGATGTAGCCGGTGATGCAGGCGGCGATGAGCGATCCTTCGCGTATGCCCTCGATGCGTTGGCTGAGGAGGAAGGAGAGGACTGCGGCCAGGGTGACTAAAGTGATGTCGAAGCAGACTTTGAATTTTCCGAATTCCCGGTTGTAACGCTGGGAAGCATATTTTACGAAGGCTTCGGCACTCATCATAGCCACCCGGGGCTTGATTTCGAGCACGACGCCGATGGATTGCACGACACATCCGGTCAGGAGCAGGGCGACCGACAGTCCATAACTGCCAGGATGTAACTGTCCGGTGAACATCATATTAAAGTCGATGAAGGCTGCAAACAGGAAAGAGAAAGGAATCTGCAGCAGGATTTCGAGGATGTCCCGGCGGCTGTAGCGGTCCCGGATGAGCCAGAATTGCCCGGCGATCAGCAGCAGGTTGAAAAGAAAGGTCCACGTGCCCAGCGAAAGCGCACTGTTGATGCTGAGGACATAGTTTATACTGGAAATGGGGGTAGTCCCCAGTGCAGAACGTACGATCAGCACAATACCCAGGGACAGGAAATACAGCCCGAGGATGAAGACCGGGTATCTTTTTAGAATAGTCTTTAGTTCCATATTGCTTCTCTGAAAAAACAGTGCAAAGATCGCAATTTTTTCTTTTGTATGTTATGTCTGTTTATTACAGCCCGATTGTTTTTTAGTCCGGCCAATGGCGATGTCCGGGACTTTTTTCCGGTAAATACGGATATACTTCAAAATGAAAATTTCATCTTCTTAATGTTTCCGGGCGATGATACAGAGTGGGGGATACTTTTGTTGTTATTGTGGGTTTTAAATAGTAAATTTACAGACGGTAATTTTTATTTTTTGTAGGATGAAATTTAATTTGAACGATAGGCCGGGATTTTTCCCGATGTTGATGTATGGACTGCAATGGTGGATTGTTTCTATTCCTTGTGTGGTAATTATCGGGATTATTGTAGCCCGTTTGCATTACACGGATCAGGTCGAACAGATTTTTTATATGCAGAAGCTGTTCGGAATCATGGGATTGGCTATGATTGTCCAGATGTTGTGGGGACATCGGCTGCCTTTAGTCATCGGACCGGCTTCGGTGTTACTGATCGGGATTCTTTCGACGGTTTCGATAGGGGTCGAAGGTATCTATACTTCGCTGATGATCGGAGGTGGAATACTCACTTTGCTGGCTTTTTCCGGTTTATTGTCCCGTTTACAAGCCGTATTTACTCCCCGGATCATTGTTGTGATTCTGTGTCTGATTGCTTTTACTCTGTCCCCGGTGATCCTCCGTTTGATTTTTGCAGGAAATTCGTTTGTCTTGTTCCATTTGTTTTTTGCTTTGTTATTGGCTTTGGCAATGATTTTGGCCAATAAATTATTGAAAGGAATTTGGAAATCCATTGTGGTTTTGGGTGGGATTCTGGTTGGAAGTATGGTGTATTATAGTGTGATGGGATTCCCCGAAACAGGAGGGATACAAGCCGGGCATGAGGGGTATTTCGGATTATGGTCCTGGAAATTCGATTTGGGAGCGGTATTGTCTTTCTTTTTTTGTTTTATTGCGCTGATTGTAAACGAATTGGGTTCTATTCAGGCCGTAGGCCGGATGATCGGTGCCGATCATATGGAACGCCGTACTACCCGCGGAGTGGGCATCACGGGTTTGGCTAATGTGGTATCGGGGGCATTAGGGATTGTCGGACCGGTAGATTATTCTATGAGTCCGGGGATTATCGCTGCAACAGGTTGTGCTTCCCGTTTCCCGCTGATACCGGCCGGTATCGGATTGGTTGTCTGTGCATTTTTTCCGGGTTTTATCGAATGTCTGAATGCCATTCCCGGAGTGGTTATGGGGGCGGTTTTGCTTTATCTGATGGCTTCGCAGTTGTCGGCCGGTATGCAAATGATGATCCGGGAAAAGGCGGTCGACGGTTTCGACGGAGGGATTGTGGTCGGGTTTTCATTGATGGTCGCTTTATTATTGTCTTTTGCTCCCGACGAAGCATTGAATAGTATTCCTGCTCTGATCCGGCCTATCGTGGGAAATGGATTTGTCATGGGGGTCATTACGGTATTGATATTGGAACACCTGATATTCCGGGCGGGAAAAAAAGCTAAGAAGGAATAGACAACCAGAGATGCCGTTTCAGATCGACACGACCATTCGGTTGAAAAGTGATTCCTTCTGCGGCAAGTAAGCTTTTTTGTCCGGGCCAGTGAGGAGCTGTCCGTCCTTGGCTGTTGACCACCCGATGACAAGGTAGGGCCGCTGTGCCCGGATGGTGTGACAGGACTTTACCCACCCAACGGGAATAATTTGAAAATCCCGCCAGACGGGCAATCTGACCATAGGTCAGTACCTTGCCGGCGGGAATTTGTCGGATAATATCACAGACTTCAACACTGAATTGATGAAGCCGGAATTCGTTGTTATTTAACCCAGACATTCAGAATTTCTCCGATATACATTTTGTGTAATTGCGTTCCCCATTTTTCTTTGGCCTGGGAATCGTGTAATGCTTCAGGGATCAGCGATTGAGAAACCATTTTACGGCATTCGATAATCATCCAGGCTTCTGAGAATGCCTTACTGCCCGAAGGGGTTGTGATAGGTGTCAGGCCGGCTTCTTTCACTTTGTCTTTGTCTCTTCCACTGTTTGTACCGCAATAGTTGAGGATGTCCCGATACGTTTCGGTGTAGAAACTCAAGGTGTAAGTGTCGTTGTTTTCCATCAGCTGATAGGTGTACCGCGTCGGGTTGATAAAGCAGAAAGCAACCGGTTTGTTGTACATATGTCCCAGGCCGCCCCAGCTGGCAGTCATCATATTGTATTGGGCGTCATTACCGGCTGTGATCAGCATCCAGTTTTCCGACAACATTTTATAGATATTTCCGGGGATTTTATCGGGACTGATCTGACGGTAACCTTCCAGGTTGGCCGGCGTAATGGTATTGTCCGGTGCTTGTACGGTAGTCGAAGTGACAGGAACCCGGGGTACGGCCGGTGTTTGGGTGGCGACGGGAGCACTTGCCTGTGTCGCTCCGACAGCCGCTGCTGCATCGGCAAATAATTTATCTACCAGATCGATGGTATGGATCCGGAATTTCCCGGTAGACTTGATCAGTTTAGTCTGCGTTTTATTCAGTGTATGCTGATCGGTAATCTGCTCTTCGGCCGGAATTATTTCCTGACCGGCAGTGCCCCGGTTATACTGATAACGGATAGCGGTAACTTTTAATTCGCATTTCCCCGGTTTGCAGGTGATGAACATTTGGTAATTGATTACAGCCCGGTCGAGCGATAGAGCTTTATTGGTGAATACCAGGTATTCCTGTCCCATGCAGGCGATTTGTCCTTTATCCTGATCGGAGTAAAGTATCCGGCTTTGCAGCTCTTCGGTGGTTATAAAACGGGTAGTCGCCCATTGTAACAAAGTGGCGAATATGTCATTTTGAGAACGTCCCGGGAGGTTCAGTTCTTCGGTGAAAACAACTCTGTCATCGACAACAGGCACAGCACCGGCTAAATATTTTTTGTCGACCTGTGCAAAAAGTGTCACAGGGATCAAAAGAAATAATAGAAATAAATGTTTCATGATGTGTTTTTTTGTGATTTGAACAAAGATAATGGCTGATTTTGGATTTTTGATAAGAATGTGTGTGAAAATATACAAAACAACTGTAAAATATCTCAGTAGTTCGGAGATTCCGGCCATAAAGAAAGGTCGAGCGCTCCTTCGATTTGCAGCAAACCGATTTTTATGTTCAGTCCTCCGGTATATCCGGTCAGCTTACCGCCACTTCCGATCACCCGGTGGCAGGGAATCAGGATGGGTAGGGGATTACGGCTGTTGGCCATACCTACCGCCCGGCTGGCTTTTATATCTCCGCTTCTGCGTGCCAGTTCACCATAGGTGATCGTAGTGCCATAAGGAATCTCTTGTAATAATTTCCAGATTTTGAGTTGAAAAGGCGTTCCTTCCGGCGCAATAGGAAGGTCGAATTGTTTTTGTTCCCGGGCAAAATAGGCGGTTAGCTGTCGGTGGGCCTCTTTTAATAGAGGGGTTTCACTTATTTCGGTCTCTCCGGGAAGCAAGGCCATCCGGTTGCCGAGCCATAGGCGGGTAAGTAATCCGTTTTGCTCTTCTAGGGCGTATGTGCCTAATGGTCCGTCGTATTTGTAAATTGCTTTCATCTTTTTTTCTTTAGGTAGGTGAACAAAGATAGTATTAAAATCATTTTTTGCCTCTTATCGGCTATAAATTTATGTTTGGGTATTATATACGGTTTACCCTAACTGTACGTTTATAAGTGTAAATATGTATATAACTGCCTATGTTTTTATTCCCGATCGGTGTGTTTCAGGGGCATTTGCTGAGAGAGGCGGAAACAACTCACGACAGCGGCTATTAAGGCGAATATCGCTCCGGCCCACAGGCACACCGTAGTTCCTTTGTCGTGCATAGCGAAACTGAACAATAGGGCCACAAGGGTTGCTCCCAGGGTTTGCCCTAAAAGCCGGGCCGTACCGATCATCCCGCTTGCCCCTCCACTGCGCTGGATGGGGGCGGAGGCCATGATTGTACTGTTATTGGGAGTCTGAAAAAGTCCGAAACCGATCCCACAAACGATCATACGCCAGATGATCGCCCCATCGGTAGGAATAGCCGGCAATACAGTCAGCAGGAAAAGACCGGTAGCAAAAATCAGCATCCCGATACTTCCTAAAATTCCGGCATGTATGCGTTCTACCAGATACCCTGCCAAAGGAGCCGTGAACAAAGTCGCTACGGGCCAGGGAGTCAGCAATAAACCGGTAGCTACCTCCGTGCGTCCTAACGTATTTTGTAAGAAGAACGGGAGAGATACCAAAGCCAGCATCTGGGCAGTGAACGAGCAAATCGATGTACATACCGATAGGGAAAAAATAGGTATTTTTAACAAATCTACCGGTAATAACGGAAAGTCCTGATGTAATTGACGGCGGATATAATAATAACCGACGATAAATAACAAAAAGATTTGGGCTGCAAGTAAATAGGCATTTTCATGATGTGCGAATCCTTCCATCGAGTAAATGAGCAGTCCGAAAGTAAGGGCATTGGCGAGAGCACTGGTTTTATCGAATTTCCGGTTTTGCTTCTTCTCGCGGTGGGGGAGATAGATCAGGCCCATTATCAAAGCCAGCAGGCCGAGGGGGATATTGATCGCAAAAAGCCATTGCCAGCTACCTAACGAAAGGATGATACTCGCAACAGAAGGGCCTGCGACAGCCGATACGGCAACGACCATCGCACTGATCCCCAAGCCGCGTCCTAAGTATTTCCGGGGATAAATGGTCCGGAGTTGTGCCGTATTCACACTTGTGATGGCCGACGCTCCGAACCCCTGGAGCACCCGGGCTACAGTCAGCATCCAAAAAGAAGTCGATAAGACACAGATCAGCGACGTGACACAAAAAACGGCGACTCCCGAAAGAAAAACTTTATGATAGCCGTAGATATCTCCTAGTGAAGAGAAGGACAATAAGGACACCGTAATAGCCAGCTGATAAGCATTCATCACCCAAATCGTGGTCGATGGAGAAGTCCCGAATTCACGCGAAAGAGTCGGAAGTACTACATTGACAATATTAGCATCCAACACCGACATGATTAACGCCAGCGAAGCTGCTATCACTGCCCATATCCGCCGGGGATTGGGCAATCCGTCTGTCGTATCGGTGATCGCAATATTTTTTGAAAACATCTTCCAATGAATTTACATGCAAAAATAGTAAATCTGTCAGGGATTGTCAGAACAGAAGGATTTTTTGTTTCTTTTTTTACTCCCTCTCCCAGTACCACAATAACCCTTCAATTCAGTGAATCAGCCACTTTTCAACTTTTTTCTTTTGTCGTAACAATTTTGTAACAATTTTGAAATAAACCTGTAACAACTCCCTTCTATTTTTGCGGCTGTAAGTAAAACCTAAAGAATGGAATCAATTTATCTGGGAATTGTTATTTTCCTTTTTCTCCTCGCGATCTTCGACTTAACTGTAGGGGTCAGTAATGACGCCGTAAACTTCTTGAATTCGGCTATCGGTGCCAAGGCTGCCTCGTTTAAAACGATTATTCTGATTGCTGCTGTCGGTATTTTTTGTGGAGCAACCATGAGTAACGGGATGATGGAAATTGCCCGTCACGGTATATTCCGGCCGGAAGCTTTTCATTTCAATGAACTGATGTGTATCTTTCTGGCGGTCATGGTGACCGATGTGGTGTTGCTGGATATCTTCAATACCTTGGGGATGCCGACATCGACGACTGTCTCGATGGTATTTGAGCTGCTGGGAGGTACTTTTGCTTTGGCTATGCTGAAAATTGCTGCCGGTCCCGAGTCTCTGACTTTTGCCGAATTGCTGAATACCGAGAAAGCATTGACCGTTATTTTAGGTATTTTCCTATCGGTGGCTATCGCTTTCTTTTTCGGAACGCTGGTGCAATACTTGTCGCGGATTATCTTTACCTTTAATTATACTACTAAACTAAAATGGACGATTGGCTTGTTCGGCGGGATTGCTGTGACGGCCATTATTTATTTTATGCTGATCAAAGGAATAAAAGATGCTTCTTTTATGACAGATGCTCATAAGTTGTGGGTAAAAGACAATACTTTGACTATTGTCGGTGGGTGTTTTGTTTTCTTCACCGTGCTCATGCAAATCCTGCATTGGTGTAAAGTGAATGTCTTCAAGGTGATCGTTTTGTTGGGTACTTTTGCTTTGGCCATGGCTTTTGCAGGTAACGACCTGGTTAATTTTGTGGGTGTTCCTTTAGCCGGTTTTTCCAGTTATACCGATTTTATGGCAAATGGAAACGGGGTGGCTAATGACTACCTTATGGGAGCTTTAAATGAGCCTGCGAAAACACCGTTTATCTTTTTATTTTTATCCGGAGTGATTATGGTTATTTCTCTGATTACTTCCAAAAAAGCCCAAAATGTAATCAAGACTTCTGTCGATCTTTCGCGTCAGGATGATGGAAACGAGATGTTCGGTTCTTCGGCTATTGCACGGAGTCTGGTACGTTCGATGACTACTTTAGGGAATAACATTTCGAAGATTATTCCGGAGAAGGTCAAGGTATGGTTGGATAGCCGGTTTAATAAAGATGAGGCGATCCTGGCTAACGGAGCGGCTTTCGATTTGGTCAGGGCTTCGGTAAACCTGGTATTGGCCGGTTTGTTGATCGCATTAGGTACTTCCTTAAAATTGCCTTTGTCAACGACTTATGTCGCTTTTATGGTGGCTATGGGTAGTTCGCTGGCCGATCGGGCCTGGGGAAGGGAGAGTGCCGTATTCCGGGTGACCGGTGTGCTCTCGGTGATCGGTGGTTGGTTTATTACTGCAGGAGCTGCATTTATCATCTGCTTTTTTGTAACTATGATCATGTATTTTGGTGGCATGACGGCCATGGTTATTATGATCGGAGTGGCGGCTTTTATCTTGATCCGCAGTAATAACAAATACCGGAAAAAGATGAAGAGTGAAAAACAGGACGATGTTTTTCAACAGATGCTTTCCTCTAAAGATAAGGCGGTCGTTTGGAATTTGCTCCGTCAGCATGTGAGGGAAAATCTGGTGAAAGTACTGGATTTTGCCGCCAATACTTATGGACAGATGACGGATGGATTTATACGGGAAGATCTGAAAAGCCTGCGAAAGGCCGTTTCTTCTACCAATGACGAAAAAGATATTTTGAAGAAAATACGGCGGAAAGAAACACTCGGTATGCGGCGGATCGATAGGAATGTGGCCATTGAAAAGAATACCTGGTTCCACTTGGGAAGCAATAGTAGCGAGCAGATGATGTATTGTCTTAAACGGATGTGTGAGCCCTGTAAAGAACATGTGGATAACAATTTTAATCCCTTACCGGCAGAGTGTGCCGAAGAATTCGTACCGATCCGGGATATGCTGAAAAGTTTGCTCGAACGGACAAAAGATATTATTGACAAAGGAAATTATGAAGAGGCCGATTTGGTACTTGCCGAAGGGGAAGAGTTGAAAACCTGTTTATCCCGTTTGCATAAAATGCGTATCGAAAGAATGCAGGAAGAGAACAGTAGTGTTAAATTGTCTTTGGTATACCTGAATTTGTTGCAGGAGTCACAGGAGTTAGTCAGCATTATGCGGCATATGCTCCGTGCCAGCCGGAAATTTCAGCATGTCTGATTCTGACTTATTTCCTGAATAAAATTATTTATCTTTGTTTTATACAAATTTAAATAAAGAAGGATGGAAATGAAATTTTGCCAGAGTTGTGGTATGCCCCTGCAGGCCGAAGACCAATGGGGTACGAATGCCGACGGGAGTTTGAACGAAGAATATTGTTGTTATTGTTATCAAAAAGGTGCTTTTACCCAGGATTACACCATGGAGGAAATGATCGGGCACTGCCTGCAGTTTTTGGACGAATTCAACCGGGAGGCCGATGTTCCCAGGACCAGAGAACAAGCCTTGGCAGAAATGAGACAATTTTTCCCCGCACTGAAACGTTGGCAACAAAAATAGACGGAGAGCGGATGAGAAATGTTGGATGTTTGTTTCTATTATCGCTGGTGTGCCTGTTTGCCTGTAAGGATGAGACCCGGGAAAATCCTCCCTTAAAAGGGGATGCTTTTTGGTTGGCTAATCCCTGGAAATTTTATTTTGTAGATGCGGAAGGGAAAAGCGTACTCCGTTTAAAGGCGGGGGCTGTCCTGCCCCTGACGGGAATGGAGGTCCCCGGCGACCCCGAAGTGATTCCGACGGATTTTGTTCCTGACCGATCGGGAGAATACAATTATAAACACAATAGCGTAGGCTATGATCATGAAAAAGGATTGTACTATTGGCGAACTTCCGTCCCGGGAAACATTTGGGTCACTCCCAGTCGGTTTTATGTCAGGTTCGACCGGAACGATGTAGATACCGTCCGGGTACTTTTCAAATTTACTTCCGGTGCAGCTGTCGGGGGAGACGGGATCGAGGTTTCCGTCCGGGAAATGTATTATAACGACCGTCTGATCATTAAAAATAGCGATTACAGCCGGGAAGAAGGGATTGTTATAATGAAAAGGTAAAAAGTAAAAGGCTAAAAGCTATAGGCTAATATAGGCTATAAGCTATAGGCTATAAGCTATAGGCTATAAGCTAGGAGCAAAAGGCGAGAAGCGAAAGGTCATAAACTAAGAGGAAACTTATATTATATCGTTCTTTACTTTTACTTTTTACCTTTAGCCTTTAGCTTATAGCTTTTAGCCTTTTACCTTTAAAATTCCTCCATCTCGTTCATCATCTGGTTATTTTCGTCGTGATCGGGACGTTGGGTTTTGTTTTTTCCGGCTTTCATATTTCCGAAGCTGTAGGTCAGGGTAAAGCCTATCGTGCATCCTGTCCGCCAGTTTGAAGCATATTGGCGGAAACCGGTCCCTGAAGTTTCGGTTTTCCATTTCCGGGAATTGAACAGATCACGTCCATTGATGCTCAGACTCAATTTCCGGTTGAGAAAAGCTTTGCGGATTCCTGCATCCAGACTGTAATTCGATTTTCTATATCCCTGTGCGATCAATTGACGGGAATTATAATTACCGGTCAGTTGAAGAGAGAAAGAAGCCGGGAGGATAAGGTTAGCGATTATCTTGGCATTCCATGAAAAATCTTCATTGCTCTTACCGGTCACCGGTTGATCCGCACCCGCCGGCAGATAAGAGAAACCGTCGAGTTTGTTGTAATATAAGTTAACTGTCGTGGTCAGATCCAATATAGAGAACAAATGGTTTTTTCCTACGATTTCTACACCTGCAGATTGGGTTTCAGCCACATTTTCGAACGTACTTTTCATGATATTGTCTTCCAGGTAACTGATACGCTGGATGACATCGTCGGTATTGCGGTAATAGGCAGAAACGGAGAGCGTGTGTGCCTCCCAGTTTTTGATATAATTCAGTTCCATCGAATTGGAATATTGCGGAGTCAGATAAGGGTTACCGAAAGAGATATTGGTAGAGTCGGTGATATTCAGGAAGGGGTTCAGCTGATGCCCCCAGGGACGGTTGATCCGTCGGCTGTAATTCAACTGGATTTCATTTTGGGCAGGCAGGGTGTAAGTTAAGAACACACTGGGGAAAATGCTGAAATAGTCGTCTTTATAGGGAGAGACCTCGCCTTTTTCCTGTCCATAGGCAAGGGAACGCGTATCGGTATGGGAATATTCGCCCCGTAATCCGGCTTGGTAGCCGAAATTACCGAAACGTCCCGAATAAGTCGCATAAAGGGCATGGATATCCTGATCGTAATAGAAACGGTTGTAAAGTTGTTCGTCGGGCCGGGCGTCTTCGGCCGTTTCGCCGCTCTTGGTCTCTACCGGGCTTTCCTGGCGGGAAAAAGTACCTTTATATCCAGCTTCGATCTTGTTGAATTCGTTGAATGCATTGACATAATCGGCCTGTAACTCCCAATTGTGGGATTGCATTTTATTCTTTTGCCACTGATAACTGTGTGTGGTTTCTTCATTTTCAAAAACAGAGCTTTGGAGATAGGTACTCTTTTGATCCATATTCCAGGTGTTCCACGAAGCTACTACATCCAGATTACTGGTTTTACTGAAATCGTGTTTATAACCGAGTTCGACATTGCCTCCTTTCATCGGATTGTCCGAATCGGAAATACGCTCACTGGAGAGAAAAGAATTAGGGATATCGCTTAAATAGTTGATTGTATTGGTTTGTTTACGGGTTCCGAACATTCCGAAAGCGCCGAGATTCAGATGGTCGGACTGGGTCAGATGCCAGGTCAGGCCGGCACGGACGAAAGTTTGTCCGCCATGGCCGTCATTGTCGGAAGTCTGATTGAGGAAAGATACCGGATTACCCGAAGCATCCGTATTGGTCCGATTGGAGAAACCACCGCCGTCTCTTTTCCGTTCCCGGTAGCCCACTCCGGCATACATCTCCGTTTTATTACTGCTGTAGTTGACATTGCCACTGGCATTCCAGCCGCCGCGGGTGTCGACTCCGGCTTGCAGGCTACCGTAGTAACCTGCTCTGCGGTCTTCTTTCAATACGATATTAATGATACCGGAAGTTCCTTCGGGACTGAATTTGGCCGAGGGATTGGTGATTACTTCGATCCGTTCGATACTTTCTGCCGGTAATTGTTCCAGGATTTGTGCCCGGTTGTCGGCCGAAAGCCCGGAAGCCCGGCCGTTGATCCATACGGTGACATCACTGCTTCCCCGTAAGGATACTTCGCCTTCGTTATCGACTTCGACAGAGGGAATATTGGTCAGGACATCACTGGCCGTTCCTCCCGTAGAAGAGATATTTTGATCGACATTGAATACTTTTTTATCGATATCGAATTTCATTTGGGAACGTTGGCCGGTGACCTTGACTTCGCCGAGCAATTGGCTGTCCTCTTGCAATAGCAGGTTCCGGAAATTGACTCCCGGTATCTGTTTGGAGAGGGTAAAGGGCTTTTCGATTGTTTTATAACCGATAAAAGAGATCGAAAGTGTATAACTCCCTTCCGGCAACTGGGCGATATGGAAAGTGCCGGTTTCATCGGTCACCATGCCTTTCAGGGGTACGGTGGTGCCGGCTTTCCGCACACTGATATTGACAAATTGCATCGGTTCACGGGTTTTAGCATCGATTACTTTCCCCCGGATAACACCGGCCTCTACCGGTAACGATTCGGTCGGTTCTGCCTGGAGCTTCACTCCATAACCTATCAGCAAAAAACAAAGCATTGCTGAGATCAGGATTCTTACATTCATAGTTTATCTATTGTATTTTGTGTTTTTCAACTTTGCCCTAACTAAAACCTCAGACCAGATTTTATAAAAAGAGTTTAGTGTTGAATGGATTATTTAACAGATTTGACTTTTCCTTCACAAAATAGCGATAGATTCTTTCAGAAATATTTAAGTATTGGGTTGAATATCGTCCCAGGCTGCCCCCTTGTTGGCTCCTGTTATCCAGTTGAAGGTATAATGGCGTTCCATGACGATTCCGCCGTCCAGCCGGGCCGGTGCTTCTTGCTTGTGAATATGTGCATCTACACAAGCCCAGTCGTATCGGTAGGTCAGGTCCGCTTGGTCGAGAATTTCCGTTGTGCTTCTGGCGATTCCCTGGCCGAGCAGGTCGCCGATACTTTTGTGTTGCCAGAAGATGGCTGCAATGACAGGCACATCGCAGATCTCGGAAGGATAAGGCAGTTCTTCGACAATACCGGCTGCCCACAACAGTACGGCGCAGTTTTCATAACGCCATACGAATTGGATGCACTCTTGCCCGGTCGGGTCCGGGTTGGAAATATAGGCCGCTTCTGCCGGTGTCAGCCAAGACTGTATTCCATAAATTTCATCCATTTTATTGAAATAGGTCAGCGCTTCGTTCCGGTCCGGGTTTTCGGACAACATCACTTCCGAATATACCGCAACAGCAAACAGAGTAGCGGCACGTTGCATCATTTCTTCCCTGCTTTTGAGGTGTACTTCGGTTTCCGGCACTTCACTTTTCAGTGTTTCCAGATAAGGAATCCCCTGTGTTTGCAGCAGAGCGACAGAACGTTCCCTGCGTTCCCGCTCGACAGAAGTTTCTTCCGGCCTGTCGCCGTCCAGCAGGTCCGCATGGGCGACCGGAGTAAATTCAGTCAGTTCACTTTCCCCTTCCCGTGAAAATACCAGCTTGCCTTCTCCATCGTACAAGTGCATATTGGGATAAAGCAGATATCCCTTCACCTGATGGGCCAGGTCGAAAAGGGTATTGATGAGATAACGGGTGCGGTCGTTGTTATCGTCGGTTTCGAATACGATCCCTACAACACAATTGAAACAGCGGATCTGGCGCAGCACGTTTTCTTTCAATGCCGGGTTACTGGTTGCTGCCTGGGCGAAATAATTGGCCATTCCTTCGATGTGCATCTCTATAAATCCGGCCTTTTCCCGGACATGGGAAAGGTGGAATACGAGTAGGCTGTCATCCTGAAGAGTTACTCTGATCTGGTCTGCTTCGGTATCGACCGACTGGATTACCGGTGCAAATAAAGACTGTATTCCAGTCAAAATATGCTGAGGGGATCCGATTACCGTATAAAGTGTCAAATGTGCTTTTTCCATAATAAACCGCTTTTTCTGTTTTTTTAATTTCTCTCCTTTTCCGGTTTCTCCTTTCCCTTTCGCTTTTCGCCTCTAGCCTTTCGCCTCTGGCTTTTGCCTTTTACCAATAAATCACCAACCCCGCCACTCCTGCGAGGCAGATCATGAGAATAGGATGTATTTTATATTTCCAGGTAAGTAGAAAAGCGCCGGCGAAGATCAGGATACTTTTATAATCGATAAAGTTTTCTTTATTCATCAATAAGAGGGCAGCAGCTCCGATCAGCCCGACAGTCATGGGGCGTAAACCGGTAAAGGCGGCGGCGACATATTTGTTGTTTTTGAATTTGGCATAGAAAAATGAAATCAACAATACCAGTAAAAAAGAGGGCAGACAGACGGCAAAGGTGGCGATCACCGACCCCCAGACACTTCCAGTAGCGGTGTAGCCGATATAAGTAGCGCTATTGATTCCGATCGGGCCGGGGGTCATTTGTGAGATAGCCACTACATCTGTAAACTCTTGTAAAGTCAACCAGTGATATTTATCTACCACTTCATATTGGATCAGGGAGAGCATGGCATATCCTCCGCCGAATCCAAAGATTCCGATTTTTAAATAAACACCGAGCAATTGCCAATAAATCATGTGTCGTATTTCATTTAGAGTACTGTATACTATTTTTCCTTGATTTCTCCGTCCTCTTTCTCACTCTCTACTCTCCGTTCCTCTGTTTCATTTTTCCTTTGATCCAGAAGGTATAAATCAATCCTCCGATAATACCGGCCAAAACAATATATGCCGGAGATACTCCGCATTTCCATATCAATACGGCTCCGATAGCTGGTAAAATCAATTCTACCCATTTTAAATGAAGCGACCGGGCTGCTGAGATGCAGGGAACCAGGATCAGGGCAACGACAGCCGGCCGGATACCGTTGAATATTTTCATCACCCAGATATTGTCCTGAAAATGATTGAAAAACAGAGCGATGGCCAATATGATACAAAAGGAGGGGAGTATGGTTCCGCCGGCACAAACGATACTACCCGTTACTTTCTTGAGTTTGTAGCCTACAAAAATAGAGATATTGACAGCAAAGATACCTGGTAAAGACTGTGTCATGGCGAATAAATCCATAAAATCCTGCTTGTCTAGCCAACCGCGGTTAACGACTTCACGTTCAATCAAGGGGATCATGGCATATCCACCGCCGATGGTGAACATCCCGATTTTTACAAATGTCAGAAAAAGTGTCCAATACATACCTGATTATCTCTATCCGATGTGCAAAGGTACACTTTATTCAGGAGTTTTCTATGATTGGAAAGCCGTTTCTCTCACTTTCTCCACGATGATGTTGGGGGCGTGGTATACCGTGTGGCCGAATTGAGGAATAAAGTCCATAAAGCCAGCGGCCGCTGGCTTTATGGACTTTATTTGTTGTTTTTAATTATGCTTTAAATAGCATCTTTCTTTGCGTATTCCGAGAATTCACAGCCGAAAGTATCGGCCAGATAGTTGTCCATTTCATCGGCTTTGAAAGCCATATCGGTGATATTCTTTTGAATTTCTTCTGCAAAATCAGAGAAGATATCCGAGATATGAATGCGGTAAGAAAGGTAAATCTGATTCCCGTCCAGTCCGAGTTGATAAGGTTTGATATCTTCTGCACTCAACAGATAAGTCAGTACCGGCTCCAGGTTTTTCTTCGGTAGGTTGTTCAGCGGAGAAGTACAGAACAGATACGAACGCTGGTATACGAACATCCGGATCTCGGAGCTGCCTTTATGGAAAGTCCAGCTTTCATAGCCGACACGTGCCAACACCGGATTGATACCCATGTTTTCGATGGCTTTTTCACAAAATGCTGCCAGTTCGGTAAGGCCTCGCTGCTGGAAAATATTTTCCGGTAATTTCTCCCCGCATGAGGGGCAATATTCGTCTTCTTCGGATATAAATTCCTCACAACTGTTACATTGTATATTGAAATTATTGCGGTCGAGTTCTGAAATCTGTTCGAGTAAGGTACACAAGGAGGCTATGGGAATGCCGAATCCCATATTATCGGCATTGGTCAGTTTGCTGGTTGTGATTGCCACTACTTCGCCATTTTGGTTGAACATCGGACCACCGCTATTACCCGGATTGACAGCTGCATCCGTTTGGATATAATAACTGTCGTCCATCAGTTGTTTGGGAGACGAGACGGTTCCTTCGGTCGCTGTAAACGGCATCCCGAAGGGATAACCGGCTACGTTGATTTTTTGGCCCAGCGTGACTTCGGTACAGGCCAGGCTGATTTCCGGTAAAGCGGTAAAATCGCCCTCTGCCGATAATAAAGCGATGTCGAGTATCGGATTGACCAGCACAATATTCGCTAAATAACGGTTCTTTTGGTTATCTTCCAGGGCTACCTGACGAAATCCTTCTACGACATGATAATTGGTGACGAAAAGATCGTGTTTTTTCAGGTAAAAACAGCTGCCTGATCCCCCGGCATGATTGACTTTATATACGGTTTGAAATATATTTTGATCCATAATGTTTTGTTTTTGAGTTGATTAGTTACCGAAATTCTGGGCTGCCAATTGTTGTACTTTGGCGGTATATTCTTCTGCACTGATCTGGCCACTGGCCAATTGTTGCTGTAATACTTGCACTTGTTGCAGATAGTTTTGCATACCGTTGCCCTGCATCATTTGTTGCATGTTTTGCATCATTTGTTGCTGCATGGCCTGCACGTTTTTCATATATTCGTTCATGTCGACGGTGCCTTCCTCTTCCTCCTCCTCTTCGTCGAGTTCATCCTCCATGATCGCTTCCATCGCTTTATAGAGTACAGGAGCAGCCTCATCCCACGGTTGGGCGGAACTCTTTTGCAAAGCTTTTACAACCACTTGGTTGACATCCTCCTGCAAATTGTTATAGTAATACATCTCGTAGAATTTATAAAGCATCATGACACAAGCGGTCATATAATCACCCGATTCCATATAACCGGAAATCTTTTTGTAACTGTCCTCGAAATTTTCCTGAATGTTTTGTAGGTTGGAACGACGTTTGTTCGGGATAAAAGTCTCGACAAAATAAAGATCTTCCGCCAGTTCTTCTTGGGTCATTTTTTGTAGTTTTTCGATGACTGCTTTTCCCTGGGCTGTGATTTCGGGCAGCGGTATATCTTCGCGGTCCATTTCCCGGATTGCCTTTTGCATATCGTTGAGCAGCTGACCCTGAGGTTGGGCGAAATACATGAATTTCATCAGGGTCGTGTCGATTATGTTCCAGATATAACCGTATTTGCGTGAAGGCTCGAAATATTTTACGGCATCCAGGCACTCTTTGCAACTGATTTGCACGGCTTGGTATATATTCTCCAGGCTTGCTGTATCGTAAGGGGTCGTTTTAGGCTCATAGATACGTTGTGCCCCGAATTTAGTCTCGAATTCATCGTCGTATTTGTCTCCCGTACAGCATATTTCCTGCAGGATATAATAGATTTTGTAAGGGTTGATCAATTGGATCGGACAGCTGTATTCAAACGAAAGGCGGTTATCCCGCAAATAGATCGTTGCCAGATCCATGGCGTTGAAATTGAGTCCTGCCACCTGACGGAGTAAGGGTATCCGCCCTTTTTCAGGAAGAGCGACAAAAGGAGCGGTGATACTGAGTTTTTCCTCGTCCAATTTGATGTTTACGATAATAGAACCGTGGGGAATATGAAATTCGTTTCCCTGTACATTGCCGTATTTCGTCCGGAAATCTCCGTTGATATAATCCAATAAGGCATAAAATGATTTCAGATACTCGTGATTTTCAAAAGCTTCCACGCTCGCATCGAAAGCTTCCACGTTCAATTTACTCTCGGTTGACGAGAGGATAGGAGGAGTAAAAGTTAAGGCTTGTTTCATCGTATAATATTTTTAAAAGATGTCTTTTTTTGACCACACTGACAAATGTAAAAAGGAAATAAAATTATACAAGAGAAGACCTTCTTTTTTTTTGCAGGCATTGACATTTTTTGTTTATTGTTGATACTTTTTGGGTATATGTTTTATAAACTGCTTAAATTTTGCCGACTTTCAACTTATTTATTCTATTTTTGTTTGACTGATAAAATACAAAGACGATGAAAAAATGTAGTGTGTTTTTGTTTCTTCTGGTTACGTTGGCTGCCGTCGGACAAAAAGAATACAGAATTGAAGGAAAAGTGCGGAATGCAGCCGGAAATACGGTGGTGCAACTGTTAGTGTGGGCTGGGAATATGGGGAAGGTTATCGGGAGCGATACCCTGAAAGACGGACGGTTTTCATTTCGGGGAAAGCTGGAAGAGGTGCCGTTACGGATGTCGGTTTTTGTTGAGGGGGATTCGGCATTATATGGTAATCTCTCATTTTGGGTCGGTGAACCGCTGACTAAAATAGAAGGGGATAAACCTTGTGTTGCCCTTTGGAAAGTCAAAAGTAAGTTGAGGCAACAGCAGGAAGAGAATCGGTTTGTGAAAAACTCCGCCCGCATCACCCGCGAATATGAGCGGGTAAGGTTCGATAAAGAGGATGAATATGTGGCGGAATATAAGGATCAGTATAGTAAGCATCCGAAGATGAAGGATTATCCCGTGACCCGTTTGTTCGACTCTTTGTCTGCCCTTAAAGCGGAAGCCGACCTGAAAATTTTGGAAGAACAGGCCGTTTTGTCGGAAGTCGGACTGGAAAGATTGTATGAGCATGCGCGAAAACTGCGTTCACCCCAATGTCCGCCAGGACTTCGGGAAAGGGTTGAAAAGCTTTATTTGCGCCTGGATCCGGCACTCAAAACTACTGCCCGGGGGAATGAAATCCACATTTATCTTTATCCGGTGAAAATCTGTGAGGTGGGAGATCGGTTGGCAGACGGCCTCCTCTTCGATCGTGAAGGCAGAGAGCATCACTTGTCGGACTACCTGGGAAAATATATTTTATTGGATTTCTGGAGCCGGGGATGTGGTCCTTGTTTGATGGCACAACCCGAATTGGAAGAGTTGGCGGAAAAATTCCGGGATAGTTTGCACGTGATCAGCATAAGCCTGGAGGTTTCGGAAAAAGGGTGGAAAGAGGCTATCCGGGATCTGAAAGGAATACAGTTGTGTGATTTTAAGGGAGAAGGAGGATTGATCGCTTCGTATGGTTTTGACGGGATCCCGAAATTTGTGGTTATCGGTCCTGACGGGAAGATCCTGGACAAATGGACTGGATATGGGAAAGGAATTTTTGAGGCTCGCTTGAAAAAACTGTGTAAAATATATGACGGCGAAAATAAATAAGACCAATGCTGCCCGTTTGCTTGATAAAGCAAAGATCGCTTACGAGCTGGTACCTTATGAAGTAGACGAAAATAATCTGGCAGCCACCCATGTGGCGGAACAACTGGGAGAAAATATCGCCCAGGTATTTAAAACACTGGTATTGCGCGGAGATAAAAACGGCTTGTTCGTTTGTGTTGTCCCCGGAGATGCCGAAGTCGATTTGAAACTGGCGGCAAAAGTTTCCGGCAATAAAAGTGCGGCGATGATCCATATGAAAGAACTGTTACCGGCAACCGGGTATATCCGGGGAGGATGCTCTCCGGTCGGAATGAAAAAGGCTTTGCCCACTTTTATTCATACTACTTGCATGGATTTCGGGTATATCTACATCAGTGCAGGGATGCGGGGATTACAGATCAGGATTGCGCCGGCCGATCTGGTGGAATTTACCCGGGCAGAGGTTACCGATCTTATTCTCACCTGACTAGACTTCCCTGATTCCGGAGTAACTTGATAAACAGTATAAAATTGGAATGGTGGATATAGCAGCGACTTTAATTCATTGGTATGCAGAAAATAAAAGGGAATTACCCTGGCGGGAAACCACCGATCCTTATCGGATATGGATTTCGGAGATTATCCTTCAGCAGACGCGGGTGGTGCAGGGATTGGAGTATTTCAACCGTTTCATGTTGCGTTTTCCCGATGTACGGGCATTAGCGGAAGCACCCGGAGATGAGGTGATGAAATATTGGCAGGGCCTGGGATATTACAGCCGTGCCCGTAATCTTCATGCAGCGGCAAAGGAAATTGTGGAAAAATTCGGCGGGGAGTTTCCCCGCAACTATTCCGATGTACTTACCCTGAAAGGGATCGGGGAATATACGGCGGCGGCTATTTGCTCGTTTGCCTGGAAATTGCCCTATGCTGTCGTGGATGGGAATGTTTACCGGGTATTGGCCCGGATCTTCGGTATCGATACCCCTATCGACAGTAACGCAGGGAAGAAAGTGTTTTCCGGGTTGGCTGCCGAACTGCTCGACCGGCGTCATCCGGACCTTTACAATCAGGCGATTATGGATTTCGGAGCCATACAATGTACGCCGAAAGTCCCCGTTTGTTTATATTGTCCGTTACGGGAAAATTGTGTGGCACTGGCTTCCGGCCGAGTTGAAAAATTACCGGTGAAAGCAGGAAAAGCAGTCGTTAAGCCCCGTTATTTCAATTATTTGCATATCCATTGCAGGGGTGTGAATTTGCTGGCCCGTCGCGAAGCGAAAGATATTTGGCAAAATTTGTACGAATATCCGTTGATCGAAACCGGGCAGGAAACCGAATTGGAGGTATTGCAACAAACCCCGGCCTATCTGGAATTGATGCAAGAGGCAGGAGAAATACAGATACTCCGAAGTTTCATCATGCCCAAACATGTACTTTCACACCGCATAATTTACGCCCGTTTTTATGAGATCGAAGTAGAACGTTTTTCTCCGGCGATGCAGCGCTTTTTACAGGTACCGGAAGAGGAACTGGAACAATATGCCGTTTCCCGTTTGATCGCGCTGTACCGGGAAAAATGATTAAGAAGAAACGGCTTTGTCCGGCCGGGGCAGGAATACGGCAAAAGTTTGTAATAATACCGACAAGACAATGAGGCCCAAACCGATGTAAAAAGCCCCGTTCAACTCCCGGGCTTCGTGGAAGAAAAGCATAGCCAGGATAATGCTGTATACGGGTTCGAGATTATATGTCAGGTTGACCGTAAAGGCCGATACTACTTTTAAGACCTGTATTTGCAGTAGGTATAAACCGATGGTACAAACGGAAGCCAATAGGATCAGATAGATCAGGTCGGAGACGTCCGGGAAGATCGTTTCTACCGGAAAATAGCGGAGATAAAAAGGTAAAAGACAGCTCAGACCGACAAATCCGCCGGACATTTCATACAAGAGCATCGTACTGGCATCGTGGCCGGCAGCTACTTTCTTATTCGTAATCGTAAACAAGGCGGCCAGGACCGAAGAGGTGATCCCTAAGAGGATACCCTGACGGTAACGGGTGTCCAGATGGAAAATCAAAGCTATACCCAGTAGGGTAAGCAGGCTGAAAAGTACTTCTTTGACAGAGATGCGGTGACGGTTGATCCAGGGTTCCAGAAAAGCCGTGAAAAAACTGACCAGTGAAAAGCAGACTACACCGATGGAGATGTTGGAAGCTTTGATACTCCCATAAAAGAATACCCAATGCAGTCCTAATAATATCCCGATGCCACCGATCTTGAAAATTTCTTTCCAGCCTATCCGGGGAAAGCGTCTCCGGACTGCCGATAGTAGGGCGAACAGCAGACCTGCCAGCAACATCCGGTACCAGACCAATAAACCTTCATTGAGCGAAATCAGCCGCCCGAAAATGCCCGTAGCCCCCGCGAGCAGAACGGATAGATGGAGTTTAAAAAAAGCTTCTTTCATGTTTGTCATTTCACCTGAACTGAACCGGGCACAAATGTACAAGGAAAATACGATTTTTCAATGATTAAAAACGGTGACAAGAGGTAAAACGGTTGAAACGGCTGGCCAGAATTGGCGGTTATCGGTGGG
>ERZ779861.135-NODE-135-length-110737-cov-3.964710_pt1 | contig 110737 bp, 93 predicted proteins | sample MGYA00511558_ERZ779861 | MGnify/ENA primary metagenome ERZ779861 (study PRJEB29588, sample SAMEA2163432) | human gut metagenome | biome: human gut; feature: human-associated habitat; material: faeces | place: Denmark | collected 2008/2010 ...
TTCTCCATAGGCATTTTCCTCCTTCATGCCGTCCATAATGGCTGCAATCATTTCAATCACATCCATCAGCTCGTCGTTTACGCTGCCTCCCGCTTCAATGCGCCGCAGTTCGTCCAGCACGGCGACAAGCTGGTCACGCAGCGCTTTGTAAACCCTTGGATTGCCCTGTAAGCGCCAGAAGTTCTCCTTCGCGGATACCGCACCAGTAGAGCATTTCAAGAGCGTAAAAGGACAGCGGCTTGTCCATCATCACCTCTGCGAATTTCAAATATTCCTCTTTCGTCCAGAACAGCATTTCACGGTTCTTCTTTTTACCCATGCTGCCTGCTTTCTTACAAGGGTTCTCCCGTAGATTATAATATTTAACCGCATGATTGAAGATGGCGCTGAGCTGATTGTTAATAGTTTTAAGATACACAGGCGAGAGCGATTTTCCGTTTTCGTCCTTGTAATTCATCAGCTCGTTTTGCCAAGTGATGATTTGCTGTGCCGTAATACTGCTCATTTTCTGCTTGCCAAAGTACGGGATGATCTTGGTACGGATGATGTGCTCTTTGGTTGCCCATGTATTTTCTTTGATACGTGTCTGCATATCCGCCGTGTACTGCTTCACGAAGCTGTCGAACGTCATATCCAGATCAGCAGTGGCTTTGTTGAGTTGCTCACGCTCCCATATCTGCGCTTCTCGCTTTGTTTTGAAGCCGCGCTTTTGTGACTGCTTGCGCTCACCTGTCCAGTCTGTATAACGGTAGATTACACGCCACGTGTTCGTTTTATCTTCTTTATATATAGCCATTATGAGTCTCTCCTTTCCAGCCTATCGTAGCAGGCTTTTTCCTGAAAATACTTACGGTTTACTCGTCCTGAAATGGTCAGGTATCCCTTTTCTTTGAGCTCCTGATTAAGCTTCTGCACAATTTTGTAAGCATAGGATTTGGATACACCCAGCTCCTGCGCCACTTCTTCAACTCTCATAAACGATTGTTCTGCCATAGGTTAAATACCTTCCTTTCCTGATTCGTGGTTGATTTCTTCATCGTTGTCTTTTCTCTCCGGCACGCTCATGGCATTGCCTGATTCACCAGAGAAAGAATCATTTAGACGGTCATTCGATTTTGTGATTGCTTTTTGCCTCCTTCAACTTACAACGGACATTTTTTCGGCTTTTGTTGGGGGTGTTGTGCTGTAAACTTTTTGTGAACTAAGCTTATTTGCTTGTGTTGCTTCTATTATACTATACAATTTAGTTTAAGTCAAGTGGTTTCAAGAAAAATATTAAACTTTTTTGCTTTATATCAGCTTGACAACTCTAAACATATATGCTATACTGATTGTCAAAGATAACCGACACAGGAGATGGCTATTATGGCGATTGGAGAACGCATTCACTTTTTCCGCATATTGCGGGGCATGACACAGAAATATCTCGGTATGGCGCTGGGCTTTCCGGAGAAATCCGCAGATGTACGCCTTGCGCAGTATGAGAACGGTTCCAGAACCCCGAAAGCGGATGTAACCGCCGCGCTGGCAGAGGTGCTGGACGTTTCGCCCAAGGCGCTGGACGTACCGGATATTGATTCTTACACCGGGCTGATGCATACGCTTTTTACCTTAGAGGACAGATACGGACTTGAGGTCTGCGAAAGTGACGGCGAGGTGCATCTGCGCGTTCATATCCAGAAAGGACGCGATGCAGCAGAGCTTCACAGGATGCTTGCCGCATGGGGTGCTGTTGCCGCAAAACTGAAAGCAGGTGAGATCACGCAGGAGGAATACGACCGCTGGCGCTATTACTATCCGAAATACGACACCTCCGGTCAGTGGCATAAGATTACGCCGTCGCAAGAACTGAGCGATATGCTCGTTTCAGAACTCAAAGAACACACTGAGAAATAAAGTAAAAAGAGCTAACTGACTTAATCTAAATCAGTTAGCTCTTTACTTACGAATAATGAAATTTTGTTGCCAAATCGTTGCCACGACTTCGCAAAAGCAAAACTTTTACGGCTCTACAGCCGGGAAAGTGACCTTACGAAATCATTCCCACTCCACAGTAGCCGGCGGCTTTGACGTCACGTCATAGACCACGCGGTTGATGTGCTTGACCTCGTTCGTTATCCTGTTCGAGACTGTCGCGAGGATGTCGTAGGGGATGCGCGCCCAGTCGGCTGTCATGAAGTCATCGGTCGTTACCGCACGGATCGCGAGAAGATGATCGTACGTTCTGTGGTCGCCCATTACGCCTACGGTGCTGACGCCGGGGAGCACGCAGAAGAACTGTGCCATCTCGCGCTCGTAGCCGTTTTTCTTCATCTCGTCGCGGAGCACCCAGTCTGCCTCCTGGAGTATCTTTACCTTTTCAGCGGTGATTTCGCCTATGATTCTCACTCCGAGTCCGGGTCCCGGGAACGGCTGACGCCATACAAGCTCATCCGGTATGCCGAGCTGCTTTCCTACTCTGCGTACCTCGTCCTTGAAAAGGCTTGCGAGAGGCTCTATAAGTCCGACAAACTTTACGTCGTCAGGCATTTTTACCTTGTTGTGGTGGGTCTTTATCTTGTCGGCGTTGCCCTTGCCGGATTCTATGCAGTCGGGGTAGATTGTTCCCTGTGCGAAGAACGCGTCGTTGCCGCCCTGCTTTCTAACTTCGTCCCAGAACACCTTGTAGAATTCCGTTCCGATGATTTTTCTCTTCTGCTCGGGGTCGGTTACTCCCTTGAGACAGTCAAGAAAATGCTGCTGGCAGTTCACGCGGACAAAGTGCATATCAAACAGGCTCGTGAACGTCTTTTCGACAAAATCGCCCTCGTCCTTGCGCATGAGTCCCTGGTCTACGAACACGCACGTCAGCTGATCTCCCACCGCACGGCTGATAAGTCCCGCAGCAACCGATGAGTCAACGCCGCCGGAAAGTCCGAGTATTACCTTCTTGTCTCCAATCTGCTCTCTCAGCGCCGCGACAGTGTCCTCGATGAAGGAGTCCATCTGCCAGTCGCCTGCGCATTCACATACGTTGTAGAGGAAGTTTTTCAGCATCGCGTTGCCGTACCTGCTGTGTGTAACCTCCGGATGGAACTGAACGGCGTACAGCTTTTTCTCCGCGTTTTCCATAGCCGCAACAGGGCAGTTGTCGGTGGAAGCCGTAACCTCAAAGCCTTCGGGAAGGTCGCTTATTCTGTCCGTGTGGCTCATCCATACTACGCTGTCCGCCGGAACGTCCGTGAAAATGAGCGACGAGTTCTTTTTAACGTGCAGCTCTATCTTGCCGTATTCGGAGGTCTCCGCCGTAACTACTGAACCGCCCGCCATCCAGCTTGTGAGCTGCGCGCCGTAGCAGATTCCGAGCACCGGTATGCCAAGCTCCAGTACCTTCGGGTCGTAGTGAGGGGATTCGGGGTCGTAAACGCTGTTGGGTCCGCCCGTGAATATGATACCCTTGTATCCGCGGCGGCTTATTTCTTCGGGGGTAATGGCGTCGAACTGCTCAATTTCGGCATATACGTGAAGGTCGCGTACTCTGCGTGCTATGAGCTGGTTGTACTGACCGCCAAAGTCCAAAACCAGAATTTTCTGCATAAAAACATTCCCTTGTTAATTTATAATCTATAGCCTATATTATATCACACAAAACGGCGGATTGCAATTGTTTTACGCAGAAATAGCAAAAGGTAATCCCGAGTTGAATATTTCGACAGTCTCCCTCGCCGTGTCTAAAAAATAACCTTTTGTTAAAATCTCACTGTAGAAAAGAAAATGGGCGCGATGGTATAATAATAAAGTAAATTATTTAACTAATTCAGAGGCTTAATTAATGCTGAATCTTTCAAAAATCAAGAAGGTGTACCCGTCGGGCAACGTCACTGCGCTTCATGAAGTCTCGCTGGCGTTCCGTCCGAATGAGTTTGTTTCGATACTCGGTCCCTCCGGCTGCGGCAAGACTACGCTTCTCAATATCATCGGCGGACTTGACCGTTACACCTCCGGCGAGCTATACGTCAGACACAAACCGACGGCTTCGTTCACCGACCGCGACTGGGATACGTACCGCAACCACTCGATAGGCTTTGTTTTCCAGAGCTACAACCTCATCCCTCACCAGACCGTACTCGCGAACGTGGAGCTTGCGCTGACTCTCTCGGGCGTATCGAAAGCCGAAAGAAGAAGACGTGCCGAGGAAGCTCTCCGTGCAGTGGGTCTTGGCGACCAGATGAAGAAAAAGCCGTCGCAGATGTCGGGCGGTCAGATGCAGAGAGTTGCAATAGCGCGCGCACTTGTGAACGACCCCGATATTCTCCTCGCGGATGAACCGACGGGCGCACTTGATTCCGAAACTTCGGTGCAGATAATGGACATACTGCGCGAGGTGGCGAAGAAAAAGCTCATCATAATGGTAACGCACAACCCGGAGCTTGCCGAGAGATATTCCACCAGAATCATAAAGCTCCTCGACGGCAGAGTTATCTCCGACTCCGACCCGTACTCCGAGGAAGAGGAAAAAGCGGAAAAATATTCCGAAAGCGGCGCATATTTATCCGGAGACGAAACTCACGAGGAAATCTCCGCGGAGAAGGCAAAGAAAAAGCGTACGTCTATGTCGTTCGGAACGGCTCTCGGGCTTAGTCTCAATAACCTCATGACAAAGAAAGCGCGCACCATTCTCACAGCCTTTGCCGGAAGCATCGGTATTATCGGAATCGCGCTGATACTTTCGCTTTCGAACGGAATCAACGTGTATATAGATAAGGTTCAGGAAGACACTTTGTCGGCATATCCGCTTGAAGTAACGCGGGAAACGGTCGATATGACCTCCATGATAAGCGCGTTCACCGAAGCGAGAGAGTCCGCTGACGAAAAGCCGGTCGACGGAGTTATCAAGTCAAACACCATGATGTACGACCTGATGGACACCATGACGAGCATTGACGTGCAGAAAAACAACCTCTCCGACTTCATCGACTACATTGACGCGCACGGGGGAGATCTCGACGGCTACGCTTCCGCTGTGACATACGGATACGACGTGCCGCTGTATATTTATTCGACCGACGAAAAAGACGACAGCGGACTTCCCGTGAAGCTCAACCCCTCGGATATGTTCGGCGCGATGAATTCCGCAATGGCGTCGCGGTCGAATTACGCATCCATGATGACCGTCAACGTGTGGGACGAGATGCCGTCTAACATGGATCTCATCCGCGGACAGTACGACGTTATCGCCGGCAGGCTTCCCGACAAATACAACGAGGTAGTCCTCATCGTCGACGAGCACAACAAAATAAACGACGTGTACCTATACGCCCTCGGATTCAAGCCGCAGGATGAGCTGAAAGAGATTATGACTGCCGCTCAGAAGGGCGAGGAGATGAACGTTCAGGCAGAGGAATTCACCTACGACGACTTCATAGGACATGAGTTCTCGCTCCTCACCGCGTCCGATATGTACAGAAAGAACGGCGACACATGGGAATACGCCGGAGACAACGAAGTCTACATGAACGCAAAGGTAGCTGACAGCGAAAAGCTCACCATAGTAGGCATAATCCGCCCGAATCCCGAAGCTGTAGCAACCTCGTTAAACGGCGCGATAGGCTACCTCCCGTCACTCACCGAGCACATCATGAACGCGGCGGACAGCTCCGACATAGTAAAGGCGCAGAAGGCTGACGAGGGCACGGATATTCTCACCTCTCTCCCGTTCCTCACGGATGAAAACGACCCCGCAAACATGACCGTCGCAGAAAAAGCCGAAGCCATCCGCGGCAACATCGACAGCATGAACGACGCGGAAGCAGCAGTGGTGTATACCGACTACATGGCTGGACTTTCTGACGAGGACGCGGCAAACATGGCACAGTCACAGCTCTCGTCGATGACAAAGGACGAGGTGAACGCGCTTGTTGTGTCCGCTATGATGCAAAGTCCCGAGGCGCATGGCATGGACGAGAACACCATCGCGATGTATCTCTCCACCATGTCAGAGGAAGACATAAACTCGATAGCTTTGCAGGCTTTGACGGCGGCAATTCAGGCTCAGGCGAAGGAGAGCGCGGAATCCTCACTTTCGTCCTCCACCTCGGAAGAGCTTGCCGCATCCCTTGACGCAGTGCTTTCCTCCATGACGGACGAGGATGTAGTGAAGACCTTCGCCGACTATATGCCAGAGACGGTATCGGACAGCACGCTTAAGGATAATTTAAAGCTGTTCGGACAGGCGGACCGCGACGACCCGTCATATGTCCTCATCTACGCCGACACATTTGCGTCAAAGGACGAGATATCCTCAATGATATCCGACTACAACGCGCAGAAGACAAGCGAAGGCAGGGAAGAGGATGTTATCCACTACACCGACTACGTTGCGCTGATGATGTCGTCCATTTCCACCATAATCAACGTGATTTCGTATGTGCTTATCGCATTCGTTTCGATATCCCTTGTGGTGTCCTCCATTATGATAGGCATTATAACATACATTTCAGTGCTTGAGAGAACCAAGGAAATCGGTATTCTCCGTGCGGTCGGTGCGTCAAAGAAGGATATTTCCCGTGTATTCAACGCGGAGACTCTAATCATAGGCTTCACGGCGGGTGCAATCGGCATCGGAATAACGCTCCTGCTCTGTATTCCCGCGAACATTATAATAAAGAGCCTTACGGATATATCGAACCTCGCACGTCTTCCCGCGGTCGGAGGAGTTGCGCTTGTGCTGATATCAATGCTTCTCACGACGATATCGGGACTTATCCCCTCCCACCTCGCCGCAAAGAAAGACCCCGTAGAAGCTCTCAGAAACGAATAAAAATATACCCGAAGCGGCAATCCTTCATTGGAAAAGTCACTTCGGGTATTTTTTACAGAATTTTTTCCATGCCGATTTTCTGCACTCTCAGTCCTATCTTCTCGTAAAAACCGACCGCGCTGACGTTATCCGCCCAGACATTCAGCGTGACGTTGTAGCAGCCGTTCTTTTTGGCGAAGTCGAGGACGTACTCGTACAGCTTTGTGCCGATATGTCCGCCGCGAGCATTTTCGTCCACGCATAGGTCGTCGATGTAGAGGGATTTTATATCGGTCATGCTGCTCTCCGGCGGGAACTGTTTGAAGATGCAGAAGGCATAACCGACGACCTCACCGTCACGGACAGCCGCGAAAACAGGCTTTGTATCATCGTGGAGTATCTCCTTCAGCTCGGCGGCGGTATATTTTTTTACTCCTGCCTTAAATAAATCCGGGCGCACATCGCTGTGAACCTTGTGTACCTGAAAAAGCAGCTTTTCAAGAGCGGGAATATCGTCCTCCGCCGCACGTCTTATCGTAATATCACTCATTATTTTTTCCTTATCTGTATTAAAGCTATAACCTCTATTATGCCGAAAAAGGCTTGCCGTCCGATAATTAACCATGGACAACAAGCCTTTGTTTTTATTTCAGCGTCAGTTCGGGTTCGCCATCCCCCGTGATGCAGCCCTCGGTTATCGTAACCTTCGCTACATCATCCCTCGAGGGAAGAGCGTACATCAGGTTCGTCATCGTCTCTTCGAGGATGGAACGCAACCCGCGCGCACCGGTGTTTCTCTCAATCGCACGGTTCGCTACAGCTTTCAGCGCTTCCGGCGTGAACTCAAGCTCCACGTTGTCCATCTCAAACAGCTTCTTGTACTGCTTTACGAGACAGTTCTTCGGCTCTTCGAGAATGCGCACAAGGGCATCCGCGTCAAGGTTTTCAAGTCCTACGATAACGGGAAGTCGTCCTACAAGCTCGGGAATAAGTCCGAACTTTACGATATCGTGCGCGGAAACTTCCTTGAATATGTTCTCCTTGCGCTTTTCTTCCTTCTTCTTTATCTCGCCGCCGAAGCCCATTACGGACTGACCCTTGCGCTGTTCTATAATCTGGTCAAGTGTGTCGAACGCGCCGCCGCAGATGAAGAGAATGTTCTCCGTGTTTATCTGGATGAATTCCTGGTTCGGATGCTTTCTGCCGCCCTGGGGAGGTACGTTTGCTACCGTTCCTTCGAGTATCTTGAGAAGCGCCTGCTGAACACCCTCGCCGGAAACGTCCCTTGTAATCGAGCGGTTTTCGCTGCGTCTGGATATCTTGTCTATCTCGTCAATGTATATGATTCCGCGCTCCGCAAGCTCTACGTCGTAGTCGGCAGCCTGAATGAGCCTGAGAAGAATGTTCTCAACGTCTTCGCCGACATATCCGGCTTCGGTAAGCGTCGTTGCGTCGGCTATAGCGAACGGTACTTTCAGGGTCTTTGCGAGAGTCTGCGCGAGGAATGTCTTGCCTACACCCGTCGGACCGATGAGCAGAACGTTGCTCTTCTGTATCTCAACACCGTCGTCAGCGACAGCTTCTGCGGAGTCCTTCTTGTTCTTCGCGGCGTTTTCCAGCTTCTGCTTTGCGTCCTTCTGGATGAGCCTCTTGTAGTGATTGTAAACCGCTACGGAAAGCGCGATTTTTGCTCTGTCCTGTCCGATGATGTACTCGTCGAGAGTCGCTTTTATCTCCATCGGCTTCGGGAGAGACTGCTCTGCGAGGGATGCGTGCGCGCCGCCTTCGTTTTCGGCTGAAAAATGGTCGAAAATGATGTCGTTGCACGCGTCTATGCACTTGTCGCAGATATATAATCCCGTAGGAGAGGGAATGAGGAATTCGACTTGATCTTCACTCCTGCCGCAGAATGAGCATCCGCGTTCAACCCTCATACGTCCGTTGTTCTTTGTTGTTGCCATGTAGGGAGTCCCTTTCAGTTAATGGATTCAGGGTCTGCGCTCGATAACCTTGTCAATAAGTCCGTAGTTCATCGCTTCCTCGGCGGACATGAAGTTGTCGCGGTCGGTATCTTTAGCGATTACGTCAATGGGCTTGCCGGTGTTCTTCGCGAGGATGGAGTTGAGGGTGTCTCTGGTGCGGAGGATGTGGTCGGCGTGAATCTTGATGTCGGTAGCCTGACCCTGCATACCGCCGAGAGGCTGATGAATCATAATCTCACTGTTCGGGAGAGCGAATCTCTTGCCCTTAGCTCCGGATGAGAGAAGGAACGCACCCATAGACGCCGCCATGCCTATGCAGATAGTGGAGACGTCGCATTTGATGTAGTTCATCGTGTCGTATATTGCCATGCCCGCGGTGACGGAGCCTCCGGGAGAGTTGATGTAGAGCGCGATGTCCTTGTCGGGGTCTTCCACTTCAAGATAAAGCATCTGAGCGACTACAAGGGAAGCGGTAACATCGTTTACTTCATCCGCGAGGAAGATTATTCTGTCGTTGAGAAGACGTGAGTATATGTCGTATGAGCGTTCGCCGCGGCTTGTCTGTTCTACTACCATTGGTACAAGTGCCATTTTAATACCTCCTTTGTACCTGTTATCAAAAATTGCATAAAACGTTTACTGTATATTATACTGCGGGAATATAGCGGTATATGCGGAAATAGCCAAAACCGCCGCGTGAGAAAGATATCCCGGCAGCGGCGGCGTTTAAGCATTAGGTGTAATTATTCGGCGTCGTGAGTGTGTTCGTCGTGTTCTACTTCTGTAACGACTGCCTTTTCACGAACGAGCTCGATGGCTTTCTTTACCTTGAGGTCTTCAGCAACAGCTTCGGCGTCAACAACTTCCTTAACCTTGCCTTCTTCCATGCCGTAAAGCTCAGCGAGACGCTTGTATTCGTCTGCGATTTCTTCTTCGGAAACCTGGAGATTTTCGAGAGCCGCGATCTTTTCAAGTGCGAGACGTGTCTTTACCTGACGTTCCGCATCGGGTCTCATCTGTGCTCTGAGCTTGTCGAGATCCATGCCGGTGTACTGGAAGTATGTCTTAAGGTCGAGACCGTTCATTCTCAGTCTGTTGTCGTAGTCGCGAACGAGGTTTTCTGTCTCGTTTACGTACATGCATTCCGGAATGTCGCCCTGGAGCTTTTCGATGAGAGCCTTAACGAGAGCTTCGTCAACATGGGAGTCGGCGTGCTTTTCGTGAGCTTCTTCAGCCTTCTTCTTTATGTCGGCCTTGTACTCGTCAAGTGTGTCGAATTCGGATACATCCTTTGCGAAATCGTCGTCGAGAGCCGGAAGCTCGGTGTACTTGATATCGTGGAGCTTGCACTTGAATACGGCTTCCTTGCCTGCGAGTTCCTTAGCGTGGTAATCTTTGGGGAAGGTTACGTTAACGTCGAATTCGTCGCCTACGGAGTGACCGCAAACCTGATCTTCAAATCCTGGGATGAACTGACCGGAGCCGAGCTTGAGCTGGTGTCCCTCAGCCTTGCCGCCTTCAAAGGGAACGCCGTCAACAAAGCCTTCAAAGTCGATTGTAACGAGGTCGTCCTTCTGTGCGGGACGGTCGCTTACTTCGATCATACGGGAGTTACGGGTCTGTACTCTCTTGAGTTCTTCTTCAACTTCCTCGTCGGTAGCGTGGGAAACGGGACGTTCTACTGCGATTCCGAGATAGTCGGAAATTTCAACTTCGGGCTTTGTGAAGTATGTTGCGGAAAGAACAACGCCGCTTTCATCAATGGAAACAACGTCGAATTCGGGACGGCTTACGATAACTCTCTTTTCGTCAGCGACAGCGGAGGTGTAAGCGTCGGGAATAACTTCGTTGATAGCGTCTTCGTAGAATACTTCCTTGCCGTACATCTTTTCGATGATAGCGCGGGGAGCCTTGCCTTTACGGAATCCGGGGATAGTGATGTTCTGGGATGATTTCTTGTATACCTTGTTTATCGCTTTTTCGAAAGTGTCATGATCGACGTCGAACGTGATTTTCTGCTGGTTCGGAGCGATAGTTTCCTGTGATTTCAGGCTCATGTTTCTGTATCTCCTTCAAATTTATGTAACTTAATAATTTTTTTTGATATTTTCGGGTCAAAACAGCCGTGCGGACACAAAAAAACAAAGTTATACCGCATAGCTTTCTATATTTTACAATTATTTAATACAAATGTCAATGATATTTATGGGGAAAGTATTTGAATTTTCTGTGAATGAGCGGCTAAAACACTCTTTTCGGGTAAAAATCGAGGTAGTCGGAGGATATTATTTCCATTTTTATCCCCTCGTATTCAAAACAAGGCGGCGCGGAGCAGTTTCCGTGGATGTGTCCGAAAAATACCCGCTCTATACCGTACTCATGAAGAACGTCCACTATGGGTCTGCACACAAAATCCCCGAAAACCGGCGGAAAATGCAGGAAAACATATATCATGCAGTCGTGCTCTTCGCGTATCTTCTTTCCCATGTCGAGCGAGCATTTCAGCCGTCCGCACTCACGGGAGACTATCTTCTCGTAGTCCGTGTCGAATATCTTCCCTTGCAGCTTCGGCTCGACGTACCACCCGCGCGATGAGCAGATTATTTTGTCCTCGACGAGATACGCGTTGTTGTGCATGACGGATATGCTCTTTATCCCCCAGTTTTCAAACGCGGCGAGCATCTTTTTTTCGCTTGCCCACCAGAAGTCGTGGTTTCCCTTGCCGATGAGCTTTCTGCCGCGAAGTTTGTCGAGAAACAGCATATCGCTCCTTGCCTCGTCCAGTTTTAATGCCCACGAAATATCCCCCGGAACCACAACGGTGTCGCCGTCCTCGATGAGGGAATTCCATCTTTTCTCGATTTTTTCGATGTAGCCCTGCCATCTTGAGCCGAAAACGTCCATCGGTTTGTTCGTCTCGGTCGAGAGGTGCAGGTCAGCCATAACGTACAGCGCCATTATACCCTGAAAACAAGGTCAGCCATCTCGTCCTTGCGAATGACCTCGGTGAATCTCACGTCGAGCTTTTCGGCGGAAGACAGCGGAGTGGGTATCTCGGTTTTTGTTTTCTCGGAGAGAGCGGAGAGCGTTTTAAAAATGCTGTCGTCGGTCGGGCATCCTATAGCGTCGCATACTGCCGGAGCGAACTTGTACGGACTTGCGGTGGAGGCGAGAATTGTTTTCTTCACGTCCCCTGTGTCGAGTCGGAATTTTCTCACGCATCCGAGACCTACGGCAGTGTGCGGGTCGATGAGATATCCGTCCTTTTCCCATGTGTGGCGTATCTCTTCCTTCGTCTCGTCCTCGTCAAGGGAGTAGGCGGAGAAGTATTTTCTAATCTCGAACATGAGACTGTCGGGAGCGGTGTATTTTCCCTTTCGCGAGAGCTGTTCCATGAGGTCTTTCGTCATTTCCGCGCCGCCGAGGGTGTAGATGAGACGCTCAAGGTTGGAGGAGACAAGAATGTCCATCGACGGGCTTATGGTTTTGTAGAACTCGCGGGTTCTGTCGTAAACTCCGGTGTTGATGAAGTCGGTCAGCACGTTGTTTGAGTTTGACGCGCAGATGAAGCGGTTCACGGGAAGTCCCATTCTCATGGCGAGGTATGCGGCGAAGATGTTACCGAAGTTGCCCGTGGGTACCGCGATGTTCACCTTGTCGCCAAGCTCGATCTCTCCGGACGCGCACAGGTCGCAGTAGGATGAGATGTAGTAAACAATCTGCGGAACGAGTCTGCCCCAGTTGATGGAGTTCGCGCTGCCGAAGATGAAGCCGTTTTCCGCCGCCTTTTCTTTCAGCCTCTCATCTGAAAAAATGCGCTTTACGCCTGTCTGAGCATCGTCAAAGTTTCCCTCGACCGCCGCTACATATACGTTGTCGCCGAGTGTCGTCTGCATCTGTCTCTTCTGCATCTCGCTAACGCCGTCTACGGGATAGAATACGGTAATCTTAACTCCGTCAACGTCACTGTAGCCCTCGAGAGCCGCCTTTCCCGTGTCTCCGCTCGTCGCGACAAGGATGTGTATCGTTTTGTCTTCTCCCGTCATTTTCAGCGCGCGTGAGAGAAGTCTCGGCATGAGCTGGAGAGCCATATCCTTGAATGCAGACGTCGGACCGTGCCACAGCTCGAGCGAATATACGTCGTCCGACAGCTTGTGCATGGGCGCGGGACCTCCGGGGAACCTTGCCTCGGAATAAGCCTCCGCGCAGTCCTCGTAAAGCTCGTCAAGGTCGTAGTCGTCAAGGAAGCGTGAGAGAACAAGCGCGGCTCTCTCCGGGTAGTTCATGTGAATGAGCGCGTCAAAATCCCCTGCGGAAATGCGCGGGAAGACGAGCGGTATGTAAAGTCCTCCGTCGGGTGCAAGCCCTTCTTTTATCGCCTCGGCAGACGTAACGGAGCGCGGGTACAAATCGGTGTCTCTTGTGCTGATATATTTCATCATAATTTATAAATCCTCTTTATTTGCTCGGCAGATTTTTCTTCATGAATTCGTATGCGGTGTCAAAGGTTATCTCGTCAAGCTGTCTCTCGCTCATTCCGGCGCCGCGGAGAAGGTTGACAGCTTTCTGTATCTCGTCAAGACCGCTTATTCCCTCGGGAAGGCTCGTGCCGTCCATGTCTCCGCCGAAGCATACATGAGAGGGGAAGAGCTCCTCGTACTTTTTGAAATGGGGAACTATCACGTCCAGCGCGGCTTTGTCCCCTCTTTTAAATCCTGCGACAAGATGGGGCGGGCAGAGCGATACTCCGGCAACACCGCCGAGCTTTGTCAGACGCATGAATCTCTCGTCCGTGAGGTTACGTGAATGGGGGCATACGGTGTAGGAATTCATGTGGGTGGCAATGGGAGACACGCCGCATTTTTCGCATATGTCCATTATGTCGTCGGCTGACTTGAACGAGGCGTGGGAAATGTCCGGGATAATGCCGACCTTTGCCATCTCCTCCACCGCAGCCTTGCCGAAGTCTGTCAGACCGTTGTCCGTGTCGTGAGAGCCGCCGATAGAGGTGTCCCCGCCCCAGAGAAGCGTCATTACCCTTACTCCGAGGTCGTACAGCTCGCGCACTCTTTCGATTTTTCCGTCAAGTATGCGTGAGTCCTCGACAGTGAGAACCGCGCCGATTTTCTTGTCGGAATTATAAAACCTCTCAAGGTCGGCGGAGGAATAAATCATCTCCACACCGTATTTTTCGCATTCCGAGAGGAAGTTTTCGCGTATCTTCAAAAACTGCTCGTAGCCTGCGTTGTCGTCAAGGTCTGGGTAGGTGAAAACCGCGAACAGCTGAACATACTTGTCAAATCCCTCGGCTTTTTTCAGCGAAACGTGACAGTCGCTGTCGTATAAGCTCTTCTTTCCGAGGAAAATTTCGTCCGCCGTGTCGCAGTGCAGATCGAAAAATTTCATTATATCATGCCTTTCAAATTAATATCTGTTCTTCTTCATTGAAAACTTGCCTTGTTTTCTGACCGAGTTTTCAGTGTGTACGATGTCGAGCGTGCGGTAGGCGTCGCTTTTCGGGTCGGCGTAGACTTCGATAACGTCTATCCTGACTGTTTCATCGGGGTTTGAGCGCATATATTCCTCTGCCGCACGAACGAGATACGCCTGCTTCTTTTCGTCAACGGCAGAACCCGCGGTAGAGTAAAAGCCTGCGCCAGACGGATTCATACGCCTTGTCTTTACCTCGACGAAAACCACAGTCCCGTCTCTTGTGTCGCGCGCTGTAATGTCTATTTCCGAGTGACCTATCCTTGTGCGGCGTGAGATAATCTCGTACCCGTGCTTTGCGAGGTATATTGCCGCCGATTCTTCACCCGCGATGCCGAGGTCATAGCTTTTCATTTTTTTCCTTTTCTCTCAGAGCGCGCTCCAGCTTTTCCCTGTCCTTTTCGAGAAAGCCGAGGAAGCTCTTTCGGTGAATTTCGCACGGTCCGTATTCGTATACCGCCAGCTTGTGCTCGGGAGTGGGATATCCCTTGTGCTTTTTGAAGTTGTAACATGGATATTTCCCGTCAAGCTCCGTCATGATCCTGTCACGCGTGACCTTTGCAAGCACCGAGGCGGCGGCTATCGACTGTGAAAGCGCGTCTCCGTGAACCACAGGCAGGGAATATACTCCGAAATCCGTATTTCTGTTGCCGTCGACGAGGATTATGCCGGGGTTTACCGTTTTTCGTACCGTGTCGACCGCGCGTCTCATTGCGCAAAGGGAAGCGGCGAGTATGTTCATCTCGTCAATTTCCTCCGGCGAGCACAGCGCGATACCGTAAGCCACAGCCTTTTCGCATATCTCCGCGTACAGCTTTTCTCTTTTCTTTTCGGTGAGCTTTTTTGAGTCGTCAAGTCCCTCGATAACGCATCCCTCGGGCAATACTACAGCCGCCGCCGCAACGGGTCCCGCGAGAGGTCCTCTTCCCGCTTCATCCGTGCCGCATACAGGACAGTATTCAAGTGAGAATTTTCTGTCAAACTCCGCGTCAAGCATTGTCTCCCTCCGACTGCTTTGTGCTTTCCTTTTTCGGGGGCAGCTCAAGCGTTATCCTGCCTATCTTAGCCTCGCGGAATTCGTCAAGGACTATGCCCGCCGCTCTTTCCGTGTTGAGTTCACCGCCCGAGAGCAGGAAACCGCGTTTTTTCGCAACGGCACAGAGAAGGTCGTAGTCGCTCAGTCCCTCAAGGGAGGAGGGGTCGAGCTTGTATCTCGTGCAGAAATCCGCCTGCGCTATGGTGTACAGCTTCCCGCACAGCTTTGCCGCAAGCTCTTCCGTGTCGAGTATGGCGTCCCGTATAGCGCCGGTGAAAGCGAGATTTTCTCCCGTGGTTCTGTCGTCAAACTTCGGCCAGAGAACGCCCGGCATATCGAGCAGCTCAATTCCGATGTTTGTCGTGACCCATTGCTTCGTCAGCGTAACGCCGGGTCTGTCCTCTACCTTGGCTTTCTTTCCGCCGCCGAGCTTGTTCACGAGGGACGATTTTCCCACGTTCGGTATGCCTACTATCATCGCGCGTATGTGCCTACCGCTCATTCCCTTGTCCGCGTATCTCTTGAGCTTTTCCGAGAGGATGTCGCGCACTGCGGGGGATATGCTCTTTACGCCCTCGCCTGTTATGGTGTCAATGGCAAGCGCGCGACGGTCTGTCTCTGTGGAATAATACCTTACCCATGCGCTCGTTGCGGCGGGATTTGCGAGGGATGACTTTGTCAGCAGAGTAAGGCGCGGCTTTGTTCTCGTGAGGCGGTCTATCTCGGGGTTTTTGGAGCTTTTCGGTATGCGCGCGTCAAGAAGCTCTATTACAATGTCGACCTGCGAGAGGTTTTCCGAGATGAGACGGCGGGTTTTCGCCATGTGCCCGGGGAACCACTGTATAGGCTTTGATGTGTTCTGTTCCATTATATTTCCTTTATATCTTCTTTATAAATATTATTTCCGCACTCTCTCCGGGGAGAAAAAGCGCGCCTGAATCGGTGTATCCGAGCCGCCTGTAGAAAAACTGCCCCTCTTCATCGGCGAGAGTGGACGTCATGACCGTATCATATCCGAGAGCGCGCATTTCACTCTCCCAGAACGATACCAGCCTTGTTCCGTTTCCTTTCCGTCTCGCTCCGTCGAGGAAGTACAGCATATTCATAAACGGCGTGTTGTCCCAGAATAAACCGTAGCGAAGCCATCCTATGATGCTCTCCCCCGCCGTCATGACTATTATCCGCCGCCGCTCGATTATGTACTCAAGCTCCTCGTGGGATATGTGGTCGAGGGTTTTCAGTATTTCAAGGTCGCTTTTGCGTGCGTATCTTATTTCACTCATAAGTCAATTACAATGCCGTCGAGAGAGCAGATGTATCTCCCGGGCAGTCTTTTTTTGATGAAGTCGAGCGCACCTCTGTCGTTTTCGGTTTCACGCCCGACGAGAACTCCCGCGATAAGGCATGACGGAAGCCCGAATATTACAGCTGATTCACGGTCGGTCGTCGCGGCGTTTCGATTGTACCGCAGTGTCAGAAACTTCTCGTAAAATCTCTCGTCGAGGAAATATTTCAGCACTTCCGGCGAGAGTGAGGTGTCCCATACGTCGTGCGACGCCATTTCTTTCGCTTCGGGTGAGGTCACGTCAAGGATGAAGCCTATCTGCACCTTCGGGGAGACAAGGCTCGGCATGAAGCGTACTTCCTTTGTGCATTCTGCCCGGTACGTCCATATCCTCTCGTCGCTCATGAGCCCTTCCGTTACCTCGTCGAATTTGCGGTACGGCACGAGTACTGTACAGTCGGTGCATCCCGGTCCGCGTCCGATGGAATAGGTCAGTGTAACTCCGCTGTATTGCAGTACGTATTCGCCGAGAGTGCAGTCTTTTCGGAGGTTCCATACTCCCACGCTGTTTTTTATCTTGTGCGTGGTGGTTTTTCTCGTCATGTCAACGGGAGTGAAGCCGTTTTCCACTACCCAGTCGAATGCGGAAAAGTCTCCGTGCATACCGGGAATGCCGTGCAGAAACGTACCTCGGCTCAGCTTTACCGTGTCCCCGACGGAATACGAGTGAGACGCTTTCACGTTGCAGGAGTAAAACCGCTCGATTTGAGCAAGCATCAGCTTCCGCGCCTCTCCGTCAAAGCTTTCCCTTGCGTGAGCGGTGAATTCTTCTTTCTTTCCCATATCAGTTGTCAAAAGGATTCTTTAAGAGTCCGAACTTTGACAGAGGGTATATTCTCGCGACGGCATGACCTACAATGCATCTTTCGTCAACGGTCTGAATCTCTTCCTGACGGCTGTCTGCGGAGTGGTTGCGGTTGTCTCCCATTACGAAAATTTCTCCCTCGGGTACGGTTATCGGGAAGGGGTATTCGGCGGTGAGCAGGGATGAGGTGGGGTCGACGTATCTGTAAGGCTCTTCCACTACCTCTCCGTCAACTCTGAGCGTCCATGTGGCAAAGTCGATGTCAACAGTCTGTCCGCCGACCGCGATAACTCTCTTTACAATGGGTTCGTTGTAGGGAGCGGCGTTTATTTTGTGAACCACTACGATGTCTCCGGCTTTCGGCGTGTAGCAAAGGTCGGATACTATGAGGTACTCCTTGTTGTGGAGAGTGTTCAGCATGGAGTTGCCGTCCACTATGTTCAGTCTTACGAGAAACGCGAACATTAGCATTACAAATATAGTAGTCGCGCCTATCATCTCCGCTACGTCGTAAATCGTGCCGAGGACTGTGGTTTTTTCTTTCGGTTTGGTGTTTTCTTTTGCCATTTTACGCTCCTTTTATTATGAAAGTTCGGCTGAGAGCTTTGCGGCTTCCTTTGCGGAGTCGTCGGCGGTCAGTATCTGCATGAGGTCGTGTCCGCGCGGGATGTAAAGTCCGGTCTTGCGGCATTCTTCCTCGGTGTAGCTTTCGATGTTGTTATGCTTCTCGCTCCTGCTGTCGTAGATGAAGAACGGAACCGGCTCCATTGAGTGAGTGCGAAGCTCTATCGGGGTGGGATGGTCGGGGAGAACCATAATCTTGTAGTCCTCACCGCTCTGTGAGAGATATTTGTGTACAACGGAGAGTATTTCATGGTCTATTCGCTCGATTGCGGCGGTCTTTACGTCGGCTTCTCCGCGGTGTCCGCATTCATCGGGAGCTTCAACGTGAACATAAACGAGGTCGTGGTCCTTCAGCGCATCAATTGCCGCCTGTGCCTTGCCCCGGTAGTTTGTGTCAAAGTTGCCCGTCGCGCCCTCAACTTCGATAACGTCGCAGCCCGCGCAGATTCCGATACCCTTGATAAGGTCGACTGCGGAGATGATGGCGCATTTCAGTCCCCATTTTTCACTGAAAGAGGGGAGAGCGGGCTTCTTTCCGGGACTCCAGAGCCAGGGGGAGTTTGCGGGACGCTTTCCTCTGCGCACTCTCTCAAGGTTCACGGGATGACGGTCGAGTATTTCCGCGCCGCGCTTCATGTATTCGAGAAATTCTTTTCCGCCGTCGTCTTCCTTCGGGAGATAATCTCCGATAACACGGTCGAGAATGTCGTGCGGGCGTGCGAAGTTGTATTTGTCGGCGGCGTTTTTCCAGATAAGGCAGTGGCGGTAGCTTACCCCGGTGTAAAGGTGACGGCCTTCCATCGGCATAGCTTCGTTCAGTGCTTTGACAAGCTCGTCGGCTTCTTCCGTCGTTATCTCGTCCGCCGAGTGGTCAAGCATCACGCGCGTCTCGTAAGGGTCGTCGGAAGTGCCGGAGAGCGTGACAACGTTGCATCTTATTGCCGTGTCGTCGGGCGCCATTTCTATGCCGAGACTCATTGCCTCGAGAGGGGAGCGTCCGTTTGAGTATATTTTCGGGTCGTAGGAGAGTATGGCGAGGTTTGCGGTGTCGCTCTCGGGTACCATGCCTGCGGGGACGTTTGATACAACTCCGGTGAGACTGCTGTGCGCGAGAGAGTCCATCTCAGGCTTGTCGGCTTTTTCCATGGGAGTGTGTCCTCCGAGCGCGGGGTGCTTTCTGTCAGCCATTCCGTCCGGGATAAGTATAAGGTATTTCATAGGTATGTCCTGCCTTTCTGATGCAGTTGGAACTGCCGTTTAAAACCGCGGCTAAAGCGAAATGCAATAACACGCTAAAGGAATATGTTATATCAAGATTAAATTATAATACGACATTATAATAATGATATTATATCACGATAAAGTGCGCGGCGCAATAACAAAACGAAAAAATACGGGAGTAAATACGGCGAAATCACAGCGCGGCGGGAATATATTTTTGGGAATATTTTTTGAATGAATTTCGCCGAAAGGTATTGCAATCGGGGAGAAAACGTGATAAAATCTTAGAGTGTATGATATTGTCCCTCTGCGTACCCTCTCAGGCGCGAAGGACTTTGATATACGAAATTTCAGTCGTATAAATTTTATAGGGAGACAAAAAAATGCCGAACATTAAATCCGCTAAAAAGCGCGTTAAGGTTATTTCCGTAAAGACACTCAAGAACAAGATGGCGAAGACCGCCCTCAAGACAACAATCAAGAAGTTCAAGGCTGCTGTTGAAAGCGGTGACAAGGAAGCTGCAAAGGTAGCTTACGCCGCAGTAGTTAAGAGCGTTGACCAGGCTGTTGGTAAGGGACTTCTCCACAAGAACAACGCCGCTCACAAGAAGAGCCAGTACACACTGATGCTCAACAAGATGGCGTAAGTCTTTTAAAAAGCAAAAAACAAAGAGCTTTGATGATAACCCACATCAAGGCTCTTTTTGTGTTTGTATTTACTTAAGTACGGTTAAAATTTCTTTATCCAGCGGTAGCGGTTTACCTTTACCACGGCGACAAGGCATTTTATAATCTGGTCGGATTTCAGCACGATGAATATAAGCACCGGGGACAGCTTTAATACAAACGCCGCGATGAACGAGCAGGGGAGAACTATGCACCACATGAATATTATATCGTTGTAGAAAACAAAGTTTGTGTCTCCACCGCCGCGCACTATACCAGTGAGACAGGTCATTTGATACGCCGTGCCGACGACTGTCACCGAGAGAACCGCCATGAACTGCATAGCAAGCTCCTTTGTCTCGGCGGAAATGTCGTACAGGCTTATGATGAATCCGCGGGAAAAGAATATCGCCAGACCCGTGACCGCTCCCATTGCTATGTAGATGAGCTGCATACGGCTGACGCGGTGCTTTATCTCCGTTTTAAGGGCAGAGAACGCGTCCTCTTCGCTCATTTCCTCGGTCATTGTCCGCGCTTCTCCAATCGTCTTGCCTATCATGACGGAGGAAGCGGTAGCCGCGCCGTAGATGAACACGGACATTATCTGGAATACCGTAGACGCGATGGAGTTTGCCGAGATGACGGGGTCGGTAAGCCTTCCGAGAATGGCAGTCTGGAGTGACATTGCAATTCCCCACGATGCTCCCGAAAAAACAACGGGCAGGCTGACCTTGAAGAACTTTTTCGATATCTCGCGGTCGGTCTTTATGAAGTCGGAAAGCTTCAGCTTCAGCTTTTTGTCGAAGAATGCGATGTACACCACGATTATGACAAACTCAACTACTCGTGAAGCAAGTGTGGCTATGGCGGCTCCGCGGATTCCCATTGCAGGCGCGCCGAAGTGACCGAAGATGAGTATGTAGTTGAGCACAAGGTTGACGACAAACGCCGCGCATGAGTTTATGAATCCGATGAACGCCGTCTCAACGCTTCGCAGAATGCCGAGGAGCACCTGTGTCGCCGCGAAGAACATATAGGTGAACGCTACAATAAAGAGGTATTTTTCTCCCTCCGCGATAACGTGAGGCTTGTCGGTAAGAAGTCCGAGCACCTGCGTCGGGAAGAAGAGCACCGCGAGCATCATAACGCCCGAGACGATAAGCCCGAACTGCATCGAGGTAGCTCCCGCGCGCTTTATCTTGTCCGTGTCGCCTTCCCCCCAGTAGCGAGAGCAGATGACGACCGTTCCGTCGGATATGCTTCCGCAGATGGATTGGAGAAGGAACTGTATCTGGTTCACTATGAAAACGCCGGATATGGCAAGCTCAGCCGCCGCCCCGAGTTTTCCTATCATAATATTGTCAAGCAGGTTTACGCCGTATACGATGATGTTCTGCGCGGCTATGGTGACAAGAAGTCTTACCCATCTGTGCCAGAACTCACGCCGGCTTGCGTCTGTTGACAGCTCTATTGTTTTTTCCATTACTGTACTTCCTTATCTGAAAGCGTTCTCACGCGAGCTTTTTATACGGGATATGTTTATCGCGCCCTCGGGTATGGAGGAGAGGTTGTCAAGGCTCTTTCCCGTGCCGATTGCTACACAGGATACCGCCTTGTCCGCTACTCTCGTCTTGATTCCCGTGGCATATGCTATAAGTCTGTCAAGTCCGTAGAGCAGACTTCCTCCGCCGGTCATGACGATTCCGTTTGAGAGGATATCTCCGATAAGCTCGGGAGGTGTGCGCTCAACTACGGAGCATACGGCTTCGATTATCGCGGTGATCGGCTCTTCAAGCGCGTCCGGTATCTCGTCGGAGTTTATCCTTACCACTCTCGGCAGTCCCTGTATGAGGCATCTTCCCTTGACCTCGAGTGTGCGCGGTTCTTTTCTCGGCCATGCGCATCCGATTTTTATCTTGATAGCCTCCGCTGTCCTCTCGCCGATGAGTACGTTGTGCTTCCGTCTGACGTAGCGTATTATAGCCTCGTCGAACTTGTCTCCCGCGACCTTTATCGACTCCGAGACCACAACTCCGCCGAGGGAGAGCACCGCAATGTCCGTAGTTCCGCCGCCGATATCGACCACCATATGACCGTTCGGAGCAGCGATGTTTATTCCCGCACCGATAGCGGCAGCCACAGGCTCTTCTATGAGGTACGTCCTCTTAGCTCCCGCCTGAGTTGCCGCGTCGACTACCGCTCTCTCCTCCACTTCCGTTATGCCGGAGGGAACGCAGATTATTACGCGCGGCTTGAAAATCATCGTACCGCACGCTTTTTTTATGAAGTACTGTATCATTTTCAGAGTTATCTCGTACTGACTTATCACGCCGTCCCTCAGCGGTCTTATGGCGGTGATGTTTCCGGGCGTCCGTCCGAGCATTCTCTGAGCCTCGCGTCCGACCTTTATGATCCTGTCGGTGTTTTTGTCTATCGCGACTACCGACGGCTCTTTTATGACGATTCCGCTGCCCTTGACGTAAACAAGCACCGTAGCAGTACCGAGGTCTATTCCGATATCCTTGCCCATCTATATAAATTCCTGACCTTGTTCTATACAAAATAATAATAACTTATCATTCTACATTATACTACAAGGATATCTCTTTTGCAAGGAAATTTTATATTAATTTTAGGAAGCCTTTTCTATCGTCAGCGAGTCGAGGACGGGCAGGCAGTAGTTTTCGTAGTAATTCGGCTCGTCGTCGTCATACACAAGGAATGTCATAAACAGCTTGTTTTCCGTGTGGGGGACGTTCACAAAAATGTAGTACCATGTTACGCCGAGAGTTTTCTCACCCTCCGATACTCCGCGTGAAGTGTACCATGTGTAGTCGTAGCTCTGCGCTGTTGTTCCGATACCTTTGTTTGTCGTGTTCATTCCGTCGGAGCTTACGTCAAATCCGCGGTATATCTCAAATCTCTTTGTGGCATATCTTGAATCGAGTGTGCGCGGTATGTCGGAGGCTATGGTGTAGTCCATCTCCCATGTGTCGGGCAGAGTTACGCTTGCATCGTACACCGGAGCGTCGTCGGAGTCGTATTTTCCCACCTCTATCGTGTATTCGAGCGCGCTGTCGTCGGAGGAGAGGTATATTCTCGCGGAGTCAAGCATCGGCTTAAAGGCTTCTTTCCATACGTCGGTTTCGTTTCCGTCGTCGTCCGTTATTTTCACGCCGTTGTCGGAGAACACCATAGCCGCCATCTTGTCCTCACTTACCGCGACAAATCCGCAGTACAGTGTGAAGCGGTGCGACGACTCGTAGACCTGTGAGTAAACGTCGGCTTCGGTCTTGTAGAAGGTGTAGTCCGTGCTGTCCGCTGTCTTGCCCTTCATAATTTCCGCGGAGCTGAGGTCGAACGAGCCTTTTTTCGTGACAAAGGAGAGCGCGTCGCCGGCAATGCACTTTTCCGATATGCCGTACATACATCCGTCAAACCAGCCGTAGAGCGAGCCTTGCATTGCCATGGGGTCGACGTAATCGGTGTTCTGCACTATCGTCATGTAGGTGGGAACATTGTCGAATATGACAGCGCCGAGAATTTCGTTTGCCTTTTCGGGTTTTATTCCGGCTTCTCCGTAGTCCTTGCCGGTGGAGGAGGTGAGATAGTATACCTCGCTTTTCTGACTGCAAAGGTTTACGTTTGTCTTGTTTATCGGCGGCGTCGGCTTGCTTTCTTCTTCTGTTTCAGTCTCGGTTTCCGTGCTTTCCTCTACCTCAAAGACATGGCTTTCGCTCTCGTCCTCGGAGGGAACAGAGAACGTCTCGTCGGGTTTTTCGAGCGGCGGAGTTTCATCCTGCAATGTTACTTTTTCCTTTGCGCAGGCGGAGAGGAGCAGGAGTGAGAGTACAAGGAGAGCTGTTATTTTCGTTTTCATCGTAAAGTCACCTCGCTTTTTTTCATTTAGACGAGATTTTTTCCGCGCGTGTTCCGATAACGTGAAGATTTTTTCATGATTTTTCCGTGAAAATTCACCATTCCGTCACGCAGAGGTGCTATAATGTATCTGAAATATTATAGAATCTTCAAACGGAGGACACGGAATTGATAGAGGTAAAAAATCTCGTGAAGCGGTACGGCGATTTTGAAGCGGTTCGCGGCGTCAGCTTTGAGATAAAAAAGGGAATGATCTACGGCTTTCTCGGACCGAACGGCGCGGGAAAATCGACTACGATGAACATAATAACGGGATGTCTCGCCGCGACCGAGGGGGAAGTCACCGTAAACGGCTGCGACATATACGAGGACCCCATCGGTGCGAAATCCGCAATAGGATATCTGCCCGAAATGCCGCCGCTCTACACGGACATGACGCCGGAGGAATATCTTTCCTTTGTTGGCGAGGCTAAGGGACTGCACGGGGACGAACTTTACCGTGAGGTCGACAGAGTTATAGAAAAAACAGGACTCGGCGCGTACTCGACAAGGCTTATAAAAAACCTCTCGAAGGGCTACAAGCAGAGGGTCGGCATAGCTCAGGCTATTATCGGAAATCCCGAGATAGTAATACTTGACGAGCCGACTGTCGGACTTGACCCGAGACAGATAATCGAGATACGCGAGCTGATAAAGGAACTTGGACGTGAAAGCACTGTCATTCTCTCCAGCCACATACTGACGGAGATAGCCGAGGTGTGCGACTACGTTATCATAATATCGCGCGGTCGTGTTGTGGCTTCCGATACGCTTGAGAACCTGACGAAGAAGTATGAGGGCAAGAACTACGTTGACATTACGGTGCGCGGGGACGAGGACAGGGTGAGAAAGCTCGTGTCGTCCATTGACGGCGTGCTGAGCGTAGAGTGCGATACCTCGCGCGGATATGTCCACGCGAAGATCGGAACCGACAGCTCACGGGATATCAGAGAAGAGCTGTTCTTCCGTTTTGCCGACGCGAAGCTGCCCATTCTCTCGATGAACTACGAGGAAGTAACGCTTGAGAAGGTGTTCCTTGAGCTGACGGGAGAAACAAACATCACAGCCGGCACAAACAATTCTGCGGAGAAAAAATCGCTTGAAGAGGAATTTGCCGAAAAAGCCGTCGATAACATGAAAAATTCTGCCGAAGCATCTGCTGAAACCGAGCCGGCAGAACCGGAAGAAGCTCCCGCGCCCGCAAAGGAAGAGAAAAAGTCAAAGAAACGGGACGACGACTACAAGGCGCTGTTCGGAGGTAACTGAAAATGAACGCAGTATACAAAAAAGAACTGAAAAGCTACTTCACGGGAATGACGGGGGCGATTTTTGTCGGATTCATCCTGCTCATTGCCGGAATCTACACGGTAGTATATAACCTGAGGGGGCTTTACCCGAATTTTGAGTACGTCCTCTCCGGAGTATCGTTTATCTATCTTCTGACCGTACCCGTGCTGACCATGCGCTCTTTCGCCGAGGAAAAGCACTCGAAAACCGACCAGCTGCTGTATTCTCTCCCGATAAGCGTGACCTCCGTTGTTATGGCAAAGTACCTTGCAATGCTGACCGTGCTTCTTATTCCGTGCGCTGTCATGGCGTTCTACCCGCTCATCCTCTGTATGTTCGGCACGGTGCATCTCACGGGAGCATACGCAGCTCTTCTTGCCTTCTTCCTGCTCGGCGCGTCTCTTATCTCAATCGGAATGTTTGTCTCCTCCCTCACCGAGAGCCAGGTTATCTCCGCAGTCATAAGCCTTCTTGCAATGATTCTCATCAACTTCATGTCCGGACTGTCCGGTATGTATCCGACCTCATCCGCCGCATCTCTCGCGGGTCTTGTCGTTCTCTCAATAGCCGTCGGAATGATAGTACAGGTGCTTATAAAGAATTCCGTTGTGTCCGCCTGCACATCAGTGGTGCTCATAGCGGCGTCGGTTCTCGTTTATCTTGTGGATTCATCACTTCTTGAAGGACTTATGCCGCGCCTGCTGTCCTCCCTCGCGCTGTTCGACCGCATTACCTCATTCCAGAGCGGTATATTCGATATGACGGCTGTGGTGTTCTACATCTCCGTCTGCGCGCTGTTCGTGTATCTTACGGTGCAGTCGATGGAAAAGAAGAGATGGAACTGACGACGGTAAACCCGAACTTGAGTAATGAAAGGTAACACAAATGAATAATGCTTCATCTCCCGCGAAGAAGAACGGGATAAATAAAAAATACCTTAAGATAGGCACGTTTTCGATAACGATGACTGTCGTTGTGATAGCTGTTGTTGTCGTCGTGAACCTGCTTGTGGGTGAGCTTCCCTCGACCTACACAAAATACGATATGTCCGCGCTGAACCTCTACTCAATCGGAGACGAGACGAAAGCCGTTATTGACTCCGTTGAAGACGACGTTGTGTTCTACATTGCAGCTCAGCGCGGTAGCGAGGACTCCACCATAGAAGAGCTTCTCGACAGATACGCCGCGATGAACTCCCACATAAGCGTGAAGATAGTCGACCCCGTCACAAATCCCACGTTTATCGAGCAGTATACATCGAAGCAGCTCTCGCAGAACTCCGTCATAGCAGTCAGCGGAAAGAGAAGCTACGCCGTCGACTACAACGAGATTTATACTACGACCTACAGTGACGAGGAGCTTTACTACTACCTCTACTACGGTCAGCAGCCCACGGGAACTCCGTACTTTAACGGCGAGCTTTGCTTCACTACCGCGCTCGACTATGTTACGAGAAACGACCTGCCGAAGGCGTATATGCTCACGGGTCACGGAGAGACTGCGCTCAGCGAAACCTACCTCGAATACTTCACCGCGGAGAACATCGAGACGGCAGAGCTTTCGATACTCACACTTGATTCACTGCCCGACGACGCTACCGCTGTAATAATCAACAATCCCACGTCTGACATTTCCGCAGCCGAGGAAGAAAAGCTCTCCGCTTACCTTGACGAGGGCGGAAACATCATACTCATCACCGGCGCGCTCACCTATAACTCAAAATCCATGCCGAATCTCTCTGCCCTCGCGAAGAAGGTAGGTCTTGAGTCGGTGGACGGTCTTGTTATGGAGACTTCGCAGAACAACTACACAATGTACCCGCACTACCTGCTCCCGAATATTGGCTCCACCTCAACCGAACCCCTGTCGCTCATGTCAAACTCAAAGGTCTACGTACTCGCAAACGCCGCGCACGGTATCATCTCCGACGGCACGCACAACGTAAATCCGCTTCTCTCCACTACCTCCGGCGCATATGTGAAGTCCGACCTTACCTCGACCTCATACGAAAAGGCTGACGGGGATATCTCCGGCATGGTCTACATCGGAGCTTCCGTTACGGATTCCGCTGACGGCACGAGAGGGGACAGCTACAAGTTCGTGTGGTTCTCATCCCCGGCTCTGGTTGACGCGTCAACGGATTCATGGGTGTCCGGCGGCGACTCGAGCATGTTTATGGCAGTGTCCGGCTGGATGTGCGAGAACAAGATAAACCTCTCCATCATGGCAAAGCAGCTGCAGGTTGAATCCCTTACCGTCACCGCGGCGCAGTCTTCGATTTGGTCTATCATCGTCGTGTTCATCATTCCGCTGACGGTGTTTGCATTGGGCTTCGCTGTATGGTGGAAGAGAAGAAAAGCGTAAGGTGAAAAAATGACAGCAAAAACCAAAAAGAAAAACAAATATCTTCCGCTTGTCGTACTTCTCGTTGTGCTCGTCGCGCTGTTTGCGGTCTATAAAGCTCTCTCCGCGTCAAACGAGAGAAAAGCCGCCGAGGATGAAGCCGCAAAAGCCGCAGAGAACGCGGACATCATGATAGCACAATACGACTACACCACAATGACCGCTCTCTCGTACCAGAAGAAGGGCGGGGAAAAGCTCGATTTCGCGGTGTCGGGTTCATCATGGATATACCTCCCCGACGAGCACTTCCCGCTTGACAACACAACTGTCGCGAAAATGGCGGCGGCTATAGCTCAGATTGCCGTAGAATGCACCGTTGACGAGGGAAGCGCATCCGACTACGGACTTGACGACCCTGAATACACGATAAGCGTGAAATACTCGGGCGGCGGCAGTCACGAATACAAGATAGGAAACTACAACTCGTTCAATTCCTCATACTACTTCATGGCGGACGGGCAGATGTACATGATAGCGTCGGGACTTCTTTCCTACTTTAACTACACGCTTGACGAACTCATGACGCTTGACACAATTCCCGCCTCCGACTGGAGCGATATCGCGTATGTGAACTTTGTCGCGGTAAAGAGCGGCGAGAACGAGAACAAAATCGAGGATGAGAGCGGAAAGAGCGCGATGCTTGACGTGATAAACTCGATAAGCCTTTCCGACTGCGCCGACTACTACACCGAAGAGGGCGAAAAATCAAACTACGGTCTTGACGGCAGCTTTGGCGTTACGGTGAACTACAAGAAGGCGAAAACCTCGACGGATTCCGACGGCAACGAAACCACGACTTACCTTGACACAAGCTATGTCCTCTTGATAGGCTTTGCGGGCGGAGAATACTATGTAATGCCCTCCGGCTCGAGCATCACCTACAGACTTCCGGCAGAAAAGGCGGTCGAGCTTCTGTCCTTCCTCGGATATGTTCCCGAAGAGACGGAGATGTAAGCAAACAAAAAAATCCCCCGAAAGGCGGTACAACTTAGGGATTTTATAATCCCCGAAAAAAACGGCATAGTCGTATTATGCGGCTATGCCGTTTTTCTGCCCATTTAGGGCTGGGGTGGCGTGAATTCACCGATGCAGTTCCAGACGATTCGCAGTCGCTGAACCTTTCTGCCGCCGACTCGCGCAGGCTGAAACACCTCAACACGTTCCACAGATTCTCGGATGACTTCTGCATTCAACTCTTGTATGTCCGTGTGCTTACGCACAAAAGCAACAAAGCTGTTTACATTCATACTGCTCTCTTTCTGTGCGGCAATTCTGCTGCGAAGTTCTATGGTGCGTCTTTCCAGCGATTTCTGTTCCGACTCATAGTTTTCGGACATCTTGGCAAAACGCTCATCAGATATCTTGCCCTCGACATTATCCTCGTAAAGCCGTTGAATGATGGTGTCGAGTTTGTGTACCCGTGACTCTGCCTGCTCCAGCTCCCGTTTTTCATCCCGGAGTGCCTTTTCGGTTTCCGCTTTGGATAACTTTGTGACCATCTCTACGAATTCGTCCTCATGCTCACGCACATAAGCGGTCATGCTGCGGATGCCATCTAACAGGAATTCTTCAATGACGGAATTGCGTATCTGGTGTGAGGTGCATTGGTCTTTGCCCTTTTTGCGATAGGTGGCGCACACCATGTATTCCTGCCCCGGACGAAATTTTGTGGAGCGTACCTGATACAGCTTTGCTCCGCAGTCGGCGCAGAATACCATACCCGAAAGCAGCGGCATCTCGCCCATGGGAGTACGCCTGCGCCTGCCGTTGCGGATACGCTGCACGATGTCGTAGGTCTCACGGTCAACGATGGCTTCGTGGGTGTTCTCAAAAATCTGCCATTCCGAAGGGTCTCGCTTCAACTGCTTTTTCTGCTTATAGGACTTGCGATAGGTCTTGAAGTTGACCGTGTGTCCGAGATACTCCGGGCGGGAAAGCATATGGGAAATCGTGCTGTCTCGCCATATATAGCCGGTATCATCACTCCGATTGTCCGGGATTGTTCGACCGTTGGCTTTGGCATACGCAGTCGGATTCAAGATATGCTGCTTTGTGATCTCCTTTGCGATCTCCGATACGCCATAGCCTTGGATGCACAGCCGAAATATCTCTCGAACCACCTCTGCGGCTTCTTCGTCCACGAGCCAGTGCGTTTTGTCTTCCGGGTCTTTCACATATCCGTATGGCGGATTCGTACTCAGTGGCTTGCCGGACTGCCCCTTTGCCTTAAACACTGCGCGTATCTTGCGGCTTGTGTCTTTGGCATAAAATTCGTTAAAAATATTGATGAACGGGGTCATGTCGTTTTCCGACTGATTGGCACTGTCTACACTGTTGTTGATAGCAATGAAACGAATGTCGGCATTGGGAAACACCATTTCCGTGTACATACCGACCTTCAGATAATCACGTCCCAGACGGCTCATATCCTTTACAATAATCGTACCGACTCTGCCCTCATCTACCAATCCCATGAGCCGATTCCAATCCGGTCTGTCAAAGGTAGTACCGCTGTAACCATCGTCCACGAACAGGGATGTGTTGCGGAAACCGTTGTCATCTGCGTACTTCTGTAGTATAGCCTTTTGGTTAATAATGCTGTTGGAGTCGCCCTGTAATTCATCGTCTCTTGAGAGACGGCAGTACAGAGCGGTTATTTTCTCCCCAGCGTTGTAAGACTGTCTGTTGTTGTTCATATGCTCCTCCTTCCCGACAGTCTTCAAGCGGTACTGTATTATGGCTCTGAACTGCGGATACATCAAGCGTTTATGCGGATTTTACAAGATAACTTTTTGTGTCCTCCAGAATGAGCCGCTTGACCTTCTCGTATACGGACTCCCTGGCACTGCTACCGGTGGCGTACTCCACAATGTATATGGTATCGTTGCGCTCTCCGGCTGTGATTCTCACTGGATGCTGTTCCATTTTCTCCTCCTATTCCCTCAAAAACTTATGCGAAAATTTGCGCAAGACCCTGCGCCGCTGTCCGCCTGATAAATCCACGGAGATACATGGCCCCATAGGGGCGGTCACATCTCCGGGTCTTTCCGTTTCGGGCAACGGCCCGGGGTTGCGTGTGCAAAAAAGGCGAAATCAAAAGGGTAATTAGCCTGCAAAGCGGCAAATAACCTCTATGAAAAACACATAATTCGGTGTAATACCTTCTTTGAAAAGGGTGCGGCAGAGCAATTCTACCGCACCCTTTTTCAAATTCAGCCGTTTGGCTCGGCTTCGGAGATTTTCAATGCCTTGAGCGCATCACGGCGGATGAGCTTGCCGTCAAGAAACTCCGTAGCCAGATAGCCGATCTGGTCGAGCGTAACAAAATGCTCCTTCAGCGCCTGGACACTGACAGGGCTACGGTCAATGATCCAGTAATAGCTGAAATCGCCGAACACCACAGGCTTTGCGCCGTCCTTCACGGACGGCATATCGTAGGAGATAACTACGGACTTGCCGAGAATGGTGTTGTCGGACGGATTCCACAGGTAATTTCCGGCGGAGTCCTTGAGTGTACGCAGCGTCAGTGCCGTTTCGTCGTTCATCAGCCATACGGCGTTTTTACGATACTTCGCATCGAGCGAATGGTACAGCCGGAGAACATCGTCAAAGGAAAGCACGGAAGTGGTGATCCCCGTCTCTGCACCTGCAGTATCGTCCAGAATGCCGGTCGGCATATGTTCGCCCGTACCGAGTACAAAACCTTTGTCCTCGGCTTTAGCGAAATTCTCCGCAAGACGGTCAGTCAGATAGTCTTCAAGGCTGAATGCAGCGTCATGTACAAAATCATCGTCCAGTTTAACGAACACTGCCAGCTTGTGGGAATCCACGGCATGGCGGGTAAAGTCATTCACACCGTCCTGAAGCGGAATACTGCCGCCCTCCGGCACCCATGCGGCAATGTCGGAGCAGTCCTTGGCAAAGATACGGCTTGCACCGTTATAGGCTTTTATGACCGTGGCCATGCTGCGAAACAGGCTTTCCTGCGTAATTGCTTTTTGGAGTTTTTCGTTGCTACCGGAGGGCAGTGCATATCCGCCGGTAATGCCGTATGACCCACCGTGGATATTATCATAGGCGTGCGAAATGCCTCTCATAGCATTCCAAAAATTTGCACCGTATTCGGTGGTGCTAATAAGATATTCTTTTTCATTGAATGTGGTCATTTCCGTGCCCCTCCCTGATCTCTGTCGCACACCGGACATTCGTACAGACCCAGCGTATAAAAATCCTTGCATCTGCCGACCTGCTTGAGGTCATTGCCTTTGCAGCGCGGGCATTTGATATCGTAAGCAAGCGCCATCTCAATGCTGTGCGGCTGCTTGGCATGAAACCGGTAGTAGCGGCGGGTGTTGTTGTGTCGGTCACGGATGTACTCGTCGGTAAGATACATATCGTACATACTTGCGGTATATTCATCGGTGTAGTAGTGGTTGGTTTCCGGCGTAAAGGAGCGCCAGCTGTACTTGTTTGCTCTTAAGGGGTAATTACTCATTATATTTTCCTCGCTTTCTTATTTATGGCAGTTCTTGCAGCAGTAAAGTGCCAGATGATATTTGTCCACAGGTGCAGAGATCGGTGTCATGCCTTTCCCGCATAGCGGACAATGGATAGTATAGGCTTTTGCGCTTGCGGCAGATATGCCGCCTACCGAACACAGTCGGTAATACTGCGGAACAATCTCCTGCAGATACATTTCGTGGCTTTGCCGCACCGTATCCTCATCGTCGGAAAAGAACATGGGCGTTTTCTCCGTGCCTGCGCTGTCGCAGTCGATGAGCGGATAATATTTGATTTCCTGCATAGCGGCTCCTATCTTGTGAAGCGGGCGCGACAGAAGGCCATTGCTTCCTCCCGCGTTCCGAACAGCACACAGGAAAAGCCGTACTCGACCTTCCACACGGGAAAATCCCGATCCTTGCTCTGCGAAATGACCACGGGTCTGTTCCGGCGGTCTTTCATCAGGGCTTTACATTCATAGCCACCACGGGAAAAATCTTTCCTGTCGGCATCCGTGAATGTTGGCTTTGCGCCATAGTAAATTTTGTACCTCAATTTAAAAATCCTCTCTTTCTTATGAATTGTGTTTCAGCCAAAACAGCTTGTCTCTGCCCGTGTAGCCGCTGGCGAGCAACTGATTGGAGTAGTCAAATAGTTGCTCCACAGCCTCGCCGATGGCTTCTGCGCTGCGCCCTACATCACGCACCGTTTTCACGATGATGCAGTCCGGCGCACGGTCGCCGTACCAGAGATATAGCGTAGCCGGACACTTTCGATTGGCGCGGCTACAACCGCTGATCTCCACATTGAAGCCGTTGCCGAAATCCCGGTACAGACACTTCTCCAAGTCGATGGTACAGATGCTGTAATTTGCTCCGAGAGCCTTTTTCAACTCCGGCAGTGACGGGTAATGTACCATTGTTTCCCTCCTTCCTTTGAAATGTGTTTTGTCCTTTCTGTCACATTTGTCCCATAGTCAGATATTGATAATCCGACTGCCGTAACCCCATACACATCAAATGAATGAAATAAAAATGATGAAATGGGGAACTATATGAGTATGTGAGGGAAAGGACATACTGCTTTATATATTTTTCCTCCGGGACAGAACGGACAGAAAGGACAAAACCTCTGCCGCCTGTCACGAAGCAAATACCGCCGGATTGACGAGATACCCCTGTGACGCAGGCCTTCCTCCACCGGCCTTTGTCTCTCCCGGCTTTGCCGCCAGATATCCATACTCGCACAGCCTGTCAAGCACGGGCTGAAGTTCCTCGGCCTTTTTGAAGCCGCGGCACAGGCGCATAATGTCACGCTTGCTCAGTTCTGCAAGTCCGGCACTCTGAACGGATTTCAGTACATATTTACACTGCTTTACCACAGGGTCTGCTCCCATCAGCAGATAGGCGGCTCTTGCGTGTTCCGTATAATACCGTCCAAGGGTGATGGCTCTTTGCATAGTCGAACCGTCCACCACGGTAGACTTCGGCTCCTGCAGGAATGCGTGGCATCCATTTCCTTCAGCTCGAAATAGGATTCCGCTGATGCGGACGATCGCACCGCACAGCTTTCCCGCCCAATCGGAGAAGTCGATGTACTCTGTTCTTAGTTTCGGCTCCAGTTCCGTTGCAAACGCTTCGAGCATCCTGTCCGCCTCGTCCGACAGTGTGATGATTTCCGGGCATTTCACGGTCGGATTGCACTCCTCGTCCAGAAGATTGCCTATCAGCGTAAAATACTGTTGCTCCGCATCCTTGGAAATCGGCTCTGTACGATATTTTCTATTCCCGACACGAGTAACCGGCATGGTATAGAGGAATCTTGCCGTAAGTCCTCTGCCGCGAAAGGTATTATTCTGCATAAGCCCGGACAGCACATTCGGCTGCACAGCGAACAGCAGCGTCAGCGCGGGCGATTCCACGCTTTCGCTGTTTCTGCCGATTCGGTCTATGCGAATGGCGTCTCCGGCATGACCCTTGAGGAACACATCGATATTGACCGCCTTGGAATACATTCCTCCGGCAAGCTGGTCGAAAATGCCGCCCTCCGCCGATATGACGGAGGCGATGCCGTCATGCTCTGCAAGCACGGAGATCAATTTCTCCGGCGTTACATCATCTGCATACAGCTGCATGGGAGCCAGTTCCCTGAACCGGGAAATTTCCGAAACGATATCGTCCAGTTCGTTTTCCTCGGCTTTCCCTTTGGCTACCTTGTCCTCGATGGAACGCTGCCGTTTTTCCAGGATCCGTTTTTGCATTCTGTTCTTCTCCAGTGCCGCCGCATTCCTTTTGTTGTACTCCGTTTCATAGAGATTGACGGGCTTGATCATTAGGCTCGTGACAGCGGATTTTCGCTCCGACGGTTCCGCCACTATGAGCGCGTACAGATTTGTCGGCTCCGTCCAGTCCGCCTTTGCCTGTACGAGGTATTTGCCCTGTATGCAGCTTGCCATGACCGCTATTGCAGCAGTACCCGCCATATCCACGGGTGTCTGCGTGGTTTCGGCCACCGCCTCCACATAGGGGCGAACTCTGCTCGGCAAGGCGTCAACCGGGAACGGCGGCGGCATAATTTCCTCAAACGGGATCGGCGGTTCCCACTGCACCTCTTTTGGGGCATTATACCGTTCCGGTGGGATATATCCCGGTTGCTGTTTTATGAGACCGTAGTATTTCAGCGCACTTTTCCAGATGCCGTTCAGTTCCTTCTTATTGAGAGCAGGAACGCATTTTTCTGATTCTTCCCAGAACAGCCCTCTTGCGTCCTCGGTATTGCCGTAGCGTTTCAATGTGCGGACGGCAAAATGGAACATGGTGCTGTTGCGCGTTCCTTCTGCGATCGTATCGGCGGCAGGCGATTCTTCCGATTCCCGCTCCTCCGCCTCAAGCCTGTCCATAAACTCGTTGATGGTGAGCGTGCCGGGATAAAACACGGCATTTGGATTCTCCGTGCCGTCAAAATATCTCGCTGCGTCAAGTGCTTTCGGGTCTAAGAACGGAAACCGTCTCTGCAGTCGCTCCTTAAAGGCGGCATAGGCTGAGTAGTCTGTTTCTCGTAACGCTTTCCAGAAAACATGGTATCGGGGCGCAGGAGGCTTTGTGCCTTTCGGCTTCATGTGATTCTTGCTTTCCGAGATGATATGCGGCACGCCTTCAAAGATCCGATGAATGTCCTCATACAGTACCCAGTCTTTCGGGTCTGTGACCTTGTCATTATCCACATCGCCGGACTGAACCTCCGATTCCTCGAATGTTTCGTTGCTCCGATAGTTGTTTTTATATGTGGCGGACACATGGTCGAAATGCGCCATTTCGTTGAATGACGCCGCATCGGTAACAACGACCTTTTCGGGATATGCGCAGTTTTTCGGATTCTGAACGCATGACGCACGCCAGAATGTAAATTTGTTTAAGCCAGACATTTCTTCGCCTCCTTCCTCTGATATTTCTGCGGCAGTCATTCCTCTTTATTAGAAGTGATGATCAGCCATTCCCGAAAAGCATCGACCGGAATAAGGATCCTCGTGCCGATGCGGATGGACGGGAAGCCCTCCGATTTCACAAGCTCATACGCCTTTGGCAGGGAGATGCCCATCTGTGCGGACAACTCCTGCACGCTCATGGTTGTCTTTTCCATACTCTTCATTACCTCCGTTTCTGTAATTTTTGATGTTGCATCCGTCCGCTACGTTTCCTGCGGCAGCCTCTTGTTTGAGGACTCCGCGTTTTCTCTGCCGGGAGGGACAGACTCTCTTGCGGTCATCGCGCTGTGCTCCGGCGGGTACCCCTTACGGATCGGACTATTCAGTTGTCAAGGAGCAAAAAATCCAAGGCGAATTTACAATTTGCTCTTGTATTTGTCTCAATTATAGCGTATAATATAAGCGTAATCTAATTCGAGCCGCTTACGGTCACACTTACGATTTAACGAAAGGGGTTCACAGATGCCATATAGCTGGAACGGCGATTATATAGAATCCAGAGCAGATAAGAGCACGGACATCCTCGGCTTTGGTGAGATCGGCGGTGTGGGACAGCTCATCTATCACAATTTCCGCTTTGCCGACTACAAACTGAAAACAGATGAACGCGCGTGCCAACTTGCCTGTCCCGTTTGCAATAAAAAAAGTCCTCCGGATTTGACTCCGAAGGACAATCTGTCGGGAAAAGAGATACTGACTAGTCTGTGTGAACTTGCTCGGCGGATAGATGATGTTTCGGAAGAGAATGATCACAAGGCGTTGGTTATCGACTGGTGCAAGGAAAATATGCACCCCTACGCTATAGATTATCTTTATAACGCTCTTACTGATGACAACTTTGATATAGCCGATATTGATGCGGAACTGGTTGCGCGTGACGGCATCTTCTCCATAGAGGACTTCATGACCGATTTGGAGAATTTGTATAATGCCGCACGTTTTTACATTGCATTGGAGGCTATCTGCTTTGCGGACAATGAGCCTGCCTATGCGATGTATCAGACAGGAAGGCATTTTCAGGGTCTTCCATATTTCGAGCGGTATAAGCTAAATATGGAGATTCCCGATATCGATTTAAGCGCGGCAAATGGTGATCTACTTGAAGAGATGAAACTCGGCAATAAGTATCTTGCAGAACATCCGCTGGAACAGCCGCCGGAGGGAGAATTCTATACGGAGCCGTATGATGAATACGAAAACCTGCGTGAACGGCTGATTGACTGCATCCCTGATTTCAAGCTGCGACTGAAGGTCAATCCTCAAAACAACAGGCTTGTATTCTCCGCCGATGTGAATTCCGTGTTTGATATAGCTTGGTATGTGCTGGCGAGGATGATGTCGGAAGATCCCGCACCTGAGGATATAGGCAAAGAGGAGGAACGACCGGAAGGCATCATGATATGCTGCCACCACTGCGGACGCTTCTTTATACGGAATGCCAAACATCAGCAGTATTGTGACAGGCAAGAGTGTCAAAAGGCACGGAATGCAAAAAATCAGCGGAATTATCGCCGCCGCAAGGCTATAGAAAAAGCGCAGACGGAGAAAAATAAAAAGTGACACCGCTGGTGACACAATCTTATCCGAAAGGAAATGAGCCATGAACGAACTTGATAATACGTTCTCTGAAATAGCGAAAATAATAGAAGAAGCTCGCGACAACGCTTATCGCAAGGTGAATGAAGAACTGATTTTGATGTATCAACGTGTTGGGCAGCTTCTTTCAAAAAAATCGAAATAAGCAAACTACGGCGACAGTTATATTGATTCCCTTGCAGATTATATCCAAAATCAGTTTCCCGGTATCAAGGGATTTAATCGCCGTGGTCTTTACCGTATGAAACAGTTTTACGAGACCTACGCCGGGAATGAAAAAGTGTCTCCACTGGTGACACAATTAAGCTGGACGAACCATCTGCTCATTATGTCCGGCAGCAAAAGTGATGAGGAACGGGAATTTTATATGCGTCTCGCCATTAAGGAGCGATACAGTAAGCGGCAGCTTGAGCGGCAGATGGACAGCGGATATTATGAGCGCCATATGCTTTCCAGGAACAAACTGCTGCCGGAGTCGCTGCACTCAGAGCAGAATCCGTTCCTCAATCAATATGTGGTGGAATTTCTTGACCTTCCGGATACTTTCCATGAGAATGACTTCCGCAGAGCACTTGTCAAGGGAATGCGCAACTTTATACTCGAATTGGGCAGGGATTTTACCTTTGTCGGCGAAGAATATCTGCTTCAGGCTGGCGGCGAGGATTATCGTATCGACTTGCTGTTCTTCCACCGCAGCCTGCGCTGTCTTGTTGCTATAGAACTGAAAGTCGGAAAATTCAAGCCGGAATATGTTTCAAAGATGGATTTTTATCTTGAAGGGCTGGATCGGCAGCTAAGAAAACCGGATGAGAATCCGAGCGTGGGATTGCTGCTGCGTGCGTCCCAAAATGACGAGGTGGTCGAATAAGCTATGAGCCGCACACTCTTGCCTATGATGGTGTCACAGTATCAACTACAGTTGCCGGATAAGGATATCTTGCGAAAGAAACTGCAGGAACTGTCCAGCTTGCCCGAGATCGAAGAAAATACAATGGAGGAAAATAATAATGGCAAAGCTTGAGTATCAGGAAAAAGATGGCAAGGTGTTTTGCCCTTTAGTAAATAAATGGCTTGTTGCTAAGCCGGAGGAAAAAGTCAGGCAGAGGTATATCTGTACCCTTGTAAATGATTATGGCTACTCTTTAGACCAGATGACACAGGAATTAAAAGTCAACAATTCGCAGCGTGGGCAAGGCAAAGCTCGTGCAGATATTGTTATTTGGAAAAGTAAGAAGGACAAAGACGATCGAAAAGCGGCTTTTATCGTTGTAGAGTGCAAAGCAGAAAATGTAAAAATCCGCGTGGAGGATTACTATCAAGGCTTTAATTATGCTGCTTGGGCACATGCCGATTTCTTTGTTACCACAAACGAGAAAGAAACCAAATTCTTTAATGTTGATCCGGCATTTCTCCCACAAAAGCTTGAGGAAGTTGTAGCTATACCTACTGCCAAGGATGTCGATAACGCTAAGAAAATCGAGCAAATTAAAAACCAAACAAAGACGTTTACGCGCGAGGAATTCACAAAAACTTTGCAAGCTTGTCACAACATCATTCGTAATAATGACAAACTGTCTCCTGAAGCAGCATTTGATGAGATCAGCAAACTGCTTTTCATGAAGATCAGATATGAGCGTCAGCAAAGAGGCACAAAGGTATTTACCAAAGCCGAGTATCTGTCTCAGGCTGATAATTACGAAAAGAATGTGCGTCCCGGCTTGAAAGCGAGAGGCATTGATCAGCCATACATGCAAAACCTGTTCGACACCACAAAAATCGAATTCAAGGAAGACCATCTGTTTGAGGATAATGATGAAATCAAAATCAGAGAAAACAGTTTTGTTCAGATTTTGGAGAAACTCGAAAACTACAATCTGTCTGATACGCAGGATGATGTAAAAGGTATTGCTTTTGAGCAATTCCTTGGCACAACCTTCCGTGGTGAACTTGGACAATTCTTTACACCGAGAACGATTGTGGATTTTATGACGGAGATACTCGATCCTCAGGAAGGCGAAGTTATCTGCGATCCGACCTGTGGCTCCGGCGGATTTCTCATCAAGGCATTTGAATATGTGCGCGAGAAAATAGAAGCTGATGTCAGGTCACAGAAAGAAAAACTGAGAGCCTCTCTTGAAGGAGATGACTTTGACAGCAAGTCCGAAAAAGAACAGATAGAAATCAGCGACAAAATTGATGGGATGCAAACGACATTGAATACCGAACTCGATACATCTATCGAAGGAAGCCGAATGTATCAGCTTTCCCGGAATTGTATTTATGGAACGGACGCAAATCCTCGTATGGCTCGAACGTCCAAAATGAATATGATTATGCACGGTGATGGTCACGGCGGCGTACATCATCATGATGGTCTGCTCAATGTCAACGGTATATTTGAGGAAAGATTCGATGTAATTCTGACAAATCCGCCATTCGGTCAGAATGTTGACCGTAATCAGCTTATCTCCGAGGCAGATCGATTTACTGACGAGGAGATGAAGAAAAAATACAAAGCCAAATATGGGAAGGCCTATGATGAAGCTCTTAAGCAGGTCGATGACCACATCGGCAAGTCACTGCTTTCGCTTTACGATCTTGGCAGCACGAGTACCCTAACGGAGGTCCTTTTTATGGAGCGGTGTCTCCGCCTTCTTAAAAAAGGCGGACGTATGGGTATGGTTCTCCCGGAAGGCGTACTTAACAACAAAAACCTTGCTACAGTCAGAGAGTATTTTGAGGGGCGTGCAAAACTGATCCTTATATGCTCCATACCGCAGGATGTTTTTATTGCCGCCGGAGCAACTGTTAAACCGAGCCTTGTTTTTATGCGCAAATTTACTGCAGATGAAGAAGCCGAATACGACAAATGCAAGAAAGAGGCGGCTATTGAGATTACGGCTCTGCATCAAACAGAGATAGATTCTTTGACAGGGACTATCGCTACTTGTGATGCTCAGACAGATTCCCTTAAGGATGATCTCAAGGATGCACGAAGCAGACTGAAACAATCCAAGAAGGATAAAAAGGACACTTCTGCTATCGAGGCGGCCATTGATTCTATTCAGCAGCAGCAAAAAAATAACAAAAACGCGAAGAAAGCAGCAGAAAAAGCACTGGTCGATTTGAAAAAGCTGATAGACGATGAAAGCAAACCCGTTATAAAGAAAAAATTCGATTATGATATTCCAATCGCCAAGGTTGAAGATGCAGGAATTACTACAACGGGTGCGGCATCGGAAGGAAACCAACTTCCGGAATTGGTAGAAGAATACAAAGATTACCGTATAAATAATATGTTGTGGGCATTAAAGGAATTTGCAACGGAATACAGATTGAACTCTGATAGTTTATATTGCAGGATTGTGAACGGCAAGGAGGTTGTATTAAATGGATAATAATACATCGCTTCTCTCAACCGTCCTTTTTTCCACTATCCAACAGTGGGATGTAAAGCAGTTTTTTCTTACCAAAATCAAGTCACGGTACGTGGTGGAGGAATTGGGTAAACATCTCATTCATCAAACAGAAAAAATTCAGCTTTCGGACTACCCGGACAAGGATTTCATTATTCTCGGTGTTTCAAATAAAATCGGGATGTTTGATGCAAACATAGAAAAAGGCAGAAAAATAAAGCAAAAGTACCATCTCGTTAAGGATAATTGGATCGCTTATAACCCATATAGAGTAAATGTTGGGTCTATTGGAATAAAGACACCTGATTTAATAGGTGAATATATAAGTCCTGCCTATGTTGTTTTTAGCTGCAAGGATACATTGTTACCGGAATTTTTGTGGCTAATGATGAAAAGTCGATACTTTAATACTCTGATCAGAGATTCCACTACCGGATCTGTTCGGCAGACTCTCCGATTTGAAAAACTTGCTACCATAAAAGCACCGATACCTTCGATACCAGAGCAAGGGGAGATTCTCAAAGCATATCATGCTACCATTGCCGAGGCTGATGACAACATTGAAAAGGGCAACAGCTTCAGTGATGGATTGCTATTTGATATTCAATCCGAGGTTTCTGATTTGAAGAAGCAGGAGAAGGATAATAGGTCAGGCACATCAATAATAGAAAAAGTCCCTTTTTCTGCTGTTTCACGATGGGAAGTGGCGTATATATTACGGGAGGGAAAGCCGGAAAATGTTTACAACAGTTTTAAGTACCCCGTGTATTCCATTTCGCAGTTACAGAAAGAATCGCTTTTTGGGCTATCTATAAAGGCTTCTGCAACACAGGAAAAAGGCATGATTCCTATGATTAGAATGTCCAATATAGTCAACGGTGAGATTGATTGTTCTGGCATGAAGTATTTGCCATATAAATGTGCTGTTACAGATCAAGAGCCGGACAAGTGGTTGCTCCGTAAAGGCGATTTCTTAATTAACAGGACAAACAGTAAGGAGTTGGTTGGAAAGTCAGCAGTTTTCAATTTAGAAGGAGCTTTCACATATGCGTCCTATATTATCAGATATAGGTTTGATACATCTATCGTATTGCCGGAATATATAAACATCCTATTTATGCTGCCCATCGTCAGAATACAAATAGACACGGTAAGTAGGCAAACCGCAGGTCAGTGCAACATCAACAGCGATGAAATCGGAGCAATCAGAATTCCGGTTCCGTCAATCCCGGAACAGCAAGCTATCATTGATAAGTATTATTCCACGAAGGACGGCTCAAATACATACTATGATAAGGCACACGAGTTAAGGGAAAAAGCTACATCTGATTTTGAAAAGCGTATATTCTCTTAGATGACAACCTTATGTTGAATGAATTTGTGGTGACAATATATGAACGATGATGAATTTATTAATGTTGGTAACAAGCTATGTTCTTCATTAACTATAGTGCTGAAAAATGAGGGAATCCTCGGAGGTCCGCATTCTGCTATATTCGACTATGATTTTAATGGCAGTGGTTTACACATTGAAATTGAGCAATGTATCGTAAGAACGATAAATGTATCGGCGGATTCGCCAATACCGATGAGTAATCTGTGGGGTTTCTACACCATAATGGAACGCTTACTTATGCTTCTTGACGGGCGATTTTATAACATAGAATCCGCTACTTTTACGGGAGATGCTTGCTCTGAAGCTGATTATTCTTCATATGCACAAGAGTGCCTGTCAAGAAGATTGTCGTACTGCAAAACTGATCCTGCTTATTGTTATTCTGACCATGTATTTCTGATATATGACACGGTTATATCTCCTGAGTTGCTCTCAAAATGGATTCATTTGCAAGACGAATTGGATATTGTCCATCAAGTAGCCTTATACAATATAGCTGATACCGGGGTAACACACGATGTGAAATGCGCAAATTTAATTGAATGCCTTGAACCGATGGCAGAAATCATAGGCTTATATGACAGCTTTTTTCCGAGCTTGAAACCTGGCGAGAAAACAACAACATTGAAAATGTGTATTGATGCTGTCATCTCAAAATACGGACAAGATATCTTTGCTGAAGAATACAACGCTAGCAAAGGCAAATTCCTTCAAACTTTTGTCAATACAAGAAATCGCATCATGCACATTAAAAGGAATCAGCCAACAGAAAAATATTTATCCGGCGCGGAATCGATTCTGTATTTGGTTAAGCTCTGTCACCTCTACAGAGTGGTGATTCTTTCGCTGCTCGGAATCGACTATGCGCGATATCAAACAGTAGTCGTGAAATCTGTGGGTTTATGGAACTCTTGGAACGGTGTCCTAACCAACTTCATAAATACAATAAAATGAAAAAACGACCATGCACGAGCATTTCACTCTTACATGGTCGTTCTTTAAGTTGTCCCGCTTGAAGAAGGTCGGATCAAATTTGCTTGTTTTGGCAAATCCCTAAGTTCAACCCTCTAAGGAGATACGTTTTTGGCGTAACCTCTCGGGGGAATTTTTATGCTTTTATTAAATCAGATGGCGCCGCTTTCTTTGAGAATTTTCTCAATGTCGGTGCCGGCAGCCTTCTTCAGTATCTCGTTCAGCGCGATGTGCTCGAAGAAGGGGAGCTTGAGGTCGGTTATCTTCTTGCCGTCGCGGAGCTGTACCGTTGCGTTTAAGAGGTCGCGGATGTCATAGGTGCTGCCCCATACTTCCGGTACGCCGCGGTCTACGTTAAGGAGAGTATATACGGCTTCCATACCGGTACGCATTGAGTATTCCGTCGTGAAGATAGTGTCGCGGGGAGTTTCGGCGAACTGTCCGAGGAATGCGAAGTTGACTGCCTTGTCGGGGACTATAGCGGGACGGTCTCCGGCTTCTCTCGGCATGAAGAACGCGGTGATGTACGGCATCATTACGGGAACTGTGTTTGCGCTTTCCGTTGCCAGCTTTTCGATATCCTCTTCCGGAACGCCCATGTGATAGAGCCATTCCATGCAGATCTCCTTGCCGGTGCAGTCGCGCATTGCTTTCTTTACGTAGTTGCCGGGCTTATCCGAGAACAGACCGTATACCCATACGCAAAGCTGATCATGCGGCTGATCCTTGAACTGCTGCTGACGGTTGAGCGTCCATGACAGGAGCCAGTTTGAATCCTTTACAGTTACGATACCGCCGGTGACAGTACGTCCGCTGAACGGGTCGCGCTTGCATATCTTCTCGATGTACTGCGGAATCTTTTCGTCCAGTGTGGTGACGGTCGCGCTCATCCAGTTGCTCTGTTCGGGGTCGGAGCAGAACTTCTCGGGGTGACCGAAGCTCTCGTCCTGCGCGGCAATCTTCTTCCAGAGATCCCAGCCGTTGCCCGGGCGGAGAGTGGGGTCGAATTTCGCGGGTTCGTCTTGACTGCCCATCGTGGAGCTTTCGACGCAGCCGCCGTTTGTGATGAAGAGAAGGTCGTTTTCGGTGAGGTTTATGACTTCTTCCTTGCCGTCTCTCTCAACAGTTATCGACTTTGCCATCTTCTTTTCGGGTGTGATTTCGTACTTTACGTCCGTTACCTTTGTGTTGTAGATGAAGTCTACGCCGTGGGACTTGAGGTAGCTTTCCATTGGGAGGATTATGGATTCATACTGATTGTATCTTGTGAAGCGGAGAGCTTTGAAGTCGGGAAGTCCGCCGATGTGGTGAATGAAACGCTTGATGTACAGCTTCATCTCAAGTGCGCTGTGCCAGTTTTCAAACGCGAACATTGTGCGCCAGTAGAGCCAGAAGTTTGAGGAGAATACCTCGTCGTCGAATACGTCTGTGATTCTCTTGTTGTAAAGCTGTTCATCGGGTGTGAAGAAGAGGTTCATTATCTCCATAGCGCCCTTGTCGGATATCGCGAACTTGCCGTCAGTGTGCGCGTCCTCACCGCGGTTTACAGTGGCACGGCAGAGGGAGAAGTTGGGGTCGTCCTTGTTCAGCCAGTAGTATTCGTCAAGTACACTTGCGCCTTCGGTTTCGAGTGAGGGAATGGAGCGGAGAAGATCCCACATAACTTCAAAGTGGTTGTCCATTTCACGTCCGCCGCGCATTACATAGCCGATGTCGTACTTCTTACCGTCGCAGGCACCGCCCGCTGTGGGGTCTTTTTCGATAACGTGGATGTTCTCACCCTTCATCTGACCGTCACGCACAAGGTAGCACGCAGCGGTAAGAGAGGCAAGTCCCGATCCTACAAGGTACGCGGACTTGTTGTCCACTCCTTCGGGTTTGCGAGGTCTTGCAAATGCTTCATAGTTGCCGCTTGAATAATACATGATATATCTCCTTTATGTTTTTTACTTGATTTTTGTTTGTTTCGGGATTGTTTCCCGCCCTTGTGACTACATTATATCATGCCCCATTTTCCTCTACAATAGACAAAAGAATGCCGTTGTCATAATTTGTGACAAACGCGGAGGAATGTATAATTCTTCGACAAAACGCCCCGAATGCACAAATTTTTTCCGATGAGACTGCGGTTTGTTTTGAAATAGCTAATAAATAGTCGAGATTGGTTGTACAAAACGCACATAAATATCGTTCATATACTGTTGAAATAGCGGAATATCACAAATTAATGTGGATTTTTTCGGCGGCGTGTGATATAATTCAAATATTAAACTCAGCGTAATGTCAAATGAAAGGCACAGTGTATATATATGAAAAATATGGGAAAGACCCTTTTGAGCTTACTTCTGGCGGCGGTTATGCTATGTCAGACTGCCTGCTCGGGGGGAGAGACTGCAGTGACCGACGGAGAGAACACACCCGTGTCGTCATCCGTGTCACAGAGCGAGAACATGGCGATAAACGAGCTGAGACCGGACGGAAAGCTTGACGACGACGCAAAGGACGTTGACGGGATTGCGCTGTCCTCAGCCGAAGACCTCGCGAAAATAGGAAACGACAAAAAATATCCTCTCGACGGGAATTATGTCCTTGTCGCGGATATTGATATGTCAAATTACGGCGCTTTTACTCCGATAGGCGGCAGTGCGAGCGAATGCGGTATAGTGGAAGGCTCGAATGTGTTCTCGGGAACGTTTGACGGACGCGGACACACGATATACGGACTGAAAGTAGACGTTACCGCAAACGAAAGATCGCACGTCGGAATGTTCGGCACGGTCGCTTCAACTAAATCCGACTCTCCTGCGGTGATAAAGAACCTCATCATAAAGTATCCGAGCGTGACGGGAACAGCAAACGCGCCCGCTACATATGCCGTTCTCATCGGACAGGCTGACGGATACGTGAATATCGACAATGTTGCGCTCATCTCGGGAGAAGTAAATATCTCGGTGGGCGGAAACGGAGACAACCTCGGCTTCGGCGCGCTCATAGGACAGTGCCGCACACAGGACTACACGGGGCTGAACAACAACGGAATAAACATAACGAATGTTTTCTCAAGCGTCGACGTTACGGGAGAGAACAACGGACGCTCAAACTACACAAGCGGACTGATAGGACGTATCAGAGGCTCGGATATAGGAAAGCTCTCTAATGTGCTCATGCTCGGCAGCGTGTACCATGCGGGAGAGAAGAGCCATTCCATCGCCGCCGGAGACTCGCACGCCAAGGTGAACGAGAACGTCTACTACCGCGCAGGATATTCTATCGACGTAAACTTCAACGGCAAGACAAAATCATCGCGTTCTCTCCTTGAAGCAAATGCGGAGTTCAGCTCAGACGAGTGGTCTGTTGTCGAGGGAAGATATCCGATGCTGGGTATGATGCTCGAGAGCAAGCTCTACACTCCGCTTGACTTTGTTTCGATAAAGCTCGCCGACGGAGACAGAGCGGAAAAAGTCACGTCAAACTTCACGCTCCCGACAGATGTTTTCGGCACTGCGATAGAATGGAGCAGCTCCGATACAGCTTCCATCAAAATCGACGGGGAAAACGCAATTGTAACAAAGCCGGATTCCGGTGTGAAGAAGGTCATACTCACCGCGACAGTAGACGGCATTTCCCGCACGTTCAGCTACAGCGTAGACTCCGACATAAAGGGATTTATCTCGTTCGACGGGGACAAGACCCTCACCGCGATGAGCTATTCCGACGGAACCACATATAACTGGACAGTATATGATCCTCTCACGGGAGACGTAAGAAAAACCGAGACGGGCACTACAGGTACGTTCACCCTTGACGAAAGCCTGCTTGAATCGGTAGTCGCACTGGAAGCCGACGGAGCCAATGCGTATTTCTACTACAGCAATCTCCCGTCCGTTTCGATAACCTCCGATACAGAATACTATGATATATCAAAAGAAGGCTACTCCAAGGCGAAGATTTCGATATACTCGACCGACGGATATACCGAGACAGCATATTCGGGAGACACACAGATAAAGCTGCGCGGAAACTCTACGGCATATCAGGCAAAGCGTCCGTTCAGGCTCAAGCTTTCGAAAAAGGCGGATCTCTTCGGCATGGGTGAGAGCAAGCACTGGGTACTCCTTGCCAACGCCTTCGACAGAACCAACCTCCGCAACAAGCTGTCCTACGACCTGAGCGGAGCGTTTGGAATGCCGTACTGCGAGTCGCTCCTTGTGAATGTCGTATACAACGGCGTGTACTACGGACTTTACGAGCTGTCCGAGAACATTCGCGTGGACGACGGCAGAGTTGAAGTGTTCGACTGGGAAGACGCAGCTGAAGAAGTCGCAAAGGCGATAGCGAAGAAGGATTCACTCTCCGATACCGAATGCGACGCACTTGAAGAAAAGCTCTGCTCCAACCTTACATGGATAACGAGCGGCAAGTTCGGCGACTACACGATATCCGACTACTACGACACCTCGACCTTCGACATAAGCGGCGGCTATCTCATAGAAAACGACTCATACTTTGACGAGCTGTCGAAATTCATCACAAAGAACGAAATGAAGATGATGATAAAAAGCCCCGAATCTCTCATTTCAAACGACGAGATGATGAACTACCTCAAGACCTACATTCAGGATATGGAAAACGCCGTTTATTCGCCGAACCGCGTCAACTCCGACGGAAAAACCTACAGCGACTACATGGACGTAAAATCCTTCATAGACTTCTGGATGGTCAACCAGATTTTCAAAAACGTCGAGCTTCTCTTTAAGAGCTGCTATATGTACAAGGACGTGGGCGGAAAGCTGTACTTCGGACCGATATGGGATATGGACTGGACAAGCGGCAACCACGTGAACCTTCACGGAGACGGCTCCAAGTACAACACTTGGTGGCACAGCGAGAGTCAGGACAGAGAATACTGGTACCGCGCGCTCTATAACGACCCGAACTTCATTCTTCTCCTGTGGGAAAGATGGCAGGAGATAGGCGGGGATATCGACAATATGTTCGCGGAGCTTGACAGCCTTTCCGATGAGATAAAGCCCTCCGCCGACGTGGACAACAGCCGCTGGTGGTACGATATGTCTTATTCCGATGAAGTCAAGAGATTCAAAAAGTGGATGACGGACAGACGAAACTGGATGAATAAGCAGTTTGAAACCCCGGATACGCTGATAAATTCTTTCGGATATTTCAAGGAGAGCAAGATCATTAAGCTGAGAAATGCAAATGTCGAGGGAGACGAGCTTGTGCTTGACGTTAAGATGAGCAATAAGTTCACAAAATGCGAGGTCATGATAAACGGCGTAACTCTCGGAGACTTCACTGTCGAGGGCGGCAAGGTTCGTGTTCCAGCGGATAAGCTGAAGGAGTCGGGCAAGTACAACGCTATCGAGGTAATGGCGAAGAACAACGACGGCTCATACAGCGTAATTCAGTCAAGAAGAGGACAGAACGGCTCATCTGCAATAGACGCGGCGTATATCTTCTACATGAGCAAATAACAAAAAAATACCGGACATACAAGCCAGCGAAAAGTGGTTTAGTAAGTCCGGTATTGTTTTTTTACATTGCTTTGAGGAACGCGAGTATCTTTTCCGTGAGCAGGACGTGTCCGGCGTCGTTCGGGTGAAGTCCGTCGGGGCAGTAGCGTTCGCGGATTATGTCAACCTTCGGCTGGATTCCGCTGACTGCGTAAAGGTCAAGCACGGGGAGGGAATAATACTCTGCAACCTCGCGGATTATCTCAACGTAGGTCTTGAGCGGAGCAACGTTGTAAGCCTTGTAGCCGTCGCCCTTCATGTTGTCCTCTGTGACGCGGTGGATGGGAGTCATGATGAATATCGCCTTGCCGGGGAAACGCTCTACGAGACGGTTCATGAGGTAGTGGCAGGCTCCGTAGAAGGTGTAGACCGTGCGGTCGCCGAATGTTCCGAGAGGTGCGTCGCCGTGTCCGAAGTCGTTAGTTCCGCCGAACACACCGATTATGTCTGCGTCCTCGTCAAGCTCTTCCACTCTCGCGCAGAAGTCCTTGTCCCAGTTTTCGCAGTCGGAGGGCTTTGTCTGACGCGCTATTCTTGTGCCGCCGATGCCGTAATTTTTCGATTCTCTTAATCCGCCTTCTTTGCCGACGAGAGTTACGAAGTGATGCTCGGCTCCGCTTGTGCCGCAGCCCTCGGTTATGCTGTCGCCGAGGAATACTATCTTTTTGCCTTTAAGTTCCATTTTTGTGCCTGCTTTCGTTTTATTTTGTTTTTCCGACTGAAATTTTAGCACAATGTATGTATTCTGTCAAGTAACGGCGCGGTTTTTTCGACTATATTGCCTTTCGGGTTTATAAAAAATCACTTGATGAAGCGCCGCGGTTCGTGATATAATAACGTCATATTATTAAAAAATACGAAAGGCAAATATTATGGACAGAAAATACGCTGAATATGCGACAAAAAAAGCGGTACAGCTCCTTGCGATAGACAGCCCTACGGGATTTACCGATAAGGCTGCAGAATGGGTGAAGAATGAGTTTTCCACTCTCGGCTTTGACGCGAAGATAACCGCAAAGGGAGGAGTGCTCGTTGACCTCGGCGGGGAAAACGACAGCGACGCGCTCTTTCTTGAAGCTCACACAGACACTCTCGGCGGCATGGTAGCGGAAGTAAAAGGCTCCGGCAGACTGAAGCTGACAAATCTCGGCGGCATGAGAGCGGAGAACGCGGAAACCGAAAACGTCAGAGTTTACACAAGGGACGGCAAGGTTTACGAAGGAACTCTCCAGCTCTGCAACGCATCCGTACACGTCAACGGCAGCTACGGAGACACAAAGCGCAGCTGGACTACCACCGAAGTCGTGCTTGACGAAAACGTAAACTCCGATGACGATGTAAAGGCTCTCGGAATAGAAGTCGGAGATATCGTGGCGTTTGACCCCAGAACAAAGATAACGGAAAGCGGATACATAAAGAGCAGATTCCTTGACGACAAGCTCTCGGTGGGCATTCTTCTAGGCTTCGCTCACTTTGTTAAGGAAGAAAACATCACTCTCCCGCGCCGCACATACCTCCACATCACCGTATATGAGGAAGTCGGACACGGCGGAGCAGGCTCGGTTCCCGCAGGCGTAACGGAAGCTATCTCGGTCGACATGGGCTGCGTAGGCGACGGACTTTCATGCACCGAAAGACAGGTTTCCATATGCGCAAAGGACTCCGGCGGACCTTACTCTTATGCAGTCGTAGGAAAGCTCATCGCGGCGGCTAAGCGTGAAGAAGCGGACTACGCGGTCGACGTTTACCCCTTCTACGGCTCGGATGTTGAGGCTACTCTCAGCGCGGGCAACGATATCCGTCACGGACTTATCGGCGCGGGTGTTTACGCAAGCCACGGCTACGAACGCTCCCACATCGACGGAGTTTACAATTCCCTCAAGGTTCTCAAGGGATATCTTGAAGTATAATTAAACTTAAACAGGGTCGGCGGCGCAATGTCACGGCTCTGTTTTTTTGCGCTTTTCCCTTGTATTGTCCGGCGTAGTACGGTATAATGTTTACATAGTACTAAAACGGAGGCAGACGATATGATATATCTTTCGAGCTTTGCTTTTCCTACGAGAGGGCAGGAGGACTGCTTTTTCGATTCAAGCCAGCCGGGATTCAAGAAGAAAAACTTCCGCACGGTCTACACGAGCAAGTATCCGTTTAATCTTTTCCGCGACCGTGAGCTGCCGGTGTTCGAGTTTCCCGACATTACGATATTCTGCGGGAACAACGGAAGCGGAAAAAGCACGATTCTGAACGTTATCGCGGAGAAAATCGGACTTGAGCGCGGCACTGTCTACAACCGAAGCGACTTTTTCGAGGACTACACCGAGCTTTGCCGTTTCGTGTACGCCGATGAATCGCGAAAAGAGCCGCCCGCCGACAGCAGAATAATCACAAGCGACGACGTGTTTGAAAACGTTTTGTCCATACGCCGCCTGAACGAGGGAATAGACGAGAGACGCAATCAGCTGATTCACGAGTACATTACAGGGCGCGATCCCGAAAAGACGAACACTCTCGCGGGACTGGACGACTACGAAAGATGGAGAAAGTCGGCGGATCTTCGGAAGAAAAGTCTTACTCAGTCGGCGTTCATACGAAAAAATCTCATGGGAAACGTGCAGGAGAGGTCGAACGGAGAGTCCGCGCTTGCTTATTTCGTCGAGAAAATGCAGGACGGCGCGCTGTACCTCCTCGACGAGCCGGAAAACTCTCTCTCCCCGCAGAATCAGCTCCAGCTGTAATATTTCATCGAGGACGCAGTGCGGAATCACTCCTGCCAGTTCATCGTGTCGACGCATTCCCCGTTCATCCTCTCCCTCAGACGCGCGAAGATATACGACCTCGACACAGTGCCGCCAATGATCACGCCGTGGACGGAGCTTGAGAGCGTGCGCACTTATTATGATTTCTTCCAGGAATACGGCATGGATTTTGCGGAGTAGGCTAAACTTTCATTTTTTCACAGAATTGCTTGCAAAATTCACGCCGCTGTTGTATAATAATTTCAGCTGAATTAAATATTTGAACGGAGGCAACAATGGATAAAGTAAGATTCGGTGTGGTCGGTCTCGGCAACATGGGTTCCGGACACACAAGAAACCTCTTTGAAGGAAAAATCCCCGGCGCGGTTCTTACGGCAGTCTGCGATATTAAGCCTGACAGACTTGATTGGGCTCGCGGAATTTGCGGTGACAGCGTGGCGTATTTTGCCGACTCCCATGAGATGATAAAGAGCGGGCTTGTTGACGCTGTTATGATAGCGACGCCGCACTATTTCCATCCCATCATCGGTATAGACGCGTTTGAAAACGGACTGAATGTTCTTTCCGAGAAGCCGATCGGCGTTTACACAAAGAGCATTTACCCCTTCATGGAAGCTGCGAAGAAGAGCGGCAAGGCGTTCGGTATCATGTACAACCAGCGCACAAACAAGCTCTACCAGAAGATGCGCGAAATGGTAAAGGACGGTTCTCTCGGCGAGCTGAAGAGATGCGTATGGATCATAACAGACTGGTACAGAACTCAGGCGTACTACAACAGCGGCGGATGGAGAGCTACATGGGCAGGCGAAGGCGGCGGGGTTCTTCTCAATCAGTGCCCGCACAACCTTGACCTGTGGCAGTGGATATTCGGTATGCCGTCCTCTATCTACGCGAACTGCGAATACGGCAAGTATCACGACATCGAGGTTGAAGACGACGTTACCGCTATGGCAAAGTACCCGAACGGTGCGACAGGCGTGTTCATCACAACGACAGGTGAATTCCCCGGAACAAACAGACTTGAGATAACAGGCTCTAAGGGTAAGCTCGTATATGAGTCCGGCAGACTTATGTACACCAAGCTTGAAGTGGATGAAAGAGAATTCACGTTCTCCACAACTCAGGGCTTTGCGTCCATCCCCACAACCACCGAGGAGATAAAGATAGAAAACGGCGGCGGAGAACAGCACGTCGGCATACTCAAAAACTTCACGAACCATATTCTCTACGGCGAAGAGCTTCTTGCTCCCGGATACGAGGGAATAAACGGTCTGTCGCTTTCCAACGCTATGATGCTTTCTTCATGGACGGGCAAGTGGGTAGATCTCCCGAACGACGGCGAAGAATTCTGGGCTCATCTCCGGGAAAAGATAAAGACTTCCCGCAGAAAAGAAGACAGCGGCATAGTCTTTGACACCACCGGCTCATACGGCAAGTAAATCTATAATACAATAAGAAAAAATCCGAAACCGCGTCATTTGATGTGAGTTTCGGATTTGTTTTTGTTGTTATGTAAGCCCTATCTCATTTCGGAGTCGGCTTTTTTGAGGAGTTCTATTATGCCGAGATGCTGGGGGCAGATACCCTCGCACGCACCGCATTCAACGCACTTGTCCGCGCCGTGACCCTCATCGCAGAGTCTCTTGTATTCGCCGTTTCCTTCGAGCTTTTCGTTGTAGAGGAAGAGGTTGTTCCAGATTGCGAAAATGCGCGGGATGTCTACGCCGTTCGGACATGGCATACAGTAGCGGCATCCGGTGCATCCGACCTTTGTGCGGCTCTTGTAGGCTTCACGAACACGCGCGATAAGCTCTTCTTCCGCTTCTGTCATAACTCCGACTTTGCAGCGGTCGAATATGGAGAGGTTGTCGTCGCACTGTTCCATTGTTGTAACTCCCGAGAGGACAGTCGCTACTTCGGGGTGATTACATAGCCATCTGAACGCCCATTCTACAGGGGAGCGCTTTACGGGGAACGCGTCGTACAGTGCCTGAACATTGTCGGGAGCCTTTGCCAGCTTTCCGCCGAGAAGTCCTTCCATGATTACTACGGGAATGCCCTTCTTGCCCGCGTATTCAAGACCCTTCTGAGTAGCCTGATTTTCTATGTCCATGTAGTTGAACTGAATCTGGCACATATCCCAGTCGTAGGAGTCGATTATGTCAATGAAGGTGTCGTAGTTGTCGTGGAACGAGAAGCACGCGTACTTTATCTTGCCCTCCGCCTTAGCCTTGGTAAGAAAATCTCTGATTCCGAGGTCGCGCACCTTTGTCCATGTACCCTTGTTAAGCGAGTGTACGAGATAAAAGTCGATGTGATCCGTTTCGAGATTTGCGAGCTGCTCCGCGAGAAGTCTGTCCATATCTTCGGGGGAGTGGATATCCCATGTGGGTATCTTCGTAGCGAGATATACCTTTTCTCTGTAACCGTCGCGGAGAGCGTGAGCTACAGCCTTTTCGTTCTTTTTGTCGGAATAAACGTAAGCCGTGTCAACGTAGTTCAGTCCGTTGTCGATGGCGTGGCGGATTATCGGGGTGGAGATGGATTCGTCAACCTCACGTCCGCCCTGTCCGTCGTCCTTCATCGGGAAGCGCATACATCCCATGCCGAACGCCGAAACCTCAATGCCGAGCTTTTCTAATCTTCTGTATTGCATTTCGTGCCCTTTCTGTTCATGACGTTAGTTTATTCTACCGCATTGCAGATGTAATTTCAAGACGAAAATGTTAATTATTAAAACTAAACGGCATTAATTAAAAAATGTCCTCGGTGAAGACAGCGTTGGTGTTCGCGTGGTTGCCGTGGTCGTCGAGAACGTCAATGCGGAAGTAAATGTCGTTCGGGTCTATTCTGAATTTCGCTTCCGTTGCGCCGTGACCGTATTCTGCGTTGACCTTTTCCGTTCTGCGTCTGCCGGTGATAAGGCTGATTCTGTGCGCGGGAGATGTCGTTATGTACACAAAGCCGTCTTCTACGCGGAATGACTTTATCTCCGGACCTGTGGAGCAGTAGAATCTGCCTTCCTCGAGAGCCTTTGTAATAGCGTTGTACTCGAGACGCTCCGCAAAAATCGACACCCATCCGCCGCAGCAGTCGCATCCGGGTTTTCCGCGGTCTCCCTCGCCCCAGGTGTGGTTGTCGTCGGCTGCAATGCAGAAAATCTTCTTGCCCTGTCTGAGCAGATCCTCATAGCAGTGGCAGTTGTATTCGTCGTAGCCGTCCATTGCGCATCCCGTGTTGTATATCTCCATCGCGTGCATACCATCGTAGCCGGAGTATTCGGGATAGCTCTCGAGTGACCATGTCGGGTGGTTGTACGTTACGAAGAATCCGTTGTCGCGTCCGGCTTTCATGAGCGCGGATACACCCTCGTGCGAGTATTCTCTCCTGTAGTCGGGCTGTACTATGTCTGCCTGAGGAATGAATCCGCGCGCGTTGCCCCATATGTCACGCTCTGAGGTGCAAATCTGGCGGAGGTTGTCCTGCTTCTTTGCTACAAAGCAGATGTGCGCGGTGAGAGCCTTGCTTCTGTCGTCCGGTCCGGGAGCGTTTACAGACAGCTCGTAGCCGTTGAGCGCAATAAAGTCCTCGTCGCAGAGGTCGCTGTGGTCGAGGAGTATCTCGTGGTCGGTGAACGCTATGACGGAATATCCGTGTTCCTTGTAGTATTCCTTTACTTCCTCGGGGGAGTAGTGACCGTCGGAGACAGTGGTGTGGCAGTGCAGGTTGGCTTTGTAGCTCTTGCCTGACAGTTCAAACTTTTTCATAAACTTTTATCCTTTCAAAATACCGTATATAAGCGGCATATCGTTCGGTTTTGTGTCGGAGTATTCTATGGCTGAGACGAACATTTTCTCCGCCGCGTCAAGCGTGTCCTTGTTCCCGGAATACATGACGGCTATCTCGTCCCCTGTGCGTACCTTGTCTCCCGTGTTCTTTTGCAGTATTACTCCCGCGCCGAAGTCTATCCTGTCGGTCTTGCTTATTCTGCCCGCTCCGAGAAGGGACGCCGACATTCCGACCTTTTCCGCGTCTATGTGGGAGATGAATCCGCTCTCGGACGCACGCACGACACGCGCAAATTCTCCGACGGGCATGGTGTTCTCTTCTATATATCTCACGTCGCCGCCCTGACAAGATACCCACTCGAGCATCTTCTCGTAAGCCTTGCCGGAGTTTATGGAGTTTTCGGCGAGCGCGAGGGCTTCTTCATGCGTGCTTCCCATGGCGAGGGAGTACATTTCCGATACAATGTTCACGCACAGCTCGTACAGCTCTCCCCTTTCCTCACCGCGCAGGACTTTTACCGCCTCTATTACTTCAAGCGAGTTTCCTACGCAGTTTCCGAGAGGCTTGTCCATGTCCGTTATCAGCGCGGAGACCTTTCTACCGAACGATGCGCCCACTTTTACCATCTCACTTGCGAGAGCCTTTGCGTCGTCGGGGGTCTTCATGAACGCGCCGCTGCCGTACTTTACGTCAAGGACTATGTTTTCCGCTCCCGCAGCAAGCTTTTTTGACATTATGCTCGATACGATAAGCGGAAGTGAGTCCACAGTCGCGGTGACGTCGCGCAGCGCATACAGCTTTTTGTCGGCAGGAGCTAAGTTTCCCGTCTGACCGATGACTGCCACTCCGATTTTCTTAACTTGGTTTAAAAATTCCTCTTCCGTGAGAGAGGTTCTGTAGCCGGGGATGGATTCGAGCTTGTCTATCGTTCCTCCCGTGTGACCCAGCCCTCTGCCGGACATTTTAGCGACGCTCAGCCCGAGACTTGCCGCAGTGGGAGCTACGATGAGCGAGGTTTTGTCTCCTACTCCGCCGGTGCTGTGCTTGTCGACAGTGTGCGTGAGCGCGGAGAGGTCTACCGTGTCGCCGGAGTACATCATGTGCTTTGTCAGCGAAAACGTCTCGCTCTCACTCATGCCCCGGAAGCATACAGCCATGCAGAAAGCGGAAGCCTGATAGTCGGGTATCTCGCCCCTTGTGTAGCCGTCGACGAAGAAGCGTATCTCCTCGTCAGTCAGCTCTTCTCCGCGGCGTTTTTTCAGAATAATATCGTACATTCTCATAGTGCTTACCTCTTACTTCAAATCCATCGGCGTGAAGGAGTGCGGCATCATCTCGTCAAGCGTGTATTCCGCAGTCTTTTCGCCGTCGTAGAACACAAGAGTAAAATCTCCGCGGCAAAACTCACGCATTACCTGACGGCAGACTCCGCACGGGTAGGTGAAGGAAGCTATAACTCCCCCCTTGCCGCCGACTATTGCGATTTTACAAAAGTCCCGCTCTCCGTCACGAACAGCCGAAAAGAACGCCACTCTTTCCGCGCATATCGTCGGGGTGTAGGACGCGTTTTCTATGTTGCAGCCTGTATATACCTTGCCGCCCTTTGTGAGCAGAGCCGCGCCTACCTTAAAGCCGGAGTAGGGTGTGTAGGCTGACTTCATCGCTTCGCAGGCTTTGCTTACCAGCTCCCGTGAGTCCATATCTTCCTCCTTATAATTATTAATGTCAGTCTTGCTTTTCTTCGGATTTCTCTTCCGTTTTCTCGTCCTCATCGTCAGGCTCGTACAGTGCTGAGACAACATCGTCCTCGGTTATCTTCATCAGGTCGTCTCTCGATACGCTCGGAAGCGACGCTATGCGGTTAGCCTGCTCGGTGAGTATCTTCTCGAAGGTGTTTCTTACTCCGCGCGCGTTGCCGAATTCTCCCGCAGCCTCGGAGACAAGAGTGAAGTATTCCTTTATTTTGTCCTCCGCCGCGCTGTCGAGAACATAGAAGCTCTTTGAACAGTTCAGCTTGAAGATAGCGAACATTTCATCCGCAGTGTAGTCGGCGAAGTCTATGTATTTGTTGAATCTCGAGCGCAGACCTGGGTTGGAGTCGATGAACTTTTCCATGAGGTCGGTGTATCCCGCGACTATTACCACAAGGTCGGCACGGCTGTCTTCCATTGCCTTGAGAATGGTGTCGACAGCCTCATAGCCGAAGTCGTTTTCGGTCTTAGAGGTAAGAGTGTACGCCTCGTCAATGAACAAAACGCCGCCCATCGCGCTCTCTATTACCTTCGAGGTTTTGATGGCAGTCTGTCCGATGTAGCCCGCGACAAGTCCGCTTCTGTCAACCTCGGTAAGCGTTCCCTTTGAGAGAAGCCCGAGGGAGTGGTATACCCTTGCCATGAAGCGCGCTATCATCGTCTTGCCTGTTCCTGGATTTCCCGAGAATACAAGGTGCAGCGACATATCGGGGTTCGGGAGGTTGTTGTCTATGCGGAGTTTGTACACTGTCGCCATGTTTATGAGGTTTTTGACTTCCTTTTTCACCTCGTCCAGACCTATGTATGACTCCAGCTCCTTTTTTAAGTCCTCGATGTTCTCTTTCGGCGGCAGCTTTTCCTCTTCCGATTCGGGCGGAGTTACCGTTGCACCGTCGGACGCCTTTGTGAGGTCTGTTTTTTCTCCCGACGCTCCCGTGTTAATCGGCGGAAGATTCTCCTTTGTCTCGGCTTTCTTCTCCCCCGATTTCTGTGCGGAGCTTGTTTTCTGCGGAGTCTGCGCAGTTGTCGGGGTGTTAGTCGTTCTTGTCGCGCCCCAGATGTCGTCGCTAAGTCTTTTTATGTTGTTCTCGGTCATCTTGCGAATGATGTCGAGCTGCATTGCTATTATTTCGTCTTTTTTCTGGGAATTTGTTTTGTTGTCAGCCATTTTGTCTCCTGTTATTTTACAACGCCCTTTTTGAGGATTACGTTAGCGTAAATTGCGCTCTCTCCCGTAACGACGACTGCGTAAGCCTTCTTCGCTCTTTCGTAGAACTCGAATCTTTCAAGGAATACAGGCTCTTTGTCGGTGTGCTCGGCGGCTATCTTGCGGTATTCTTCCCAAATCGGAATGTCAAGGCCGCGGTCGCTTTCGGTTTTGTCCATGAGATACACGTTGTCGTCGTAGCTGTCGAGAGGAAACAGCTCCAATACGGCTTTCATAAGCTCGGGAACACCGCACGCGTCTGCTCTGAGTACTATTCTGCCTATGCTTTCCCCTGGGAAGTTTCCGTCGGAGAACACTATCTCGTCGCCGTGTCCCATCTTGTCGAGTATCATAAGAAGCTCGGGGGATATGATTTTGTTTATTCCTTTAAGCATAACAGCCTCCGTTAAATTCAAATAAAATAAATATTGTTTTACAGCTACATTTTAGCATAGCGACGGATAAAAATCAATAGAAAGAGAGAACTGCGTGAAATAAAAGAGATTTTCTAAAACTTTGTTGACAAATTTTAAAAATTCGGCTATAATAATCAGACTACAGTTTTAATGGAGAAGAATAATGCTTAAAAGATTTATTTCGTACTATAAGCCGCATAAGCTGGTGTTCGCGCTCGATATGCTATCATCCCTCGGCGTGTCCCTTATCGGTATAGTATATCCTATGGTCACGCGTACCATGCTCAACGACCTCATCCCGAACCGCAACTACCGCATGATTGTGATATTCGGCATGACGCTCCTTCTGCTGTACGCCGTGAAAATGATGCTCAACTACTTCATACAGTACGTCGGTCACGTCATGGGCGTAAAGATGCAGGCTCAGATGAGACGCGATATGTTCGAGCACCTTGAAAAGCTTCCGTACAGCTTCTACGACACTCACGAAACGGGTAAGATAATGTCGCGCATGACGAACGACCTCATGGATATAAGCGAGCTTGCCCACCACGGTCCGGAGAACATCATTATCTCCACGATTTCTATCGTAGCGTCGTTCATTTACCTCTCTACCATTGATATTTATCTCACGCTGATAATATTCTGCGCTGTGCCGTTTCTTCTGCTCATAGCAATGCTGCTGAAAAATAAAATGCACAAGGCGTTCTCCGATTCACGTAAGTCGGTTGCAGTGATAAACGCCGCGCTGGAGAGCAGCATTTCCGGCATAAGAGTGACAAAGGCCTTCACAAACGCCGACAAAGAGGGAGAAAAGTTTGAAGAGGGCAATAAATCCTTCGTTGAAGCGAGAAGCGACGCATATAACGCGATGGGACAGTTCCACTCCGGCACGACCTTTGTCACGGATGTGTTCAACGTCATAGTGCTTATCGCGGGCGGACTTTTCCTCTACAACGGAAAGATATCGTTCGGAGACTATTCCGCGTTTGTCGTTTCGATTAATATGTTCATCTCCCCCGTCATGACGCTCATTAACTTCATGGAGCAGTACCAGAACGGCGTCACCGGATTTGAGAGATTCATTGAGATACTCGATGAAGAACCCGAGACAGACTCCCCGAACGCTGTCGATATCGGAGACGTGAAAGGTCACATCGAGCTGAAGGATATCTCCTACGCGTACACCACCACCGAGGACGGGGAAGAGGAAAAGGAAGTCATAGACCATCTTTCCCTCGACATAAAGCAGGGAGAGACGTTTGCGCTCGTAGGTCCTTCCGGCGGAGGCAAGACTACGATATGCCACCTCATCCCGCACTTCTACAACGTCAAAAAGGGTACTATACAAATCGACGGCAAGGACATACACGACGTGACGATGGAATCCCTCAGACGGAATATAGGCATAGTTCAGCAGGATATTTACCTCTTCAACGCAAGCATAAAGGAAAACATCCTCTACGGCAGACTTGACGCAACGGACGAGGAAGTAGTTGAAGCCGCAAAGAGAGCGAACATCCACGACTACATAATGACGCTCGAGGACGGATATAACACTGTGATAGGAGAGCGCGGCGTTCGTCTTTCGGGAGGACAGAAGCAGAGGCTGTCTATCGCGAGGGTGTTCCTCAAAAATCCGCCGATACTCATCCTTGACGAAGCCACAAGCGCGCTCGATAACACGACAGAGATTCTCATCCAAAAGTCGCTTGACGACCTGTGCAAGGGAAGAACCACGCTTGTCGTAGCTCACAGACTCTCGACCATCAAGAACGCGGACGAGATAGCCGTCATAGCCGAGGGCAGAATTGTGGAACAAGGCTCTCACGAGGAACTCATGGCAAAGGGCGGAATGTACTCCGAGCTGTACAAACTCCAGTTCCGCGCAAACACGGGAGAAGACGTAGCGTAATCAGTGCCAGCGCAACAGCACAAAGCACTCACGGGAGACGAAAATCCTGCGGGTGTTTTTCTCTTTGAACTGCATAAAAATGAGAATAAATATGGATTTTTCGCGGAAATCGTGATATAATAGGGTAAAGTAGGTCACAGAAGGGTGGGAGCGCGATGTCTCATAGCCGTAGAGCAAAGGGCGGCAGCATACTTGACGTAAGAGCGGCTGTCGAGGGGATTTTTTCCTGTACGCATTTTGAGACTGAGTACCTGACGCTTCCCACAAAAATCGGCGCTCAGCTTTCCATGACGGGAGAGGTCACAGCCTGCGGAAACCGCTGTACAATAGACGGGGACAGACTTCCGACGGTGCTGCGAATGGTAAGCCCGTACAAGAAAATGCACGAGGACGACGCAGAGGAATTTGCTTCCCGAAAGAGATTCATACTTCTTTGCGGTGAGAACGGCGGCGTTGACAGGACTGTCGCAATGATCGGGGCAATATCCGAGATGATACGCGCGGGAGCTAAGAAAATCGTTATCTGCACCGACGACCCGCATGAAAGATACTCCCTTGTGCAGTCGCTTGAGGTAATGCGGAACGTGTTCGGCGTCACGTCCTACATCCCCGGTGAATATGACGACGGTGCGGTTTATACCTTGTCGGCTTCCGTGTATTCATTCCTCGCGTCACCGAATCCCGAGGTGCTTGTGGTGGGCAGGGACTGCATTACAAAGCGCACGAACCTTGTCAGACGGAAGAACGACGGCGAGGATTCACTGACGGAGCTTATCGCAAGGCTGCATCCCGTTGTGATAACCGCAAGCCGCAGAGTGTCGTCGGGACGTTCTCTTGCCGAGATATGCCGCATTTTCGACCCTGCCATGACGTTTGTGTTCTGCGACGAGATAAAAAGACTGCGCGACGCGGTGATATTTGTGCCGGAAGCTCACGAGCAGGACGAAAAATCCACGGAAAACGCCGCAGTTCCCGAGCAGCTGTGCTTCTGTGTAAAATAAATTTGAGAAATTTTTGAAAAATACTTGACAAAGGGTGTGCGATGTAGTATAATCCTACTTGCGGACGGCGACATAGCCAAGCGGTAAGGCAGAAGTCTGCAAAACTTTCATTCCCCAGTTCGATTCTGGGTGTCGCCTTCTCCTTTTTAATCCTGCACTTCGGTGTAGGATTTTTTTTTTGCTTTTCCGCGGCAATGCCTGACTTCAAGTGAAATCTCCCTCACACATCATTTTAATCAAATTAACCAATTGATATTTCTGAAAAGCTGTTGACATTTAATAAACAATATGATATAATTCATATGAAAAACATACTGTATACCAAGCCGCGTGAGGATTTTCTCTGCGGATTTTGTATTTTATGCCGAAAATAGCGGCATATATAGTCCCGTGGCACGGAGCAGTATGATTGAACGTTTAATCATTTTAATCATTTTTTAGAGAGGTATTATTATGGCAAAGAAATGTTCAAGAGCCTTGTCGCTTGTCCTTTGTGCTGTTATGCTTGGCACATCCTTTGTCTCCTGCTCGGAAGAAGGTGCGCAGAATTCCGATGAGACTGCGGCAGATTCCACAGGCACGGAAAGCACTGAAGCTACAGCGACAGAAACCGAGACTGAAGAAGAAAAAAAGGGACCCGACCTTCCCGAGGTAAACTACGGAGGATATGAGTTCCGTATGCTCGGCAAGGGTCAGCAGCAGCCGCACTGGCAGTCGAAGGATCTAACGGCGGAGGAAATGAACGGCGAACCCATCAACGACGCAGTGTACGAGAGAAACGCATATGTCGGCGATAAGTACGGTGTGAAGTTCATCGAATATGCGGTAGCGGACTACTTCAGCCAGCAGACCGAGTTCTCACAGAGCGTAAACGCAGGCACGGACGAATATGATATGGCGGCGCTGAAACCCGAGGGAGTAGTTTCGTCATTCATCAACAACGGCTATCTGATAGACTTAAAGACAGTGCCGCACATTGACCTCGAGCGCGAATGGTACGACCAAAACTCAATATCGCAGATGTCCCTCGGCGGCAGAGTGTTCTCCGTAATGGGCGATATGCTCACGATGGACGACGACGCGACCGCTGCGGTATTCTTCAACAAAAAGCTCGCGGATTCAAACGGACTGCCCAACCTTTACGACATGGTGAACGAGGGTACGTGGACTATAGACAAGCTCACCGAATATGCCGCAGCAGCCGCCAATGACGCAAACGGAGACGGCGCAATGGACGAGAAGAACGACGTGTGGGGCGCGCTCAGTGAATACGCTACGACGTTTGCTCTTATCTCCGGCTCGGGCTACACCATGATAAATAAGGACGAAAACGACATTCCGATAGACGCTTCAATGGACGAGCATTACATCGCGATGTACGAAAAGGTGCTGAAGCTCCAGAACAACTGGGATATCACGCTCTATGCGGAAGGCGTCAGCGGCTACTCCGACGTGTGGACACAGTGCATGGACGTAACGTTCCAGTCCGACAGAGCGCTGTTCAACGTATGCTGGCTCAACCGTGCGTCCCTCTTCCGCGAAATGGAGACTGACTTCGGTATCATTCCCATGCCCAAGTACGACGAAGCGCAGGACGGATATCACTCCTTCGTTCATATGTACTGCGCGAACTGCATCATAATCCCGAAGACCAACCGCGACCTCGACAGAACCGGCGTGATAATCGAAGCTCTGTCGGCGGCGTCCGTGGATACTCTCAAGCCCGCGTACTATGACAAGGCGCTGAAGGGAAAAGGCTCACGCGACGAGGAATCCTCAAAGATGCTTGACATAATCTTCGCGACAAGAATATTCGACCTCGGCTATATGTTCAACTGGGGTTCTGTTTACACAAATGTAGGCTCTCTTGCGGGAAAGAAAGGCGGAGGCATCTCCGGCTACTCCTCAACCATGCAGAAGGCGGCTAAGCTCGTTCCCAAGACTATTCAGAAAACGATGGATAAGGTGGACGAAATCGAGTAAATTTACCGCGGCAATTGCAAAAAGCGCGAAAGTGTGCTATAATAAACCATCATTATAGATTAACACAGGGGTGCTTTATGAAAAATATTATTCTTACAGGAGACAGACCGACCGGCAGACTTCATCTCGGACACTACGTCGGCTCGCTTAAGAGAAGAGTGGAGATGCAGAACTCCGGAGAGTACGATGAGATAAACATACTGATAGCCGACGACCAGGCTCTCACAGACAACGCCGACAATCCCGGTAAAATCAGAGAGAACATTATAAACGTCGTCCTCGACTACCTCTCCGTCGGAATCGACCCATCAAAGTCTACAATATGCGTGCAGTCCGCTCTTCCGGCTCTTCATGCGCTGACCTTCTACTACCTCAACCTTGTCACAACGGCAAGACTTTCGCGCAATCCTACCGTAAAGGCGGAGATACAGATGCGCGGCTTTGCGGACGAAGGACTTCCTGCCGGCTTCTTTACCTATCCCGTATCACAGGCGGCTGACATCACGGCTTTCAACGCGAATGTAGTTCCCGTAGGCGAGGATCAGCTTCCGATGCTCGAGCAGGCAAGGGAAATAGTCGAGAAGTTCAACAGAATCTACGGCGAAACGCTGGTAATGCCCAAGGCTATGATACCCGAGAACGAGACTCAGCGCAGACTTCCCGGAGTTGACGGCAAGGCGAAAATGAGCAAGTCCCTCGGCAACTGCATTTACCTCTCCGACTCCGCTTCCACCGTGAAGAAGCAGATAAACGGCAAGATGTACACCGACCCGCAGCACCTCCAGATAAGCGACCCCGGTCATCTCGAGGGCAACGTAGTGTTCACGTACCTTGACGCGTTCTGCACGGACGAACACTTTGCGGAGTATCTTCCGGAATACGCCAACCTTGACGAAATGAAGGCGCACTATCAGAGAGGCGGACTCGGCGACGGAACCTGCAAGAAATTCCTCCTGAACGTGCTTGAAGAAACTCTCAGCCCGATAAGAGCGGAGCGCGCTAAGTGGGAGAAGGACATCGGCACGGTGTATGACATCATCCTCGACGGCACGGGAAAAGCAGTTGAAAGAACCAACGAAACTCTCGCCCGTGTAAGAAAAGCAATGAAGATAGACTACTTCACCGACCGCTCCATTATAAAAGAATGGGAAAAGCTCCTGAAGCAGGCTAAGCAGTAATATTTTAAAAAATGAAAAGGCGTTTGCCGGTATCATTACGATGCTGACAAACGTCTTTTTTCTTATTTTAAGTAGAAATAAATATCGCTCTTGCCTTCCTGTCGTGTTCCCTCGTAGACGCGCGTGTTCAGTCCGCCTATCTCAAATCCGCAGCCGATGTAGAAAAGGCAGGCATTAAGATTGTTGTCCTGTCCTATGGTGTACTGCCCGATAAGCCCCATCTCGTGAGCGATCTTCTGACCCTCTGTGATTAGCCTCCTGCCCACTCCGTGCCCCCTGTATTCTCTGGATACTTTCAGGTCTTCAAGGTACAAAAACTTGAACCAGTCGCGCTTGTATATCGCCAGACCCACGCATTTTCCGCTGTCATACGCGCCGATGAAAACGTATTCCTTTGCCATCTCGTCGTAGTCGTAGTCCTCGTCGGGGAATACCATAGTCGTGACTTCGTTTTTCGGAAATTCTTCCGTCGTGTATGACCACGCTTTGCCGTCGTATGTCGGTATCATTCTTCCGTGCAGCTTAAACTGTTCGTTCGGGAGGTTGATGTCGCCTTTGTGCTCTTCCGTGATTCTTTTTATCTCTATCATTTTTTCTCTCCTGTGAAATGAAAAAGGACGCCGAAACAATGACGCCCTTTTGTGTTTGTTTAATTTGGCTTAGCCGACAACCTTAACTGAGGTGATGTGCGGGTTTACGCCGTTGTACCAGTAGAGGAAGCCTTCCATGTCGATGATTTCGCCGACCTTGAGGTTCTTTACCGCGGAGTAAACTTCAGTGGAGCTGTCGCAGAGGTAGGATTCAACTGTGAATGTGTAGGTCTGACCGTTGAGAGATACGTTGAAGTAAAGGTCGTCGCCTTCCTGTCCCGAACCGTCCCAGTTGTAGAGGAATGCCGCGTCGCTTCCTTCGGCTGCGGGTTCAACTGTCATGCCCTTGAAGGATACGAATTCGTTCTGATGCTTTACAAGATCATCTGTGCCGAGGAGAGAAGTTACGTCGAGTGCGTCAGCTACGTAGTTTCCGTCTTCAATAACGAATGTTGCGTCCATGATCTCAACTTCGCCGGACCATTCGGACTTGTAGCCTGTTACTTTGATCTTTGTGCCCTTTTCAAGCTTTGCATAGTCAGCTTCGGAGCAAGCCATATTGTAGAGGAAGTATGCGCCGTCCTTATCCTGTGTGTAAACGGTAGCCTTGTCTTCCCACCATGACTGCTTAGCCTGAACGTATGCTTCGATGGTAACTTCTGTGTCGAGGTCAGCCGCGATGTATTCCGCATAGGTCATAACGCCTTCGCCCTTTACGTCAGCGTCGTTTGCTGAACCCGAGCATCCTGCGAAGAGGAATACTGTTGTGAGTACAAGGAATAATGAGATGATTTTTTTCATAATCTTTTCTCCTTAGTTAATAATGTGTTGCCAAAGTTCTTACCGTGACTATTATACATCAAATTCCCGATAAGTCAAGAGATACGGAGCTTTTTTGTAAAATATTCAGCTTTTTCCCTTGCTTTTCAGCCTTTCATGTATGACATATGCTATAATGAGCACCCACGCCGCGCCGAGAGACACAAGAAGCGCCACAGCCTCTGTCGGGAGAGGTCCGAGTTCAGCCTTACCTCCGGCGGAATTGTCTCTGCTGTCGAGACGGTAGAGCGAGGTGACGTTCGTTTTCAGCTTTTCCCAGTAGTCATCGTCAATAGTCTCGTGCCGCCTTACCGATTTTACAACGCTTTCGATAAGCTCACCCGACGCCGTTCTGAGTGAAGCCGAGCCGTTCCATACAGGGGTGACGAATGTGTTTTCCGTGTTGTCGAGCAGGAGCTTCGCCGCTTCTATCTTGACGTAGTAGTGCTCGTTTGTGTCCTCCCCTTCGCGTGAGAGGTAGTCGAGATATTCTTCGGAAGACTGCGCCTTTGTCGTGACGGGAACATAGCCTTCGGTCTCGGAGTACGCGGTCTGCACATCGTTTGTCAGAAGAAACTGAGTGAACAGCCACGACGCGAGGACTTCTTCGTTGTCAGCCTTGTTGAACACGCACACCGACGGACCCTGCGATATCATTTTCGGGTTTTCGGTGTCGTACTGCGGTATTGGCATGACAACAGTTTCAAAGCGCACCAGACTGTCCTCGCTGATGTCGGAGAGCGGAGCGTCCGTGCCCATCCATGTTGCGCCTGCGGTCGAGTCTATTGCAAACACACACTGTCCGGCGTTGAGGAAGTTTGCGGGGTAGCTCGATATCTTGAAGGTAGAGAACGCACCTGTTTCGGCGTGCTTTTCGACTTCTTCTAGAATCTCCTTCGTCGTGTCGTTGAATAGGAGAATGTCGCCGTCCTCGTTTGAATATCCCGCGCCCTTTTGGTAGAGCGACTGTATCATCATGTTGTCCGTGGACTTGTAGATGAACGGTATCATGACGTTCTGCGAGTTGAGATAATACACGCCGTTTTCGTCCTTTTTCGCGGCGGCTTCGGAGACTTCCCAGACAAAATCCCATGTCAGTGTCTCCGGAAGAGTGTAGCCGAGCTGTTCTACAAAGGTCTTGTTGATGTAGCAGGCTTCGGTGGAGCGCATGAACGGAAGAGCGTACTGTGTGCCGCCGATTTTGCCCTCATCGAGGAACTGCGGAACTATTTCGTCCCCTTTGGTTGAGTCAAATTTTACCTCACTGCCGCCCAGCCCGTATTTTTCGTCCGACATAAGCCCATCAAGCGGAACGACTACATTTGTTCCCGTGAGGTAGGTCGCGATGTGGTCGGGGTAGGTTATGCATACGTTTGGGGTAGTGCCGGTGGAGATGTTCGTTATAACGTCGTTGTATATCTTGCCGTAGTCGGTGTACAGGCGGAGATTTACGGTAATGTTCGGGTAGAGCGACTCAAAATCAGATATCGCTTTTTCGTAAATCGCGGTTTGAGTTTTGTTGGTGTCGTTTTTCGCCCAGAACGTTATCTCGTAGTCCCTGCTTTCGTCAAAGCTGTCGGGTACGGTGAATTCTTCAAGACCGCGGCTTCCGTGACAGGATGTTAGGGTAAAACAAGACGCCGCCGTGATGAGTGCCAGTGCAAACGCGAGCTTTTTCATCCTTTTGTGCCTCCTCTCGCGACTCCCGCCATAATCTTCTTGCGGAATATGAGAAACAGTACGATAAGCGGAACGGATATCACAACGACAGCCGCCATCATCGCGGGAATGTTCTCTCTGCCGAAGCCGTTTTCGCGTATCTCCTGAATTCCGTTTGATACGAGGAAATAGTTCTTGTCGTCGGTGATAAGGCGCGGCCATACGTATGAGTTCCAGCATTCTATTATCTTGAGTATCGTTATCGTGACGACCGTCGGCTTGCATATCGGGAGCATAACGCGCGTGAGATAACGCATATCGCTTGTTCCGTCAACCTTAGCCGCGTAGTACAGCTCATCGGGGACTTGCGCGAAGTTTTCCTTCAGCAGATAGATATAGAACACCGACATGACCGAGGGCAGAATAAGTCCGGTGAAGGTGTTGCGCAGTCCGAGATTGGTTATCGTCGCGAAGTTCGTTATCACCACAAGCTCGTTCGGTATCATCATCAGCGAGAGAAGCAGAGTGAACACAAGATTCTTTCCGCGAAACTCAAGACGTGCGAACGCAAAAGCCGCGGGAATTACAATAACGAGCATGAGAGCGGTCGTGACGACTGTAAAAATTATAGTATTAATGAAGTATCTCGCCAGAGGAACAGCGGAAAAAGCCTGCGCGTAGTTTTCAAGAGTGGGAGCGAGCGTGAAGAATTTCGGTATGTGCTCCGCATTGTACGCGCCGTAGCCTTTGAGCGAGGTCAGCACCATCCAGTAAAACGGGAACAGCACCATAACAGCCCAGAAAACGAGCATTATATAAACGACGACGTTCAGCGCGGTTTTTCCTGCGGCGGCTTTAGCTTCGATTTTTTTGTAGTCGGGATGTTTATCCATGCCTGCCTCCTTAATAGTGGACGTGCTTGCGGCTCACAAGGAGGTTTACGCAAGTGATGGTCAAAACGATGGCAAACAGTACAATTGCGGCGGCGGAAGCGTATGACGGGAATCCCCCGCTGTCTCCGTAGAGCATATCGTAGACATATCCTACAATAGTGTTCATTCCGGCGGCGTTGAGATCCGTTCCGAAGAGAGCTACCGCGTCGCTGTATGCCTTGAACGCACCGATGAATCCCGTTATCACAAGGTAGAATATCATCGGGGATATCATAGGCAGCGTTATCTTTGTGAAAATGCGCCAGCGCGTAGTTCCGTCAATTCTCGCGGCGTTGTAGTAGTCCTGCTTTACCGAGGCGAGCGCGCTTGTCAGAATGAGAATCTTGAACGGCATTACTACCCATATGGTGTAGAAGCACAGCACGAACATCTTCGCCCAGTACGGACCGTCAATGAAGTCAACGGACGCGCCGCCGAAGAGGTTTATGAGCAGGTTCACAAGTCCGTCGCTGTACGCAGTTTTCTTAAAGAGAATCATGAACACAAGACCGACCGCGAGGGTGTTCGTCACGTACGGCAGAAAATAGACAGTCTGAAAGAGATTTCTGAGCGGCTTTATCGACGAGAGTCCGGCGGAGATGAGAAGCGCGATTATCGTCGAGAGCGGCACGGTGATTATAACAAGGATAAAGGTGTTTTTCAGCGCGGAGAGGAAGTACGGGTCGTGGAGAATGTAGGAATAGTTGTAACCGCCGACGCCGAAATATGTCTGTGACGCGGAGTTATAGCCTTCCTCAAACGAGTACACAAATACGTCCACAAGGGGGTAAAGCATGAACACTCCGAGAAACAGTACGGCAGGGAGCAGGTACAGCCATGCTTTGTGATTGTTTCTTACCATAGTATTATTTCAGCGTGAAGCGCAGCCTTTCGCCTGTATTTTTGTCGAACACGAACACCTTGTGCGGCTTGAGCGAGAACGTTACCGTGTCGGAGGAGGAGTCCACCTTTGTGTCGGAGCTGATAATGGAGCGGATAACGGCGTTCTCGGAGTTTTCATTGGTTGAGATTATGCTTGTGTCGCGTCCCATTACCTCCACTCGAGAGAGCTTGTTATGAAGTACGCCGCCCTCATCCGGTATGTAGCCCTCGGGACGTATTCCGATTACCTTTTCCCCGTCGGAGAGGTTTGTGTGCATTACGCAGTCGCTTCCGATATATAAGTCCCCGCCTCTCGAATATCCGCTGTACACTCCGATAGGCGGCGTTCCGAGAAATTTCGCTACAAAGAGGTTTGAGGGGTCGTCGTATATCTGCTGCGGCGCGCCCGTCTGCTGAATAACGCCGTCCTTCATCACTACCATCATGTCGCAGATACTCATGGCTTCTTCCTGGTCGTGAGTGACGAATACTGTCGTTATTCCGGTTTCCTTCTGAATGCGGCGTATCTCTTCACGCGTTTGCAGTCTCAGTCTTGCGTCAAGGTTTGAGAGCGGCTCGTCAAGGAGAAGCACGCGCGGCATTTTCACGAGAGCTCTTGCAATGGCTACTCTCTGCTGCTGACCGCCCGACAGCTCACTCGGCTTGCGGAGAAGGTAGTCGTCTATCTGCACGAGCGCGGCGACCTTTTCGGCTTTTTCTATCATTTCCTCCTTTGAGAGCTTGTCCCGTCCGCGGAGGTTCTGTAGGGGAAATATGATGTTTTCAAGCACCGTGAGATGAGGGTACAGCGCATAGTTCTGGAACACAAGTCCGACTCCCCTGTTTTCCGGCGGCACATCGGTAACATCGTCGTCTCCGAAGAATATCTTGCCGGAGGTAGGCTTTTGCAGACCGCAGATTAAGCTGAGCACCGTGCTTTTTCCGCAGCCTGACGGACCGAGAAGCCCGATAAGTTTTCCGTCGGGAAACGTGATGTCAAAACCGTTTACGGCAGTGACTTCGTCTCGGGATCTCCTATCGCGGCTCGGAAACTTTTTTGTAAGATCCTGTAATGTTATTTTCATACCGATACTATCCCGGACGAGAACACCGGGCAGCTCCTTTATCATTTGTAAACAATCGCTTAACATTCGTATTATACCAAATAATTCCCGCCTGTTCAAGGATTAAGGGAACAATTTGTCAAAATAACGGACTTTTCCTATACATTCTGCTCCCTGAATTCGGTGGGAGAGATTTTTTCGTGGTATTTGAAGAACTTGTAAAACTGTCCCGCGTCGTCAAAACCGAGAGCGGCGGATATCTGACCGAGCGACATTTTTGAGGTGAGCAGAAGCTGCTTCGATATCGCTGTCTTTTTGTTGTCGATGTACTTTTTTATCGTAATCCCGTAGCTTGACAAAAACAGCTTAGATATGTAGTCGCGGCTGTAGTTCAGGTATTCGCACACCGAATCAACCGTTATTGCGCTGCCGATGTTTGCGTTGATGTAGTCTATTGTCTTCTGCATGAGCGGCTTTACGCTGTCGTTTTTGCTCTCGTTTTCCCGCGCGGCTGAATCGAGGATTTCATATATCAGCGACATGAGCAGAATGCTGCTTTTGTTCCTGTCGCCCGCGTTACGATGAAGCCGCTTCAAAAGCTCGTCCGTGTAGAGATGATTGCCGCTCACGGTAAGCACAACAAGCTCAACCTCCGACAGCGCGCCGAGATTGCTCTCATACGACACCGTGTAGAATGAGCAGAGTGAGTCGGAGTTTTTGTATCCGGATATCGTGTTGTACCGAGGAATGAAGAAAAAGCTCCCCTCGCTCAGACAGTAGTTTTCGCCGTTTACGGAGAGATACAGCTTTCCTTTGCCGAGGCAGATAAGCTCGTCGGAGAACAAAAATCTCTCGCGGTGAATCCAGTTTTCCTTTACCGAAATATGCGCGACGTCCTTGACTTCAATGCTGTCCGAGACGTCTTTTTTGTCGTATCTTATTTTATCGCTCAGTTTAATCATGTCGGATTTTTTCCATTAAACATTATTTTGCCTATTGCGCATGCTGTGAGTTACGTGTATAATGGATTATAGCATAATAGTCCGAAAAAAACCATAATTTTTGAATTTTATCGGAAATTATATTGAACGAGGTTAAATTATGAGCAGAGTTACCATGAAAATTGATAAAAAATACCTTTCTCTTCCCATAAGCCGCTTTGTGGGAACAAGAACCGTGTGCGTAAAAAAAGACGGAAATCTTCTTGACGACTTTACTCTCCGCCTTGATTTCGTGAACCCGAGAGCATACGCCTGCTACGACGTCTCTTCCCTCATCGGACAGGAGATAACGTTTGAGGTAAGCCCCGACATTGACGCGGAAAAGCTTGAGGGGTGCCGGACGGACGTATATGACACAGAGGAATTTAAAACCTTCGGCTTCCGTCCTCTCGTGCATTTCACCGCGCCCTTCGGATGGATAAACGACCCCAACGGTCTTGTTGTTTACACCTCGAAGGTTACGGGAAAGACACTCTATCACCTCTTCTGCCAGCACAATCCCTACGACTGGGTATGGGGAAATATGCACTGGGGACACGCCGTCAGTGAAGATCTCATGCACTGGGAATACCTCGGCGAGGGCTTGACTCCCGATGAAAACGGCACGATGTTCTCCGGCAGCGCAATCGTGGACTACGACAACAAATCCGGACTGAAAAGCGGAGAAGAGGACGTTATACTCTTGTACTACACCTGCGCCGGACACAATTCCGTTCGTTCTGCCGGAAAAGAATTCACTCAGTGCATGGCGTACTCTACCGACGGCGGCATGACCTTCAAAAAGTACGAGAACAATCCCGTTGTGGGACATATCGCCGCGGACAACCGTGACCCCAAAGTCATCCGGTGCGACGAGCTGAACTGCTTCATCATGGCGATTTACCTTGACGGAAACGAATACTGCATCCTCACCTCCGACAATCTTCTCGCATGGCGTGAGCTTCAGAGAATTTCCATTGACGGAGACGCGGAATGCCCGGACATATATCCCCTAACTGCTACAAACGGAGAACGCAAGTGGATTCTCAGCGGCGCGTCGCATCACTACGTTGTCGGAGACTTCACAAGCGGAAAGTTCGTTCCGTGCGCTAAGGCTAAGTTCGTCAACTACGGCTCGACAAGCTATGCGGCTCAGACATATTCCTACCCGAACAACGCCCGCAGAATCCAGATTGCATGGGACAGAGACACGTTCTTCGGCGACAATCCGATATGCGGTCAGATGGGAATCCCGTGCGAGCTTACCCTTACCGAGGAAAACGGCGAATACTACCTCTGCGCAAATCCAGCTCCCGAATGCGAAAAGGCAGTGCGCGAGACAAAAACGTTCACGTCGGTATCTCTCGGAGAAGACAGCTTCATGCTTCCGATGGATGAGAGCGCGTATATCTTAGAGCTGTCGCTTGACGGCACGCAGACCGCGGATATCTGCATAGAGCTGTTCGGTCAGAGAATACACCTCGACGGACAGAAGAACGCGCTGAGAGTATTCGACAGAACCATGCCATTAAACATCACAGGCAGTCCCTCTTCCGTTTGCATCGTGATAGATAAAGGCTCTCTTGAAGCGTTTGTCGGCGGCGGCAAGGCTATGATGACCGTTCCGTGGACTCTTGACTTCAACCAGAAGAGCATGACGTTGTCGTCCTCCGCAAAGTCGGTGATAGAAAAGCTGACAGTGAAGAAGCTCGCGCTGTGAGAGAGGAGGTGCAACAGTGAACTGCATAGTCTACGGAGAGGTACTGTGGGACGTATATCCCGACAAAAGCGTAATCGGCGGAGCACCGTTCAACTTCGCGGCGCATCTCTCTCTTCTCGGGGAGAAGGTTTATCTTATCACGGGAGTGGGACGGGACAAGCTCGGAAACGAAACTCTCGCATACATAAAAAAGTATGGCATTGACACCTCATACGTCGCGCTGAACGATAAGCCTACGGGCGAGTGCAGGGTGCGGCTTGACGAAAACGGAGTGCCTTCTTACCATATTCTGACGGATACAGCATACGACAACATAAGCCTTGACGAAAAAACGGTATCCGAGATAAAGAAAATAGGCGCGGACGTGTTCTACTTCAATACCCTCGCGCAGAGAAGCCCAGTGTCACGCGAAACTTTAAAAAATCTTCTTGACAAGCTCGACGCGAAAACCATCATGTGCGACCTCAACATAAGACAGAACTGCTACGACAGATCCTCGATAGAGCTTTGCCTCAGCCGCGCGGATATCGTGAAGATAAGCTCCGAGGAAGCGCATTTTCTCACCGATACAGGCGCGCTTCGGGAGAGTGATGACATATTTGAAGCTCTGCACAGTCAGTACCCGAACATTTCCCTTGTCGTGTATACGATGGGCAAGGACGGCTCGGAGGTTTACGACTTCAAAAACGGCAGAAAATACTCTTCGGGAAAGCCTGAGGACGTGCCTGTTGTGTCAACTGTCGGTGCGGGAGACTGCTTCGGTGCGTCGTTTCTTAAAAAATATCTCGACGGATGCGGCATAGACGAGGCGATAAGATTCGCGACCGAGCGCAGCAACATCGTAGTATCGCACAAGGAAGCAATACCCGATTGTCTGAATTCATAAGGAGGGAAATATGCCTGTATATTCAATGAAAAACAGAACGAGCTTTGCGTTTTCCGCGGAAAATCCGACAGGCTCGAGAAACGGCGGCACTCACGGTGGGGACTGCGAAAAGCTGAACGCCTGCATTACGATAGAGCCGCACAAAACCGTAACTCTCTGCGATACCGACGGAGAGGGAATGATAACGCACATCTGGTTCACCGGCTACGTCGGACACTCGTTCATCATGCGCATTTACTGGGACAACGAGGAATTCCCGTCCGTTGAAGCGCCGATATCCGCGTTCTTCGGCTGTGCTTATGACGAAAATTTCGAGGATATCGACGGAAAATACATTACGCTCAATTCCGCCATGATTCTGACCGCGCCCGGAAGAGGATTCAACTCCTACTTCGAAATGCCGTTTAAAAAGCACTGCAAAATCACGATGGAAAACAGAAGCGACCGCGGCGAGACGCTCTACTACATGATTTCCGGCTGGCACGGCAAGGTGGAGGAGGACGCGGGATATTTCCATGCGCTCTACAGACAGGAGCATCCCGTTCAAAAGGGACGTTCCTACTGCGTCATCGACGGAATTCACGGAAAAGGCACGTTTGTCGGTGTAACTCTTGCCTCGGGCATGAACGGAAACAATACCTGCTGGGTCGAGGGTGAAGCGAAGATGTACATTGACGGAGACACCTACCCCACGCTCAACTACACGGGAACGGAAGACTACTTCTGCGGCTCATACGCTTTCGGCAACGACATAATTTTAAACAAATATCAGACCTTCAGCGGACTATACGTCGGAATGCACGCCATCACGGGAAACGACAGAAGCAAGCAGTACAACGGTCAGCAGAGATTTTTGCTCTACCGCTGGCACATCCCGGACCCCGTATACTTTGACGAAAGCTTCCGCATGATTATGGACAACCTCGGCTGGACTGGCGCAAGATACGACGACTACACAACTGTCGCGTACTACTACATGGAAAAGCCCACCAGACTCCCGAATGAGCTGCCTACCGACCATGAGATGATAATGAGATAAACCGAAAAAACGCACTCTTTAAGCCTGAATTTTACTTAAGGAGTGCGTTTGTTTTATTTCTTTTTGCAGTGCGCGGAGCAGGAAGAGCAGCATCCCGAACATCCGCCGCCGCATGAGCATCCGTTTTTGTTCATGCGAATGACGGAACGAAGCGCGAAGAACACGCATACTCCGACGACTGCAAGTATGAGAATGTCGCCTAAATTCACAGAAGCAGTCCTCCCACCTGATATACTGCGAGCGCGCATATCCATGCAACTGTACACTGGAGAAGCACTACGCCGAGCGTCTGTAGCTTTGAGCCAAGCTCACGGCGGATTGACGCAACAGCCGCAACGCACGGAGTATAGAGCAGGGTGAACACAAGGAAGCTGACGGCGGTGAGGGGAGTGAATATTTCCGAAAGCGCTCCGCCGAGATTTGAGAGATTTGTCTCAAGCAGAACTGCCATTGTCGAGATGACCGCCTCTTTCGCGGTAAATCCCGAGATAAGCGAGGTCGCAGCTCTCCAGTCGCCGAAGCCGAGAGGGGCAAATACGGGCGCGATGAATCTTCCGATGAGGGCAAGCAGACTGTCCGCGCTGTTTTCGACTACGTTGAGACGGGTGTCAAAGCTGCGCAGGAACCAGATTATGATAGTCGCGATGAAGATTATGCCGAACGCGCGCTGTAAAAAGTCTTTCGCCTTGTCCCAAAGAAGAAGCACGACGCTTTTCGGAGACGGCAGGCGGTAATTCGGCAGCTCCATGACAAACGGCACGGGATTTCATTTGAAGGCGGTGTTTTTGAGTATAAGCGCGAGAAGCACCGACAGCACTATTCCTACGACATACATTGATATCATGACGAGAGCCTTGTGGTTCGGGAAAAACGCCGTCGCGAACACTGCGTAAATCGGGATTTTAGCCGAGCAGCTCATGTACGGGGTAAGAAGTATGGTCATTTTGCGGTCGCGGTCGGAGGAAACCGTTCTTGTCGCCATGATAGCCGGAACGGAGCAGCCGAATCCGATAAGCATAGGCACAAACGAGCGTCCTGAAAGTCCTATTTTGCGAAGCGCCCTGTCCATTACAAAAGCAACGCGCGCCATGTAGCCCGTATCTTCAAGTATCGAGAGGAAGAAGAACAGCACCACGATGAGAGGGAGGAACGTGAGCACGCTGCCGACTCCGGCGAAGATACCGTCGATGACAAGGCTGTGTACAATGGGGTTTATTCCGTATGCGGTGAGAGCGCGGTCGGCAAGTGAAGTGAACGAATCTATTCCGAGAGCAAGCAAGTCAGACAGCGCGGAGCCGATAACGCCGAACGTCAGCCAGAACACGAGGAACATTACTCCGAAAAATACGGGAAGCGCGGTGTATTTTCCGGTGAGAACCTTGTCTATAGCCATGCTTCGGCGGTGTTCGCGGCTTTCGTGAGCCTTGACAACGGAGTCTGATACCACGCTTTCGATGAAGTCGTATCTCATAGCGGCAAGAGCTGCGTTTCGGTCAAGTCCGCTCTCGTCCTCCATCTCGACTATGCAGTGTTCAAGAAGCTCGCGTTCGTTTTCGTCAAGCTCAAGCCTGTCCTCAATGTCGGGGTCGCCTTCGATCAGCTTTGACGTGCAGAATCTTGCGGGAAGTCCGGCGCGTTCGGCATGGTCGTCGATGAGGTGGACTACGGCGTGAATGCAGCGGTGTACCGGCGACTCGGCAGAGCAGAAATCCCATACCTTCGGCTTTTGCTTGTTTTTTGCGGTGGAAACTGCCTTGTCGATAAGCTCCGATACGCCTTCCCCCTTAGACGCGCTTATGGGAACAACGGGTATGCCGAGAAGCTCGCTCATTTTCTCGATGTTGACGGTGCCGCCGTTTGAGTTTACCTCGTCCATCATGTTGAGGGCAAGCACCATTGGCACGCAAAGCTCGAGAAGCTGCAAGGTGAGATATAGGTTTCTCTCGATATTTGTCGCGTCGACTATGTTGATTATTCCGTCCGGCTTCTGATTAATAATAAAGTCCCGCGTTACTATTTCTTCCTGCGTGTACGGTCTGAGGGAATATATGCCCGGCAAGTCTACTACCTGACAGTTTTTCTCCCCCTTGACGTCTCCTATCTTTTGGTCAACCGTAACTCCGGGGAAGTTGCCGACGTGCTGATTGGAGCCGGTTAATGCGTTGAACAGCGTCGTTTTTTCGCAGTTCTGGTTTCCGGCGAGAGCGAGTATCATACCGTGACCTCCTCTGCCTTTTTGTCTGCCGTATCAAGAGCTACTGTTATGTTTTTCGCGTCTTCAAGCCTTAGCGTAAGCTCGTATCCGCGTACTCTTATTTCGATAGGGTCGCCGAGCGGTGCTATTTTTTGCAGAGTCAGCGTGGTTTTCGGTATAAGTCCCATATCAAGGAGACGGTTTCGCAGCGCGCCTTCCCCTCCGACAGCGGTAATTTTCGCCGACTGCCCTGTTTTCAGTTTATCGAGCGTCATGAATCCTCCGAATGTGATTCCGTATTGTTGTTAGTGTGGCATAACAATGTTAGCATAAACTAACACGAATGTCAATAGCTTTTGTCGACCTGTGTAATTTTTCTTCCTATTGTGTTGATTTTGCCGCCTCGCCGTGATACAATACGAGTGACAAATTCCACTGCATTAAAGGAGGATAATATGATACGCTTACAGGCACACAGGGGAGCAAGCCGTGATTATCCCGAGAACACCATTGTCGCTTACGAGGGTGCGCTGAAGGAGAACTACCACATCATAGAGCTTGACCCGAAATTCACGAAGGATCACGAATGCGTGCTTCTTCACGACTACACCGTCAACCGCACCGGCAGAACAAAGGACGGAGAAAAGCTGCCGGACAAGACGGATATCCGCACTCTGACGCTTGACGAGGTGAGGGAGCTTGACTTCGGAGTCTGGTTCGCGCCCGAATTTGCCGGAGTGAAGATACCGCTGTTCACCGAAATGCTCGAGTTTGCGATAAAGAACAAGGCTGCGATAAAGGTCGACAACGTAGCGGAGGATTTTTCGCCGGAGGACAGGGACAAGATGTTTTCTCTCGTGCATGAGTACCACGCTGAGGAGTATGTAGGCTTCACCTGCAAATCCATTGAATACGCCGCGCTTGTCGCCGAGAATTTCCCCGACAGCGAGCTGCACTATGACGGACCGGTTAGCCGCGAGATACTTGACAAGCTGAAATCTTCGCTGAAGAACAACGCGCTGACGATATGGCTGCCGTCCGACAAAAAATCGTGGCTGCCCTATCCTCCCGCAGATAAAGAGACGGTTGAGATGACGCGCGAATACGGCAAGGTCGGACTTTGGACTGCTGTTGACGAGGACAGTCTCCGCCGCTGTCTTGCACTGAATCCCGACGCAATGGAGCTTGACGGAAAAATAACTCCCGACATGGTAAACTGAACACAAAAATACCCCCGCTGAACTGTTCCTGCTTTCCCGAAAGTCAGACCGAAAATCTGACGATTATGAGGAAAGCTGCAATTCGGTGGGGGTGTTGTTTACTCATTCTCCGAGAGCCATATTGACGCGCGGGACTGGATTTTTTTGGCACATTCTTCTGCCGTTCCGACTCCGCCGACATAATATGATATCTCCTCTGTTATTATAGCAGTGATTTCCGGAGAAATCAAGTTGTATACCGAGCCTGCTACCTGTGTGTTCAGAAAGTTTACAACGTCATTACAGTCGTCGCGGGTTATTACGATTTCGGGAAAATACCTATCCATTTCCTTCGGGTACTCGCTTATCATGCTTTGGAAGGAAAGCGTCCTCTCGATTTGGCTTTCCATCAGCGGCATATATGTGGCAAGTCCCGTTATGCTCATTTCTTCCGGCTTCTTTTTTAAGTCTATTGTCAGCAAATAGTGAACGAATTCCCACGCGCTGTCGATATCGCCGCAGAATGATGTGATAATAAATGCGTCGCTGTAATACGTATACGATTTCTCGCTTCTTACAGTCGGGTATCCCGTGAATTCATACTCGCCCGGGAACTCAAGGTCGTACAGCTTCCACTGCCGCAGATTGCTGAGCATGCTGTCGCTTGAAGCTGTCTTTCCGTCCTGTCCGAGAAGCATATACGCCGGGTACCTGTTCCCGCTGTCGTAGTATTTATCATCAAACCTGACAGGCTCGTCGGGGAGAGAGTTTATGAATTCAAGATACCTGTAAAACGTCGCGTTGTCAAAATTGCACTGCCTGTTTTCCATGTCGACAAACTGTGTGAAATACGCGCCGGTTGATATAAAATAGTCGGTGAATGTTTTTTTGGAAAAGTGCTCATTCATTATTACCCCGTCAGGCAGAGCGTCGTTTATGTCCATCATGTCGTCAACTGTCCATGTAGTCTTGCCGAGCATATATTTTTTGTTCATCAGCATGGTGTAGACCCAAAATACATCCGTCATGCCCCACATCCTGCCGCTTTTGTCGCTGAACGTCTTCTTTACGCACTCAAATACGTCCTCTTCCTTTATGAGAGAATCCTCCCGCGCAAAAAGCTCATTGTAGTCGACAAAAAGCTCGTTTTTTACAATGTAGTTGTTAAGCTCCGTCAGTCTGGGGGAGGTTACGATAATGTCCGGCTGATAAACCCCGCTTACAATATCCATGACAAGTTTCGCGGCGGCAGCTCCGTCCATAATCGAGCCATCAGCATACTCCCCGTAGTTCGTTATCTTCACGCGCGCATTTCCCGACTGAGTGAATTTGTTCAGCTTTCTTGTGAGATTCTCCGCGTTAAAGTCGGTCAGCGTGCAAATGTCGATAACGTTTTCGGCTTCAAGCTCTTCCTCCGCCTTGTCGTTCACCGAGAGAATGTACCCCGGAATCTCTCCCGCGTAGTTGTACATTATCGTGAAAAATCTCTCGTCGCTTGAGGCTGCGACTATCATTGTTTCGGACGCGTTCATTCCCTCGGACAGGCAAGCCATCAGCTGAGTTATGCTCTCCTCGTCGACCCGGTAAAACCCGCCTGAGGTTGAGACGTACATGACAGCTCCGACGAAGAAAATTCTGTTTGGACAGTCGTCGTATTCGGTGAAGTTTCCGTAGGCTTTTTTCGCGAGTCCGAGCTGTGCCACGCCAAAGCCCTCATCAAATTCCGCGCCGATAAAGACGTTCCCGTCAGGGGATAGCGCGAGAGTCGTCCTGTCATATGGCAGTGATATCTCGGATACAAGCGTTCCGTCGGCTGAGAGAACCGTTATGCCATCACTGTCCGCTATGTAAACGTACCCGTCCGCGTCAACTGCAAGGGAGCAAAGCACCTCCGCCGGCTGGTATTCGAGGGGGACGCTGGAAGCTCTCTTTCCGTCGGTAAGTGAATAGCAGTCGAGCGAGGTCTTGACGGAATCCAAAACGAGGGTGTAAAGCGAGCTGTCGGTCAGGTACGAGGTGATGAGCGCGCTTCCGTCGGTTTCAAGCTCGATGTGGGATACGGTATCAAGCTCATAGTTCAGCTTAACGGCGAAGTAGTCATAGTCGTAACGCACGAACACCGCCTCTTCCGTCTCTTCGTCAATGTCGAATATCTCGTTTCTCACGTTCGTTATGACGGTCAGCTCCGTTGAGTTTGGGTCGTAGTACGGCGGGATGTCGGTCATGCTCTCACCGTACGGAAGAGAGACGGTGGACCTTTTGTAGTGCGACAGGTTTTCTCTTTTCTCCGGCTCGGCTTTTTCTTCCGCTTGGCATGAGAAAAACAGCATAGCGTTCAAAATAATTGCACATGACAGCAGCAGTGACGTCAGTCTTTTCATAGTGTACCTCCTATACGGTTTTTCGGTAAACGTGTATTGACTAAACTGCCGTAAAACGAACACTAAATATCATCAAAACAAGTATAACATACAGAAATTGCTCTGTCAACAAAAAAGCGCGGCTGAGTAGCATCAGTCACGCTCGTTTTTTTATTGGAACAGCAGGCAGCCTTGGCGTCGGAAGTGCTCTATCCTTTCGCGAAGTCTTTCCTCGGTGCTGTCGGTTTCTTCGGCAAGGCAGGTCAGGCAGAAGAATTCGGTGTCTCCGCGGTTTATCATCTTCTTGTGGATTCCGATTTCGTCGTTTGTCAGCTCCCTGCCGCATTTTTTGCATTTCGGGACGGTGTAGTTGAACATATTTTTAAAATAAAGAAGGGAGACGCGCTCCCCTCTGAATTGTTAATCCTTTATTGTTATCTGAGCTCGAGTGTGCCGCGGAAGATCTTGCAGTCGTGAGCGGGAACAACAACGTCCATGTTTTCTGTAACAAGACCGGTGTTCTCGTCGTTGATGATCTCGTGGAACTTGAAGCCGTAGCCGGAAGCAACAGTCAGACCGAGGTCATAGAATTCTACACCGGACCAACCATCGTTGTCGTCAAAGTTGAAGAATGCGAGAGCGTATTCGTTGCCTGCGAGGTGCTTGAAGAATACGGGTCTGTTGCCACCGCGAACCATCATCGGAGGACGAGCTTCTTCATCCTGGTCGAGAGCGATAAGCTCTTTGTTCTTGAGGAGGTTCATATTGAACTCGTCCATCTTGGAGAGGTCGCCGCCTATCATAAGAGGAGACTGGAAGAGGCACCAGAGAGCGAAGTGTGTACGGTACTCAACATCGGAGCAGCCGCCGTTCGCTACGTTGCCCTTGCCGTGCATACCGCAGATGAGCATATCAATGTCATTGTAGCAGCCGGGGCCGGAGTAAGCGAGCTTGTCAACCTGGCTCATAGCGATATCCTTGAAGCTGCGGAAGCTGTCGTTGATGTCGCCTGTGGAGCGGTACATATGTGCGCCTGTGGAACGGATCCATTTTTCAACGGAATCGGAACCCCAGTTGCACGCAGAGAAGAGGATTTCGCGTCCGCTTGCCTTGAGCGCCATACCCATTCTGTTGTAGAGGATAGGACCGTTCGAGAGAGCGGGTTTGTAGCAGAAGTCGTACTTGAGGAAGTCAACGTCCCATTCAGCAAATGTCTTCGCGTCGATGAATTCGTAGTCGAAGGAACCGGGATAACCGGCGCAGGTGCGTGTTCCGGCGCAGGAGTACATACCGAACTTAAGTCCCTTTGAGTGAACGTACTCAGCGAGAGCCTTCATGCCGGAGGGGAACTTTTCGGGGTCAGCGACCATTCTGCCCTCAGCGTTTCTCTTGCGGAGAGCCCAGCAGTCGTCGATAACAACGTATTCGTATCCGGCGTCCTTCAGACCCTTTTCTACGATAGCGTCAGCTGTGTCGCGAACTACCTGCTCGTTGATGGAGCCACCGAAAGTGTTCCATGAGTTCCAACCCATAGGCGGTCTTTGTGATAACATAATTTTCTCCTTATGTATGAAAATAGATTTCGTTTTTGTACGCTCTCATGATAACATTTTTGTTCAAACTTGTCAAGAGCTCTCGTGAATTTTGTTTCCGACTTTACATTCCTAGAGGTATTTGTTTGCACTGAAAAGTTACATGTGTAGTTATCTCACTTTTCTGTAAACGGGAATTCCTTTGGTGGAGACGTGAATCTTTCCGCTGCCGACTTCCTCTCCCGTGAAATAGTCGACCCACCTTTCACTTGTCGGGAGGTAAACGTCGCGCTCGTCTCCATGTCCTGCGGCTATCGGAGCAACGAGAAGCTCATCGCAGAAGATGTACTCGTCGTCTATGCGGTAAGTCTCGCTGTCGTCGGAGTAATCCATTACAAGAGCGCGAATCGGAGGCTTTCCCGTGTCGCGGTACTCGTCGAATGCGGCTTTCAGCATGGGAACAAGGCTCTCGCGCAGCTTTAAAAGCTCTCTGACTTCGTTCTCGCAGTCAAGGTCAGCCCACGGAACTCTGTCGCAGTACCATGCGTTGATAAGGCACTGGCAGCTGAAAACCACGGCTTGTATTCGGCGGATAAGCTCTTCCTTTGACTTGGCGTCGCGTACCTCGGGAGTCCAGAGTATGCCGGAGAACGACGACTGTGCAACGCCGCGGATGAAGTCCCTGTGGTCGTATAGGTCGCTGTACAGCACGAACGGATATCCCGCGGCAAGTGCGCCTATGTTTCTCACCTCGGACAGTGTTTTCTTCCCGCCGAGAGCTTCCATTATCGTCTTGCAGTAGAGTGTGCCGAAGAGGGAATGGTACTGCTCCCCGTCAAGACCGCTCGGGAAAGTCGATGTGAGCGGGAAACTCCAGCTTCCGGTGTTGTCGCTTGAATCGCATTCGTCGAGCTTGAAGCCGTCAACTCCAGCGTCAACGAGCGTTTTTCTGTGGTAGTCGGCGAAAATGCGTCTTGCTTCAGGGTCTGCAAAGTCGGGAACAACTCCGCCCCATACCATGTAGTCGCCGCTGTGTGAGAGCATATCGCCGTAAATCGGGGCAGTCGGATGGCAGAACGCGTGCTCCCAGAGGTTTACGTGGAATCCGCGCGAGTTCAGCTCCTTAAGCATTTCGTTCGGGGATGGGAAGCGGTCGCTCCACTTGTATGAGCAGGAGTAAGCGTGAGTGTGCCAGCCCGGCTCAAGTCCGAGAATGTCGCACGGAATGTCGCTCTTTCTGAAGTAATCGGCCATAGCCATAACTTCGTCCTGTGAGTATCTTCCGCAGCAGCGATACAGCACGCCGAGCGCCCACTTCGGTACATCGCATCCGCCGCCGGAGAGCATATTGTACTGCGAAACAACGTCGGTGATGTTTTTGCCTTCCATTATATAAATGTCAATACCGTGCGCGGCGGGGATAAGTACGCTCATGACGGCGCTGTTCTGCTCGCGGATGGCGTAAAGCTCGTCGGTTGAGGTCTTGACGTCGCTGTTTTCCTCGGCTTTTTCCTGTGCTAAAGTCTTTTTTGTATAACCGCAATAGACCTCGATATATCTCGCGGTGTCGAAATACATACCGTAGCCCTTGTTTGTCGCGAAAAAGGGAACGGGCGCGTGGCTGTCTCCGTTGTTTGATACGGGATCGGCATTCACGGACAGCTTTAGCTTTCTTCCGCGATGGTCGAACTGCTTTAGCTGCAAACCGAAGCCGTAGATGTGCGCGTCGTCCTCTATCGGGAACTCAACGAGAAATCCGCGCGGGGTGTCCTTTGCCGTGATTCGTGAGAGGGGATAGCTTATACTTGTTTCGCTGTAGTTAAAATTGTCGCAGAACGCGGACGGTACGATTTTTTCAGGCTCGCCGAGACGTATTCTTTTCATGTTTCCACCTTTATTCCTTGTTCAGTTTTTCGGGATTTACGTTGTAAGCCTTGCCGAGTGAGTCGCGGATGAGATATCCGTTGTCAACAAGCTCGCGGCGGATAAGCGGGAAATCCTCGCATACCTTTTTCAGCACGAAGTTCAGCTTAATCTCGGAATATGTAGTGTTCGGGTCGATGAACGTCATGATGTAGTCGAGCACCGCCGCCTTATCCTCCGCTTTTTTGGGGTAGGTTACAAGAATATCGTTTTTGAAAAATCTCTTCTTAAGGCTTTCGTCCATTTTTGTTTTTCTCCTTTGAGTGAATTAAACTTTCATCTATATTATAGCCGCAGGAAAGCGTGATGTCAACTTCAATGAGAAAATACTTATGCATTTTTGTGAAAACTGTTGAAATATCCGTGAGTATGCTTTATAATATGCTTGAAATTTCTTAGACGGGGAGATACATATGAAACAGAATCACTTTAAGCGGCTGACCCTCGACGGAGACTGGACTTTAGCCTGCGGATATCATTGGGACTTTGATAAAAGCATAGTCTCGCTTGACGCCGCAAAAAGCTCAGGCATGAAGATACTGCCCGCGAAGGTTCCCGGAAACTTTGAGCTTGACCTTGAGCGTGCGGGAGAGTGCGGGGAGATATTCTACGGAGACAATATTTACTCGATGTACGACTGCGAAAACATGGACGCACTGTATTCGCGCCGCTTCACCTACGAGCCGGAGAAAAACACCCGCGCTGTTCTCGTATGCGAAGGACTGGACTGCTTTGCCGAGGTTTTCATTGACGGAGAGCTTGTGGGGGAGAGCGACAATATGCTCATTCCGCACGAGTTTGAGCTTGAAAATCTGTCCGCAGGGGAGCACGAGATATCTGTCCGCTTCACCTCAGCCGTAATGAAGGCAAGGGAGCGCGACATTCCCGTAAGCACTCAGGCTATGCGGTACTCCTACGACTCAATTTACGTAAGAAAAGCACCGCATATGTACGGCTGGGATATAATGTGCCGCGCGGTGAGCATGGGTATCTGGAGACATATCTACATGGAATCACGACCCACGGCTTACATAAAGGACGTGTATGTCGAGACGCTGAACGCCTGCGCGGACTATGCCGATTTAAAGATAAACTACAACTGTCATATAGAATACGGCGACATACGCGACTACAGACTGCTAATAAGCGGCAAATGCGGGGAGAGCGAATTCTCCTGTGATGTGAACCCGATGTGGCATACGGGAGGAAATTACGGTATTAATCTGCGCTCGCCGAAGCTGTGGTACCCGAGAAACTACGGAGACGCGAACCTGTACCATGTGACTGCGGAGCTTTGCTATAAGGGAGAGCCTGTACACAAGTTTGAGCTTGACACCGGAGTGCGCTCTGTAATACTCGACAGAACAAGCACGACGGACAAGGACGGAAACGGTCAGTTCAGGTTCATCGTAAACGGCAAGCCTGTATTTGCGCTCGGAACAAACTGGGTTCCCGTTGACGCTTATCATTCGCGGGATGAGGAAAGGCTTGACATGATTCTGCCGATGCTCGCCGATATAGGATGCAACACCGTGAGATGCTGGGGCGGAAACGTATACGAGAACGAGAAATTCTACGACTTCTGCGACAGAAACGGCATTATGGTATGGCAGGACTTTGCTATGGCGTGCGCTGTGTACCCGCAGGACGATGAATTCGCGAAAGCCATAGGAGAGGAAGCGGAGACTATTATAAAAGCTCTGCGACATCATCCGTCGATAGTGCTGTGGGCGGGAGACAACGAATGCGACGCCGCTCACGCATGGAACAGCCACCCAACCGACCCGAACGAAAATATCCTTACCCGAAAGATTCTGCCGGAAAAGGTGAGAGCGCATTCAACCTTCACGCCGTACCTGCCGTCCTCTCCGTACATTGACGAGGAAGCGTACAAGAGCGGCAAGCCTACGTCCGAAGACCATCTCTGGGGACCGCGCGACTACTTCAAGGGGGACTACTACAAGAACACCGTGTGCCATTTCGCCTCCGAGACGGGATATCACGGCTGTCCTTCTCCCGAATCGCTGAAAAAGTTCATTCCGAAGGAGCATTTGTGGGGCTGCCTTGACGACCGATACTGGATATGCCACGCCGCCTGCATGACTCCCGACCCGTCAGACCCGTTCTACTACAGAATAAGACTTATGTGGAACCAAGTCGTGACCCTGTTCGGAGAGGGCAGTATTGCTCTGTCGGATCTTGAGCATTTCTCCCGAGCAAGCCAGATATCGCAGGCTGAAGCTAAGAAATACTTCATCGAGAGATTCAGGCTGACGAAGTGGAGACGCACGGGCATAATCTGGTGGAACCTTATTGACGGATGGCCGCAGATTTCCGACGCGGTTGTCGACTACTACGGGGACAAAAAGCTCGCGTACTATTACATAAAGCAGTCGCAGAAGCCCGTTCAGATGATGTTCGACGAGCATTGCGACGGTAAACTTAACCTATACGCCGTGAATGACACAAGGGAAGACAAAACTCTCGCGTACACTGTGGAAAACGACTGCGGAGAAATTGTCACTTCCGGAAAAGCGTTCGCAAAGTCCGACACAAGCGCGCTCGTCTGCTCCATACCCGCAAGCGAGGAAAAGAGATACTGCATCATCCGCTGGAAGGACGAGGACGGAGAAGAGGGCGTCAACCACTACTTTGAAAACATCCGCGGCATAGACTACGGATACTACGAGACTTTGCTTGAAAAACTGGGACTGTAAATAGAGAAAACTCCTCTGCTTTGAGTGAATCATATCACTTGAACAGAGGAGCTTTTGCTGTTAAATTAGGGTAAACTCGGGGAGTGGGATTGTTCGCTTCACTACTTAGTTAAAGAGTATTCCCACTCTTCAGTTGTTTTTAGGTACACTTTCCCAGTCCTTGAGGAATCTTTCAATGCCGGCGTCAGTGAGGGGGTGCTTTGTCATCTGAACTATAATCTTGTACGGGATTGTCGCAATGTCCGCACCGGCGAGAGCCGCGTCAACTACATCCTCGGGGCTTCTGATGCTTGCCGCGATTATCTCGGTTGTGATACCGTGCTTCTCAAACATATTGTGTATCGTTTCGACAAGCTCGTTTCCGCGTGAGGAGATATCGTTGAGTCTGCCTACGAACGGGCTTACATATGTCGCACCTGCTTTTGCGGCGAGAAGTGCCTGTGACGCGCTGAATATGAGTGTAACGTTTGTCTTAATTCCCTTTGCGGAGAGGATTTTTACCGCTTTCAGTCCTTCCTCTATCATGGGTATCTTTATGACAATGTTCTTGTGGATGGCGGCAAGCTCGAGCGCTTCTTCAACCATCTTCTCGTGTTCAAGGCTTACTACCTCTGCGGAAATGGGTCCGTCAACTATTGTGGTTATCTCGGTGACGACATCCTTGAATACTCTGCCTTCGCGTGCGATGAGGGAGGGATTTGTGGTAACTCCGCAGATTACTCCGAGGTCGTTCGCTTTTCTGATTTCTTCTACGTTTGCGGTGTCGATAAACAGTTTCATGTCAAACCTCCGTTATTTGATTAAAATTGGTTAAAATTACCTTTTGCTTTCACCATGATTATATCAGCTTTTATCACGTTTGTCAATAAGCAAAAAACGACCGATTTTAATCAAATTCTGTCACCTGAGAACTCTTTTTCGTGCCTTTTTGTACATTTCCTCCGCCGCGAGACGTGCTTTTGCCACAGGACATTTTTCTCTGGGGAAGCAGTAGAACAGGCACTCGCGGTTTCCTATGCATATCATGTCGCCGATTTCATACCAGAAGTAGTCGGAGTAAAGACTGTACGACGCTATCGGACTTTGCTCGTAGTGCAGCTTGCCGTCGCATCCGTCGAGTACGAATCCGTTTGAGTCGTGTTTCAGTTTTCCTTCTCCTACCATGTAAATCGAGCTGTAGTTCACGAGCATTCCTATATCCACCGCAATGTCAAGGCAGTATTCGCCCTTTTCTATCTCCTCACGAACCGCGCTTCTCTCCCATGCGTACCAGTCGGGAATGTGTGAAAACTCCGTCTTTCCGTCGTTTGCGTGAAGCTGACCGTACTCGTCCATTTCCCATGTCTTTCCGCAGTGGGTGCAGGTGAGCGTTGTGCCTTTTCCGACAGTTTCTCCCTCGCTTGAGCATGACGGGCATTTGTACAGTATCCTCTCCAGTCCGTCCGCGCGAAAAGGCTCTGTCACCGCAATGCAGTTGTCCCTCTGCCATGCGAAATTGTCGAACGAGAACGCCTCGTCAAGCCGCACATCCATCTCCGCCGGAGTCATTGACTGCACCTCGTCCCTGTCAAAGAGAATCTTCACGTCCGCCGTGACCTTGACCTTGCGCTTCCTGAGACCGTTGTACAAGGGATCTCGCGTGAAAGCTCCGTGAGTAGTCACCATCAGCACCGTAACTCCGAGCATCTTGAACAGCGAGCCTATCTGACGCGGCAGAGGTGTTGCGCATCCGTCAAAGGAATAGCTTGCCTCGGGGTACATGAGTACGCTCGTGCCGAGATTTTTTATCATGAACTTCATGTCCCTGATAAGCGTGAGGTCGCTGACGAATTTGTTTGTCGGAATGCAGCCTATCTGACGCATGAGCCATCTTTTGCCTACAAATCCGTCGGTTGTGCAGACGATACCGTAGGGCTTCGGATAGAATATCTCCGATACAATTTCAAGGTCGATGAAGCTCGAATGGTTCATGAGGATGAGGAACGGACCGTCTCCGGCTTTCTCCCGCTCGTCAAAGGTGTAGGAAAAGTCTGCGTCCTTTAAATCCGACTTTGCGAGCGTATGCACAAGCGTGCGGAACAGCAGATTCGGTCGCTTCGGGATGACGTGCAAGGGGCGCATATGACTTATCGCATAGTCGTAGCTGACTTTTTTTGTTTTAATCTTCATTATATTATATCTCTATTTCATAGTTGTCCGTCGCGAGGGTGAAGGGCAGGGGAGACAGTTTTCTCTTAAGCTCATACAGTCCCTCTGTGCGTATGGGCGAGTAGTGATTCATCACAACAGCCTTTGTGTCACAGCGCGCGAATACTCCTTCAAGCACTGACGCATCGAAATGGGCGCATTCACATACGATGATCTCACAGTAGTGCGCGGCGTCAAAGGGAAAGTCGTCTGCGGGATTTGGGGATAAGTCTCCTGTGAACAGCACTCTCTTGCCCTCCGCTTCGATGAGGTATGAGTATGACGTGCGGCAGTGCTTCGTTCTGTAGGCGGTCACGCTGAGCACACCGTCGTCGTACATCTTTCCTTCATGACATAGAGAAAGCTCCACACCGTCGCGAATTTCGGTTCCGCAAACATGAAGCCAGCCTGTCAGCGCGTCGATTTGCTCCTTTTCCGGGAAGTATACCGTTGGATTTGCACTCTTGAAGTACCAACAGCACAGGTCTATGAAAGAGATAACGCCGTGTGTGTGGTCTCCGTGCGGGTGGGTGAGAAATACGGCTTTCGCTGACTCAACAGGTATTCCCCGCGTTATCATGTCCTCGATGGCTTGCGTTCCCATGTCGATAAAGTACCGTCTCGCGTCCTTTCCTTCTCCTACGGTTATCATAGCGCATGAACAGCGTCGGTTGGGTTCTGGTACGCCGTGGCTTGTTCCTAAAAATGTGATTCTCATGGCATTTCCTTTCGATAAAAGTAAAGTTTTTACTGTCTCAATTATACCATAACGCGCCGCCGGACACAATAATATGCGTCAAAGTGAGGTAAATAATTGTCAAAAATATTGAGAAAAAATTTTAACCATATAGCAATTTCACAAAAGGTGTGGTATAATCTCATTACCACAAAAGCATAAGGAGATTTAATATGCCTTTAAACATTCCGAATTATCATCAGTCCACCGAGACTCTTCATGTCGGTTGTGAAAAGCCTCGCGCATATTTCGTACCTTTCCCGTGCGGATGCGCTTCCAAGAACGCTGAAAGAGGAGAAAGCACATTCTTCAAGTCCCTCTGCGGCGAATGGAACTTCAAGTTCTTTAAGTCAGTGAACGACGTCTGCGACCTTTCCACCGAAGGCAGCGATAAACTCACCGTTCCCATGAGCTGGCAGATGGCTCTCGGACGCGGCTATGACGTTCCGAACTACACAAACGTAAACTATCCCATCCCCTACGACCCGCCGTTTGTTCCCGACGAAAACCCCTGCGGACTTTACTCACGTAAGTTCACCGTTCCGGCAGCTATGGCAGGCAAGAAGATTTACCTCAATTTCGAGGGCGTTGACTCCGCTTTCTACGTATGGGTAAACGATGAGTTCGCCGCGTACAGCCAGGTCAGCCACATGACAAGCGAAATTGACGTAACCTCCCTCGTTCATGCAGGGGAGAATGAAATCAAGGTTCTCGTTCTGAAGTGGTCCGACGGTACGTATCTCGAAGACCAGGATATGTGGCGTATGTCCGGCATTTTCCGCGAAGTATACCTTCTCTTCAGAGACGAAACACACATCCGCGATATATTCGTTCACTGCGACCTTGACGACAGCTTCACCGACGCCGACTTTACCGCAGACGTTGACGTGACAGGCAAGGCAACCGTAGAGTGGACTCTCGACTGCCCGTGCGGTGAGACAATATTCTCCGGCAAGTGCGACGTTGACGAGAGCGGAAAAATCGTCGTTCCCACAATAAAGAACGCAAAGCTCTGGTCGGACGAAGAACCCAACCTCTATACTCTCACTCTCCACTGCGGAAACGAGTACATCACTCTCCCCATCGGCGCAAGAAGAGTTGAGATAAAGGACGGCTGCGTTGTCATAAACGGCAAGAAGGTCAAGGCAAAGGGCGTTAACCGTCACGACAGCCACCATCTCCTCGGACACGCTACTCCCGTTGAGCATATGGTACGCGATATCATGATCATGAAGGCGCACAACGTCAACATGGTTCGTACGTCACACTACCCGAACGACCCGCGCTTCACCGCTCTCTGCGACAAGTACGGTATCTACGTTTGCGATGAAACCGACCTTGAAACACACGGCGCAAGACCCTGGTACGCTCTTTCCCGCTCACCAGAATGGGAAGGCGAGTACGTTGACAGAGTTCAGAGAATGGTTGAAAGAGACAAGAACCATCCCTGCGTAATCTTCTGGTCACTCGGCAACGAATCCGGCTGGGGTCAGAACCACGTCGCTATGCACACATGGATTAAATCCCGCGACACCTCCAGAATCGTACACTACGAAGGCGCAAACTACGACTACAACGACGGCAAGTACCTCCGCGATGTTACGGATATCGAGAGCAGAATGTACCCGAACCCCACATGGTGCGACAACTACTGCAAGAATCCCGAAAGAGACGAGCCGCTCTTCCTCTGCGAATACAGCCACGCTATGGGTAACGGCCCCGGAGATCTCAGAGACTACTGGGAAGTTATCGAAGCGAACGACAATTTCTTCGGCGGCTGCGTATGGGAATTCATCGACCACTCCGTTGCTATTGGCGACAAGTACGGCGATCCTTCCTTCACATACGGCGGTGACTTCGGCGACCATCCGAACGACGGAAACTTCTGCGTAGACGGTCTTGTTTACCCCGACAGAAGAGTTCATACAGGTCTTGAAGAGCTTAAGCAGGCGATTATGCCCGTTGCGGTACGCGAAGTAAAGCCCGGCACGGTTGCGATAAAGTCCCGCAGATACTTCAAGTCTCTTAGCGACATCTCAATGGCATGGACAGTTAAGGTTGACGGCAAGGCAGTAAAGTCCGGAGTTCACCCGAACCTTGACATCGCTCCCGAAGCCGAGGAAGTATTTGAAATCGTTCCCGAAAACGAGCTTCCCGCTTGCGGTACAGTAACTCTCGACCTCTCGTTCAGACAGAACAAGCCTACGGAATGGGCGGACGTCGGATACGAAGTAGGATTTGCTCAGTTCATCTACGAGAGAGCCGAAAAGATCAAAGCCGCTCCCGCACTCTATCCCGTAGAGCTGTGCGAGAACAGAGAGGAATACACCGTAACAGTCGGCGAGACCGTATATAAGATAAGCAAGTTCTCCGGCATGATCACAGACATCTGCGACAACGGCGAGCACCTTATCACAAAGCCCGTAGTTCCCCAGATTTGGAGAGCGCCTACGGACAACGACAGAAACGTTCAGTGGGATTGGAGAAACTCCAGCATACACAACGCTAAGGTAAAGTGCTACTCCACAGAGGTAGTAAAGGCTGACGAAAACGAAGCTGTAATCCTCTCGAAGATAAGCCTTGCCGCAGCTCCGAACGAAGTGGTTCTCAGAGCGGACATCACCTACACCGTTAAGTACGGCATGGGCATTAAGATTGCCTGCGATGTTAAGTGGAACATACAGAAGAAGCATTATCCTCGCTTCGGCATGAGACTTACAATGCCCGAGGGAGCTGAACAGATGCGTTACTTCGGCTACGGACCGAACGAAAGCTACGTTGACAAGAGACTTGCATCCAAGCTCGGCGAATATAAGTCCACCGTTACCGAAAACTACGAGCCGTACGTATTCCCGCAGGAGAACTCCTCTCACTGGGGATGCAGATGGGCTGACGTACATACTGTTGCGGGACACGGCTTCCTCTTCACCTCCTGCGAGCCGTTCTCCTTCAACGCAAGCCACTTCTCACCCGAACAGCTTACCGAAACCCGTCACCACTACGAGCTTAAGAGAGAACCCGAGACTACAGTAATGCTCGACATGAGAATGGACGGTATCGGTTCTAACTCCTGCGGACCGGAGCTTGCCGAAAAGTACCGCTTCAACGAGACGGAATTCTCCTCCAGCGTTACAATCAAGCCCGTATTCGCCGCCGAAATAAATCCCTACAGAGAAGCAGTTACAGAATATTAATCTAACCTAACATAAAAGAGTCGTTGTTCGTTCTAAGCCGCGGCTCTTTTTTTGCTTGAAATTTTCGCCGGCGTGTGGTATAATCTCAAAAAAAGCCGCGGAGGTCGAATATGAACGAACCGATATGCATACTTGCCACACTCGACAAAAACTATATCCCGTATTTCAACGTAATGCTGTCCTCACTTCTCGACAAAAACGAGGGCGAGACTTTTCGCGTGTTCCTGATGAACAGCAGTCTTACAGAGGAAAATCTTGCGTTGTCGCGAAAGCTACTGTTCGGCAGGGGTGAGCTTGTTCCCGTGAAAACAGCGGAAAACGAGTTTGACGGTGCGCCTACCTCCGACAGATACCCGAAGGAGATGTACTACCGTATTTTCGCGTCAAAGTATCTCCCTGCTGATGTCGACCGCGTGCTGTACCTTGACCCCGACATAGTAGTGAACGGCAGTGTAAGGGAGCTTTACGATATACCGATGGGCGAGAACTACTTTGCGGCGGCGACACATATTCGTGCGTTTCTCAAAAAGTTCAACGAGCTGCGGCTTGATATGGACGACGACAGCCCTTATATAAACTCCGGTGTAATGCTGATGAATCTCGGACTCTTGAGACGCGAGCAGAGCACGGACGAGGTTTACAGCTACATCGAGGAGCACAAGGGAAAGCTGCTTCTGCCGGATCAGGACATAATAAGCGGACTTTACGGAGAGAAGATAATGCAGCTCGACCCCGTGAAATACAACATGACCGAGAAGCTGTATGCGCAGTACGTTCTTCACGGAAAGATGACAAGTGTAGACGACGTGCGGAGGGAGAGCGCGATAATACATTTCTGCGGCAGGAACAAGCCATGGAAAGAGAACTACATGGGCGCGCTTGACGTGTTCTACACCGAAGCAAAAGCCGCTCTTGACGGGAAAATTAAATAAAAAAATGACCTGCTTTTATGTTTTTTGCATATCGGCAGGTCATATCTTTTTATTTCACGTCGACATAAACACGCGCGGCTTCAAGTCCGTCGGCATAGGCGTACAGTGCGAGAGTGCCTTTTCCGGTGCATTTTACCGCTGCGGATATCTGTCCCGCGTACATACGGCGAATGTTTGACTTAACCGGTTCATGGTCGTACACTGCGGAGCCTGTTCCCGAGATAATGCCGAGCTTGTTCACTACAAAGCGTACAGTGGGGTCGGCTGTCGGAACTTCTCTTCCTTCGCTGTCGAGAGTGTAACAGGTGAATACCGCTGTGTCGCCGGCTTTTACGTCGGGAGTTTCACATCTCAGCATCAGCTTTACGGGAGCGGTTGTCGTCTCGTGTGCGTCGCGGCAGCATTCACGTCCGTCCTTATAGCCTACGACTTCGATTTTGCCGGGGTGGTATTCGACTTCCCATGCGGCGTGGTCGTGCGGTTGAAGCTCCACCTTTCCGCGGCTTACACCGTCAACGAAAAGCTCCGCGCTGTCGCAGTTTGTGTATGCCCAGACCTTTATAATTTCTCCCTCGTGTCCGGGATGGTTCCAGTGCGGCAGGAGATGTATCATCGGTTCGCGCGTCCAGAGAGCCTTGTTGTGCCAGAACGCGTCCTTTTTGAGAAGAAACATATCAATAGCACCCGAGCAGGAGGAAAGGCGCGGCCATACAGTCTCTCCTCTGTGGTCAAAGCCGATCCACTGATACGAGCCCATTACCCATTCGCGTTCGTCGATGAATTTCCATGTGCGCTCGCGTCCTCTGAACCAGTCGCTCCAGTCGCGGTCGTAGCAGTTCGTGAGCCCCATAGCCGGGAAGTCGTCGTAGTACCATCCGCGTGTGGTCGAGGTCGCGCAGCATTCTGTGGAGACAACGGCACGGTCGGGGAATTTCTTGTGTACGGCGTCGTATGAGTCAAGACCGTAGTTTATTCCGACTACATCGAGATTGTCGTAAACCGTGGAGTTGTCGGGACGGTCGCAGGCTGCCGTTACGGGACGAGTTGCGTCAAGCTGTCTTGTTCTCGCAAGGAGGGATTCGAGTATGCGTCTTCCTCTTTCCTCGGCGAAGAGCATTTCCTCGTTTCCGATGCACCAGAAGAACACGGACGGTCTGTTTCTGTCGCGCTTTATCAGCATTTCAAGCTGTTCCATGCCTTCCTTTGATGAGGTGAACCAGCGAATCTCGTCAAGTACGATGAATCCCGCGTCGTCGAGTGCGTTCATAAGAGCTTCGGACTGCGGATAGTGGCTCGTTCTGTAGCCGTTTGCACCCATCTCGGTGAGCAGCTTTACCTTGTAGCGGAATATGCTGTCGGGAACGGCTTTTCCTACAAGTCCGCAGTCGTAGTGTCCGCATACGCCGCATATCTTCTCGTGACGACCGTTTACGAAAAGTCCGTGATTCGGGTCGCACACCACTTCTCTGTAGCCGTATCTGTCGCTCACGCGGTCAACTTCTTCTCCGTCCATGATTACGGTGGTCACTGCGGTGTAGAGGTGTCCGTCTCCTACCTGCCAGAGAATGGGATTCTTTACGCTTGTTCCGAGGTTTACTGTAGTGTCGCGGCGGGCTTCAAGCGTGCATTCCGTGGAGCATTCGCCTGCCTTCGTGCCGTTTTCGTCGTAAAGCTCGGTCTTGACTACTGCGTTCACTTCTGCAGAGGTCGTGTTCTTCACCGTGACGGAAATGTCGGTGCGCCAGCCTGCTTCGCTGACCTTCTTCGGGCGGATGTAAACTCCCCACAAATCGACGCATACGGGAGCGGACTTCACAAGCCAAACGTGCCTGTAGATACCGCCGCCCTCGTACCACCAGCTTTCGTGATGAGTGGAGTCGATGTACACCGCGATGATGTTATCCTTGTCGAACAGCACAAAATCCGTGATATCGACTTCAAACGAGGTGTAGCCGCTGAAATTGTGGTAGAGCGGGCATCCGTTTACATAAATTGCCGACTGTCCGCTCACTCCCTCGAAGTACAGCGTGATTCTTTTGCCTTTGTCGTCCTCGTTCAGGCGGAAATGGCGGCGGTACCACGCGTTGTCGTACTTGAGAAAGCCGAGAGTGTTGTTCTCCTGCTCGTCAAATTCTCCCTCGATGACGAAATCATGCGGAAGGCTGACTCTTTCCCAACGGTCGGAATTGTACTCAACGCCCTGTCTGTAGTCGTCCGGGTCGTCGTTGTAATCGTAAGAAGCCGCGCCCCATCTCTCGCGTACAGTCTTTGCGCCCGTGTAGATAGGTCCTTTTGAGGTCGGGCGTTTTCTTATAATGTCGCCCCTGTGGAACAGCCAGTTTTCGTCAAGGCTTATCTTCTGTCTCATGTTTTTCTCCTTATTTATTTTTAATTAGCGCAGTCTTTACCGCTTCTCCGATACCGCGAGCCATTCTGTAAAATCCTAGGTCGTTCGGGTGGCATCCGTCCACTGTACAGCTGTCGCGCATTTCTCCGTCAAACAGGTGCGAGCCGTCGACAAAGTACACGTTCTCGTCTCCGGAGTTCACGGCAAGGTTGAATGTCTCGATTATCACCTCGCGCCGTCTTATGTCGTCCCTGCTTTTCGGATTAAAGTCCGGCTTTGAGACAAAAATAATCGGCGTGTCGGGGTGAGCCTTGCGGAAGCTTTTGTAGAGCGGGTAGTGCGTTTTTTCGAGATGCTCGGGAGAGGGCGCGTTGTGGTCGTAGTCGCAGACAAAAACGGACGGGTCGAGTGAAGCAAGATATTCCGCTATGGCGTCTTCTCCCCTTGCACTGCCGGAAAAGCCGAGGTTTATGTAGTCGCATGACAGTGTGCGCGATATCATAGCCTGATACGAGTTGCCGGGACGAGACGCGCATCCGCCCTGTGTAATAGACGAGCCGTAGTATAGCACGGGCTTTTCGTATTTGTAGCTCTCGGGAGGTGCGATCTCGGTGGAGGAAGACAGACCAATGTAAACCTCTTCCACGGGGTCGTACAGCGGCATATTTATAACATACGTGCGCATTTCGGAATCTGTCGGCTTCCATGAGGAGTAACCGTGGCTTCTGTTTCCGGGGATGAACGAGCCGTAGTAGGTTTCATGTCCGTCCTCAACTGCGTAAAGGTCAAATCCCGACTGACCGAGCATTGTTATGTGCGCCATCGTTTCGTTGTCGGGCATGACGGCTTTTATCGCAATGTACGGCGAGTTTGTGGCAAAGCGAATTCTTCCGCCCGCGGTGTGACGGTTCAGCCACGCGACAGAGTCCGATACGGCTTTTGCTTTGTCCTCGGGCATACGAAGAAACGGCTTTCCTACCTCATGCACCGCGAGACCGCGCACTTCACATGGTGATTCCTTCGCGTTTATCCATACAACGTCGTCAAACGGAATGTTCGCGCTGACTGACAGGTTCTTGTCGATATCTCCAATTTTCATACGGATATCTCCTTTTGTTTTGTTGAAACCAATATATCATATTCGCGCGGAATAATCAATGCTTTTTGACGATTTTTCCTAATTAATCATCCAAGGATACTCTGAATTACAACCTTAAATCAGAGTCATCCTAATGCAACGTCGAGCACCATCATGAGACTGAATCCCACTGCGAAGAATATCGTACCGAGGTTTGAGTGCTCTCCCTGCGACATTTCGGGGATAAGCTCCTCGACTACTACATAAAGCATAGCTCCCGCGGCAAAGCTCAGAAGATACGGCAGTGCGGGCGTGATGAATCCCGAAGCCAATACGGTGAGAACTGCTCCGATAGGCTCAACTATGCCCGACAGCACACCTCCGACAAACGCACGCGGCTTTTTCATCCCCTCGCTTTTCAGCGGCATTGAGATGATAGCTCCCTCCGGAAAATTCTGTATCGCTATTCCTATCGAGAGGGCAAGAGCACCCGCCGCACTGATATCAGTCTTACCCGAGACAAATCCCGCAAGAACTACGCCGACTGCCATGCCTTCGGGAATGTTGTGGAGCGTCACCGCAAGCACCATCATTGTCGTTTTCGCAAGGGAGCTTTTTACGCCCTCCGTTGTTCCGCTCATTGCGTGAAGGTGGGGGATTACCTTGTCAAGCAGGAGCAGGAACAGTATTCCCACCCAGAATCCTATCACCGCGGGGATGAACGACAGCCTGCCCATGCCCTCCGACTGCTCTATAGCGGGGACTATGAGACTCCATATCGACGCCGCAACCATGACACCCGCCGCAAATCCCGTGAGAATACGGCGTATTTTTTCGCTCATCTCCCGCTTCATGAAGAATACGCAAGATGCACCGAGTGTTGTTCCGAGAAAAGGGATGAGTATGCAGAGAAATACTTCCATTTATATAATACCTTTCATTATAATTCTCTTCCAACGCCATTATATCACGCCAAACGGGCAATCTCTACTCCAATAAGATTTTTAACACTATTAATTAATTGTGAACGTCATGTAAAAATCGCATATTGTCTCATTTGCAACAGACTTTTTCCCGAAAATGGTGTATAATAGCTTTATAAATAAAACGAAAGGGTGATATAGTTGAGCTCAAAGTCAAAGACAGCCGTGCAGATACTGTGCATAGCGGCGGGAGTGGTTCTCGTGTGCTTAGGAGTTTTGCGCGGCGAGGTCGATACTGTTTTCTCAAAAGCTGTAAAGCTATGTCTCGAGTGCGTGGGAATTGGCTGAGAAACACAAATTTTTATCTAAAACAATAGCAAAATACCGCATGGTGATTCAGGCTTGCGCGGCAGTTGCGACAAACATACACATTCCGAATTTCTTTAAAGGTGTGATATACCGCGGGGACTTTAAAAAAGTGTGCGTGCCGGGGCTGAACTGCTATTCGTGTCCGGGAGCGGCAGGAGCTTGTCCGATAGGTGCGTATCAGGCAGTTGCAGGCTCGTCAAAGTTCAGCGTGTCGATGTACATTTTCGGCTTCCTCGTGCTTGTGGGAATGCTTCTCGGAAGATTTGTCTGCGGATTCCTGTGCCCGTTCGGGTGGTTTCAGGAGCTGATAAATAAGATTCCGTTCAAAAAATTTTCAACAAAAAAACTTCGTGTCCTCACATACATCAAGTATATTATACTTGCCATCATGGTGTTCACTCTGCCTGCGGTGGTGACAAACGAGGTCGGCATGGGAAACCCGTTCTTCTGCAAATACATCTGCCCGCAGGGTGTGCTTGAAGGCGCAATTCCCCTCGCTATAGTGAACACAAGCATACGAAACACGCTCGGCAAGCTGTTCACATGGAAGCTCGGAATTCTTCTGGCGGTGGTTTTCGCGAGCCTTGTGTGGTACAGACCGTTCTGCAAGTGGCTGTGTCCTCTCGGCGCGTTCTACGGTGTGATGAACAAGTTCACGCTTCTCGGAATGAAGGTGGACAGTAAAAAATGCGTGTCGTGCGGAAAATGCGCAAGAATATGCCCGATGGACGTTGACGTGACAAAATCCCCGAACCATGCCGAATGCATACGCTGCGGAAAATGCGTGAAGTCATGCCCGACCGATGCTATAAGATACCGCTACGGCTTCGGAAACGGCGAAAAAGTAAAGATACCGAACGAAAAAACTATAATTAATTAAGGAGAACTTAAATGAAACTGAAAAAAATACTCGCGCTTACTATGGCGGCACTCATGCTTCTTACAGTCGTGTCATGTTCAAAGAAGGACGATACCGCATCGGCTGAGGAAATGCAGAACCGGATGAACGAGCTGTACGATGAGGAAAACGCACTTTTCGCAGAGCACGCCGACCAATGGAATATAGTATTCAACAATATCGACAAGGAAGCGGCAATGAACAACACCGACGACTATGCGACGTTCATTAAAAAGAACATAGAAGCCTGCGCAGCCCTTCTCTCGGACGACGACCGCGCGATTCTGGATAAGGATGCAGAAAGAATTGCCGAAATTGAAGAGGAAATAATGACGCTGAGCGAAAAACTCGGCACATCGGATATGAATCCCGGTTCGGCAAATACGGTTTTCCCGAGCTTTGCGGGCAAGGACTTTGACGGAAACGACGTGGACAGCAGTATCTTTGCGAACAATGCCGTTACTGTTATAAACTTCTGGTTCAACGGATGCTCCCCTTGCGTAAATGAGCTTGGAGACCTGAGCGAACTGAACGATTCTCTGAAGGAGCGCGGCGGTGAGCTTATCGGCGTAAACGTGGAAGCGTTCGACGGCAACGAGAAGATAATAGAAGAAGCAAAATCTCTTCTCGCCGCAAAGAACGCGACATACCGCAATATTTACTTTGCCTCCGACAGTGAAGCCGCACAGTACGCTGCGCAGATAATGGCGTTCCCGACGACAGTATTCGTTGACAGACAGGGAAATATCGTAGGAGAGCCGATAGTAGGAGCCATAAACAGCGATGCAACAATGAAGGAAGTAAACACAAGAATAGACAATATCATCGCGGCAGATGAAGCTACGATAAATGCTGTAGGCTGATAACCAAAAATCCTCCGTAACGTGAATTCATTAGTGAATCACAGCTGCGGAGGATTTTTTTATTTAAGGATATTCTGAATTAATCGAAGAATTCGGCGTTGGTCACGTCAAGTATCTTTGTGATTACTTTGCTTATGGCTTTAAGCGCGGAGGTGAGATTTTCCTTGCCGCCGCTTACGCATGACTGAATGGTAGTACGCGTGGGTATCTTTGCAAAGTCGATGTTGTATGAAAGGTCGTCAAACACAAGTCTGAGCATACGAACGGTGTCAGCATCGCGTGCAACCTTGCCGGAGAGAGTTACGTTAACATATGCGTCAACTACAGTGTCGTGAGAAGCCGCCGCGAGAACGTCAAGCACATGACCGCTTCTTTCGGGATCTTCAACCGTCACGGGAATCATCTGCATATAGGGGTTGAGCATAACGGAGTAGTATCTGTCCTGCGCCTCATCGTATTTCGGAGGAGGAAGAACGCCGAAGTCCGCTTCCATCTCGCGGAGCACTCTCGTCCAAGCCATGCATTCGGAGTAGAACAGTATTCTGCCTTCCGTGAACAGCTCTTCCTGGATTCTGTCGCCCTTGCCGCGGAGGTATGAGCTGAAACGGGACTGCCTTATGTCAAACGTGGTGTTGCCGCCCCAGAGAAGTCTGTATATCTTTGAATAAACGTCAACTGTCTTTTCCCCTGACGTGCCGTCGATAAGTCTGCCGGTTTCGGGGTCTTTGTCCACATATTTTACTCCTGCGCCGCGGAAGAGAAGGTCAGCCGCAAGCTCGCCGTAGCATATGTAGCCGTAGTTGTCCATGTCGGTCATAACTCCGTCGCCGTCAGCATCGGACACGCCCTTTTCCGCAAGCTCTATGAACTTGTCTATAGTCCACTTACCGCTGTCGACTATTTCGTAGGGATCTTCAAGGCCGTAGTTTTCGAAGAGCTGCTTGTTGAAGTAGAGCGAACGTATGCTGTCGAATCTTGTAGTGTCAAAGTCGCTTGTGACAAAGTAGAGCTTGTTGTTTATCGAGAGGTCGTTTATGGAGTTCTGATCCCACCATGCGCCGCTCATGTCAAGTCCGGGAACCTCGGAGTTCAGCTCAAGCACATTTCCTTCAACCGCGAGCGCATAGTCCGTCATGAGGTAGCACAGCGCGAGGTCGTAGTCCTTTGTTCCCGCCTGCACCGCTTTTTTCAGCTCTTCGTGGGAGTTGTTTATGTTGGACTCGACTACATTCACATTCAGAAATTCGTTTGTGCGCTGGGTTCTTTCGTAAATCGCGTCGTTTACCGGCTCGCCTGTAGTCTCTTCCGACGTTACCAGGGTGTAGGAGTACCATGTCGCGGTGTTGCCGTTGAGGATGTTGTAGGTGTAGCCCTCATAGTCGGCTTTCTTTACTCCGGCTTTCCAGTCATAGTTAGTTTCAATTCCGATAAGTCCGTCAGTTGTCTCAGGTGCAGTCTCGCCATCGGTTTCGTTAGCAGTGTCGGACGTGGTTTCGGTCTGAGCGGTTGTAGTGCTGCCGCCGGTTTCGGTCGTTGTGTTGTCGGAGCAGCCTGTGAGAGCGATGCTCTGCGACAGCATTATCAGAGTGAGCAGCAGCGCCAGTTTTCTTGCGTGTTTCATATTCCTCTCCTTTAAATGTCAATATTTTCCCTTGTTGTCATTATACCAGAAAACTTGCGCTTATGCAATACTGATTTTCGTAAAATAGTACAGTGCGCGGCTTTACATTTAATATACAATAGTCGGAATTATTACAAAATTTACTTTTTCCGCGCAGAATCAGTCAAAGAATTCTTCGTTCATTTCTTTAAGCACCTTGTTTGCGACCTTGCCCGTTGTTTTGAGTGCGGAGACGATATTTTCTTTAGCAGAGCTCATATTTGAAACAATGGTAGAACGTGTCGGCACCTTTGCGAAGTAGATGCTGTAGGACAGGTCGTCAAACACAAGTCTGAGCATACGAACGGTGTCCGCGTCGCGTGCAACTTTTCCCGAAAGCGTCACGTTAACATATGCGTCAACTACGGTATCATGGGAAGCCGCCGCGAGAACGTCAAGAATATTGCCGGTTCTTTCCGCATTTTTTGCCGTTATCGGTATCATTTGCATGAACGGATCTATTATAATCGAGTAGTATCTGTCCTGCGCCTCATCGTATTTCGGAGGAGGAAGAACGCCGAAGTCAGCTTCCATTTCGCGGAGCACTCTTGTCCACGCCATGCATTCGGAATAGAACAACGCCCTGTCCTCGACAAACAACTGCTCCTGTATTCTGTCGCCCAAACCGCGGAGATATTGACTGAAGCGCGGCTGTCTTATATCAAAGGTCGTGGAGCCGCCCCAGAGAAGACGGTATATTTTTGAATAAACGTCGACTGTTTTCTCTCCCGTCGTACCGTCGATGAGCATACCGGTATCGTGGTCCTTGTCTATGTATTTTATTCCTGCGCCGCACAGCATGAGGTCTGTCACAAGCTCAACATATCCGATGTAGCCGTAGCTGTCCGTGTCGGTCATAACACCGTTGCCGTCTGCGTCAGATACTGTTTTTTCAGCCATTTCGATGAACTTGTCTATAGTCCACTTTCCGCTGTCGACTATGTCGTAGGGATTTTCAAGACCGTGGCTTTCGATGATCTGTTTGTTGAAGTACAGCGAACGGATATTGTCGAACCTTGTCGTGTCGAAATCGCTTGTGACAAAATACAGCTTATTGTTTATCGAAAGGTCGTTTATGGAGTTCTGATCCCACCAGACGCCGCTCATGTCAAGTCCGGGAACCTCGGATTTAAGCTCCAGTGCGTTTCCCTCGATGGCTAGAGTATAGCAATGCATAAGCTCCTGCAATGTTACGTCATAGTCGTCAAGACCGGCTTTGACCTGCGCCCTTAACGCGTTTGAAGCATCGCTTTCTATAGTTTCTATAACGTTTACGTTGAGGTATTCGTTGGTTCTTTGAATTCTCTCATATACAGCGTCGTTTACAGGCTCGCCGGTAGTCTCTTCTGCGGTAACATTCAGGTACGCGTACCAGTCTTGTATGTTGCCGTTCATTATGTTGAATACATGACCGTCATAGTCCGCTTTCTTGACGCCGGCTTGCCAGTCGTAGCCTACTTCAATTCCGATAAGTCCGTCTGTTGTTTCGGCAGGAGCTTCGATTTTTGTTTCGTCCGATGTCTCGGATACACTTTCCGTTTCGGTACTGCTTTCGGTGTCGGAATCCACGGAGTCGGAGCAACCTGAAAGTGCGATGCTCTGTGATAGAATTATTCCGGCAAGAAGCAGTGCAAGCTTTTTTGTGTGTTTCATTTTACTCTCCTAAGCAGTCTGTAAATATCTTCACTGTCATTATATCAAACAAAATTCTCAATTGCAATACCTTTTGCGGAATAATGTATAAAACTGATTCAAAAATTTATGCGCAATAATTAAAAATGTTAATTTATTGTTTTGCTCCGCGCAGTCACGTATTCCGCTATTTCAGCCGCGCAAACTTCACTCGGCTCGTCGGTGGATACGATAACATCATACGCGCTGTCGTCCTTCGGCGTGATGTGCTCGTTCTGCCAGAGAGCTTTGCCGATAGCGCGGTTTCCTCTTTCCCTTTCGCGGCGGGCGAGATTTTCTTCCGATATCTTTATCCTGACGAAAACCGTGTCGCAGTCGCGCATTATCTCGCGTGATATCTCGTAGATGTCCTGTGTATCGAACAGGCAGTTGTCTATCACCACGTCGCGTCCAGATTTTGCTATAGCGGCGGCGGAGACGTACATTACCGTGAGAAAATCGTGCTCGGCTTCGTTTTCGTCGGCGAATGGAAAGGTGCGCGGGGTCATATACCCATCAACTATGTCGTAGGAGAGGTGGTAGAGGGGCGTTTTCCATATCTTCTGGAGATTCTTCGAGAGGGTGGTCTTTCCGCAGCTTGACGGACCGTTTAATATAATTATAGTGCCTTTGTCTTTCATGTCGACCTCGTTTTGTTGAATTATTTCAAATGATACCACTGCGCGGAAACGGATAATACGTTATGTTATTACTAATCTGTTAATAATAACGGAAAATCTGCAAAAATCAAGTGCTGCTTGAGAAAATCAGTCACAGCTTGATTTACAAATGGAAAAATTTATGCTACAATGGAATCAACAACAACAGAACGAGGTGACAATATGAAACTGAAGGGCAAATGGGCTTGTCCCGAATTTTACGATTCGCAGATAAACATAACCGAGGACGGCAGAGTGTCATGCGAATTTGCGGAAATTGGAGAATACGGCGTAACACCGGAATTTACCATCGACGGAGACAAGATAAAGCTTTCCGCGTGCGGCTTGGAGTTTGATTTGAAGCGCGAGGGAGACAAACTCATCGGCAAATGCACGCACGAGGGCAAAACGGACGATGTAGAATTTATTCTGGTTCCCGCCGAGCCGGAGATAAAGAGCTACCACCACTCCATGCAGGGAGATCCCGTTGAAATTCCCGAGGGATATCCGCTTACACTCAGCGAGCTTGTGGGACAGTATCAGTCCAACGTACCATACGATGTGCAGATAAACATCCATGACGTTGACGGAAAGATTCGTCTCGTGCTCTCGTTTGACGGAAAAACAAAGCTGCTTCCCGACTGCGTATGGTTCGAGGACGGCGATTTGATTTACATGATAAACGACGCCGCTAACCGTGGAGTCTGCCATATGCGTCCCGAAAACGGAATCTTTGTCGGCGAGTACACGCAGATATATCACGGAACATTCCCGAAGATAGAGTGCAAAAAGGTGTCCGACACGCCGAATGAACTGAAAGATTACGTCCCGCCAATCCCTTATCCCGACGGAAAGACAAGACGCGACCTACTTCTCGAATGCGCTGAATATGATACGGGAGCAGAGCACGTGGAAACTGAATTCACACTCGGCGAAAAGCTGCCGGAGGGCATTGAAAAGTACGGTTTCTCCTCATACATCGAGGGCAAGAGCGGGGACGACGTTGCTTTCGCCTGCCTTGACTTCATGGGCGACCACTTCAGACACGGAAACGGTGCGGGAATTCCGAACTAAAAAACGCGCTCCATGGCGGACTTCCTTGAGTTTGAGGAAAAGCACGACTGTGAAACAAACTGCCGCGGACTTTCCATTATGCTTGCAGACATCCTCCGTTCGCAGGGAATCAAGGCTCAGCACGTTACCTGTATGCCGTACGAAGTGCCGTTCAACGACTGTCATGTTGTAGTGGACTGCTTCCTTCCGTCCGGCAAGAGGGTAATGTTTGACCCCACATACCGCCTGTACTTTACGGATGAGAACGGTGAGTACGTTTCGCTCCCGAGACTGAGACATATATTATTAAATGAAGAAAAGCTCGTGCCGAACGAAGGTGCTATGTACACGGGAAACAAATCTCCGTTTAACAAGGACCATATGGACTACTATCGCGAATACATGACGAAGAACACCATAGCGTTTGAAAAAGGACGCACGAACAGTGACGGAAACGACGAATGGGAACCGATGTACCTCTTCCCGAAGGGATATCCGTATGAAAAGCTCGAAATTCCTGATGACAGAATAGTCCTTACCGACGAGAGCGCGTTCTGGTAAAAAAAACAAAACTGCCTGTGCGACAGAAAATTATCGCAGGGCAGTTTTACTTATGCTTTTTTTCAGTTATTGAGGTATCTAGTCAGGAATTCCTTTGTCCTCTGTTCCCTCGGTGTGTTGAAGATAACGTCGGGTGTGGAGTCCTCGAGAATTACGCCGCCGTCCATGAAGATTACTCTTGTGGAAACGTCACGCGCGAATGCCATCTCGTGAGTTACGACTATCATTGTAAGTCCCGACTTCGCGAGAGACTGCATTACCTCAAGCACCTCTCCTACCATTTCGGGGTCAAGAGCGGAGGTCGGCTCGTCGAACAGTATTATGTCGGGGTGCATGGAGAGCGAACGCGCTATGGCTACTCTCTGCTTCTGTCCGCCGGAGAGCTGCTTCGGTCTGGCGTTGATGTACGAGTCCATTCCGACCTTTGCGAGATACTCCCGTGCAGTCTTTTCGGCGTCCGCGCGGCTTTTTTTCAGCACCGTTACCTGTGGGCAGACGCAGTTTTCGAGCACGTTCATGTTGTTAAACAGGTTGAACTGCTGGAACACCATGCCCACTCTCGCGCGGTACGAGGTGACGTTGTTCTTTTTGTCGGAGATATCGTTTCCTTCAAAGATGATTCTGCCGCCCGTCGGTTCTTCGAGCAGGTTTATGCATCTCAGCATTGTGCTTTTACCGGAACCTGACGAGCCGATTACGCTGATTACCTCGCCCTTGCTGACGGAGAGGTTTATATCTCTCAGCACAACATGGTCGCCGAAGCTCTTTTCGAGGTGTTCGAGCTTTAGTATTTCAGTCATTCGGTATCTCCTCCTTTTCGCTTATTCTTATCTCCGCTTCCGAGTCGGAGCCTGAGCCGCAGATGGTGTACGAATCTCCGCCGTCGAGCTTTTTCTCAATGAAGCGAAGCGTTCTTGTTACGGTGAACGTGAGGATGAAGTACAGCACGCATATAACAGTGTAGGTCTGGAACGTCTGGAGATTTATCCTCTTTATTACGCCCGCCATGTAGTAAAGCTCCGACACGCCGATAACGTTCAGCACCGACGTATCCTTTATGTTTATGACAAACTCGTTGCTTATCGAGGGGAGTATGTTGCGGAGAACCTGCGGCAGAACTACCTTTACCATAGCCTGCCAGTGTGTCATGCCGACGGAATACGCGCCTTCGAGCTGACCCTTGTCAACGGAGATGATTCCGCCGCGGACTATCTCAGCCATGTATGCGCCAGTGTTTATCGAAACGATGAAAAGTCCCGCAGGAATGAGGGGGAGTGTGATTCCGCCGCTCATGAACGCGTATCCCCAGTAGATGACCATTGCCTGAACCATCATAGGAGTTCCGCGGAAGACTTCAATATACACCGAAATAATAACGCCGACTATCTTCTGGATAACTCTTATCGCGGTGTTTTTTGACTTCGGAGAAGTGCGGATAACTCCCGTGAGCAGACCTATCAAAAATCCGGCGAGAGTACCGACGAGGGCAATGAGCATTGTATATCCCACGCCAGAGAGAAGATACTGCCAGTAGTCTCTGACGATGCCTATAACTTCACTGAAAAATTGCATGATTACTTCCTTAAATTACTTTTTGTAGATGATAACGAGGTTGGAGTTGTAGTAGCAGTCTGTGAAATCGACCTGTTCCGCTCTTTCCGCTGTGGGGCTCATACCTGCGGCGATGGCGTCAACTGCACCCGACTGAACCGCGGCGATGAGTGAATCCCATTCGTAGGAGTAAACCTCAAGGTTCATTCCGAGAGTTGCGGCGATGTACTTTGCGAAGATTACGTCATATCCGTTTGCGTAAAGAGCTGAGCCCGCGTTGGCTATCGGAACAGCACCGTTCGCGTCGGTAGTCTGAGTCCAGTTGTACGGAGCGTATGCGCATTCCATAGCAACCTTGAGCGTGCCGTTTGAGCCGTCGGTTTCGGGAATGGTGAGCACGAGGTTGGATGCGTATTCGGTATCGGGGCTTGCGTTAATTTCAACAACCTGACGCATGAGTTCTTCTCTTGTTTCGCGGGAGACGGAAGAGATAATCTCGCTGACCTGCGCCGTCATGTCCGAGCCTTTTTTAAACGCTACCGCAATGCCGGTTTCTTCGTCGGTCGCGGTGAAGCCTGTGTCGTTGTTCTTGAGCGGGATGAAGGCGAGAGTGTCGTCCTTTGCGCAAACGTCATACGCGGTGGGTTCTTCGGCGACATAACCGTCGATTGCACCTGATTTTACGGCGTTGAGCAGGTCGGTGAAGTCGGGATAGTCTTTCTTTGTGATGCCGTCAACCTGGTCAAGCGCGGTGAGATGGAACGTTCCTGTCTGCGCGCCGAGAGTTGCACCGCTGAGTTCTGAGATGTTCTGTACTCCGGAGAGATCGGTTTTTTCTCTTGAGCCGCATGAAGCGAGAGAAGAGAGAAGGGTGAGTGAGAGAGCGACGGTAAGAATACTTGTAACGATTCTTTTCATGATGTACCTCGATTAAAATATAATAAGATAAATCAAAAAAGCGATCGTGACAAAGTGCCGCGACCGCTGATGGTACGATGAGAATCAGACGCAATCGAGAATAGCACTCCGCACGTGATATGCGACAGCCGGATGGATATTTTCCATACGTCCAGCGGGAATACGTCTCAAACCGTATCGGGCTTCGGCGACTGCGCCTTTCCGTCTGCTTTTGAACGATGTTTGAGCATCTGTGGCAGGGTACTCTTCGTAAGTCGCGCCTCTATAATCTTGTTTGCTTTTATGAAGTTGCTCTATTATACCACGCACTGCGGCACAAATCAATAGCTTTTGCAAGGAAAAAGTGTGAAAAACGAAAGTTTGTTAATTATGCACTGAAATACACGGCTCTTTCGGGGGAGTATCTTGCAATTGTTCTCACGGAAACGTTCATATATTGTTTACAAAACGTTAGAAACAGAATGTATTAATCACCTAACCGATATGATATAATTTGCGCGAAATTGCACATAAAACAGAAGCACAACAGCATATAAATGGGTGATAAAAGACAAGACAAATGTGAATACGTAACATAAATCAATAAAATTATCAATATTTCGGAAAGGCGGTACACAACATGAAAAAATCAAAACGGCCGATTGCACTTCTCCTTGCCGCGATGATGCTTGCCGGATGCGTCTCTGTGAGCGATACGGATGAGACGGACGTTGGCGAGAGCACAGCGGTGGAGAGCGAGCAGGAGACGGAGGCTGAAACCGATGAGGAATATACCTTTGATGTTCCCTCGGACATGAAGTACAACGGCAAGGAGTTCAGATTCCTCACAAACCCGGGAGAGAACGAGACGACAAAGGTGCAGTTCATCCAGTTCGGGTATGATACCGACAGCGGAGACGTGTTCGACAGCGCGATATTTACCCGCAATATGTTCGTGCAGGACTACCATGACATAAAGCTCGTCGTGAACGAATCGGGCGGACTTACCGACGTAACGGCGTTCAGAAAATCAGTGCAGGCGCAGGCGGACGACTTTGAGATTGGCATATGGATCGACCGTTTTGCTCTCACTCTCGCGCAGGAGGGACTTGTTATTCCGCTTGACGAGCTGGCGGAGAGCTATGTGAACCTCGATAAGCCGTGGTGGCTCGACGACGTGAACAAGGACCTCACCATAAACCACAAGCTGTACTTCGGTGCGGGCGCGTATGACTTGTCCATTTACGGCAACATACAAATGCTACTGTTCAACAAAACCATGGCGGAAAACCTCGGACTTGACGATATGTACGAGATGGTGCGGGGCGGCACGTGGACTATGGATCAGATGCACCAGTACATGGAGAGAGCGGCGGCTGACACAAACGGCAACGGCAGGATGGACGAAGATGACCGTTGGGGCGCGTGCTACATCGGCAACTTCTACGACTTCTCAACGACTGCCGGAAACGACGCATTCTTTGTGATGAAGGACGAAAACGACCTTCCGTACTTCTCCGCGCCGAACAACGAAAGACTAATCTCCATATGCGAAGCTCTTGTCAAGCTGATGAAGGATCCGAACGTTGCTATCTCGGTTGACAAGATATCTGACAAATATAAAACAGGTCATGTATACGAAAACGTAGTCACAATGTTCGCGGACGGAAACACACTCTTCGCCGGCTCGGGTACGTACTACCTCAACAACCTCCGCAATATGTCAGATGAGTTCGGCGTTCTGCCTTTCCCGAAATATGAGGAAGTCGCCGCGGGTACTCCGTATAAGTCATGGCTGTTCGGCGTGCTCGGATATATCGTGCCGATAACAGTTTCCGACAAGGATATGGTCAGCGCGGTGCTCGAGACTATAGCGTACTCGTCGTACAAATATGTGGTTCCGCCGTACCTTGACACAGTGCTTGCGAATAAGCAGGTGCGCGATCCCGACTCCGCCGAAATGATTGACATGCTCTCGAAAAACTTCTGCATCGACCTTGCGCATACATACTTCCTTGAAGCGGTGTCTCCGGTGTTCTCGGACGCTTTTGTAAACGGAGAAGCAAACTTCGCGTCAAAGGTCAAGAGCAATCAGAAGATAATCGGCAAGAAAATCGAAGTGATAAACAAAGCCTTCCTCGAGCAAAACGGGGAAACAAAGTAATAACTCAGCCGTGGGAACTCTCCTGCGGCTTTTCTCTTGCCAAAGATGA
>ERZ779861.159-NODE-159-length-105903-cov-4.862662_pt1 | contig 105903 bp, 84 predicted proteins | sample MGYA00511558_ERZ779861 | MGnify/ENA primary metagenome ERZ779861 (study PRJEB29588, sample SAMEA2163432) | human gut metagenome | biome: human gut; feature: human-associated habitat; material: faeces | place: Denmark | collected 2008/2010 ...
GTTTATGACCATGGATTACGATGAAGACCATGCATCGGATACAGCAAATGACGCCGATAACGACACAGACGCCGATGCGGACAATGAAACGCCTGCGCAAAGATAAAAAGGATGCGAAAAAAGCAATGACATTGCCTGCCCTGTGCGTGATATCGCGTGTATAAAACCCACAATTGAAAATACGGATCCGGCTTTTGCAGTGGGAATGCAGGCCTCTTGCCTTGTCCGCGACGGTACCGCCTGTGGCACGGTCCCGATGAGACGCAAACGTTGGTTGCACAAAGCTGCAAAGAGGATACCGACCTTGTGGATACGCAAGGGTTTTCAATCCACGCTTTACACGGCACGGCGGGTATTTTGCTTTTATGATTGAATTTATTTGTGTAACATACAAAACAAATGCGCATGCGCAAAACAGATTTGCATTCTTATCTCTTCTCTTCAAAGGTTCGCGGAAAAAAAGATGTCTGACATCGATTCAGCTTGTTTCATCCCGCATTGCAAATCCGCTTCATTTTTGTTAAAAACACCCACTCGTTTGAGTGGGTGTTTTTAATATTTCTGTTTTCAAACGATCATTGATGAAAAAGCAAAGGTATAATATTGTACAACGTTGATTTTTATCATTTTGTTTTGCCTGTATAAAGTTAATTACCAATCATAGAGTCATCTTCCTCACAGTCTGTGTAATACTGATAACAATATAGTCCATGCCGTTCAGTGTAAACCGGTATTTTACTTATGGACTTCATTCCCGACTGCTTCATCATATCACGATTAAATACGATCAATACTTCATATAAAAAACACAACGTAACGTTTGGTGGATTTCACTTTTAAGTCGCTACCATTCAATAATATAGTATGTTAAAATATCATCACGGTACCGATATCATTATTGTTAGGAGGCATCAGCATGGCTACATCAATGGGGAAAATTATTAAAAAATTACGAAAAGATCACGGTTTCACACAAGAAGAACTTGCAGAACGACTGGGAGTAACATATCAAGCAGTTTCAAAATGGGAAAATGATACTGGAATGCCGGACATTTCTCAAATTGTTCCTTTGGCATCTGTTTTAGAAGTTAGCACTGATGTATTGTTCGGCATCGCAGAAACATCAGAATCTGAAGAGGCTTGGAATATTGTTTTAACAGCAAATAGTGTACAAGAATATGGAAATCTTGACACGTATTTAAAAGCGTATGACATTTTGATAGACGGATTAAAAAAATATCCAAGTAATCTCATTATAATGAACAATTGCATGAAACTTGGTGTTTCGCTTTCGATACCGGAAAACGGATGGATATATGCTGAAGCATACGCAAAAAAAATTGCATTCCAAACAATCCGACAAGCTAATTTTATAATCGCTCATTCGAAAAATATTACTGAAATTTTAGACGCACGTCAATCGTTGGTTTTCTTGTATTGCAGTCAACAAAAATATGATTTGGCAACACATGAAGCAAGTCATTTCCCCGTTCGAACCGATTTCACCTTGTATTCAAATATGTCAATAGTCAGTGAGTATATGGAAAACCACGAAAAAACTATAACATATCTGTGTACAGATATAGACTATTCGTTGCAAGCTTTCGAAGATCATACAGCACGTTTAGGTAAAGCATATTATAATAGCGGAAAGTACATTGAAGCCATTGAAGTGTACGAAACATTTTTTGCCGTGATAAAAGCAATTTTCAAAAAAGAATGTCCTCCGCCCTATCATGATTTCGATTCAGGAGATTGTTATTTATTACTTGCACAAGCATATTTAGCGATTGATAAGAAGGAAAAAGCAATGGATGCCGTTGAAAATTCAATAATATACTATCTCAATCTTCTGGCAAAACATAAAGAAGATAACATTGATAGATCCTCCATGCTTAAATCCCCTTTGGTAAGAAAAAACGAGAATCATTCGTATATTTGTATTTGCAAAAATGTGATTAAAAAGAAGCTTCTTGAGAAGTTGTCTGAAAAAGCAATTCAACCATTGTGCCAAGAGCGTCGATTTATACAATTACTCAAGTCGGTCAAAAATATATCCATATGAAAATAATTATGTTCCATTTCAGTAAAATTTGTGCTTGCATTGTGCAACAAACAGCATTTCTATACCAAAATTTTCGCAATAAAAATTTTGCTTCCACAACCTCGTTTACATACAGACTGTAGGAGTATATAGAAAAAATTCTCGCATGCAGGTATGATGTTTCTACACAACAGACATGCAACACGTAGAAATGAACATGACAAAATGTCAAACGAAGAAGATTATACGACGCGGAGATTTTCACGCTGACCGATGAATACGGCAACGAAACAGATTTTGCACTTTTGGCCACAACGGAAATCGAAGGTGTAACCTATATGGCTCCGGAACCCGCAGAAGACAATGAACGAGGGAGAATATGTCATTCTCAAGACTGCGCACGACGATGAGACCTATGAAGACATTCTGGTGACCGTCGACGACGACGAGTTTGACCGCGTTGCAGATCTGTTTGAAGATGAGTTTATGACCATGGATTACGATGAAGACCATGCATCGGATACAGCAAATGACGCCAATGCAAACAATGAAACGCCTGCACAAAACAGATTTACATTCTTATCTCTTCTCTTCAAAGGTTCGCGGGAAAAAAGATGTCTGACACCGATTCAGCTTGTTTCATCCCGCATTGCAAATCCGCTTCCTTTTTTAAAAAACACCCACTCGTTTGAGTGGGTGTTTTTAATATTTCTGTTTTCAAACGATCCTTGATGAAAAAGCATTGAAAGTCGTGTACGACATTTATTTTTTCTCATCATCGTTTTGCATTGTTTTATAGATGAGATACATATCGATATCATCCTGTATCACATCATTTTCAGATGACTTCGATTGATTCTGTTGGTTTTGTGTCGTGGATTTTTTGTTTCCTGTTGCCGCTGCCACAAGCGCTATGAAGCCGACTGCCAAAAGAATACCAATGACGATACCAAACATTTTTCTTTCCTCCGCTTGTTCATTCTCTGTCACAGATGCATCTTGTGTCTTCAAATATATTTGCAGATCAAAAAATATGGTTCCATGTTTTGAATCTTTTCCGTAAGCCTTTGCTACAACAAGCGTCCTTCACCATATAATGTTACATTCAAACATCATATTCTGTCGCATACAGGATCTTGCCGTCTTTCCACGCAAAATCCACGGCACGTTTGCCGGGCAAACGAAGTCCGCAAACTTCTCCCTCTTTGCGCCAAGCTGGCGGTAAGGCAGGCAAAAGATGCAACGCCCCATCCCGATCAGTTTGTGCCACCATCTCCAAAATACCGGCAGCAACACCAAAATTACCATCGATCTGAAAAGGCGGATGTGCACAAAACATATTGTCATACAGCGAACGCGCACAAAATACATCCAGATTCTTTTGTGTCTGCTCCCCGTCGCACAATCGCGCCCACATACAAATCAACCATGCACGGCTCCAACCGGTGCCACCGCTGCCATGTGCCAGGCGGCGTTCAATGGTCTTACGTGCGGCAGCAAAAAATTCCGGCGTTTGCTTTGTAAACTGCCGGGCAGGATACAACCCCCACAAATGGGAAATATGTCGATGTCCCGGTTCAGCCTCTCGGACATCCAGCATCCATTCGCGAACACATCCGTTTTCACCGATTTCAACGGGACAAAGACGTGCATCCAGTTCTTCCACCTTCTGGGCAAACGCATCATCCTTGCCCAATATACGGGTTGCCTGCGCGGTACATGTGAACAATTCATGCAAAATTTCCGTGTCCATCGCCGCGCCCGGCACAAAACATGCCTCACAGCCGTTCTGATCCAGATAGGTGTTTTCCGGCGACACAGAGGGACAAAGAACCAAATATCCCGCTTCATTTTCTTGTAAAAAATCTTCAAAGAACAAACAGGACTGCTCTAAAATGGGATAGGAACGCTGTAAATAAGATATATCGCCGGAATAACGATAATGCTCCCACAGATGAAGCGCCAACCATGCTCCCCCCAGTACCCAATAGGAACCGGGAATCCATTGATCCTGCGGCGCACAATCGCCGTAAATATCCGTGTTGTGGTGACAGACAAACCCACGACATCCGTACAATTTACGTGCACATTCCTGTCCGCGGGGCAACATACGAAGCATATGATCCAACAGCACCGTATGACATTCGGGCAATGCAGAGGCCTCCGTGGGCCAATAATTCATCTGTGTGTTAATATTGACCGTATAGCGGCATCCCCAACCCGGTTGATAATCATCGCACCAAATTCCTTGTAAATTCATGGGCAACGTACCGGGACGACTGGCAGAAATTGTGAGATAACGCGCATAAGAGAACAATTGCTGCGCCAGAAGCGGGTCGGAAACCAAGGCGGATTCCCCCTGCTCTTTGTATACCGTACGCATACGCGCAATGCGTTGATCCGTTGGAATATCGTTTTTCTCCTGATCGTCACACAGTCGCAGAGACATGCGTTCGTACAACGCACGATAATCTGTCACGTGACGTGCGCGCAGCTGTGCATAAGAATACCTTTGCGCGTGATCCAGTATCTCTTTACAATACAAAAGCGGATCGTCGGTGCGATATGTTGTCGCTGCTGTAAACAAAATCGTGAACCAACGGGCACCACGCACGTAAAAGTGTTCACCGATGATCTCCACCTGTGCCTCTTCATCCGCCAGTACGCGTGCCATAGCCACATTTTTCTCAGAACCTGTGTCAAACAGGAGTGAAAGTGTGTTGTCGTCCGTTTTTTGAATCACGGGGCCAAAGTGATCTCGGTGCAGCCGAATACGTAATTCCATCGGAAGTGCGTCACATTCAACATGGTAAACGATCACATCGTCCGGATGAGATGCAAAAATCTCCCGACGGTCACATCCTTCCCCCATGGTATACGATACATGACAAATTCCTTCCGACATATCCAACCATCGGCGGTATGCCGTGATCTCTCCGCTTCGGTTAAACGTACGAAGAAAGAGTTTTGCCAACGGCTGGTAATCGCTCATGCTCTCCGGAACCGATGACCATGCCATCAACGCCAAATTTTCCGCCTCCTGCGTATTTCCCGCAAAGGTAAGCGCACGAATCTTTGAAAAATACGCTGCGGTATCGGGGTTGATGCGTTCCCGTCGTCCATCGGCATTGACACTTTCCTCATTGAGCTGCAACGTATCATCCCAAATACGGCCATAGACCATACCACCCATGCGGCCGTTTCCCACCGGCAGTGCCTGTTCCCATTTTTCTGCAAAATTTGTATACCACAGCGTCTCCTGCTGTGCACAAGGACCTGTCCCTGCTTTTTGCGCTGTGGATGATCGTTTGGTTTTCACTTGATCTTTTTGTTCCATGTACCTATTCCTTATTCTATGTTGATTCTATGTTTGTGTGGATGAACCGTGTGTAACTTTCTGCGTTTTCTGAAATAGGTCAAACGCGATATGCATATCTCAAAGGGTACACAACGTTTGCAATGCTTGTGGTGTTGCAACAAACCCGTCTGCACCCGCATCCGCAAGCTCCTGTTGTGAACCATATCCCCACAAAACACCGTAAGCGGGGATCCCGCATTGATGCGCGCCCGTGATATCCTGCTCCCGATCCCCCAACATCAAAAAAGATCGGTACGGTAAGGACTGCATCGCATTTTGGATCACTTGTGCTTTTGTATCCACCGTACCGTCCAACGTTGCACCATGAATCTGTTTGAAATATTTTGCCAAATCAAACCGCTCTAAAATCTGTACCGCATACACTTCCGGTTTTGCCGTAGCCACCGCTAGAGGCACGTCGTGTTCGCGTAGAAATTCCAAAGCCGGAACAATCCCGTCATACACGGCGTTTTCAAACATGGCGCCCTGACCCACAAAACATTCACGATAGCGTGCAACGGCACGTTCTGCGTCCGCGTGGCTCATGCCGGCATACCGGCAAAAGCTTTCACGCAGCGGTGGGCCGATAAATTTATTGAGCGTCTGTGATGGCAAATGCATGGAAAACGCCTTTAGGGCATATTGTACGGAATGAAGGATACCAGGGGCGGAATCCGTCAGCGTCCCGTCCAAATCAAAGAGCAAACATGTTTTTTTGTCTACTTGTTTGTTTTGCATATGTCATATTCCTTTGTGTCGTATTCAAATCAGGTTATCCAAAAAAATATCTTTTCTTTCTATATTAAAGTTCTGCCGGAGTTGTTTCCGGTGATTTTTCCGATCCGGGAAACATTGCAAAAATCAGTACAAAATGCGCCGACCCTATCTGAAATTTTCTTATAAAACCATATGTTCAAATTATAAGTCATCCTTAAAAAAAAAGCAAGTTTTCCATGCAAAAAAACAACCACGGATACAAAAACTTTCCATGCAAAAGTTTCTCGTTTTTTTCAAACAGCTGTCGAAAAAACAAAAATTGTGTTATAATATATTAGCAGGTGATACTACTGAATTTGTAGCCGCAATATTTGGATATCCATTCCTTTTTTTACAAATATCGTTGCAAATCGACAGTAACTATGCTATACTGTGTCATACAAACAAGTCTTTCGTCACACGTCTTTGCTGACTTGGTACAGGCGCAATGCGACAATAGGTCTGTTTTGAAAAACTCATGCCGTAAAGGAGATGTACGATTATGGCAATTTTGGTCACCGGCGGCGCCGGATTTATCGGAACACACACTTGCGTGGAATTGTTGGAAGCAGGCGAAGACATCGTCGTATTCGACAACTTGGTCAACAGCAAACGCAGCGCCATCGATGCGGTCAAACAAATCACAGGAAAAGATTTTCCTTTCTATGAGGCCGATATGCTTGACGAAGCTGCCATGGAAAAAATTTTCAGCGCCCATAACATCACTGAGGTGATCCACTTCGCCGGACTAAAAGCAGTGGGAGAAAGTGTGGAAAAGCCGTTGGAATATTATCACAACAACCTCACCGGCACACTGATTCTTCTGCAGGTCATGAGACGACACAATGTCAAACGCATCGTCTTCTCCTCTTCTGCCACCGTGTACGGCTCACCGAAAACCGTACCGATCAAAGAAGATTTTCCGCTCTCCACCACCAACCCCTATGGCGCGACCAAACTCATGATCGAAAATATGTTGCGTGACCTGTATCATAGCGATAACAGCTGGTCTATCGCCCTTCTTCGGTATTTCAACCCCATTGGCGCACATGAAAGCGGTCTGATCGGCGAGGATCCCAACGGAATCCCCAACAACATTATGCCGCGTCTGATCAATGTCGCATTGGGTAAAATGGATTCCATGACGGTGTTTGGCGACGACTATCCCACACGTGACGGTACAGGCGTACGTGACTATATCCATGTGGTAGATCTTGCGAAAGGACACGTGGCTGCCATTGCCAAAGTACGCAGTCAGACCATGTGCGATGCATACAACCTCGGAACCGGCAAGGGCTACAGTGTACTGGAAATTATCCACGGATTGGAAAAAGCGTGCGGCAAAAAATTGCCTTATCACGTGACACCACGTCGTGCGGGTGACATCGCCGAGTGCTATGCTGACCCGACGAAAGCCGCGGAAGAGCTGCACTGGAAAGCGACCATGGATCTTGATCAAATGTGCAAAGATGCTTGGCATTTTGCGCTGATGCACCAAAAGAACAACTGAGTCCACTTTCCATTTCTTGACAAAAGCAAACAATTTGAAAGCATATCAAATACCTGACGATATATGCGGCATGATATCATCGCAAACCGGCTATGTTTTTTCCATGTGATATACCCATGTTCGTTGAAGCGTGAAAAACAAATATCGTAAAATCAGGCAACGATACCGCTGCCCGTCTGAAAAAACGGGCAGCGATTGCTTTTTATGAATCTATTTCAAAAACAGATCACCTCACTTTCACGCAAAGCCAGTCTTCCGTCAAATACTACGCACTTGTTTTGTCGTGATTCCCATTACCGAAACCCGAAAGGACTTTGTGCCATGAAACCGCAGGAACCGTCACATTTGCCGGACAACACATCGGCAAATCAAACAGAGCCGATACCGTCCCCAAAACAAGAGATGACCTCCGTCGCGCACACGCAAGGTACCGTTGTTAAACATGATGAGCAATCAAAACAGACACAACGGCAAGACACCGAAAGTGCAACAAACGACATGCAGCAAGAGGATCTCTCTGCCCGGGCAGAAGACGCAGAGAAATCGGAAAATGTTACTGATGCGGAATCTTTGTTTGGCACAGAGTCGACTGAGGATTCCACAGGCCCTGTTAAAACACCGCTTTGTGTGCCACCGGATTTCAAAAACAAACGACCCCGAAAACAAAAAGCAAAAAAAATAATTCGGCCGCGCTTGGATGCCATAGCCACCATTGTGATCTTTGCCGCATTATTTTTCAAGTTTTTTTACTTTTATAGCCAGGTTATTTATAAAACGCTGGAAAATACAACCATATCTGCATTCTTTTTAACACTGATTTCCCTTTTCTTTTTCGCCGTTGGATGCATCATTGTCCGACTCATTCGTCCCAAACGCCCAAATCATATCCCGTTTTTGATCATCGTAACATGCATCATGACTGCGCTGATGCTGATTGACGCAGCATATAAAAGTTATTTCAACATGTTGCCAAGTGTATTGGAGCTCAAAAAAACAGGCGAATTGGGCGAAAGTGCTGATTCCGTATGGGCCGTTATACAACAAGCAAAATATGATTTAATCGCTTTGGGATGGGATATTGTTCCCTTGATCATTTTCGGATCGGTTGTGCGTCCGCTCCTGATGAAACGCCCCAAACGACCGCAAAAAAAAGCGTCAAAACGCAACATAACCATCGGCATGAGTGTTGCAGCACTTGTGACGCTTATTGCTGTCTCCCTGATGCTTTTGCTTTCCCCCATGGTTTCTGCTGTGACGTTACGCAGCGAACTTCTTTGCTATCACATCGGCGATTTTTATACGGCGCTGTTCGGCGATTCGCAAAACAGCGATGAAACATTGCTGGAAGATAGCATGGACTGGATTGCAAACAAAGACAATACGAAAAGTACGACAGAAAAAAATGATATGTATTGGGGTATCGGGCACGGAAAAAATGTCCTGGTAATTCAGGTGGAAGCATTACAAAATTTTGTGCTGAACGCCACATACAATGGGCAAGTGCTTACACCAAATCTCAATGCATTTTTGAAAGATGATTGCCTGCAGTTCACCAATCACTACTATCAGGTAGGCGGTGGCAATACAGCGGATGCAGAATTTACCGTAAATAATTCCCTCTATCCGCCGGAAAAAGAAGCTGCCTATGAAAAATATACGGATAACGATTATTACGGATTGCCTTTTTTGCTCAAAGACAATGGCTATACGGGCGCTTACGCGTATCACGGCAACAACGGTGCCTTTTGGAATCGTGAAACGGCTTACCCTTATCAGGGGTTTGACGATTTTATTTCACGTGAAGATATGCCATCTCTGCCAACCATGGGCAGCATGGAAGGCGTTACCGACAGCGCGCTGTTTGAACGCATCGTGCATGATATGCAATACACGTACACCTCCCCCTACTATATCTTTGCCGTAACCATCTCCTCCCACCACCCTTTTGAAATACCTGCGGAAATGGCAACGCTACGATTGAAAGACGAAGATGTTGGGACACTGGGTGGAAATTATCTGCAAAGTGTGCATTATTTTGATCAATGCTTTGGAGAACTGGTGCAAAATATGAAACAGGCGGGACTTTGGGACGACACCATCATTGTTCTCTATGGCGATCACATGGCACTGCCGTGCTATACGGAAGAATACGTGACATTCATGGAACAAAATTTTATGCCAAAAGATGTCTCATATAACTATGTGGAACACTTCCGTGTACCGTTTTTGATGCGTGTCCCGGGGTTTGGAAGCGAAACCCACAGCATTGCCAATGGACACATTGACATTGCGCCAACTCTGTTGCACATTTTGGGTATTTCCAACGATCGCGGTATCATGCTGGGACAGGATCTGTTTGTTGCAGATGAAGGGATCGTATTAGAACAAACGCACCTGGAACGCGGCTCGTATTTTACCGATGACATTTTGCTCATGAATTATCAGCAAGATGACCCGGCATTGATCACTGTACTCAATATCAATGGTAAAACTCAATTACCCCGCAGTCCCACCGTTTCAGAATATAAAACATGTCTCAAAGCTAAGCGAATATTCAATATGAACATGTATCTTCTGGAAAATGATTTAATCCTGACAAAAAACATTGAAGCATTTCAAAAGAAAAAAACATAAGAAATAATAAACCAATTCCCGACGGTGCGATAATATCCCCACCGTCGGGAATTTTACATATGCAAACTACATGTAAAACATTTATTTTTTTCTTTCATTCGTTGACAAAAAAATCAAATTCGTGGTATAATAACACTGTCTTATGACACAATTCATATATAAAACGAGGTGAGACTGAATGGACGCAGGTGGCAGTCGACCGACAGCGCAAAGCAATAGACAACGATCAGCCTTTCGTGCGGATTTTATGCTTTTAGAATGGCAGGTTCCACAGCTGTGTCTCATGTCTCACGGTTGTTTGGTGTGACGCAGTTCCTCAAATGTCCCGTGACGGGCAACGCACCTCTGCATATTCCAAAGTCTAAAAGATACGTGCGAAATATGATGTTTTCTGTTGTCAAGCGCCGCCGCAGTGATAGCCGGCGGTATTTTTATGCTTTGACTTAAGCCAAAGTTACGACGTGTGTTAATGGACGGACATACGTCGGTTTCATATTCCCTTTGCCGAATGACGAATCACACCCGCAGAAATGTCCTGTGCCGTTCCGTTTGGCGCCTTGGGAATCATCATGTTTAGGAGGAACGTATCATGCCGAAAAACACTGTTGTGCTGACCGCAGATATGGTCAGCGAGCTGTTAGAGCAAAAACAATTCACCCATTTGTATACACTGCTCAAAGAGATGCGGGCGGAGGACATTGCACCCTTGTTTGAAAATCTGGAACCTACCGATGCCGTACGTCTGTTTCGTCTTCTTCCCAAAACGTTGGCAGCGGATACGTTTGTGGAACTGGATGCGACGCAGCAGGAAGATCTGATTGCGCGTTTTTCGGACCGCGAACTGAAAGCCGTGTTGGATGATATGTTTGTGGACGACACGGTGGATGTCATCGAAGAAATGCCCGCCAATGTTGTGAAACGAATCATTCAACAATCGGACGAGGAAACACGGCAATCGATCAACGAAATTCTCGATTATCCCAAGGACAGCGCCGGCAGCATCATGACCACGGAATTTGTCTCGCTGCATCCGGATTTTACCGTGACAGACGCATTCGCGCGCATTCGTCAAACCGGGGTTGAAAAGGAAACCATTTACACCTGTTATATCACAGATAGCAATCGACATTTACTTGGTGTCGTTTCCGTATTAAAACTGCTGCTGGCGGAATGGGACACGACGTTACGTGAACTGATGGACACACATGTGATTTCTGTCAGCACACATGATGATAGAGAAATCGCAGCCAACCGTCTGAACAAATACGGCTTTATGGCATTACCTGTGGTGGACGGCGAAAATCGTCTGGTCGGCATTGTTACATTTGACGATGCCATCGATGTGCTTACCGAAGAGGCAACCGAAGATATCGAAAAAATGGCTGCCATTGTTCCAACGGACAAACCATATATGCGCACCGGCATTTTTGAAACGTTTCGCAAACGTATCCCCTGGCTGCTGATCTTAATGATCTCCGCCACATTTACGGGTGCGATCATTTCACATTTTGAAGAGACCATCGCTGCCATTGTCGGCGGCAGCGCGTTGATCGCATTCATTCCCATGCTGATGGATACCGGCGGTAATGCCGGTAGTCAATCCAGTGTGACAGTCGTGCGTGGCCTGGCGCTGGGAGAAATCCGTTTTTCCGACTTTTTCCGTATCTTGTGGAGAGAATGCCGCGTAGCAATGTTGTGCGGCATCGTTTTGGCCATGTGCAATTTTGTGAAGGTACTTTTGATCGACAAGTTGCTGTTGGGAAATCAAAGCATCACGCCGCTCATCGCTCTGGTGGTGTGCATGACCTTGTTCGTGACTGTGCTCGCAGCAAAAATCGTGGGATGTATTCTTCCTCTGACGGCACAAAAGCTCGGCTTTGATCCGGCTGTCATGGCAAGTCCTTTCATCACCACCATTGTCGATGCCCTGGCTTTACTCGTTTATTTTCAAATTGCAACAATTGTTTTATTGTAAAGCTATCGCTTTATCATCGTTGATCACCAATCAAAAATCTGCCGCAGGTATACCAATTACCTGCGGCAGATTTTTCTTTGCTGCATCATCGAACTTTCTTCATGGTGTTGCATTACCACGCAAAATCAATTCACCCAACATTTGGCCGAATGTCTTTGCAGCCGTTTTGGCCTCATCAAGCGTATTGCCTGTGGTACCGATCTCCACCAACATAGAACCGGTTGTATACTGCTCATTAAACGTTGCACGCCGTAAATTTAACGGTCGCGCAAGTCCCGTTCCGCTATCCAACATTTTCTTCTGCAAATGTGCGGCAACGGTCAAATTGTCCCGCCAATTGGGATGGGTTCCGCCTCCCTCATCCGTACCGATTACAAGCATGACTTGTGCCGCCGGTTGGGATCCCACCATGGTGACCGGTCTTAATTTTGTCCCGTCGGAACGCACCATGGAATCGCGATGTACATCCAGCACATAAGAAATAGACGGATGCAGTTCCAATTGCTCCCGAATGGCTTGCGCCGCATAAGTATAAGACTCGGTGTATGATTCAGCATCGAACTGCTCTGTCAAATGGATCACATGGATCCCCTGTGATTCCAATGTTTGTGCCAAAACTTCTCCCACCGCGACCATATTTTTTTCCGGATCCGTTGTACGCGTAACATCCGCATCCGGGTCATAGTAACCGCTGTCATTGGCAGCATAACATTCTGTGGCATGCGTATGTAAAATCAGGACAGCCGGCTGATCTTTTGTCCCTGTCATAGAAGCCAATGGGTATTTTTCCTCGGCGTATGCCCCCAGATCTACTGTATAATTGGTATCGTTGCTGACTGAAAAATCACTTGCAGAAAGATCAATCGGCATAATCCCCGCCATCCCCTGGGGGACATCTTCCTCCGCGTACGCATACAATTCCCCGTCTGCCCCGTCCGGTGTTATCTGTGGAATCACGGAGGGCAACAGACTGCCATTCTGTTCCTCTTCCCAATCCGCTCCCCACGACGATTGCGGAACAGTGGTGGTAAACAGGTGCGAAACCGTCATCGTGCGGGGAAAGAAAATTCCCCGCCGTAAAATGTCCTCGGAAAGTGTCGTTCCTTCACCCGCCCCCAGAGCGTCGTCCGGCGTCTGTGGTGTCATAAACAATCCGGATGATGTGAGATAGGTACGAACCGTGCCGCTTGAGAACCATTGATACAGTCCAACAAAACACAATGCACAGAAAAGCAACGATGCACCTAAAAGTGTAAATGTCAGTAAAAATCGTTGATATGTATTTCGCAATCTCCCGGCGTCAGGGCCTTGTCTCCACTCTCCCAAACGTGTGGCAAATCGCGCGAAAGATGCATGATGCCCCGTGTCTTGTGTGCGGTTTGATCGCCGTAGTACCACAATCAAAAATTTTGGTTTGACTCTCTTGCTTTTCACAAAGAAATGGGAATGGCCAATCAGATTTTTCATCCATTGCGGCACACGCTTGTCCCTTGTTTGCTCATTCATCTGTTTTCCCTCCGCTTCTTTTCACTTCTCCGTATCTTTTTTCGGTGATATTGGCAATCATTGTCTGCTTTCTCTGATTGATCCGTAAACTTGCCAGCAAACCATCCGAAAAATATACGCCCTGATATCTCAGTATATGCACGATGTGCATTTTTCAGAACACAGCGGCTACATTTTTTACCAATCCTCTGTTTTTTTGATTCACCGGACCGTTTGACATAAAAATCATGTTCTGTTACACACAAATCTGATATGTTTCACCGTTTGTCAGATACTGCTTACAAAAAAATCAAATAACAATCTTCAACAAAAACCGGAACCTTCATGTTTATGACAGCATATGCTGGCAACGCAGGAAACCCATGATTTTTTTAATATCTTGATTAAAAAAGCGCTATATGGGTACATACTGACAGTGAAATCTGAAAAACGGAGCGTGATCCAGTTGAATGTCAAAAGAGGAGATATCTTCTACGCAGACCTCAGTCCTGTCGTCGGCTCGGAGCAAGGCGGGCTTCGCCCCGTACTGATTATTCAAAATGACGTCGGAAACCGTCACAGCCCTACCGTGATTGCCGCAGCCATTACCAGTCAGCTTTCTAAGGCACATCTTCCCACACATATTGGCGTTTACGCCGATCAGTACGGTTTATCCAAAGATTCTGTGATCTTACTGGAACAAGTGCGTACCTTAGACAAACGACGGCTTCGGGAAAAAATCGGACACTTGGATGCACAAATGATGGGAGTGGTCAATCAAGCCATTTCCGTCAGTTTCGGACTACCATCTGATGATACTCCAACCGTTGCCGCCCCCGGGCGTTTGTCACCGACACCGCATACATCCCCTCAACCCGCAACACAACCCTATCCGCCTGCTGCCGCAGCCGTATCCTCTGTTTCGCATAGCACTGCTGGCCAAATCCATACAAACGCGCCCCACAACACCACCTCCCACGTATCGGCAACAGACATACAAACGATGCATACAGCACAAACGACCGATTCAACGCACAAAACAGGACAAACACCGTAAATTTCTGATTTTTTGTATCAAAACAGTGTTTTTTGCCGCACAGCGTGCATATACTGCAAATAGCCAAAGATTTTTGGCCGACATACCAAGCGCTTGGAAAAAATGACAGCATTTCTGTTCTGATTTGGTTTTATTCTATTCGGAAAGGTTTGGTGGATGATAATGAAGATCGTTGTTTGGAGATCTCCCCGTCTGCTCTCTTCTCTGTTAAAACGGCTCTTTCATATATAATTGAGTCATTTGCAAGTCTGCAAATGTTAGATCATACGTTCCGTTTTTCGAAAGCGTGTGATGTACCAAGCGCACAAAAATCACGCATGTGCGTGTTGCAGCAACATCAAAAAATCATCAACATATGGCAAATCTATGTCAGTTTTGCAAAAAGGATTGAATCATCGGGAAATATCTGGTATAATGATGAAAAGAGCCAAAAAGAGAGGTACACATCATGTATCAGAATTTCCCGAATATTACCATTTTTGACCATCCGCTCATTACGCATAAACTTTCCGTACTGCGTCAACAGGAAACAGGGCCCAAGCTCTTCCGCGAACTGGTCAATGAAATTGCCATGCTGATGGGATTTGAAGCAATGCGCGATCTGCCAACGGAATCCGTGCACATCAAAACACCGCTCATGGAAACAGACGTGAAAATGATCGCCGGGAAAAAACTGGCTTTGGTACCCATTCTGCGTGCCGGGCTGGGTATGTTAGACGGCGTGTTGGCATTGGTTCCCTCGGCCAAGATCGGTCACATCGGACTGTATCGTGATCACGAAACACTGGAACCGCACGAATATTACTGCAAATTGCCTGAGGACATTGAAAATCGTCAGGTCATTCTGTTGGATCCCATGTTGGCAACCGGAGGTTCTGCATCCGCCGCCATTGATTTTATCAAAAAACGCGGATGTACCAACATTAAATTTATGGCAATTCTGGCAGCACCCGAAGGTCTGACGCGCTTGTCCAAAGATCATCCGGACGTACCCGTTTTTTGTGCCGGCGTGGACGAGCGTCTCAACGAGTACGGTTATATTTTGCCGGGACTGGGAGATGCCGGTGACCGTCTGTTCGGCACGCTGTAAACACCATTTTTTGTACTTGAAAACACAAGAAAACGACATGACACGCGACAAGAATGTGATAGTTTGTAACGCGTAGATGTTGTTGATAAACGACTGTTTTAGATAACTGATCGAATCAAATAAAGATACCTACCGCACCGGCAGCGCCGGACGATGCCGGACATGCTGTTGCCGTACAGCGCGTCCGGCTTTTGTTTTTTAACACTGCCTATCGTTTACACCGTTTCATTCCATATCGAAAAGACAAACAATAACAAAGTATAGATTCCAAGCAGTGTTTACATGACATACTTGAAAACAACATAGAGCCGTAAAAGGAGCTTTAAGATGCAGATTTCTGATTTGACATTGCAGGACATCGAAGGGGTTTCTTTTCTCTACCAATATATTTTGTGGGGTACAAAAAAAGATCCTACAGACATGAAGCCCAAACAGCAGAAAAAAGTGCGTAAAAAACTGGAAATTTCCATACGGCGCAAAAAAATAACGGTTGATCCTAAGGTACTTACTATTCTACATGATGAATGGAACGATGCCGAATTTTTCCACTTCTTGAAAATGTGTGACCAAGAAGACATACGATTGGAAAGGCAAGCGGAAAAAGAATTCAATCGCTGTTGCGCCATGTTTTCCGAACCGGTTCAGAAAGCATTTCATCTATTAATAGATCAACAAATCCTTGATTCTCCTCCGCAATTAATTGGCACTGATGTTATACTTGAAATTGACCATGCTGATTTTTTCAACTGTCAGCTGCACTTGTGCAATGTCACAGGCATGCCCGATATCAAAACGGAAGAATATCTGATGTTTGATCACAGCATGCTCCAACATCAAAATCACTCATTTATTCTGCAAGGTTACATTGAATCTTTTGAAACTGACACCGTTCGTCCTTTTTCTATCCGTTTCACAGATGCAAAAGCCAAATACAACGTGTTTCAGATACAATCGGATTTCCCCAATCGAACGCCCTGGGATGTATTATCTGAACTGGCACAACATTGTATGCAAAAATACGTATTGTCGCCAACGTTTTGTAACGAACAAGAAATGGCACTGCTTCCCATGCTCGCTGAAATTTTACGATTGACGGCGCCTTATGTCCTGCCAGCAGAATATTCATTGTCATCCTATCAAACATTGAAAACATTGAGTAAAAAACATGGTTTTTCCGGACTTTTATCTAAATGGGTAGCCATCGAACAGTACACAAAATCGAATAAAAAAAAGAAACTGCAACGATGTCAACACCAACTGCTCACAAAACTGAACACGGACACATTTGAGCCATTGTGGCGCGAAATATATCAATCCTTTTCCGCATCGCAGTCCTGCTACCCGGCCGAAACGGAAAGATGCTGTGACCCTGATTTCTTACATCAAATACGTACAAAAATTCAACAACTTGTAACATCGCACGGTTACACGGGATCTTATCCCGATTTTATAAAATGTGATCGAACACAAGGCTTTCATATAGCCGTCGGATATGATGATCAAACATATTTGGTCCGGAATCAAACAAAAGCTGCCTTTCATATTCACTGCACAGAAACATGTATGGACAACGTCTTGTATGTAACATTTTGTTGCGGCACTGAGCTGCTGAAAAAAGGACAGCAGCCAGGCGATATATATTCTTGTCTGTTTCACACAAAAGGGCAACGTTATTTTCGATGTGTCTCTCTGGGCGATCTTACACCTGACGGCAAAAACGTCCCACAAACACTCAACACATATGCACAAATTGCTGTAAAAAAAGCGGAATTGAAACGGTTAACGCGCACGGAACTGGCAGAATATCCACACCCCAGAACATCGCCTTGGTATATTTTATTTTTAGCATTTTTTGGGGGAGGACTATTTACCCTTTCATTTTGGCCGTTGCTCCTGCTTTTTTGTATGTTAATTACACAAGACTCTTTGCTTAATATTTGGGAGTCGTTAAAATATTCTTTTGTATGGTTGATCACATTTACTTGGGTAGGGTTTGGTGGTTCAATGGGTGTTATTTTCGCTTTGGGCAATCATAAATAGTTGTTATGGTTATGTCATACATCGTATAATAAAATGTTCGAATGCAGAAGAAATAGAGATTCGATCCACACAAACGCGACAATTTGTGAAAGTTCTTACAAAACTCTTGATTTTCCTGCCATCTTGTTATAAACTTATAAGGTAAAGGATGTTTGCGGACAAGCGCCTGCAAACATCGCAATAAAAAACGATAAAATTTCATCATACGGAGGGATGCAGCCATGTTGGTTTCTGCAAAAGAGATGCTTACCAAAGCAAAACAAAATAAATATGCCGTGGGGCAATTCAATATCAACAACCTGGAATGGACCAAAGCCATTCTGCAAACCGCACAAGAACTGAACAGCCCGGTCATCCTGGGTGTTTCCGAAGGTGCGGGCAAATATATGTGCGGCTATACGACCGTGGTCGGAATGGTCAACGGCATGCTCAATGAGTTGAACATCACCGTTCCTGTTGCACTGCATTTGGATCACGGTACCTATGAAGGTGCCAAACAATGTATCGCAGCGGGCTTTTCTTCTGTTATGTTCGACGGGTCACACTATCCCATCGAAGAAAACATCGCAAAGACCAAAGAATTGGTAGAACTGACAAGCAAACTGGGGATCTCCCTGGAAGCAGAAGTTGGTGCCATTGGCGGTGAAGAGGATGGTGTCGTTGGTGCCGGTGAATGTGCTGATCCCGATGAATGTAAAATGATCGCTGATTTGGGTGTAACCATGCTGGCTGCCGGAATCGGCAATATTCATGGAAAATATCCTGCAAACTGGAAGGGCTTGAGCTTTGAAACCCTGGCAGCTGTACAGGAAAAAACGGGTGAAATGCCGCTGGTGCTGCACGGTGGAACAGGAATCCCCGCAGATATGATCAAGAAAGCCATTTCTCTGGGTGTTTCTAAAATTAACGTCAACACCGAATGCCAATTGGCTTTTGCCGCAGCGACAAGAAAGTATATCGAAGCCGGCAAAGACTTGGAAGGCAAAGGCTTTGACCCCAGAAAATTGTTGGCACCCGGCACACAAGCCATCAAAGACACCGTAAAAGAAAAAATGGAACTGTTCGGCTCTGTAAATAAGGCTTAAGCCACCGTCAAACCAAAACACAGGAGGTGCGGTATGTTTCGCATTGGGCAAGAAGAACTGGACGCCCTCGCACGCGTCATCAAAGAACGGAAATTTTTCAAAACGGAAGGAACGGAATGTTTCTCTTTTGAAAAAGAATTCTGTCAAAAGGTGGATTGCAAGCATTCTATTTTGATGACCTCCGGTGAAGCGGCTTTGATTTCCGCGCTGATCGGTATGGGTATTGGACCGGGAGACGAGGTGATCGTCCCCGCCTATACATACATTGCAACCGCTATGGCGGTTACAGCCGTTGGTGCCATTCCCGTCATCTGTGAAGTGGACGAAACACTCACCATCGATGTCACCGATATGGAGAAAAAAATCGGGCCGTATACCCGCGCTGTCATTCCCGTGCACATGCAGGGATTTCCCTGCAACATGGGTCCTTTGATGGAAGTGGCAAAGGCGCACGGCATTCAGGTTTTGGAAGACGCCTGCCAGGCAAATGGTGCCACTTGGCAAGGAAAACGGGTGGGCACGTTTGGCGATGCAGGAGCATTTTCTTTCAACTTTTACAAAATCCTATCGGCAGGAGAGGGCGGTTGTCTGATCACCGATAACGACGATCTTTACCAAAAAGCGTTGATCTATCACGATGCCTCTGCTGTGGCCTTTTTCGGCAATCAATTGGATCAAGTACAACAACCGCTGTTCTGCGGTACCGAATATCGTGCCAATGAATTCAGTGCAGCCATTTTGCGCGAACAGCTCAAACGGTTGGATCCTTTGGTAGACGATTTACGAAAAGGTGTGGAATATGTGGAAGATGCGACAAAAGATGTTCTGACCTTCATTCCTTGCCACGACAAAGGCGGAAGAGCGACAAACATTTTGGCCATTCGTTTTGATACCCAAAAGCAAGCGGAAATGTTTGCAGCTTGCGATGGAGTACTTGGAACGGTACCCATCCACACGGGCAAACACGTTTACACCAACTGGCAGCCGATTTTGGAGCACCGGGGTGCATTGCATCCTGCCATGAATCCGTTTGAAATGGAACAAAACCGTGGGCGAAACATGAACTATACAAAAGACATGTGCCCAAATACCTTACAATATCTTTCCACAACCGTATTTGTCGGGCTTCTTCCATGGGGAACTGGTGAATACGATTGGAAACAAACGGATTTTGATTGGAAAATCGAACGGCTGCGCAATGCCGCGAAAATCGTATCCCGTTAAACGACAAACATGGATTCTTAAAGGAGCTGACGCACGCACCATAAACCATGCGTCAGCTCCTTTTGCAAGTCTTATCAACAATTCCACCATACACATTTGACTGCATTTTGTTTTTCCAATGCAAACAGCAAACAAGCGGAACGGACAAATATGGCACAGAAAGAAAACGCTATTTTCAAGAATGTTACATGGGTCACCGTGATTATGCTGCTATCCAAGGTGCTTGGATTTTTGCGGCAGGCGATGATCGCCTTTTCCTATGGCTCAGACGAGATGACAGACATCTATTTTACTTCAAGCGAATTTATGCTTGGCATCTCCTTTGCTTTTACGGAAGCGTTGACCATGGGACTGGTCACCATTTACATTCAAACCAGACAAAAAAAGGGATTCGGTGCCGCAAACCGTGTAGCAAACCGCGTCATGAGTATGTATTTGATGTTCAGCATCGTACTTGTGGCACTGTTGGTCATTTTTGCTCCGTTTTTGGCACGGATACTCTGTCCCACCTACACGGGCTCCTCGTTGCGCCTCTTGACACAATATCTCCGTTTGTTCTCCCTCACGATTCTGTTTGCCGCTTTTCAGTCAAATTTCTCTGCCGTACTCAACGCCAATGACTCCTATATTCCGGGAAAGCTCTACGGCGTGATTGTAAATCCCATCATCATCTTGTGTATGATGCTTTTTGGCGCCAAAATCGGGCTTTATGCACTGGTGATCGGTTTTGTGATTGCCAATCTCATTCAAATCGTGTTATTGGCAGTTTGTTGCCGTCGCGTGTTTCGTTTTCGTCCGCTCACGCCGTTTGGCAGCAAAGCCGTGGCAAGAATTTTGCGTTTGTCTGTTCCTCTCTTGCTCAGTAACATTCTTGTACAATGCAACCAGATCGTTGACAAAGTGATTTGCTCCGTGATCGGAACAGGAACGGTATCGGCCTATGCCTATGCCAACACATTGGAACAATTTGTAACAGCATCGTTTTCCGTCTCGGTGGGACTGATTTTATTTTCCCGTTTTTCAGAATGTGTGGCGCAAAATGATCTAAAAAAAATGACGCATGCATTGACTCACTCCGTATCACTTGTGTTGCTGATTCTGGTACCGGTTGCGTTGGTTGCAGTATTTGCCTCATACGATGTTGTAGCGGTTGTTTATCAGCGTGGAAACTTTAATGCCAATGATACGATGCATACAGCGGTGGCGTTAATCGGTTTGTGTTTGGGCATTCCGCTCTCTGCAGTAAATGAATTGTATCTCCGCGCGCACTATTCTCTGCTCAACACCAAAAAGCCGTTGTACATCAGTCTTTGCGGTGTGGTTCTCAACGGTGTACTGAGCTTATGCCTGGCACAGTTCTGGGGCGTATTTGGCGTGGCCTTTGCCACCAGTGTATCGCGCGTTTTGACCGTGATACTATTGCATCGCAGTATACGGGGATATCTGCCATCCTATCGTTTCTTGCACATGCGATCGGAATTGTTACGCATCCTGTTTGCGACACTTGCAGCCGCGATTGTTCTCACGCCGGTCATGTTTTTGCCGATCCGGCACGGATTTTGGATGTTTTTACTCAAAACCATATTGGGGCTGTGCACCTATGAAGGGGTGTTGCTACTGACAAAATCCAAGGGAAATACAGAAATTTACCAAATGATCCTTCATATGTTGCCGCACAGAAAAAAAGCAGCAGTCGGTACGCCAAGCAATTTGGACAAAGACATGATAACACCTCCGACACAAACCAACCGATCTCAGGATCACAACAACGATGAGGAAACATAATACATGACACAAAACATTTTATCTCCGACCAAACAACAACTGGACTTTTTAGATTGGGAACTGGGGCTTTTTTTCCACTTTGGTATCCGTACATTTTTCCCCACGCACCGTGACTGGGATGGAAAATCCATGCCTGTTACTGCCTTTCATCCTACCTCACTCGATGTAGAACAGTGGGTGACAACGGCAAAAAAAGCGGGATGTCGATATGCCATTTTGACATGCAAACATCATGACGGGTTTTGTAACTGGCCCAGTCGTTTCAGCAATTACACGGTCGCACAGACCCCATGGGAACATGGGCAGGGCGATGTGGTACGCCTGTTTACCGATGCGTGCCGGCGCCACGGTTTACGCGTGGGATTGTATTATTCTCCCGCACAATGGAACGCAGATCAGACACAAAACGTACAAACCGGACAACAATCAAAACAGGCGAACATGCCAAAACAAGATGGCGAGACGGCAACCACTCAAAGTGTGATGACACCGGAAGAATGCTTCGTTGCACAGATCACCGAGTTGTTGACACAATACGGCCGTATTGACTATTTGTGGTTTGACGGATGCGGCACAGAGGGACATGTATTTGATAAAACACGTATCATTCGTACCATTCGTAACCTGCAGCCGGATATCCTTTTGTTCCACCTGTGGGATCCTGACACCCGCTGGTGCGGCAACGAAGAGGGATACTGCGATATCGACAACCAAAATGTTACCGATCGACTCCCCTTATCCATGCGAACACCGGAATTGGAAGAATTACAAACCACACGCTTTTTGCCCGCAGAATGCGATCTGAAAATGCGTGACACCTGGTTTGACGCAAACAATGCATCTACCGTCAAATCCCCGCAAACGCTGCTGGGGCTGTGGGAATACAGTGTCGGACGCGGCGCCAATATGCTGATCAATATCGGTCCGAACGCCGACGGGGTGTTGCCATCGCCGGATTGCGACGCCTTGCTTCAATTTGCCGCATTGCGGCGGGAAAAGTGGGAAAAACCTTTGCCTTTTACGCTTTGTGACCAAAACGGCGCTCCATTGTCACAGATCGACCCCGTCACACCTAATGTGCAATCCTGCGATGGTTCCACCATCTCGCAAAAAAATGAAACAACGACATCATCAGAAGAACCATCAAAAAATTCAACGTTTTCTGTTGAGAATGAGAAGACAACATCTGTGAACTGTTATCTTCTGCAGGCCTCCCATCCAATGCCCGTCACCGGCATCTGTCTATGGGAGGATTTGCAAAAAGGCCAACGCATCTCCTCATTTCGGATCGAAATACAAACAGAAAACGGCAGAAATATTTGCATCTATGAAAGCAAAAGCATTGGACATCGGCGTGCGTGTCTGTTTCCTTTGGTTGTCACCGATCGTTTTTTGATCTTTACCCAGGGCGCTTTGGGACAAACACTACGCAATGCACAAGCCTATTGTTTTTCAAAAGACAACGATCTGACTTTATCGGACAACACCGGCTCAGAAAAATAAATATTTCACCTGCTTTTGTCACTCACCATTCTCTATTTGAGTTTTGTAAAAAGAAAGGAACATCATATGCTGATTCAAACGCCACCGATGGGATGGAATTCCTGGAACACCATTGGACACAACATCAATGAAGACGTCATTTTGGAAAATGCCGAAGCTTTGGTCAAAACGGGGCTGAAAGACTGTGGTTATAACTATGTCGTCATTGACGACTGCTGGTCGTTGCGCGCGCGCGACAAAAACGGGTATCTCGTGGCCGATCCGGAAAAATTTCCACGCGGCATGAAAGCCCTCAGTGACGATATTCACAAAATGGGGCTAAAATTCGGCATGTATTCTTGCTGCGGCTACAAAACTTGTGCCGGTTATCCGGGCAGTTATACGCATGAATTCCAAGATGCAAAAACATTTGCTTCGTGGGATGTGGATTTATTAAAATACGATTACTGCTGGAAGCCTGCAACCGTGTCCGGCGCGGATCTGTTCCGACGGATGGGAGAAGCGCTGGCTACTTGCGGACGCGACATTCTGTTCAGCGCCTGCACGGCAGGAAAAGACGATACCAAAACTTGGATCCGTTCCACCGGTGCGCACATGTGGCGTACCACGCGTGACATCAATGACAACTGGGAAGATATGAAAGAACTTGTGGCAATGGCACAAGACAGTTTTCCCTATGGCGGTGCGAATTGTTTCCCCGATATGGATATGCTGATCGTGGGTATGCGCGGCGAGGGCAACGTGGGGCTGGGCGGCTGCACAGATGACGAATACCGTTTACATTTTTCCGCTTGGGCTGTATGCGGCTCTCCGCTGATGATTGGCTGTGACCTGCGCAAAGCGGACGATGCCACGCTCAACATCTTATCCAACCCTGCACTGCTTGCCATCGATCAGGATGCCTCGGGACATCAACCGTACAATCTCAACGGGGACAATCGTGACAATCCCATTTACGTCCGTATGTTGGAAAACGGCGACTATGCCATTGGCATGTTCAATTTGAGTGAACAAACAGCGTGGGCAGCAGTTGACAATATTGCGCTGGATCGCATGGGACTTTTGAGTGAAAACAAAACGCTGTTGTTGCAGGATGTTTGGAACGGTGAGGAAATTTATATGGAAGACAACGTCTATGCGCTGGATCTGGCACCGCACGATTTCAGATGCTTCCGCGCAAAAGTGATCGATGCTTGATCATTCTTCCGCTATGACTGACACAATCATCAAAAACAAAACAGAGATGCAAAATAAACGGACTTCTAATACGACTGCCGCCTCTACTTCGGGGAAAGAACATGTTGTCTGCCCGCGCTGTGGAGGACCGCTTTACAGCGACGATATTGCACTCTATCGTAAATTACGAGACCATACAGCTGACATTTCCGATTGTTGCTGTAGATACTGTCTTGCCGCTCATTTTCGTTGCCCGCCGGCACTGATGGATGAAAAAATAAGACAATTCAAAGAAAGCGGCTGTACGCTGTTCGGTTTGAAAGTACAAAAATAAATACAATCAAACACACAATAAGACAATGTTTTCACGAGACAAACAAAAATAAAATTTGTTTGAACTGCACCAATCAGAAATGGGTCAATCCAAGCAAATATATTGATCATGATACAGCCCGCAGATTGAAATGAATCTGCGGGCTGTATGTTTTTATTCATTTGGTACGATAATCGTTGTCAGCGATTTTTTCTGTTCTTCAGTCGGGAGCTTCAGCTTGCCGTTATTAACAAGCTCTTTTAGGCAGTGCAAAATAAACCAACCGTCGGAAAAGAAAATATATTGAAGTCCATATTTCTGCATTTTGTGCAAGTGTTTCGGCGTTTCATTCAAAACTGCTTTGACAAACGGTTTTTTTAATGATTCAAATTCACTCCAATGTCTTTCTTTAATGCGATCACCGATTGCAATCAGCGCATTGTTGATATCTGTATTTTCAAGCCAAACAATTTGCCTTGCAGTTTTAAAGTTTGAGTCATCATCACCATTTGTTTTTATGATTCCGTTTTCCGCAAGGAATGCGTACTCATCTTTTGAAAGCAAGTCGTCTTCCTTCCTGGAAAGCAACGATAAGATACGACCGGCTTTATCAATATAACCGTCATTGATTCGTTGGGAAGTCCATTCTGAATCAATTTGCCATAAGGTATAATCCTCATTTCTATTCCAACAAGAACCGCAAAATTGCAGCATACTTTCAAAATACATCGGTGGTTTAATATTCGGTGCGACAATCAACGCGTAACAAAGATTATGACCGCCGTCAGGGCGTATAGTCGCGACCTCATCAAAGGAAATGCTTTGATCCATCAACCCTTCACCGCTGCGTGCCGCAATATACGGAATCAGTGACCACAAGATAAAATGATCATCTGCACGTTCGTGTGATGTTAATGTAATCGGCTTGTCGGTCTGAGCACAGATGATTCGTGGGTCTTTCAAAATGCCGCTGTTTGTCAACTCATCAAACAACTCGTTTGCAAACGCCTCTGCAGCTTGACGATACATCTTATCCTTTAATTCAATCAGCTCATTACTCGCTTCGTCAATCAGAATGTTACATAAATACTTGCCGCTTTTTTCTGTCAAAAATCCATATTCGGCAAGGTACTCTGCCTCACTCTCCACATAAACCGGCGAAACGCCCAGATCATCCGCAATCTTGCCTACTGTTTTTGCTTCCTTCCATACAGAATACACAATATTTTGAGAGAATGTACTGCGTAACAAATTGCTATTAGCCCCTTTTGTTCCGGGAGACCCATTTGTTCCGCAGAGTTCAAATTTAATGGGATTGAATTTAAGTTCACCTATTTGTCTCATGGTATCTATCCCCTTCTTCAAATTCTTTTTTGCTTCAAACAGATGCCACTTCACGGTGCCGAGAGGAATACCCAATTCAGTTGCGATTGTTTCCTGCTTTTTGTTCTCAAAATAGTAGGCAATCACAATTTTTCTTTGCAACTTTGAGAGATAAGCAATTTCTTTATGCAAACAGTCGATGGTCTCCTTTTCAACAAGATCATCTGCGGTATCATTGTCTAAAGACAACAGTTCAGCAAAATCACCCATTGGAATGCCCATAGCAATTTTCGTCTTTTCCCGATAATAATTGGAAAGGGTATTGTGTGCTACCGTCCAAATAAATTTATCCGGAGCTTCAATATCATCTCTGCAAAGAAACGAACGAAACACCTTGAGTACAATTTCCTGCGTTAAATCCTCGGCATCCTGCAAATTGGCACAGCGTTTCAGTGCAAAACCATATATGGCCTTCAGATATTCTGTTGTAAGTTTCTCGGCACGTTCTCGTTTCATCTGTCTCTCCTTGAAAGCTTTCACCTATATAGACACAAAAAAATGAAAAGGTTGGCATTTGAATCCATGTAAATGCAAACAAATTTCGATTAGAGATACATTTCTCTCAATCGATACATATCACATTTGGTGATATTAAAACCACCGCCTTTGATTGAAAGACGGTGGTTTATCTTATTTCGTTTCCTATTTACATGTCTGAAAATGGAAGAAATGAAAACAGATGTTTTTATCATTCGTTTTCGTGCCCCTGATAATGCTCATAACAGAAACTGTTGGCTGCACGGCCGTTGCCGGAATATCCCACATACGTTCCCGCGGGGATGATGGAAGCAAAACACGGCTGCGTCGCCGAACTGGTCACCCCCATTGACGGCTTCCACTGCGGCCAATATGCATACTGGGCATCTGTGACATATACCTGTTGTTCAAAACTTCGCTGGATATTGAGCAGCCCAATCTTGGTCTTACTGGGACACCACTCACATGCCACAGCGCCTGTGGTCATGTCGTAATCCACCAGTACATGACGCTCACAGGCATTGGTCGGTACCGTAGTTGTCGTAAAATATCCGGTTGCTGCGCGGCTGCCACGCAGGTCAGCCCGACATGCATCGGTTAACAAATCACCCGAATCGCGGCAAAACGTCGCTGTAACAACACCACTGGCCAGATTAAACTGTTTTAAGGTTTCTTCGCCGTTGTTTACTTTGGCCAATATCTTCTGATGTGCCGCTGTCATGATGGTATCAAACATGGCGGAAGACTGGGAGGAATACGTGTTAATCGCTTTCGGCTGTTCAAAACCGATCCAAACGGCACAGGTATAATAAGGTGTGTACCCCACGCACCAACGGTCATAATCGGAAGAAGTTGTTCCCGTTTTGGCCGCTACATCCATGGTGTTGCGCAAAGTGATGGCACGTCCCGTACCATTTTCCACAACATCTTTCAGCATCTCTGTCATAATGCTGGCACTCTGCGCACTGATTGCCACTTCTCCATGTGGGGAATTGTCCAACAACACATTGCCTTCTTTGTCCAGCACCCGCGAATAGGTACGCGGTTCCTGATAAATTCCTTCGTTGGCAAACATCGTGTACGCCCCCGCCATTTCTCGCACTGTCACACCTACCGTCAAACCACCCAGCGCCAGAGACGGGCCAACATCTGTGAGCACACTACCGTCCTGCTTGACATAATGGTCTGTCAAACCTGCCAATCCGGCTTTGTTTTTTGCAAAATCATATCCCTCTTGCGCGCCCATATCTAACAACACACGCATGGCAACCGTGTTGACAGACCTTGCTATGGCATCGTCAATATACGTAAGTCCCCCATAACCGGCCGGCAAGTTGGACGGATATGGATCGGAACCGTTGAAGGAAAGCGGAGAATCATCATAAGCCGACCCGTACGTGATCAACCCACGATCCAGCGCCGGGGCATACACCGCGATCGGTTTGATAGAAGAACCGGGAGAACGGTGCGCCTGTGTCGCCAAATTGTACATACGAGACTGCGTCTTTTCTCCACGCCCGCCAACCAACGCTACAACCGAACCATCTGAATGGTCTACAATCACGCTGGCGCTCTGCAACGTCTCCACACTATTGACTGCGGGGAAGTTGTCATCATTGAGATAGATTTGCTCCAAAGTGGTTTGCAAATCTCGATCCATACACGTATAAATACTCAACCCCTCGGAATAGATCATGCGGGAGGCAACGACACGGGAAATCCCGTAGGTCTCCTGCAAGTCATTGAGCACATCTTCAATCACCGCATCGGTATACCAGGAGTTGTTCGTGCTATTGCCGGTGGAAGCATCATCTTGCAGATCGAGGTTCAGCTCTTTATAATATGCCTCCATATATTCCGATTCTGTAATCTTATGCTGATCCCGCATTGCCGTAAGAACCACACGACGACGCTCTGTGTTGTTTTCGGGATTTTGTACCGGGTCATACTTGGTCGGATATTGTACAATGGAAGCCAATGCCGCACATTCTTCCAACGTGAGCTGACTGACGTCTTTGTTAAAATACTTATAAGATGCCGCCTGTACCCCATACGTACCCTGAGACAGGTACACCGTGTTGAGGTACATCTCCAAAATTTGTTCTTTGGAATACTGCTTCTCCAAATTCAGCGCACGGAAGATCTCCTGCACTTTGCGCTGTATGCGCACCTCATCATCACCCGTGAGATTTTTGATCAACTGCTGGGTAATGGTGGAACCACCGGCCGAATCCGTATTCGTCAAAAAGCCAAAGGTCGCCTTGAGTGTGGTAATCCAGTCCACACCGTGATGAGACTCAAAGCGTTTGTCCTCAATGGCAATAAATGCATCACACAAATGCTTCGGAATCTGGTCATACGAAACCCACAAACGATTTTCGGATCCGTACAGACGTTGATCCTCCATCTCCACCGCCACACCATTGTCATCATAATAATACAACATGGTGGTCTGGCTCTGATTGGAAGTGAGCAAATCGACATCAAGGGTAGGATTGATATACGCCTTGACATACAGAGCAAATACCAAAACAATAATGGACCCCGTAATCAATCCAATCAACAACAGGGTAAGCAACACATTAAACACATACGAAAGCATCCGCAAAATGACATGCCCGCCAACATCCACCACCTTTTTGGTCGTTTCTACATTTTTTTTGCGGCGCGCACGGTCGGCGTCCTGTTTTTTTTGGTTATTTGCATTTTTATTTCCATCGCCGGCTGATTTTACTGCATCCACCATCGTTGTCTTTTCATCCGCTCCGGTATGATTCGGGCGATGGGGTAATGTTATCTGTCCGGCAGTGGGAATCACTGTTGTTTTCGCATCAGAATCACCACTGCTGCTTGGTATCGGTGCATCCGGCGTCATATTGGATCCATGTTCGGATCCCGACACATGCGTTGGACGTACCGGCGTTGAACCCGTGTCCGGGTGCCCTGTATTCGTACCGTTTTTTTGCGCTTGATGCGCGTCTTTCGGCGGCTGTTCCTGCTCGGAAAACAACGGGTTGTTCTGCTTTTCTTCCATGGTTCTGTTCACTCAACCTTTCCGTTGGTTCGTAAAAACGTAAAAAGAAGATATCATCAAATGCGCTGTTGCTTTGCTTTCATTCACAACAACAAAGAGACTGCAACTGATATTTTCATGCAGAATGTTTGCGTTTGAACCGGCACTGCTTTCTATGAAAAAACCGTTGCGGCCATTCCATTGCAACAGACGCGCGGAGAATCGTCGTCATTCCATAAAGCACCGCAGATGGTAAAACACTCCGAGGATATTGTATCATATTTCCATGCCCTTGTCAAATGAACTGTACAGCAATCGGACACATGCCAAATCAAACGCAAGTGTGCTTTTTGATATGCACCCATTGGTTTTTTGGATGTGTGTTTAACGTGGCAATTCTTCTCTGTGGGCATCCTCCGATTTTACCAAAAAAGTGCACCTATAAATGTATTTACAGCAAAAAATCATGCCACATCTTTTTCTGTGACACGAACAGGACAGTTGTAATACATCAGAATTGCTACAATTCAATGAAAAAATAACATCTCCGTTAGCTGTAAATATTTCTCAAACCTATCATTTTTATTTTTACTATCGGAAAAATCAACGCAATAACGCAATATAAAAATGTTTCAATACAAAACGGCCAACATCGCATATAAAATGCAACGAACGTGTTGCTTGTAAAAATCAATCTGGGGCACCTTCCTGACAGAGGGTGCCCCAAAATCTGTTACTTTTTTATTTCATTGAAATGGGTAACAACACCGTTGCAGTGACATAATCAAAAAATCATTTTGTTGGTCTTATTTTCCCATTCTTTCCCGCATCATAGTTGTGCTTATAATACCCGCGATAATAATGTTTGTAATAATGACGGTAAAAAAGATCCCGTTTCACCGGAACGCCGTTCAGTACACATCCAAGCAAAGGACATCCGCTCTTTTCCAGCTGCTCTTTGACGCTGTTGACCATACGAGCGCTCAGCCCCGGACGCAGAACCAATACTGCGCCATCACAGGCTTTGGCTGCGACTGCACTGTCAATTACCAACCCCAACGGTGGGGTATCAATCAAAATACAATCAAACGTTTCCCTGGAGCTCTCCAAAAGTCCTTGAAAACGCGCGGTACCCAGCAATTCCACAGGATTTGGCGGGAACATACCACAGGGGATTAAAAAGAAATTTTCCTCCTCTTCACTCTGCAAAACAATGTCGCTCAGCACAGCTTGCCCACTGAGATATTCACTCAGTCCCGGCGTTTCGGGAAAATCCTCAATATATTTTTTGCAAAGGACACTTTTGCGCATATCGGCATCTATCATCAGCACACGCTTCCCCGCTTGTACCAAACTCCTTGCCAATTCCAAGGTCACCGTTGTTTTCCCTTCGTTTTCATGACAGCTGGTAAACAACACCGTGCGATATTTCTCTCCGCAGAACAGTAAATTGGTACGGAGCGTTTTATATGCCTCCTGTACCGGGTATTCTTTTTTGATCCCGCTGATAATACGAACTTTTTTCATATCGTTTCCTCTTTGGCCGCATACCGCCTATCGATTCTTTTTGCCGGACTTTTTTGCCGTGGGAATCATACCCAACACAGTCAGTCCCGTATATTTTTCGATGTCTTCCGGCGTTTTCACACGATCATTGAGCATACCGAATAATACAAACATCAACGCAGATAACAACGCTGTGGCAAGTGCGACAAATCCCACGGTGCGCAAATAGTTTGGCGTATAGGGCTTTTGAGGAACCAGTGCCGGATTGATCATTTTGGCCGTTTGCAATTTTAATAAACCGGGAAGTTTTTCCTGCGCCACATAGCAAATCTCATTGGCGATCTTCGCGGCCATTTCAGCGTTCGGATAACTCACGTCAATTTGCAGCACACGCGTCTCTTCCTGTGCCAAATTGACCACGATTCTGGAACTGAGTTGTTCGGCACTTTCAGATAAATTCAGGCGTTCTTTTACCGGCTGCATGATCTCCCAACTCACCAACACTTGCTGGCAGTCACGGACAAGATACGTTGCCGCGTTAATATCATTTGCGGTGGCAAGATCGGGATTGGAAGCATTCTGCACATAAATCTTTGCTGACGCGCGGTACAGCGGCGTCATAGTCCGGTACATATAGAAAAAAACAGCGGCACTGATAACCATGGTAATGAGAATGATATAAACCAGACGATGGAGAAGAATCGAAAAGATTTCCAAAAGTCCCGCATCTAAACTTCTTGTTTCTTTGTACGTTTCATCCATACCATTTCTCCCAAACGTTTTAAGGCAAATTTGCTCCAACGTCTGTCCATGTTGTCCGCAAAAGCGACACGGCATTTTTTCGGCAAAGCGCATCAGCAAGGGGCTTGTTAAACTTGCGACACAACCGTGCATATGCGGCGTGCAAATCAGGCGGACGATTCATCAAATCATGCGCATCGGAACAAAGCAAGTCAACCTGTCCATCTTGCAACGCGCGGCACACAAAACGACGCAATGCTACACCTCGATACCCCAGATACGCATCTGCATTACATTGCAATCTTGCCCCGGAAGCACGAAGCGAAGAAAGATGCCACGGTGCACTTACCAAGCAACGATAACGTTCTGCATGCGCAAGAATGGGAAGGTATCCTTTTTCACACAGCGCCTGTACCGTATGCTGCATGGTAAAATAAAGCACATCAGGCGCAAATTCCAGCAACAACGCACGTGATTTTCCCAGCGTTTGCAGCCGCTCTCCACTTGCCAAACGCATCAAAAAGGTTTCATCCGCATACCACTCCACCCCCAGCGCCAGCTGCAGTTGCGGCAGCGCCATACTCGCATATTCCCGTGCAACAGCAAAATGCTGCTCCATCGTGATGCAATCATAGGAAAATGTCATCCTACCCGGCGCATGCGGGGTAAAACAAATAAAGCGCGTTCCGCCATCGTAAGCAGCATGCAGCATCCGGCGCATCTGTGACACATCTTGCGCACCATCGTCCAGGCCATAGAGCATATGACAATGAATGTCGGCAAACACAGGCACCGATTTTTTCAGCTGCGAATGGTTTTGGTTGATCATTTCAAACAGCATCCGATCAATCTATCTTTTGTTTTTATTACAGCTTTTCCGAAATATTTCTCACACATCTTTCTGTTACCAATATTCAAACAAGAAAAAAGAAAGCTGCAAATCATATCCATCGTCCTATCCAATACAAGAATCATTATACTATAACATACATGGAAAATCAAGCATTTGTAATACATTGTTTTTGATTTTCTTCACATATTATTCAAATAAACGGGATGCCCTCGAAATGATCATCATATAAGTATCGCACCCAGGTAATGTTACACAAAGTTATTTCTGCAGAAGTTAATTTCATGATTGAAATATGAGAATATCAAATGATTGGAAAAAATTGTTATTATGAAATCGTTTTATTAACCGGTTATAGTAGAATGTAATATGTTAAAAATATGATAGGAGGTGATCGTATCGTTTACGGATACATTCGCGTGTCCAGTACAGATCAAAACGAAGATCGACAACGCGTCGCACTGTCCGCTGTCGGCGTATCCGGCAAACATCTGTACACAGACAAGCAATCAGGAAAAAATTTTAACCGACCACAATATCGGCGGTTGGTCACGCACCTGGAGGCCGGAGATCTGCTCTATCTGCACAGCATTGACCGATTGGGAAGAAATTACGAAGAAATCTTGGAACAATGGCGTCTGTTGACCAAAGAAAAAGGCATCGATATTTGCGTATTGGACATGCCGTTATTGGACACACGCAACGGCAAAGACCTGATGGGAACGTTCATCGCTGATCTGGTATTGCAAATTTTGTCCTTTGTTGCACAGAGCGAACGAGAAAACATCCGAAAACGTCAGGCAGAAGGAATTGCCGCTGCCAAAGCGCGCGGTGTACGGTTTGGCAGGCCGGAAAAAGAAATTCCCATAGAGTTTGCCCAGATTGTAACAGCATGGGAACAAAAAAAGCTTCCCTTTGCGGAAGCTCTCAAACAGTGCAAAATCAGCGAATCAACATTTTATCGACGACTGCGTTGTCATCGAAAAAAATAGAACTGTCACAATGTGTACTTTATGACAGGTTTTGATTATACACAAAAATTGGAGAAAAAGCAAGCCTTTTTCAAAATTTCAAACATTATTTCTTACATAAAAACAGCACGCGCACAAGAATTTCTTGTGCGCATCTCACTTTTTTATGTTTTTTATTCTTTCATGATTTTCTCCCTTTCCGTGCAAAAAGTACAGCTTTTGACATGATCAAATACAACAGAACGGGAGGCAACACCATGAATCAAACCAAACATTATTTCAACAAAATCTGCGTTCTCCTGGCTGCTTTTGCCATACTGGCTATGCATTCTCTTGTCGGTGTGTTGGCACTTGATGATGAACCGGGAAACGCAAAAACACACGCAGTGATTGTGCAAGCGCCTGACGGCACGCAGACGGGCTATGAAACATTGTACGAAGCATTTGCAGAAGCAAAAAACGGCGATACTGTTTTTCTCACCGAAGATATGGAAATGCAATATTTTGAAAAAGAGGGCAAACAACAAAAACCCACGATGGTTGTAGAAAACAAGTCTTTGACCCTGGACGGACAACATCATACCGTGACCGCGGAAAACAAAGCGTTCAGTATGATTGAAGTGGAGGCAAGCGGTACATTGACGCTACGCAATATTACACTTGACGGCAGCGCCGCATCCAACAGAAGTTTTTCAAATATCATCAATGTTGAGGGAGGTACTGTCTATATCGAAGACGGAAGTATCTTGAAAAATAACGCCACCAGTGCAGTCAATATCGGTACCAATGTGCCGGGGGGCACTTGTGTCATGAACGGCGGCATGATTACCGAAAATATCAAGCCGGCGGGTGGCTCCAGTTCGGGTGCAGCGGTTTCCGTGTTGGAAGAAAGTACGTTTATTTTGAATGACGGTACAATCTCCAACAACCAGGCTCTGAAATACGGCAATGCAGGTATCATGGTAACCCGTGGCGGCAAAGCCATTCTCAATGGCGGTACCATAGAAAATAACACCTCCTACATTGCCGCTACCGGCGCTGCTGTCACAATTACTGGCGGTGAGGTGGAGCTCAACGGTACCGTGATTCAAAATAACACGTCAGCCAACGGATACGGCGCAATCTATGTCACGAATGGTTCTTCTTTTGGCACGTATTGGTCGGGACGTTTCTCAGTAAACGGCGGCCAAATCATAGGAAACAAAGATCAAGATGGCACCCCGAACGCCATTTATCTTTGGAGTAGTAACGCAACCAGGGGCGCATATCTTTGTTTCAGCGGATCACCGACTTTGACGGGGATCAACCGCATTTACGCAAATAATGGTGCACAACCATATGAAACCTTTTTTCCAGTGGAAGTGACCGACACCTTTTCTCCCACGCAGCCGATTGTCTTAGACAGCCGATATGATTACTTGATCGGGCAAACCATGGTAACCTACGCAAACGGTGTTGCAGTAAATCCCTCGCACTTTATCGCTGCACAAACGGGATATGGGTATCAAAAAGACGTAGAAAAGAACCTGCTGTACACAGAACAGATGCGTAACGTGATATTTATGGACGGTACGGAAGAACTCACTTCTCTTTCCACCTGGGCATTTGTAAAAGACTTTATCACAGAGCCGCAAAAAGATTTGATCACCAAACCCGGATATGTTTTACAGGGATGGTATACCGATGTCAATCTCACACAAACATGGGATTTTACACAAGACATCCTCACACGAGACACGGATCCATTTTACCTTTATGCGAAATGGGAAGCACTGCCCGCACAAAGTCCCAATATGCCGGAGGAAATTTTAATTCCATGTGCCTGTAACCAGGATGATGATCTTCTCTTATCCCCGGATCTGACACAAACAGAGGGATATCATTACACGTATCTTTGGACCAACAGCGCCGGAGAAGCCGTTGGAACAGAGCAAACCATCTCCTGTCCAACACCGGACGTGGGAAAAACAAATACCTATACATTGACACTTACCGCAACAAGAACAGACAACGGACAAACAGCACAGGCAAATACCGTCTACACCATTTCCCGCGCGGATCATCAGTTAGAAGCATCTTGGAATTTCGATGAAAATACACATTTTCATGCATGTACCGTATGTAACACACCCATGAATATGCAAGATCACACATTCGTCTGGGTAACCGATCGGGAACCGACATACACCACCCCCGGACAAAAACATGAAGCATGCACGGTGTGTGGTTATATCAGACAGACCGTGGAAATTCCCGTCACCCCGCACACACATACACCCGACATGGTATGGAACTATGACAATACCACACACTGGCAAGTATGCACCATTTGTGATACGCAAATCAATCAGGCGCCGCATTCCTTTTCTTGGGTCATTGACCGCGAAGCCACAGAAACAAAGTCCGGAGAGAAACATGAGGAATGTACAGTGTGCGGTTTTGCAAAACCTTCCGTGGAAGTTCCGGCAACCGGTATCACCGATCCCACCGACCAAAATAAACCTGAACAGCCCAACACACCGGAAAATCCAACCGGTTCCACCCAAAACCCGGATATGCAGGAGACCAATACAGCAACACATACAAACACCGAAAACAAAGAGATCTTACAAAATCAACAACCACCCGCAGCACAAACCATTCCGCAAACCGGTGATACAAATACATTTTGGCGATTCGCAGTATTCATTCTGCTGTGCATTAGCAGTGCGATAGGCGTGATATGGAATATTGGAAGAAAAGCCTGCCAAAAACAAAAACACACACAATTTTCAACCATAAAGAGGGACAAGCAGTGATACAATTCACTCTATTCTTTGTCTGATTGACAGACATTTTTCCAATCCCCCTCACCGTATGATATCAACACGTTACTGGTGAATATCAAATATTTTTCCAAGTGAGAAATCAAAAACGCCGCCGCAGCGACCGAACACGTGTCGTTGCAGCGGCGTTTTGATTCTATTTTTGCGCTCATCATGGCTTTTGTCCTTCCAATACTTGCGGCATCTGCCCTTGCAAAGATGTCGGCTTTGTTTTATATACCAAACGCACAGCTGAAAACACAAACAACAAAAAACAAACAAGAAACAGCACGCCAAAGCAAAGCGTCAAAATACCGAACAACGTATCCCAAATCCCCACCATATATGCATGCAGGACTCCCGCATCCAAAACCAAACGATTCGGTAAATGGGAAAAATAAAGCATCAAAGACGGAAGAAAAAACAGCAAAGACAAAAATGTCATTCCCATACAGCATGCGTAAAAACGGCGCTTTCCACCTGCTAAGATCAAGTACAACACCGAAAGAACCAAACAAGTACCAAACACAAGCAACGTTGTTTCAAACCATCCGCTTAGTTGGTTAAAAAGTGCAATATACGGTGCAGCTCGCTGCAAAATGGTTGTGATAAAAGGTTGAGACAGTACACCGATTTGTGTTTCTATGCGCGTTTGAAGAAAATACGCTAACAAGGTAACATTTTCGCTCTCTTGCGCATAGATACTCTCGGGGTGCGCTGCGGCATATTCGGCAATCACCTTTACTAGTTCATCTTTATGGGCAAATGTTGCCGTTACAGATGTCACATCGCCTCCGGAAAGAAACGCCGTAACATAGTTGGAAAAATACGCTTTGGTACATTCGTTTAACGCTTCGTCGGAGATCCCCCCAGAAACATTTTCCCAAGGCATTGCATATTGCCGGCACTGCAATTCCAGATCTTCCCGTATTGCCTGATACATCTCCCGGCGCACCGACGGGATCTCTACGGCGCGCATATAAGTATCTGTTTGTAACACGACCAAACGCAAAACGCCGCACACCCCGAACAAAACAGCGGAAAGCAACAGGCATATTAACAAAACAGGCCAAACACCTTTAATCGGTTTGATATGCTTCATACTCATACCCCTCTGCAAGTGTACATTTCACCCCGAAGCGCTGTGTGCCGCGACGCAATCCCTCTGTGCGCGGATAACAGGTGTACAACAGCAGCACATCTCCCTCGCCCTGATCCAACACCACTTCGTTTTGATCGTTTGTAAAAACGAATGTCTCAGACACAACATAACGATATTTGCCGTAAATGGTATCCATACTTACCACAGTACCGATTTGCACATCCTCCAGCTCCCAAAAATCGGTCATCACATGTCCGCTGACCACCACTTTTGCATTCTGACCGCAAAAGCGTGAACCGATCCACATACCCGCACCGGCATCTAACAGCGTATCGCTGTCCCCGAAATACACCGGAATGTCGCGTCGCTTCCAACCCTCCACATTCAATGTTGCCCACTTCGTGCCGTAGGAAATGACCGGAAAACCGGTATGAAACATGCTTTGATCTTCTTTGGGTGTGTATGCCACTTCCTCCGGCTCTGATTGGGGCACCACCAAAGAAAGGGGCTTTTCATTGTTGTCAGACACCACCAAAGACACGTACGGATTTTTTGTGAAAAGAATCTGATACAACAAAGAAACCGTGCTGCAAACAACCAGCGCAAAGATAACAACCGGCAACAGCAGGCAAAACAGACGCCATGTACGATATGCTTTTCCATCTTTCTTTTTTCCATCAAACTTCTGCTTGCACGATATGGATTTTTCTACGTCGTTTTGCTGTGTCTCTTTTTCTTGCAACGACATGATCGATTCGGGCAAAGCGTCGTCCGCGGTTTTCTTTTTCCGCATATTTTCCTGCATGTTTTGCTCCTTTTTCACACGCACCTCGTTTACCTCGTTGATATTTCTCTGTTCGCATCCAAAAAAATCAAGAGGATAGAAAAAATAAAAGTAACCGTTTTTTCTGTCATTTATCGGCAAGCGCTGTCATACGTTTGTATTTCTCGTGAAAGCAAAAACGCGGCATCTCCCAAAACATGGAAATAACCGCGTTTACCCGATTCGTTACGGCTTTTGTTCTTTGGTCTTTTTCCATTTCTCAAACATACAAAACCATAAAACCAGTCTTTTCAAAACCACTGCAATCGCGGCAATCATCGTCATGTATCAAAGAGCCAACTCCGCCCGTTTTGTGCTTTACAGTCTGAAAAAAGCGGGACTACGTGTTTTCTTTGGGCGTGTGCCGTTGCCGTCATGCGAATGGTACGCGACTTTTGCGATATGCTACCACCACGCTTGCTGCACACGCGACAAACAGTGTAATGCCAATTGCCGTCCACGTACCAATGCCGTCACTCGTCCGTGTCGGCACATCTGTCTGCTTGATAAAGTCGCCGTCCAGCTCCCCAATTGGCGTTCCATTGTAGTACAGATGGATCACGACATCTCCCGCATGCAGTCCGGATGGTTTGGTTGATGTTGTATAAGAAAGATGAAGTACCGCGCATATTTGCGCAAAGAGTTCCAAAAGCCTCTCTCTCTGCGCCGCACGATATTCATGTGCAGACTGAGTCCCCTCCTGCAACAATGCGCCTGCCTGTTTGATCAACGCGGAAACTTCCTGCGCCTGTGCATCTGTCACATCAATTTGTGTCAGAATATTGATGCCCATCGTACGGTAATACTGCAAAATACCGGCAGGAATATTTGCATCTACAGCTGCAAGGATGTCATCCTGCGGTGCAGCAAACGCCGTTGTACCAAGCGCCCCGAGCAGCAACGCCAACATACATATCAAAGAAACCATTTTTTTCATGATGTTTCTCCTCCCTTTTCACAAGGTTTATATTTGTGTCAGCCCGTCTCTTTGTGCCTGCTTGTATTGTCAAAAAGGTGATACATTAAGATTTTGTCAACTGCTCCAACGGTTCTGTGACGATCTGAAATGCCAACGTCGCATTTTTGTAACGGATGTCCCCGGTAACCTCCCGGTAAACCTGCAATTCTGCGGGTAACGTAAACAATTCGTCCTCTCGTCCCAGTTCCACTTCTAAAATTGCCCGATCCTGCCAAAACGGATACACATCGATCTCCAGGATATGTGCATCCCAAGCAATGCGGTAACGCGTTTTTCGGATGACTTGGCTGCCCGGGCAGCGCTGTACTTGCAACGCCTCATATTCCGGCGCCGTTATCTTTTGTTCCCGCTCCTCGCAGCTCCGTTCACTCACATGTCGTTTTTCCGTATAAAAATACTGCACCTTTCCCGCACATGTGACCCGGCGGATCCGACGTACTTCTCCCTTTTCAAAGCATTGCAAATACATCTGTTCTATCTGCCAAACCGCATGACTTGCCGCTTGCAAAGATGAAAGATCCGGCATCTTGATCAAAAATTTTCTTTCAATTTCCAATGGAATATCTTTCAAAACAGGTATGGTTCCTTTCCAATCAATCCTATGATGCACAAACTACATGTGTTTTTTATTTCTTTTCTTTTTCAAAAGCCCGCTGGGTACGTTTGAAACGCCGCGACAAATGCCAATGCTGCAGCAATCCTGCCACAGCCGTCCCCAGCAATGCACCTGCAAAATCAATCCAAACGTCGCGCACTTCTCCGCTGCGCCCCGGACGTACCGTTTGCAGTGTCTCATCGCACAACGCCACCAAAAGTGTGACGAACAGCGGTGACAACCATCTTGGCTGTGTCCTGCTGCCTTTCCCGTATTTTGCATCCGGTTTACAGGATAAAATACCGAGGGCACCTAACACAAAATATTCCAATACATGTGCACATTTGCGCAAAATACCGTTTGGAATTTCCACACCGCATAATATCTCCAGCCATGTTCCCACCGCGCGGCTGTTTTCACCGGATGCACGTGCGGGAAGAAACGATTGGTAAAATACAAACAACATCCATATGACATACGCCACCCGTGCAAAATACACCAAACGGGACTGCATTAGCGGGCGCATAGGCGTGGTCTTTTGCCCCAGCGATGGGGTCACAGACGATGAGGTTTTCATCTCCTTACGCTTCATTTGCGTCCCTCCATCGTCACCGTTTTATTACAAATCGCCAACGCTGCCGGCCGGTGTGTGACAATCAAACATGTCTGATCAGGCAGTGCGCGTAAATTTTGCAAAAGTTGTGCTTCCGTTGCCTCATCCAATGCACTGGTCGCTTCATCCAACAACAATACCTGGGCGCCGGACAAAACGGCACGCGCCAAAGCCAAGCGCTGCATCTGTCCCTCACTGAGCCCCTCTCCCCGTTCGCGCAAAACCGTATCAAGCCCGTCTTCCAGCGACTGCACAAACGTATCCATGCAGGCAATTTTTAATGCCTGCCACACTTGCTCCATTGTCGCATGGGGGGAGAGCAATGTCACATTTTCTAAAATGGTACCGGAAAACAAAAAATTTCCCTGCGGTACATAGGCAAACAGTCCGCGTGTGCCTGTTCCCACTTCATATAAACCGCGATCGGTGCACAATTGAATATGTCCTTGATATGTATCATAGACACCGAGGAGAAGACGAAACACGGTACTTTTGCCGATACCCGAATGGCCGGTCAGTGCCACAAAGTCCCCGCGCTTTACGCTAAGATTCATATGAGACAGGACGCGGTTTTCCGGTGTACCATCATAAGAAAAACTCACATCTTGCAGTAGAATTTGTTCCATATATTCCCCTGCCGCCGGGATATATTTTTTCACATCACCAACCTTTTTTTCCGTTGGTTGTACCGTTGTTTTCATATGAGATGCAAAAGGCAGTGATCCGTCTTGCATATCATTCGATACAAATAACCCCACCGGGGCAAATACCCGTTTTTGCGCACTGCAATCTTCCTTTGGCAATGACTCCAATTCCATCAATCGTTCTGCCGACGCGGCCAAATTGGCCATGCGCGGAAACATACCAAAGAGAGAGGTCAACGGTTGACGCACGCGGGAAACCAGCTGTTGAATTGCCGTGAGCATACCAAAGGTAAACGCCGAATCCGTGAGCAATCGATTGGCGCACCAAAACAGAGAAAATGCATAGGACAATACTGCCACCGCCGTAAAACATGTGGCAGATGCCGTACTGAAGAAATTGCGGCTCCGCTGCACCCGATAGAAACTCCCGTGCAATTCATTGTTCTTTTCTCGGATGCGGTCAAACACGTGAAACACTTTGATGACCAACAAAGAGGAAAGCGCCTCTTGCATATAAGCACGCGTCGCACCATCTGCTTGTTGAGACGACTTGTGGTACCGTTTGACCTTTCCGGCAATCAATCTTCCAACACCATAAAGCAAAATGCCGCCGGACAGCAAAATCACGGTAAACATGGTGTCCATACGCAATAGCAACGTCCCAGCCAGCAACAGCTGAACCACACAGGTCACCAGATCCGGCAAAATCGCGGTGATAGTGTCGGAAACGACGGCCGTATCGCTGACAATACGATTGAGCAACTCTCCGCTGTGATAGAGACTGATTTGATCATAGCGCTTGGACAAGATGCTCTCAAAAATGCGGCAGCGCAGAGCAATCGCCGTTTTCACCTGACATTGGGCACCAAGATACCGGCGTGCCGCTCCCAAAACGATCTCTGCCACCAACAAAACCGAAAGAAAGATGCACGCGCGCACAAATGCCTCCCGCTCGCCACCGCTGGCTGCATCAATCAGACGCATGGTCAACATGGCAAACCAGGTATTGAGTGCGGCATACAGTGCACAAACGATGGCGATGATCGCCATATGCAACCACTGCTTGCGACAGGCAAAAAAGCTCCAACGTATCCCGCCCGTTTTTGGTTTTTCTTTGGTCGTTTGTTTCATTTTCATTTCTTCTGTTGTTTTCTCGTCTTGTGTTTGTATCCGTGCAGACGAACGTATTTGAAACAGCGATACAAAAAGTGATACGGGGGATAAAACACGGTATGTAAAACGAAACGCAGCGGATAGGTGTGCACCCAACATCGCACATAAAACCGATATGCGGGTGCTGTAACCGGTATGTATGTTTGCCCGCGATAAAAACCGCAAACCACACCGATCATATCCGCTTGCGTCACATCCCGCTCCGTATAATAACAATTGTCACCACGGATCACATACAGGTCCCGTTGAGGCACCGCCACCACGCGATGCACCGTCATGTTCCCCGTACTCGGACGAAGATATACAACCACGTCATACCGCTTTGGCGCTGTCTGTATCGGATGCACCAAAAATCGATCATGTCGGTCACGCAGCATGGGCCACATGCTTTTTCCGCATGGAACCTGTAACAAAAAGCCGTCACGCGTCAGCCGTTCAATATATCGCTGTTTGCGCGCAAGTGCCTGTTTGGGCAAGAGCATATCTGATGTCCTCCGAACGATCATTTCCGGCCATGCCTGACGCAACCCAGTACAGTCGTTTATTCCTCCAACAAGTCATTTTCACGGAGTTGTTCCACAAATCGATGCACATCCTGCGCGATAAAGGAAGCTTCCCCATCAAACAGTTCTGCCATTGCCGATGCCACCTCTTCCTCCGTGGTATCGTCTTTGAGCAGTTTCCAGATCTCCACCGCCGTTTCATTGAGTGTAATCATCCCGTTAAATTCTTCCGCCCGTTTGTCTACAGCCACCACAACGGTATTTCCACCCAATTCGTGAAGTACAAATCCATCTTTTAATTTCATGCTCTTGATTCCTCTTTTATGATTTTAACTATTTTTTGTTATAACCGCCTTATTACAAGATCCTACAACTGACGTGTTTTCCGCATCGTTTCATAAGCCAGAAGCGCTGCCTGTTCGGAAATATCACACTGCATATGCCAAAGAGCACAGCAATCCAACATACGATCAATCAGTACAAGCTGTTTTTTCATCATCTGTGCATCCGGCATACGATAAATCTGATGCATGGTACGTCGCAATGCCTCTGTTTTCTCCAAGGATCTGATACAATTGTTCGTGCCGCGATCCAAAAAACACAATCCGTTCAGCGGCGCGTACGAATTACTCTGAAAATGTTCCTTACCCGCCCATGGTGTCCCATAAGCATACAACGTACCGTTTTGGAAACGCAAAATCGGTTTATCCCCATTGATGGGAATCACCCGCGGCCCAAGCGCGCGCCGCCATAACCGCATATGTGTACTTTTTCCCGTGCCGCTTTTGGCAGAAAAGGCGTATGCCACACCATCCACCATCACCACGGCAGCATGCAGCATAAAAGCATCATACTTGGGTAAAACTGCACACAGATTGCGGTACAAACAAGCGAGAAAGAGCGCATGCCGGTCTTTCACCCCGCTGCATTCGTGCTCTGCCTGTAGCTGCTGCTCGGTCACTTGCAGCACAATGTCCGGTGTTTCATCAGGCGAAACGAGATAGCCCCGACAAAAGGAGACCATCTGTTTGTCTGTGAGGGGCAACGAGACACAAAGACCCGCAACGCGAATCAAAAGTGTATCTTTTCGCCCTTGTAATTCCTGTTTTTGCAATCCATTCTATCCTTTTGTATTGCCGCAAACAATTTGCGGCAATGTTTCATTTACGGTAACCGGCAAGTACCGTTTGAATTCCGTTGATTTTACACACATGCTGTCTGCCTGTACCGAAGAATACCGGTATGTGTAAATTGTAACACAGTTAAGAACGAAAAACAAGCACATATCAAAAGATATATTGATATTCCGCGCCTTCTGTTGCAAGTTATGTCAGCTTTTGTCGATGCCGGTTGTTCCGCCTGTCCAAAGCATATAAGGCACAATGCCTCTACTCCAACCTGCGCGTAGTAAGAAGTAAAAAACGTATGCCTGTAACAACATCGCTCTGCGCGCAAACTTCCCTTGTTGTTTTATGGTTCTCCATGGTATCTCAAATCGTTGCAACCAAAGCAAGTGTCTTTTTTTACTCCGATTCACACCTGCCGTCCTCCCATCCGTGTGCTTGACACTGTACCACGCGCGGTGCTATAATATTGCCATACATTTACAATATTTTTGCCCCCATCTTCGTATGGGGACGATGAAAGAAATTACCACAGGACATCAAAAACAGAGGAAACAAACATGGAACAATATAACTTGCAAAACTACCACTTTGAAACACTACAGCTGCATGTCGGACAAGAAACAGCCGATTCTGCCACCGACGCGCGTGCCGTACCGATCTATGCTACCACCTCTTACGTCTTCAAAGACTCAGCACAGGCTGCAGCACGTTTTGCCTTGGAAGAAGAAGGAAACATTTATACACGTCTTTCCAACCCCACAACGGATGTTTTCGAACGACGCATCGCGGCGCTGGAAGGCGGTGTAAGTGCGCTGGCTACGGCCTCCGGATCGGCAGCCATCACCTATGCCATTCAAAATATCGCGGTGAGTGGTGATCATATTGTCTCCTCCACAAATCTTTACGGCGGTACGCACAACCTGTTTGCTAACACATTGGTGGAACAAGGTCTGCAAACGACATTTGTCGACCCCACGGATCCGGAAAATTTTGAGCGTGCCATTTTACCCAATACCAAACTGTTATACGCTGAAACACTGGGCAACCCGAACGCAGATGTGATCGACATCGAAGCAATCGCCCAGGTGGCGCACCGACATGGTATCCCGCTGATTGTTGATAACACCTTTGCCACACCATATTTGCTCCGCCCCATCGAACACGGCGCTGACATTGTGGTTCATTCTGCCACAAAATTTATCGGCGGGCACGGTACCGTGATGGGTGGCGTGATCGTGGACGGCGGCAATTTTGACTGGACACAGAACGAAAAATTCCCCGGTATTTCCAAACCCAATCCCTCTTATCACGGCGTTGTTTTTGCAGAAGTGGGCGGACGGGGCGCCTATCTGTTGAAACTACGCTGCACACTGATGCGTGACCAAGGTGCCACCATCTCGCCGTTCCATTCATTTTTGCTGTTACAAGGGCTGGAAACACTTTCCCTGCGCGTGGAACGTCACGTGGAAAATGCCCTGCGTGTGGTTGACTTTTTACAACACAATGATCAAGTGGAGCGCGTCAATCATCCCTCCCTGCAAACCGGACATGCCAAAGAACTGTATGATCGCTATTTCCCCAACGGAGCAGCGTCTATCTTCACCTTTGAAATCAAAGGCGGGGTAGAGGCAGCGAAAACATTTACCGAAAACCTCAAAATCTTTTCACTGTTGGCAAACGTTGCGGATGTCAAATCCCTGGTGATTCATCCTGCTTCCACCACGCACGCCCAACTTTCAGCGGAAGATCTACAGGCGTGCGGCATCTATCCCAACACCATTCGTCTGTCCATCGGTACTGAACACATCGATGATATTCTTGCAGATTTGCAACGCGGCTTTGGCGCGGTGCGTGCACAGTCTTAAATGACCCACTGATATAGTAGCAAGTGCAAATGCAAACAAGGAGAAATACGATGATACCGAGTAAAGAAGAAGCATGGGATCTGTTGTGTCGTTACAACACGGGCGATTTTCATCGCCTGCACGCACAGATTGTAGGGGACGTGTTGGCATGGTTTGCCGAGCAACTTGGCTATGGCAATGAAAAAGAACTGTGGCGCGTCGTTGGTATTTTGCACGATTTGGACTATGAACAATTTCCCGAACAACACTGCATCAAAGAACAGGAGTGGATGCGGCAAGCGGGAATTGACGAAAATATGATCCGCGCCGCTGCCAGTCACGGCTGGGGCATTACCACCGATATGATGCCCACACATGAAATGGAAAAAGTGCTGTACGCCACAGACGAACTGACCGGACTGATTGGTGCCGTTGTCAAAATGCTGCCGACAAAAACCGTACAAGATTTGGAAGTGAAAACCCTCAAAAAGAAATTTAAGGACAAACGGTTTGCCGCAGGCTGCTCACGTGAGGTAATCACCCGCGGTGCCGAGCTGCTCGGATGGGACATGGATACGCTTTTTGAAAAAACCATCGAGGCCATGCGCCATTGTCCGGCGGTAGACTAATCACTACGGCATGGTATACGATGTCTTTTTACGTTAAAATACATCCGTTTGCCCCATTATTGTAACGAATGCCGCCAAAAAATTCGCGACATGTGCAGTTTTTGAAAACTGCACACCATGGCATAAATAGGTGAAAATAGATCGCAAAAACGGGGGTGTGTGCTAACGCACACACCCCCGTTTTCCAATTCTTCTTTCCTCGTATAAACGATCAATCCGTGGGCAAATCGACCCGTAACACTTCAATCGTTCCATCAGCCGCCGTGGCGTCAGCCATACGATACAAACCGGACAGCGGGGAAAGGGTACAAGTATCTGTCACACCATCGGCTGCAGTCAGGCGTACCGTACAACGCTTTTCTCCTCGATTGATATAAAACAATACGGCGCGTGTGTCATCATAACGCGCAAACACCAAACACGTCGCATCCGCGTACAACAGGCGCAGCTGTCCGCGCTGCAGCAACAGCTCGCTTTTTCGAAATGTGCCAAGTGTTGTGACATATTTCAACAGTTCCATGTCGCGGTGATGCCAAGGATACGGTCGGCGGTTGAACGGATCATCATATCCCTCCATTCCCGCCTCATCTCCGTAAAACACGCAAGGGACACCGGGCATACCAAACAACATCAAAAATGCCAGTTTGAGCAGTTTTTTTGCATATGTGCGCGCCTCGTTAGACAAGCGACGCTGTGCAAGTTCTCCACGCGTACAATGTTCCCATGACGGATCCCCCAAAACCGACAAGATCCGCGGCGTATCGTGTGTACCCAAAAAATTCATGAGCCCCTGTACGGCAAACGGCGGATAAGAACCATAAATATCCGTACATACACGGCGCATGGCATCCGCATCTCCGTCGCGCAAATAGCCGATGATCGCCGTCCGCAGCGGATAATTCATCACGGAATCCAACTGCTGTCCCCGCAAATACTTACGCCTTTTTCCGTAGGCCATCTTATCTGCCGCATTTTCCCAGACTTCCCCGTAAAGCATGGCATTGGGATTGGTTTTTTTCAAGGACATACGCAGCGACTCCAAAAAGCCGTCGCTCAATTCATCCGCCACATCCAGTCGCCAACCGTCCGCGCCGGCGCGTGTCCATTTCTCCACCACTTGGCACAGATACGCGTGGCATGACGGCTCATCCACGCGCAAACGCGGCAAAATATCGATGCCCCACCAGCACTCATAATCGTTTGGAAAATGACGAAAATGATACCAAGCAGCATAAGGAGAATCGAGTGATTGATACGCACCAAGCGTGGGATATGTGCCGTATCGGTTAAAATAGCGCGAATCACTTCCCGTGTGATTGAATACGCCATCCAAAATCACATGCATGCCGCGTGCATGTGCCTGTTCAAACAGTGCTATAAGCGCCGCATCACCACCGAACATCACATCAACATGCTCATAGTCGCCGGTATCATACTTGTGATTGGATGCGGCATCAAACACCGGAGAAAGGTAGAGCGTACCCACCCCCATGGCTTTCAGTTCATCCAGTTTGTCGCAAACACCCCACAAATCCCCGCCGAAAAAATCACGGTTGTCAATGGGATCGCCCCGTCGCGCCGCAAATTCAGGCGTACCCCCTTCCCATTCGCGATGCAGGCGTGCGCCGGGTTTGCAAGGTTTTTTTCTGCCGCTGTCACAAAAACGATCAACAAAAATTTGATAAATAAAGCCATCCCCCACCCATTTGGGCAAGGATGTGCCATCGGTGTAGACAAGCAGCCGGTGCAGATACGTTTCCTCCCGACGGGTAAAATATCCCAAAGCATCGCGCACATAATATACCCCATCGCACAACACATAATGATAGAAAAACAGTCCGTCTTGCGCACCGTTCAGAATATCGGCGATGTTGACCTCACAGTGATAACAATCCACGCCGTTTACATATCCGTCCCATGCCATGTCAAACGACAGTACCCGGTCGTCTCCCACCGCACCGTCGCCATGCACTTCCCATTTGGGCTGAATAAATCCGTAGGCACGCGGTACCCCCATCTCAAACCGCACACGGGCAGTATGCGCGAAAGCGGCGGCGGTGCACACACGTGCCCCTGCCGCCTCCAACAATACATATCGTTCAAAACCGGTTCCCGCACGCGTAAGCCAAGCCAGATCTGACGGACTCGCCGGACATGGTTGCGCATCCGCTCCGTTGCCGGATGTCTGAGATAACTGGGATAGTGTGTGCGGTGTCAAATCATTTGTCATGTTTTTCCCCATTTTTGTCCGATCATATCCTCTTTTGTTTTTTCAAGGCTTGAAAGCCGTTACAGCATCAGGCCTCATCGGTCCCATCGGTTTGAGTTACAGGATTGATGTGCCAGATATGCTCCGCATATTCTTTCACTGCGCGGTCGGCCGAAAACACACCGGCCTGTGCAATGTTAATCAGCGCCTTTTTCTGCCATTTATGCGGGTCTTCGTAATCGGCAAGCATATGGTCAAAGGTGCGTACATACGAATCAAAATCTGCCAAACACATAAACGGATCAGCAACCCCGCCGCCGGAATGCAACAAATATTGTTCCATCGCGGAAAAGTCCACACCGTCAAATCCCTGCCCCATACGGTCCAAAACACGGTGCAGCGCCGGATTGTTTTGATAAAATTGCAGTGACACATAGCCCGACCGCCACAATGCATCTACTTCGTCGTTATCCATACCGAAGATATAAATGTTGTCCGGCCCCACGGCTTCTTTGATCTCCACATTGGCACCGTCAAGTGTGCCCAACGTCAGCGCACCGTTGATCATAAATTTCATACATCCCGTACCACTGGCCTCTTTTCCCGCAAGCGAAATCTGCTCACTGATATCAGAGGCCGGCATCAAATGCTGCGCCACCGAAACGCTGTAATCCTCGACATACAACACCTTGACCAGCTTTTGAAGTACCGGATCTTTGTCTATCTGCGTTCCTAAATGACAGATCAATTTGATGATATCTTTTGCAACAGAATATCCGGGCGCCGCTTTTCCGCCGAAAACAAACGTCACCGGCTGCCATGGACCATTGGGCATATCCTTGATACGCAGACAGCGGTCGATGATTTTGAGCGCATTGAGCAGTTGCCGTTTGTATTCGTGAATCCGTTTGACTTGTACATCAAACACGGAATGGGGATCCAGCGTGACGTGATATTTTTTCGCAATATGTGCGGCAAAGGCACATTTGTTCTCATATTTAATTTCCGAAAGCCGGTCCAAGACAGCTGTATCATCTGCAAATGATTTGAAACGTTGCAGCGTCCATGGTTGTTTGACGTAATCCGTACCGATTGTTTCGTTGAGCAAATTGCTCAGTCCCGCATTGGAATAACAAAGCCAACGGCGGTGTGCAATGCCGTTTGTAACGTTGGTAAATTTTTCCGGGGTGGTTTTATAGTAATCGTGAAAGATGGTACGCGTCAAAATTTCGCTGTGCAACGCGGAAACGCCGTTCACCGTATGAGATGCAGCAACACAAAGGTTTGCCATACGCACCTGATTGTAAGCGATGATGGACATTCTGGAAATACGATCCCAGTCACCCGGATAACGCGCCCAAAGATCTGCGCACAACCGACGGTTGATCTCTTCCACAATCATATAAATACGCGGCAGACGCAAACGGAACAAGTCCACGTTCCAACATTCCAACGCCTCGGGCAACACCGTGTGATTGGTATAGCTCACGGTCTGCGTGACAATATGCCAGGCATCATCCCAACAATAGGAATACACATCCATCAAAATGCGCATCAATTCCGGAACAACCAGTGCGGGATGTGTATCGTTGATGTGCAGCGCGACCTTTTGTGCAAAGTTGGAAAGGGTGCCGTATACCGCAAGATGTTCTTGAATGATGTTTTGCAAGGAGGCAGACACGAGAAAATATTGTTGTGTCAGACGCAAAAGCTTTCCTTCCTGATGGTTATCAGAGGGATACAGCACCTTGGAAATCACCTCGGCACTGGTTGTTTTTTCCATTGCGTTGACATACTGCCCCTGGGAAAACAGTTTCATATTGAACTGCGGGGGGTCTTGTGCCCGCCACAAGCGCAGCGTCGATACCGCATCGCTGTCCTTCCCGGAAATCAGCATATCATACGGTACGGCATGAACCTCTTCACAATCTTCATAGGAGATCTCGCAGTGGCCGTTGTTCCACGTTTCGTGTACCTTACCGCCCATGCGTACACTCACCGTTTTGTCCGGGCGCGCAATCAACCAATCCCGGCCGCCTGGCAACCAATCATCCGGCAATTCCACCTGGTTGCCCTCGATGATACGTTGCTTGAAAAATCCATATTCATAGCACAGCGAAAATCCCGTTGCAGCGTACTCCTGCGTTGTCAAAGCATCCATAAAACAAGCTGCGAGACGGCCCAACCCGCCGTTGCCCAGTCCCGGGTCCGGTTCTGATTCATACAAATCATCTAAGTTGATATCCATTTCTTTGAGCACATCTCGGTACTGATCTTCCAGCCCCAAATTTCTCAAATTGTTCTGCAAAGAGGGACCGATCAAAAACTCCATGCACAAATAGTAGACTTTTTTTGCCTGCTGAGTCTTGCGGCGTCGATGAAAGAGATCTTTTTTCTGAGACAGAATATCTCTTACCGTTAAAATCACCGCACCGTACACCTGCGCAAAGGTGGCCTCATCCGTGCTCACGCCGAAAAAATGTGTCAGTTTGTTCTCCAATGCCGCGCGCACGTCGGCGGCTGTCGCGTTTGTTTGATTCATATGATGTTTCTCTCCTTTGTGCCATACCAGTGGTAAAACCGGATTGTTTTTTCCATCATGATCGCCGCATTTTACCGTGTCAAATCCTCATACATCTGCACATACTGCGCAGCGGATGCATTCCATGAAAAATCCGTTCGCATACATGTTTCCACACACGCTGCCCATGCATCCGCATCGCGATATAACGCCAATGCACGGCGTACCGCATCCATCATTTCATGCGCGTTATAGTTGGCAAACGTAAATCCATTTCCGTTGTGTGTCAGCACGTCATACGGTTTGATGGTATCATACAGTCCCCCTGTTTCGCGCACCACCGGTACCGTACCGTAACGGGAGGCGATCATCTGAGACAACCCGCACGGCTCACTCTGGGAGGGCATCAAAAACACGTCTGCACCGGCATAGATCTGCTTGGAAAGTGCTTTATCGTAACACAAAAACACTTTTACTTTGTCCCCATGCCGTGCCTGCAGTCCTTGCATGAATTGTGCAATTCCATCCTCGCCGGTACCCAGCAGTACAAAACGCATGTCGTCCTGCAACATTTCATCGATCACGCGCATGACAAGATCAAATCCCTTATGCGCCGCCAAACGGGAAATCATAGCGACAATGGGCGTCGACGCAGATGATGCAAAACCGCACAGTTCCTCCAGTGCCGTCTTGCATCGCACTTTTCCTGCCGGATGATCGGCATCATAATGCGCCGCAAGTTCAACATCAGATGCCGGATTATAATAAGCCGTGTCAATGCCATTGACAATGCCACAGACTTTTTCACGGTACATTTGCAAAATATGGTGCAATCCATGGGCATAATACGGCATACAGATTTCTTTGGCATACTGGGGACTGACGGTCGTTACCCGATCTGCACAGACAATGGCGCCTTTGGTCAAATTGATATCACCGTTGTATTCTACAATCCCGTGATCCCAAACGCCAAGGCCAAACAGATCTTCCAGTGTTTCAAATCCATAAACACCCTGATAAGCGATGTTGTGTATGGTATACACGGCGCGTATATGACGATATTCCTCCCGCTGCGCAAACTGTCGTTTCAAATATATCACACTGAGCGCACTCTGCCAGTCGTTGGCATGAAGAACATCGGGATAAAAATCTACACACGCCATCAGTTTTAACACTGCGGCGGAAAAATATGCAAACCGTTCCCCATCGTCATAATCACCGTATAATGCAGGACGGTGAAAATAATATTCATTGTCGATAAAATAATACAAAACGCCGTCTTTTTCACAGGAAAAAATACCCATATATTGCCGCCGCCAGGACAGCCACACTTCCGTTTGACATACAAACGTACAGCGAGACAGATATTGTTCCTTGATGCAACGGTACATGGGAATGACCACACGTACATCTCCGCCCTCACCTAAGGCACGTTTGACAGCGGCGGGCAAAGCGCCCAACACATCACCCAATCCGCCGGTGGAAGCAAACGGCAATGCCTCGGAACCGACATATAATATTTTCATCTGTTGTTTTCCTCCATATGTTCGTTCAGGGCAACGGATACCAGCATGATATCGTTCCATTTTTTTATCTTCCAAATATTGGCATCGTGTACAACATAAGCACAATCGAAAAAAGGGAATGACCGAAAAACCGGCGGTTTGATTTTTTTACATCACACCATTTTGCCCTTGGAAATGTAAAATGGCATATTACGATCTCCGGAGAGCACACAGCCGTCTCGAATGACAACGTTTTTGTCGGTAATGACACAATGAAGCGAAACATTGTCCCCTGTAAATGTGTCTTGAAATAAGATGGAATCACGGACGACCGTATGCGCGCCGACCTTGACTCCGCGGAACAATATCGAATGCTCCACCGTACCCAAGATAGTACAACCGTCTGCAATCAACGAGTCGCTGACGGATGCATTATCACCATAATATGTGGGCGCCGAATTGCGCACCTTGGTATAAATGGGGCGATTGGGCACACGGAAAATAGCATCCTGAATACCGGTGGAACTGATCAGTTCCATCTGGTTGGCATAATACTCTTCCATCGAATTCACACTGGCGAAAAAGCCGTCAAAATGGTAAGCACGGATACGATAAAAATCCAAATTCTGCATCAACACGTCGCGATTAAAACTGTTATAACCGTGCGCAATGGCATCTGTGACAATCGCTTTGAGCAAGGAGGAACGCATTACCATCATATTCAAACTGACCTCGCCATGCCCGGAAAAATCTGTGGGATAGACGAGCATGTCACGAATCCGTCCATCCTCATCGGTCCGTACAAATGCGTTTTTTCCTGCATTTTCCCGGCTCATATGTACATCTTTGGTAGCAATCGTGATATCCGCCCCGCTCTTGACATGGTTTTCCGCCATTTCTTTTAAGTTGAAATTACATATGATATCACAGTCGCTAAGCACCACAAACTCGTCCTGCATACGTTCAATCGCCTGGTTCACACTTTTGAGCGCTTCCAGACGCGTCTGATACAAGGCATTTGCACCATTGGCATAGGCCGTGATAAACGGAGGCAAAATTTTGATACCGCCTTGCCGCCGCGCCAAATCCCAGTCTTTCCCCGATCCCAAATGATCCATCAAGGATTGATAATTAAAATGGGTTATGACGTAAATATTGCTGATACCAGAATTGACCATATTAGACAGCGTAAAATCGATCAAACGGTAGCGGCATCCAAACGGAACGGAGGCCATGGTGCGATTGTGGGTCAGTTCGCTTAAATTGTTGTCGTGAATGTTGGAAAAAATAATTCCTGCGACAGACATATGTGTTTCCCCTCTCTATACTTTGTGCCCGCGATGTCTTTTCTTTGATTTTCTTCCGAATCATCTATCCATGTTCGATCTGTCCCGATGTCAACGCACCAGACCGTTTTCCTCTTAGGTGTTTATGACATACTCAACATACAAACGACAAAACAAATCACAACGCGGATCATGACCGTCCGCACTGTGTGATATGATGGATCGTTTGTGATACCATCTTATATGACTTTTCGGAACAGGTTCCATTCTTTTGTTGCGATAAAATTTTTTGTGCGATATTTATGTATAACATCTACAGGAAAGCTAAATATTTCCGCGCTCTTTGAGATAGGAAGCGCCGGCAATGACGCCGTCTTCGATCATCGACCGATCTTTGATCTTCACGTTGCTGCAAATGACCGACAATTTTCCGCCCTGCGCATGCGCCTTCCCAACAACGGCATCTTCCCCGATGACTGTATTTTCATCAATGATACAATATTCCACATGGGCACCGCGGCGGATCACCACATTGCCCATCAGCACGGCATCACGCACCACAGCTCCCGGTTCCACCACAGCACCTTCAAAAAGAACTGAGTGGCACACCACGCCGTTCACGCGGCATCCTTCGGTTAAAATACTGTCCGAAATATGAGCGGCATCCCCCACAAAATGAGGTGGTTCGATGTTAGAACGGGAGAAGATACGCCAGTTGTTGTCGTGCAGATTAAACTTCGGCTGTGCACCGAGCAAGTCCATGTTTGCCTCCCAAAGGCTGTCCAGCGTTCCGACATCTTTCCAATAACCTTCAAACGGGTATGCCAGCAACTTCTCTGACGCACGCAACATGGCAGGAATGACGTTTTTTCCGAAATCATTATCCGACGATGGATCTGCGGCATCCAAACGCAGATATCGTTCCAGCGCCTCTTTGGAAAACACGTAAATGCCCATGGATGCCTGATTGCTTTTGGGATGCTTGGGCTTTTCTTCAAAATCGTCGATGATCCCGTTTTCATCCGCATGCATAATACCAAATCGGCTTGCTTCCTCCATGGGAACCTGCAGCACGGCGATGGTACAAGCCGCCTGCGCCTGCTTGTGGGCTGCGATCATCTTTGCATAATCCATTTTGTAAATATGGTCACCGCTCAGAATCAAAACATATTCGGGATCATATCGATTGATAAACGTGAGATTCTGATAGATCGCATTGGCGGTCCCTTTGTACCAATCCGCTGACTTTTTGCCTTGATACGGTGGCAAAACATACACACCGCCGTTCATCCGGTCCAGATCCCACGGTTTCCCCGATCCGATATACTCATTGAGCATCAGCGGCTGGTACTGTGTCAATACGCCCACGGTATCAATACCGGAATTCACGCAGTTGGACAGCGGAAAATCGATAATACGGTATTTGCCCCCAAAGGGCACGGCGGGCTTGGCCGTATGATCCGTCAGCGTGTACAGACGGCTGCCCTGTCCGCCTGCCAAAAGCATCGCAACACATTCTTTTTTGGCATACATAGATTTGAACCTTTCCTTTTCTCGGATTCTTTTTTCAGATGAATGTTCGTTCCATACCTGTTGTCAAAGATTTGCTGCTCACAGCGTTTGTTGTCTGTTTGTAACCGTCTTTTGTTTTTCCTGACTTCCAAATTGCTTGTCTATGAAAATGATTTTTGGTGATTGGAACATGTCATTTTTTTCTCAGAAGTGTTTCGGAACACATTTCATTTTGCGATCATGTTTTATCGGTGTTCGCTTCTCTTCCTTTGTCCGCTTTAGCTCGTAAGATCACACTGCCAAACGCGGGAACTGTCAAGTGCAGCACTGGCTGCCGTGTCAAACAGTTTTGAGAATCTGTCTGTGCTTTGTCTTCGCCCTGCGTTTGGTCTATCTCGCTATTCTCAGACACTTGTGTATCACGACCGCTTTGGTTTGCATGCAACGTTGCATCTGTTTTTTCGCCGTCGTCGCACAACACATGATTGTCCTTGCAATCTTTTGTACCATCCTCTTCTACGACGGCATACAATGCACCCTTGTTTTCTACCCCGCTGCCGCCGAAGCAATAGGCATCACTGGCTAAAATTTCCTCATAAACGCCGGCACTTGGCACACGCACCGCATAATTTTCTCTTGTAACAGGGCAAAAGTTCAAAATCACAAGCAGTTCCCGTCCCGCTCGATCACGCCGACGATATGAAATCATGCTCCAATCGCGTTGCTCCGTTTCAATCCAGGTAAAGCCATCCCAGCTGTCATCTATTTCCCACAGCGCGGGTGTTTCCAAATACAAATGGTTGAGCGCGCGCACATACCGCTGCATTTCCGCATGACGCGGATAACTGGTCATAAACCACTCCAGTTGGTTTTCATAATCCCATTCACGCATCTGCGCATATTCTGTGCCCATAAACAACAGTTTCTTTCCGGGAAATGTCATTTGCAAGGTGAGAAATGTGCGCATTTGCGCAAATTTCTGATCATAATCACCCCACATTTTATTCACCAAGCTGCACTTCCCATGTACCACCTCGTCATGCGACACGGGTAAAACATAGTGTTCACTAAATGCGTACATCATGGGAAACGTCAGCTTGTCATGATGATAGCTGCGATAAATGGGATCCATGGCCATATAGGCAAACATATCATTTGCCCATCCCATATTCCATTTTAAATGGAAACCCAATCCCCCATCTTGGGGTGGGCGGGTGACCTTCGGCCACGCAGTGGATTCCTCAGCGATCATCAACACATCGTCGAACGCAGCGCGCACCGTCCCGTTTAATTTCTGGAAAAAGCTGATCGCCTCTAAATTGTGATTGTTGCCGTACTTGTTCGGGATCCATTCCCCAGGCGCACGATCGTAATCAAGATATAACATAGAAGCAACGGCATCAATTCGCAGCCCGTCCACATGATATTTGCGCATCCAGAACAGGGCGTTGGAAATCAAAAACGATTGCACTTCTTCCCGCCCCACATCAAAGCAACGCGTGCCCCATCCGCGATGCTCCATGCGGTCGCGTCCCTGATATTCGTACAACGGCTGGCCGTCAAATTCATACAAGCCGTGCAGATCTTTTGGGAAATGTGCCGGAACCCAGTCCAAAAAAACACCGATCCCGTTTTGATGCAAATAATCAATAAAAAACTGAAAATCCTGCGGTGTGCCGAACCGTGAAGTCGGTGCATAATAACTGCAAATTTGATACCCCCAAGAACCGTCAAACGGGTGCTCGGCAATGGGCAACAGCTCGACATGGGTATATCCCATGTCTTTCAGATAGGGAACCAACAGACGGGCAATTTCCCGGTAGTTCAAGTAATGTCTTCCGTCGACGGTACTCTCCCCGCCCCTGGTGCGCCAGGATCCCAAGTGCATCTCATAGATGTTCAACGGCGCCTCATACACACTCTCCTTGTGCGCGGTGTGCATCGGTTTGCCGCGGTTTTTCATCCATTCCTCGTCGCTCCAAACAAAGTCGTCAATTTCCCACAAAATACTGGCCGTATGCTGTAATGTCTGCGAAAAGATACCGTATGGATCCGCCTTGAGATAATACAATCCACTGTTGGTAATTTTATATTTATAAAAATCGCCCTTGTGCGCCTGTGCAACCGGCACACACACCTGCCACACGCCTCCATCTGTTACACGGCGCATGGCGATCCCGTCTTCCCAATCACAAAAATCTCCCACCAGCGCAACCTTGTCCGCATTTGGCGCCCAGACACGAAATACCCACATATCCTTAATCCGATGCGCACCCAAATACTCATAGGCACTGTCATTGGTTCCTTGGTGAAAGAGATAACTGGCCAGATCGTCCCGATACATTGCGTCATCGCCTGTTTCCGCTTTTGACACGGAACTTTTTTTTGTATCTTCGGTTCCGACATTTGTCTGATTTGTCATCATGTGTTTCGTCGACGTTTCCGCAACGTCAGCTACCGTCTGTTCGGTGGGCTGTGATGCTTTCATCGGGTTGTTTTGTGTTGTCCGTTTCATCTGCTCGCTCCGTTTGTCCAATTGTTTTTCTTTCCTTTGGCGCATGATGTTACGCAGTGTTGAACTCTTTACTATTATTATACACGTTTCCCAGCCAAATTCAATATTTCCGCAAAAGAAAACGATGTACCTATCATATTTTTTTCTTGGTTTTGACACATTTTTTACATCTCGTTGATACACGCGGGACGTTTTGCATGTCGCACGCAGCTTATCATTTTTATGCCATACCTGTTTTAGCACGCTTGGGAATGGAAACCAGTGCGGGATAAAATTCAGTTTTTACACTTCAAGAAAACATTGGTGGCATGAAATCTTGATCCATTTTCAAACTGCTTCGGGTGCTTTGCAACGTAAAAACATTTGAATTTTCGCCTATGGCACCCTTGATTTTCCGATTTGGTTCTGGTATACTTGACGTGTATCTAACGATGGTATGCCGAACATTCGACACACGAGATGCGATCCTTTCAAGCATACCACAAACCATTGCAAAAAAAACATATATTCTGTCGACGGAGGAAAAAAATGGAACACTGCAATCCCATCAAAATCGGCATGCTGGGTCTGGGTCGTGCGGGAAACGGCATGCATCGCCAGGAGCTGTCAAGCCGTACGGACCGTTTTCAAATTTATGCCGTATGTGATGAAATCCCGGAGCGCTGCGACATTTTTGTCAAAGAATGCGGCGCAAAAAAATATCTGTCCTATGAAGAGATGCTGGCTGACCCGGAAATCGAGCTCATCGACATTGCAACGCGTTCTTGCGACCATTACCGTCACGCAAAAATGGCGCTGCAAGCCGGTAAAGATGTCATGCTGGAAAAGCCGTTTTGCTGTGAGGCTGCGAAGGCACAGGAATTGATGGACATGGGAACAAATCCGTCCGGTCCGCATCTGTATCTGCGCCACAACCGCCGTGTAGAATCCGGGTTTGAAAAGGTCAACGAGATCATCGACAGCGGTGTATTGGGTGACGTATTCTCCATCAAATTGACACGGAACGGATCCAGCCGCCGTTGCGACTGGCAAACCATATCGGAATTCGGCGGCGGCCAATTGCTCAACTGGGGGCCGCACATCGTTGACCACTGTCTGCGTTTTTGCGGGGGTGCATACAAAGAGATGTACTCCAATATCAAGCACTGCGTCGCTGCAGGAGACTGCGAAGATTTCGTAAAGATCGTATTTACTGGGATAAACAATCGCATTGTGGAAATGGAAATCGGCGGCGCGACGGCCGTGGACACGCCGCAATATCTCATCTACGGCACCAAAGGCGCTCTGTGGAGCGAGGGCGACGACGACTTGATTTTGCACCTGCGTTATCTGGATCCCGCGTTCCCCTTGCAGCCCGTAGAAGCCGACCCGCACACACCGGGGGCCGGAGATTTCTTCTCCAACGCGGAAACACTGCATTTTAAGGAAGAAGCGATCGCCGTACCGGATCCCAAGATTGATCGTATTTGGGATTACCTGTACGATTCCATCCGACTGGGCAAACCGTATCCCGTACCGGTATATCAGGCACTGCAAGTCGCACAGGTACTGGAAAAAGTGAAACAAAACTCCGTATTTGTCCAGGCAAAAGATCGCGTTTGACGTCTTTTGGCGCACCTTTACATGTGCGGGCAGTATAAAACACTGCTAGGACAACGCGGCATATATTGAAATATCATAAAAATATGGAAAGAGCAGACGCGTCAGAGTTGATCCTGTGTTTTTCAGGATGGCGCGTTTGTTCTTTCCGTTTTTTGTGTCTTTCTTTTTTTCATTGACAGAGACATAACGAAAATTTCATTCCCGATACATTCAAAAAACGGAGAAAATGAAAGATAACAAGAGATAATGAGAGCTTTTTGGCAAAGTAAAAGAAAAAAATAAAAAATTTTTCAAAAACGCTTGACAGGCCATATCTCCTGTGCTATAATAACAAAGCTTTTATGTGGAATTCTATGTGATACAGCGGAATTCTGTCGCGGCAGCAGTTGCAAATACCTTATTTTGCAAACAACTGCAAAGCCGAAACATACAATCTCAAACGGAGGAATACGAAAATGGCAACATTTATGGCTAACAAAGACACCATTGCGCGCAAATGGTATGTCATCGACGCCGCAGGTGTGCCGCTGGGCAAAACGGCTGCAAAGGCCGCGCACATTCTCAACGGAAAACATCGCGTCGATTATACACCGCATGTGGATTGCGGTGATTTTGTGGTGATCGTCAACGCTGAGAAAGCAATCTTGACCGGCAAGAAACTGGAGCAGAAAAAATATTATCATCACTCCGGCTACATCGGCGGACTCAAAGAAGTTTCCTACAAAACGTTGATGGCAACCAAACCCGAACTGGCAATGCAGCTGGCAGTGAAAGGCATGCTGCCGAAAAACTCCATCGGCCGCAAGAGCTTTACTCGTTTAAAGATCTACCGCGGTACCGAACACAAGCACCAGGCGCAAAAGCCGGAAGTGCTGAATTGAAATAAGGGAGGAAAAGCAAAATGATCTATACAAGTGCTAAGCCTTATTTTTACGGCACCGGCAGAAGAAAAAAATCGGTTGCACGTGTACGCTTGCTGCCCGGCAGCGGCAACGTGACCATTAACGGCCGTGACATTGACGATTATTTCGGTTTGGAGACCATGAAATTGGTCGTCAATCAACCGTTTGGCGTAACTGCAACAGAGGGAAAATTTGATGTGATCTGCACTGTGAAAGGCGGCGGTTTTTCCGGTCAGGCAGGTGCCATTCGTCATGGCATTTCCCGTGCACTGCTGCTGGCAGATGAGACATATCGTCCCGCACTGAAAAAAGCAGGATTGCTCACGCGCGACCCTCGTATGAAAGAAAGAAAGAAGTACGGCCTCAAAGCCGCTCGTCGCGCACCTCAGTTCTCCAAGAGATAAATTCTCGTCTTTTTCACAGCACCTGTATGTTTTCCATACGGGTGCTGTCTCTTTTTATTCCCTATGTGATCGTTTGTAAAAACCAAACACAGAAAAGCAAAGGAAACATCCATGTACGAACAAACAGATAACACGGTAGCGGCAAACGGAATATGTGATCTGCACACCCATTCATATTTTTCCGATGGTACCGAATCACCCGCATCCATTGTTTCACAGGCAAAGCAGGCACATCTGCGCGCCGTAGCATTGACTGATCACAACACAGTGGACGGATTGGATGATTTTATGCATGCAGGGAAAGAAGCGGGAGTGAACACCGTACCGGGGATCGAACTTTCCACAGACTGGGAAGGAACAGAGTTGCATATATTGGCATTGTTTTTGCCTCACCGATCTTTTCCCGCTGCACGCGCATTTACAAACCTACGCAACGCACGCAAAGAACAGAGCAATCAAATTCTTTGTCATCGGTTAAATGCCGCAGGATATGCCGTCAACTATGATACCATCCGCAGCAAAACAAACGCAAGCGTACCCAATCGCGCACATTTTGCTTCCGCATTGGTCGATCTGGGCTATTTTGACAGTGTCAAGGCTGCTTTTCATACACTGTTGGATCGGGGTGCGCCCTTTTATCAACCCACGCAAAATCCCGACGCGTTACAAACCATACGGATCATTCGATCCTGGGGTGCCATTGCAGTGCTTGCGCATCCCTTGTTACAATTGCAGCCGCCGACACTACAGCGTTTTTTGGCGCTTGCCTGCGCCGTGGGACTTTGCGGCATGGAGGCGTGGTACGCGCGGTTTACTGATGAACAGACACAGATACTGCTGGACATTTGCCATGCGTTCGGCGTGTTACCCTCAGGCGGCAGTGATTATCACGGGGACCGCAAACCGGATATTGCACTCGGTACCGGATGCAATGGAAATCTACATGTTCCCTATGAGGCGTTCCAAAATCTGCAGCGTGCCGCACATCTATAAAACAACGAAAAAACAGCGCCGCTTTGCCGGATATGCAAAGCGGCGCTATTTTCCAAAAGATATGGTTGATCATTCATCCTTCACTGCTCCTTAAAAGCAGCAATCAACAGATTGAGTGCAACAATTTGTTTGTCCGTCAACCCGCTTGTATCCAATACACAAGGCTGTTCTTGCGTTTGTTTTCCAACCAGATAATCCAAGCTGCAATGATACAAATAAGAAAGTGACAAGAGCACCTCTGTACTGGGTGTTCGTTCCCCCGTTTCATATCCGGATACAATGGAAGGAGACAACCCAAGTTTTGCTGCCACCTGTTTTTGTGAATAACCGTATCGTTTGCGATTTTCTTTTAGTCTTTCCGGCAATCCGCGAATCATGCTACCACCTCGCAAAAAAGATACGCTTATTGTAAATTTTCTTTGCACACATTAGGTGTTTTTCAAGCACGCCACATGCCTTTTTACCCAATATACTGTGTGTAAAATAGGATGTCCAATTTCTATTTCATTATCATTTCTACCACGATAAAAGAATCATTACATGCAAAAACAAGATACACATGATGTGTTGTTTGGGAAAAGGCCTTGGTTTGGTCATGGACCATACTCAGGACAAAAAAGTCTTAGCAGAACTCTTTGCACGCACAATTTTGTCAAAAAGTGTGCTGTATTCACGCACAACGCTGATATTTTCAGCAAACATCACCAACAAATTTGCTTTTCTTCACAGGTTCATCACATTTTCGTACTACAATGAAATATGTGTGTAACGCATGTCATTTTCTTATCTGCGCTACCGATTCTGTTTTGATTCGATTTCAATCTTTTCCATACATGACATTTTCCGTATAGGACGAGTATTGTTTTACAAACGACATTGCAGCGGATAAACGCAACCATACGACCTCACAAAGCAAAGGAGGACACAGCTTTGATCGAAATCAGCCACTTGACCAAGCGATACGGGGAGAACACGGCCATCCGTGATCTCAACCTGACTCTGGAGACCGGACATGTTTACGGATTCCTCGGGCCAAACGGCGCCGGAAAATCCACCACCATGAACATCATTGCCGGATGCCTTGCCGCAACAGAGGGTACCGTACGCATCAACGGACATGACATTTACGAAGAGCCCCTTGCGGCAAAAAAATGCATTGGTTATCTGCCGGAACTGCCGCCGCTTTATCCCGATATGACGCCGGAAGAATATCTGTCATTTGTGGCGCGCGCCAAACACATTGCGCGCGGGGAAGTTTTTTACCAAGTGCAATACGTGATGGATATCACAGGACTGATGGACGTCAAAGACCGCCTGATTGAAAATCTCTCCAAAGGGTATCGGCAACGCGTGGGAATCGCACAGGCCATTTTGGGAGAACCGGAAATCATCATTTTGGACGAGCCCACCGTTGGACTGGACCCCAAACAGAAGATGGACATTTTGGACCTGATTCATGCACTGTCAGCGGAACATACCGTCATTTTATCCAGCCATATTCTCTCTGAAATCAGCGCCGTGAGCGATGAACTCATCATTATTTCCCGCGGACGCATTGTCGCCAACGGCACGCCGGACGAGCTACGGACGGCACTGGGTACCGGGGACGTGATCGAAATGGAATTGGCTGCGACACATCAGCAAGTACTTGATTACGCCAATGCGCTGACCATGGCAGAAGAAATTACAGTCACCGAGACGGATACGCCAAATGTCTGGCAACTGCGTATTATCTGCCCGCCGCACACGGATTTGCGCAAAGACGCGTATGACCTGTTAAAAACATCGCCGTTGGAGCTGCTCAGCTTCACACGGGAAGAGATGGGACTGGAACAGATTTATCTGGATCTGACCGGAGAAGAAAGCAAGACGGACACGGACATAGAAGAAACAGAAGAACAAGCGTCACAGCCCGCCGCCGAGCAAAACAACCGCACCGATACGCATACAATGCCGCGCACACTGGAAGATTTGGACGACTTTGATGATTTGCAGGGGACTGATGCAGATACAACCGCTTCGGTTCAAGACGATCACAATACATTTGACACAGACGACGGGAAAGGGGGAACACAGGTATGATAGCCATTTGGCGAAAAGAAGTGAAATCCTACTTTTCGGGGATGAGCGGCTATATCATCATCGCCTTTTTGCTCGCCGCGGTAGGTTTTTTATTCAAGTACTTAAATTTACAAAACGGCGTTCCGAAATTTGAATATACACTGGCACAAGCAAGTATTTTGTTGCTGTTGTTTATTCCCCTTTTGACCATGCGTTCCTTTTCTGAGGAGCGTCGGCAAAAGACAGATCTTTTGCTGTACTCCCTGCCGATTTCTCTGCGACAAATCATTTTGGGAAAATATTTTGCGCTGCTTACCATTGTCGCCATTCCCTGTGCGGTGATGGGACTTTATCCGCTGATTTTGCGGTTGTTTGGAGAAGTATCCCTGACTAATGCGTACACAGCGTTGTTTGCGTTCTTTCTGCTTTGCGCTGCCTGCATCGCCATCGGCCTGTTTCTCTCCACGCTGACGGACAATCAGATGATTGCCGCCATGTTGACCTTTGCCGTACTTCTCTGCGCCTATTTAATGAGTGTATTTGCAGATATGATCTCCTCCGCTTCGTTGATCAATGCCATTTGCTTTGCTGTATTGGCACTGCTGATTTCCCTCATTGCTTATGTCATGACCAAAAATTATTTGGTGTCCTATATTTTGTTCGCCGTATTGGCCGTGATGATTGCAGCCTTGTATCTGTTAAAGCCGGAAATTTTTGAAGGCAGTTTTTCCGCGGTTCTCTCCGCTTTGAGTTTGTTTGATCGCATGACGTATTTCTTCAATGAAGTATTTGATTTGACCGCGGTGTTCTATTATCTGTCGGTATCGGGCATTTTCCTGTTTCTCAGTGTCCAATCTGCCGAAAAACGGCGCTGGTCCTGATGGATAAGGAGGGATGAACGATGAAAAAAAATCAAAAGCAAGTACAAACTGCAAAAAAAGAAAAAAAGACAATGGATCTGCGCTCTCTGAAAATGGGATCCTATCATACGGTATTTGCCATCATTGTCATTGCCATTGTGGTGGCACTCAACCTCATTGTTTCAGCACTGCCCACAACCTGGACACGGCCCGACATCAGTGACGATGAAATGTTCACGCTTTCTCAAACGACTTTGGATTTGCTGGACGGGTTAGACAAAGATGTGACGTTTTACCTGATCGCCAACAGCGGTACAGAGGACACCAATCTGATCACGCTTTTGGACCGCTATCGCGCCGCAAGTTCTCACATTTCGGTCGAATATGTCGATCCTGTATCTCATCCGTCCTTTGTCAGTCAGTACACCGATACACAACTGGACAACAACAGCGTCATTGCCGTGAGCGGTGAAAAAAGCCGTGCGGTACCGTATACCGATATCTATACCATTGACGTTGAAACACTGTCGCAAGAAGAGCAGATGTATTATCAGTATTACGGCGAAGAGTACGTCTCGCCAAATGTCTTTTCCGGCGAAAGTGCTTTAAGTGCTGCCATTGACTATTTGTTGATGGATAACCTGCCGCAAATCGCCGTTTTGCAGGGACACGGAGAAACCGCACTGGAAGCAATGAGCTCCGATGCGTACAACGCATTGTTAAATGAAAATCTTAGTTTTGTCGAAGTCAATCTCTCGGCTGCCAGCAACAATTCGCTGACGGGGATGCAGGCAGTATTCATCAATTTACCGACAACAGATATCACGGATGCAGAACTGGAAGCACTGCAAACGTATGCAGCGCAAGGCGGTAACATTATTCTGATTACCGCACCATCCACTGTCTCAGGTGGTACCGGGATAGAAAAAATGACCAACTTATCCCAGCTTACCTCGATGTTTGGTCTATCAGGACAGGACGGTATCATCATGGAAGGCAATCCCAACTATTACACCGCCTATCCATATGTCCTCATGCCGCAAATCGGCACCTCCTCTCCGATTGCACAGCGAATGACCAGCGTTACCTCACAAATTTTCATGGCATATTCTCATATGATTACCATTGCAAGTGATCTTCCGGAAAATATCACCACATATCCTGTGCTTTCCACAACCGAGGATGCCTATCAAAAAGCAGCAGGCGCCACGGATACCGCCAAAGAAAACGGCGATTTACCGGGAGCTTTTCACGTCGGAGTGGAAGCGATCAACGATGTAACAGGCGCACAACTGGTCTGGTATTCCTCCCCTTATATCGAAATCGTACAAAACGGTACAGGGAACGAAGAGCTCTTTCTCTCCACATTCTTAACGGTATGCGACAAAGATTCGGCACTGAGCCTGGCGGGTAAAAACATTTCCGTGAGCACACTGACCGTCAGTGAACAAAACCAGCAAATCTGGGGCAACGTTTTAATGATCGGTGTACCGGCCATTTTGGTGATCATCGGGTTGTTCGTTTGGTTGCACCGGCGACATGCATAAAAGCCCTTGTTTTTATCAGCAGCATCAATACATGATAAAGTATTTCACACTCATGATCAAAGGAAATGCGATAGTACCATGAAAGAAATGAAGAAAAGCACAAAACGTGCATGGACCCTATTGGTTCTGTGTCTTTGTCTGATCGTTTTAGGCGGGGGATATCTCTTTTTGCACAACTTTTTTGCAAAAGACACACAACCGGAAGAAACAGAAACACAAACCGTGTTTAACGTTCCCTCTGCTTCTGTCACGGCGCTGAGTTATACCAATCAAGAAAAAGATGTTTCTCTTTCCTTTCACAAGGAAAACGATGAATGGATCTATGACGCAGATGCACATATGCCGCTCAAGCAATCACAGTTTACCTCCATGCTTTCTCAAATCACGGTATTGAGTTCTCTTACGGAGGTACAAAATCCACTGTCCTTGGAAGAATATGGCCTGGATGCTCCGGCATATACCTACACCGTACAATACAGTGAAAACGGCACAGATCAAACGCGCGCACTGCTACTGGGCGATGCCAACACCTTTGGCGGCAATGAGGGACGGTACATGAAGTTTACCGACTCAGATACCATTTATCTCATAAAAGACACCGTGTCCGAATATCTGGACAACGATAAAAACGACTGGCTGGACACAGAGGTTTTGCCCGGACTCAATCAGAGTACCATGCAATCCGCAGAACTTGTCCGGGGAGAGCAAACCGTGCGCGTGACAGACAGTGAGACACTTAACACGTTGTACACGTTGTATCAGAATTTGGACGAAAACAACTACTATTCCTACTATACCGACGATGCGGTTCTGCAAGCGGCGGGAATCAGTGATGCTTCCGATCTGATCAAACTCACCTATACCCAGCAAGTAGCAGTCAACGCAGAAGAAAATGCCACAGCGACCACCACGCAAACGATTGACAAAACGTTTACCATCCAACTGCGATTGGGAGGCGAGGTGAAAGATACTGCAGGCGGTACGGTGCGTGCGGTACAGATCATCGATGCTTCCGAAGATACGTTGTCTTTCATCTATTGTATGGATCAAAACACGTATCAACAGATGCTTTCCTGTTTTGCTGCAACGTAAAATGTGCAACCAAAAATCACGTTTCTCGGTTACAACTTGTATTTTGGCGTGACATGTGATACAATATATGGCAAGTATCGCACCGATGAAAAATATTTCTATCATTCCATATAGAACGGAGCAAATGGTTTTATGAGTATTATCATTCCCAGTCACTATGAAAATCCTTTGGACGTGCGGCAAACACAAATTGCCATCAAAAAAGTCAAAGATTTTTTCGAGCAGGATCTGGCCATTCAGCTCAACCTGACACGTGTCTCCGCCCCCCTGTTTGTACGGCGGGATTCGGGACTGAACGACACACTCAACGGTGTGGAACGTCCCGTTGCGTTTGATCTGATGGAAGAGCCGGACACCACCTATGAGATCGTGCAATCTCTGGCGAAATGGAAACGTTTTGCGCTGGGAGAATACGGCTTTGAACCGGGCGAGGGCCTTTACACAGACATGAGTGCCATTCGCCGTGATGAAGTGAGAGACAATTTACATTCGTGCTATGTGGATCAATGGGATTGGGAACGTGTGATCACACGTGAGGCGCGTAACGAAGAAACACTCAAACGCATGGTGCGTCGCGTGTACCGGGCATTGCGGCATACGGAAGCATATATTTTGCGGGAATATCATTTTTCCGAACCGCTTTTGCCAAAAGAAATCGCGTTTGTGACCACGCAAGAATTGGAAGATCGTTTTCCCGACCAAACGCCACGGCAACGTGAAACATTGATTGCCAAAGAAAAAGGGGCCGTGTTTGTCATGCAAATCGGTGGGGCACTCAAGAGCGGACAGATCCACGATGGACGCGCACCTGACTATGACGATTGGACGCTCAACGGTGATATTATCATCTATTACCCCATTTTGGATATGGCTCTGGAATTATCGAGTATGGGAATCCGCGTCGATGAAGATGCATTGCTGCGGCAACTGCGCATTCGCGGCATGGAAGAAAACGCAAAACTACCGTTTCAACAAGCGCTCTTACAGCATCGCCTGCCCTATACCGTCGGCGGTGGAATCGGACAGAGCCGTATTTGCATGTTCTTTCTGCGCAAAGCGCATGTGGGTGAAGTACAGGTGGGTGCCTGGAGTGAAGAGGATCGTGCAGCGTGCAAAGCATGCGGGATTCATCTGTTGTAATTATTTTTTACAAAAGCGAGCAAGTATCTGCTCTTTTCAAAAGCGTCGGAAACGTGATCACGTTTCCGACGCTTTTTGATCGGTTACACTCGATGGAAACGTCTCGGTATCTATAGGTTTTCGGAAAATAATGAGTTACCCTTTGCAAACCGTGGGGAAAAGGATGGAAAAACACCTTGATACTTCCGAAAAGATATGTTATAATAATGAAAACTTTATGCCATATGTCAAAATGGACAATATATCACAACAGAAAGGCAACACAACGACCATGCGTTATCTGAAAGTTTTGTTTGGCAGGATGGCTGTGGTGGCAACAGCGATTATTTTACAAGTATTGCTGTTTTTCGTTTTCCTGTCTGTTTTGAATTCCTATTACAACATCATCGGCGTATTTGGCACGATTATTTCCATCATCGTGCTCATCTCCATAGTCAACCGCGATATGATTACAGAGGCAAAAATCACATGGGTCATTGTGGTTTTGCTGATGCCGTTGCTTGGCACGCTATTATATCTTCTTTTTGCGGGGAACCAACAATCACGCAAACAAAAACGCTTTTTATCTGAAATTACAAAACAAAGCTTGCCATATTACCAAAATGATCCGCAGGCTCTGACGCAATTGCGAGAAGAGGATGCGGGCTATCTGGGACAGGCAACCTATATCTTTCGCACCACACATCAGGGGGCTTATGGCAATACCCACACAGATTTTTTTGACAGTGGCGAACACATGTGGGAAGACTTGTTAAACGAGTTGAGAGCCGCGCAGCATTTTATTTTTTTGGAGTTTTTTATCATTGAAGCCGGAGAAATGTGGAACGCCGTGCTGGCAATCTTGGAAGAGAAAATCCGAGAAGGTGTGGAAGTACGATTGATGTATGACGACATCGGCTCGATTGGAAAAGTGCCCAAAGATTATTACAAAACGCTGCAAGCGCTGGGCATCGATTGTATCAAATTTCATCCGTTCCGGCCGGTCATTACTGCGGTGCACAACAACCGCAATCACCGTAAAATTGTTGTCATAGACGGCACAACCGGTTATGTGTGCGGACTGAATCTGGCGGACGAATACATTAACCGCATTCATCCGTTCGGAGAATGGAAAGATACCGGGGTCAAACTGCGCGGGCCCGGTGTGGACGGGTTAACGCTGATGTTTTTACAGGATTTTGATTCTCAAAAGGTCAAGCTCTCGTCTTATGCCCCATACTTAACGCGTACCACAGACACATTTGCGCACAGTGGTGTGGTCGTACCATATGGGGACGGTCCGCGGCCGATGTATCATGAATATGTTGCAGAAAACGTATATTTGAATATGATCTCCCAAGCGAAACACTACCTATGGATCACAACCCCCTATTTAATCATAGACAACCGCTTGGAGGGTGCGTTGTGTGCGGCAGCACAACGCGGTGTAGATGTACGCATTGTCACCCCACATATTCCGGACAAAAAAATGGTATTCCACATCACGCGCGCACATTACCCGCACCTACAGGCTGCCGGCGTAAAAATTTATGAATTTACACCGGGATTTCTGCATGCCAAACAATTCTTGTGCGACGATATGTGTGCAATTGTCGGAACGATCAATTTGGATTATCGCAGTCTGGTACACCATTTTGAATGCGGTGTCTGGATGTACCGCACACCATGCATTCCGGATATCAAACAAGATTTTCTGCGTCTCTTTGCGCGTAGTCAAAATATGGCAGATTTCCGTCAAGCATGGTATACACGCTGGTTTTGCCGGCTCTGCGCAACATTTTTCCCCTTACTATAACAAAGGAAATACAGATACATTTTTCATCAAATTATTTGCCGCACAACGGCGGAACGGAGGTCAAAATGGGAAATTATGTCATCAGTTGCTGCTCTACCGCAGATCTGAGTAAAGAACATTTTGCATCGCGGAACATTGAATATATTTGTTTTCATTACACCCTAAACGGCGTAGAATACCCCGACGATTTGGGACAAACGATTTCTTTTGCCGATTTTTATCGCGCCATGCAACAAGGAGCAGAAACAAAAACCTCACAAGTCAGTGCAGGTGAATATGTGGAATATTTCACCAAATTTCTCAAAGAGGGAAAAGATATTTTACACGTGAGTCTCTCCTCCGGTATTTCCGGAAGCTATATGTCCGCTCAGGCGGCTGCAAAAGTTGTATCCGAACAGTTCCCTCAGCGTAAAATCATTGTCTTGGATTCTCTTGCCGCATCTTCCGGATTTGGTCTTTTGATGGACGCGGTGGCAGACAGACGCGATGAGGGTATGGAATTGGAAGATTTGGCAAATTGGGTGGAAGAAAACAAAAGAAATGTACACCACTGGTTCTTCTCCAGCGACTTGACTTTTTATGTCAAAGGGGGAAGAATTTCCAAAACAGCCGGCGCCATCGGCGGCATTTTGGGGATTTGTCCGCTTCTCAATGTCAATTATGAGGGCAAACTGATCCCACGGGAAAAGATTCGTCCCAAAAAACGTGTCATCAAAGCAATCGCAGATAAAATGATGGAACACGCACAAAATGGCACAAATTATCATGGTAAATGCTTTATGTCACAGTCCGCCTGCTATGACGATGCGCGTGCAGTTGCAGATTTGGTAGAAGCTGCGTTCCCCCATCTAAACGGAAAAGTGGTCATCAACAACATCGGCACCACCATCGGCAGCCATACAGGACCGGGAACCGTGGCGCTGTTCTTCTGGGGTGACACGCGTGTTGATTAAAGATATATCCGCCATAAACGGTAATAAAAACATGGCATATATCTCAAAACATGATCACACGGCTTAGAAAACAAATTTCCCATGTGCCGTGAAAAATTTTTTGTAATGTTAAGACGAATATTTGATAAAGGAACGGGATCGGGCATATGAAAGAAAATGAATCTGCAATGGAAAAAGGGACAACATCGCCCGCAACAGAACAAGGTTCTATACACGACAACGGAACAAACGAACCAACCGACAACGGCAAACAAGAGGAAAAATATCTGGACGGCACGCTGCTGGCCAAAATGATGCGCGGCGGTGCGGCACAACTTCGTTCGAACGCCACCGAGGTAAACAATCTCAACGTCTTTCCCGTCCCGGACGGCGACACAGGCGACAATATGAGCATGACCATTGAAGGCGGCGTGGCGGCATTGGAAGGCGCGGATACCAGCAGTTTGTCTGAGGCAATGCGACAAGTCTCACAGGGAATGTTGCTCAATGCACGTGGAAATTCCGGTGTGATTTTGTCTCAGTTCTTTGCCGGAATCGCGCATGGATTTGCCGAATATGAAAAAGCGGATGCCGCAGCCGTTGGCGCCGCACTGCGAGAGGGCGTGAAGCAAGCATATGCTTCTGTGATTACCCCCACCGAGGGAACCATTCTCACCGTGGCGCGAGAAGCGGTGGAATACGCGGTTGCTCGTATTGATGCGCACAGTACCCTACGCACCTTATTTGCAGATTTGATCACCGAAATGTACGCTTCCCTGCAGCGTACGCCCCAGCTGTTGGATGTGCTCAAAGAAGCAGGTGTGATTGACAGTGGCGGCGCCGGCCTGTTCTACATCATGCAAGGTTTTAACAATATTTTACTGGGTGAACAGACAGACACCATTTCTTCCGCCACACCGACGCCACCAAAAGCAACACAGATTGATCTGAGCCGATTTGGACCGGACAGCGAAATGGTTTATGCATACTGCACAGAAGCGTTGTTGCAACTGCAAAACCAAAAGACCGATATTGAAACATTTGACGTGCATACTATCATATCTTATTTGCAAACCATCGGTGATTCGATTGTCGCCTTTCAAACGGGAAGCATTGTCAAATTACATGTACACACGTTGACCCCCGAAAAGGTGCTTGCATTTTGCCGCCAATACGGAGAATTTCTCACAATCAAAATTGAGAATATGAACGTGCAACATACAGAAAAAACAGAAGGAAATGACTCAGACGTCCGCAAAGCGGCAGAGACATCTTCGTCTTCTGCATTTACACCCAACACCGCAACACATCAACGGTTTGCTCGCACAGACACCAAAGAATTCGGTGTTGTTGCCGTAGCTTCGGGAGAGGGGATTGCTGCACTGTTTCGGGAATTGGGCGCTGATCAAGTCATCGACGGCGGACAGACGAACAATCCATCGGCGCAGGACTTTTTGCGCGCCTTTGATCAAACGGGCGCACACCATATCTTTGTTTTTCCCAACAATTCCAACATCATACTTGCCGCCAAACAGGCAGCGCAGATGTATGATCGCGCCGATATTCATGTGATTGAAAGCAAAGATTTGGGGCAAGGATATGCTGCCATTTCATCTATGAATTTTGAAAGCGGCGACCCGGATGCAATTGCCAAGTCATTGAACGAGGCCATGCAACACGTTACAACGGGGTGCATTTCCCAAGCGATCCGAGACGCGGAATTGTCCGGAATACAAATCAAAAAGGGCGACACCATTGGATTTGTCGGTAAGCAAATGCTGGTGTCCTGTCCGGTCAGGATGGACGCGGTATGTACTTTGTTGCTTAAAATGGAAGAACAGATCGGCGAAATGTATCTCATCACCGCGTTTTTGGGAAAAGATGTAACACAAGAGGAGCAAAATGCACTACAAAACTATGTAAAAACACAGTTTCCCGATGTCGAATTGTACACCGTCCATGGCGGGCAAGATGTTTACCCGTTCATTTTTGTGGCAGAATAATTTTTTGGCACAATGCGCACAAAAAGCCTGTTGGTATTAAATACCAACAGGCTTTTGTTACATACGTTGATGTCACATCTTCTTATTTATGTACACAACAGTAAAAAATGGTAATATACTCAACGATTGGACTTTTTCGGAAGAAACAAGACGCCGGCAAGCAGCAAACAAATGACCACATCGTACCATCTGGGACCGTCAAATAATACAATGGCAGAAACAAGAGAAAAAAGGATGATGGCAAGAGATAACAACGTTGCGATCACTCCTCTCCGTCGCGTTTGCCAGGTGAGAAACGCCAAAAACGGAGAAAACAACGCAAACAGTGCCCAACCGATCACAAAAACGGTGGAAATACGTTGCTGTTGCAACCATGGAATGCCATAGTAAAACAGGACCATGCCTACACTTCCCAAAAAGCAGTCCAAACATGCCAAACGACAATTTGGTGCAAAGTACACCAAACACACACCCAATAAAATCCATATACCAAACTGTGAAAATATATTTCCAAGATTTTGTGTATATCGATCCAAAAACACACTCAATCCGCCGAGTGCCGCACCAAGTAAAAAAATCACGGCGGGATGATAAAACCAATGTTTGAAGCGCATGGATAGATGAAAAGACATGTTTCCCCCTTTATGATTGTTTGATGGATTGATGCCTCCACCGCGAATGAAAACCAAAATTGCACATGATGAAAGAAAAATGAACAAATATTCCCTCAAACACATTGCGTTTCCCTGTCTTTCTGTGTTACATTTATCATGCGCACAAGGAAACAAGAGAAAATACACCGATCTTTTCTCTTGTCCCCAAAAGCCAACACCGCTTGACAGAACGTCCAGATCCGTTTATACTAATCCCAGAGGGAGATGAATGAATATGATCGATTGTCAACAACTGCAAATACAGACAAACGATGTGATTACCGAATTGATTGCACAAAGTGAGTTACACGCCGGTCAAATTCTTGTTGTCGGTTGCTCTTCGAGCGAGATTGCCGGCGGCACGATTGGTCACGATTCCAATATGGACTGTGCCAAAGCCGTCTTTTCCGTCATTCACGATGCCTGCAAGCAGCACGGCATTTATCTGGCAGCGCAATGCTGCGAGCATTTGAACCGTGCGCTGATCGTCGAGCGCGCCTGCGCTGAGCAATATCAACTGCCCATTGTATGCGCCGTACCAAAACCCAAAGCCGGCGGTTCCTTTGCGAGTTGTGCATGGGAAGCCTTTGATGCACCAACAACCGTGGAATCCATTCGAGCACATGCGGGTTTAGACATCGGCGGTACCTTGATTGGAATGCATCTAAGAGAAGTTGCCGTACCGCTTCGGCTCAAGCAAAACCACATCGGCAATGCATACATTCTTTGCGCACGTACCCGTCCCAAATACATCGGTGGTGCGCGGACTTGTTACGAATAACAATCCTCCGATACATTTCAATGAAACAGTAAAAACAAAAAAACAAATGCCTTACGTTATAATTTCATGAAAGCCCTTGCGCAGAAGTGCAAGGGTTTTCTGTTAGATATCTCATGTATCATCTTTGAAAATATTTTTCAAAATGCACAACCGAACAATATAACTGTGATTTGAAACCATTCAATAAAATGAGCGTAAAGTGAAAGTAGGTATACGAAAGTACCAACAAGAGTTAGATTTCTTCTTGCGATTCTTTTTCGTTTATATAGTTAAAACCCTCTTTTTGATAACAGTAATGATCTCGTTAATGGTTGTACGTCCAGAGAATTATTTGAAAAGGCTTGTCTTTCCAAAAAAGTTTTCATCGGGGAAATTTGTTTCTCTCCTTGATATATTGAAACATAATGAAACGAACCTTTTGCCCGACAATAACAATGGAAAATCTCCCCACTATTTAATGTAATCACATGAAAGCTTTTCATAAAACCACGTTGTGAATACATAATACTTCCGTATATATTTTCATTTTTATATAGGCGAAAAATTTTAGTATGATTTTCCTTTCCGAACAGCCGTCTAAAAGGTATATAATTGATCCATTCCGAAAAATGATATACCCCTTTCATCTTGGTGTCTTTATTTGATAGCGTTATAGGTTGAAATCGACTGAATTGTCCCACTTTACCTTGAAAATAAAAAACGTCACTTTCAATATCAAATGTCTGTTTTATATTTGATGCAGTTTGAGAGATTTTAACTATCATGATATCACCAACTTTCGTTCCATGATATCATAAAGGGATAGAAAAAACAAGATAAGCTGTTATTTTTCCGTTTGGATAAAAAATTTAGTAATATTGTGTATTTTCACTCCGAAAATGATGTTATAACTTTCGGTTTTCGTGATATGAAAATCATTCAAACAGTTCAAAGAAATCATCGCACAAAGGTAATATTTTTGTTTCGGTATTATAAAAAGTGATGGTATCTCCAGGCATGATTTTTCGTCTTTTCTCATCATATAAACAGTACTCCCGGCATTTTTGACCTAATTTGATTTTTTCAAAATTTTCTGGAAACACCCTCATTTCATGATTCATATAACCCACCCTTTATATACATAAGCTTTTGATCTGTAAAATAAAAAGCACAACAATAGAGATCATCTCCACATGTTGTGCTTTTTATGGTCTGAGTGACGGGACTTGAACCCACGGCCTCTACCACCCCAAGGTAGCGCGCTACCAACTGCGCCACACCCAGATCTTTGATTGATTTGATACTTGGTGTTCTCATCAGTAAATAGGATTATATCACATCGCAAGAAATTTGTCAAGCGATTTTTCTTGTTTTCATTTGTTTTTTGCCCCGCAACGAAAAACAACGCTGTTAAACAAAAAATATCCTACAAGAAAACAAGAAGATACATCATACCGTCTCAGAAGAGGTGGTTGGTTGTAATTTGTTTGCTTTTGAAAGTATATCCCACACCAATCCCGCAGCTGCCGCACAAAGTGCAGGACACGGGCGTTTTTGATAATATGACTCCGTACGCGCTTCCGGAACAGGCGATTCCGGTCCACTGACGCCCAACAATACACGACACAAATAACTGCCCTCTTGCGCTTCAAATAAACGCATAAACTGCTGTACGCGTGCATAGTGCGCGCGCTTTTTTTGTGGGCTGTCGTCCTCATCCGCAAACATCATATTCAGCACAAAAATACCACCGCAAACCGTGCCGCATACCTCACGCATTCTGCCAAAACCGCCGCCGAATCCATGTACGGCGGCTGCCGCTGTACGCGCATCCAATCCGCACAACGGCGCATACGCAACTGCCACAGACTGCGCACAGTTATATCCATTCAAAAAATTTTTCTCTGCACACGCCATGTAATCAGCGCGTGTTCCAAATAATTCTCTCATCGATCAAAAGGTTCCTTTTCTTCTCCCGGGTGCGCATTCCTTGTTTTACAACAGTTGGCACAGTTTCAATCTTTTATTACATAACAAAATGGTATAAACTTTCACATTCTATTTTTTCGGCAATTCTTTTCATCAGCGACAATAAGCGTTTCACTTCCATACCGGGCTTTGCCGTTTTTTCTATCACGTGCCCCAGCTCTTCCTTACATCAATGGCTTTTTTCAAGCAGCATCAATACCGTGCACGCAGTTCGATGACCCTGCCCAAAATCCTGATGGGCAGACGCTGCACCTGTTCCGCCGAAAAAAACATGGGCTCAAACAACGGATTGATGGAAATCAACGTCAAACCGTCGCGTCCCTTTTGTACGCGCTTACACGTGGCGCTTTCGTTGCCCACCAAAACAACCGCAATCTGTCCACTCTCCACATCCTGTTGCTGGCGAACAATGACAATATCGCCCTCCATCATACGCGGTTCCATGCTCTGTCCGTGTATACGCAGCGCAAAATATTCCCCGTCATCCATCTCCCGCGGCAAAAGCACCTCGCCCTCAACTTCCTCCACCGCTTCAATCGGGATACCCGCGGCCACCTGCCCCAAAACCGGAACACGAATGGCATCATCCGTCCGATTGCCAAGCAAATGATCCACCGAAACCCCCAACACATGCGCCAGTTCGGAAAGTGTGGTTGGATTTGGCGTTGCCTGTCCGTTTTCATATTTTGCCAGTGCCTGTTGGCTCATCCCAATTTTTTGCGCCAACTGACGTTGACTTAAATTTGCCGCTTTGCGCAAAGTGCGGATCTGATCTTGCAGCATGATGTTCCCGCCTTTCCGTTATTTTGTAGAATATTTCTATTCCTTTTGACTGTTTTCGACATTTTTTTGACATTTTTCGACTCTCTTGACAATATTATACCACTTTTTATTGTAAAAATCAAGCATTTCTTGGGTTTGTCCTCTTGACATCGTCTACTTTTTGTAGTACCATTCAATTGTAACAACCTATGGTAGTAAAATATTGATGTGTGACATCTGTTGTTCCGTTGGCTCTTTGTATGCCTTTCTTTTGGGACAAAAAAGCAGTCGTTACAATGAGGATAAACCGTAACCCACAAAAAGAAAGGAGCTCTGCATGAAAGACATTCGAGACTGTTTAATACAGACAAACCAATTGGAACAACTACTCTCTTCACAGTTACGGGAAATCCGATATTTACAGGAACTGACATTGCAAATGTCCTCTGCTTTTGGCAAAGAGCGCGTGAAAGGCGGCAGCGGTATTCAGGACCGCATGGCTGAACAAGTAGCACAAATCGCCGATCTGGAGCGTGAAATCAAAGAGGAAACCGCAGAACTTGTCGCCAAAAAGCGCTCCATGCGAGAAATTATATACAGCATTCATGACCCACGCAGACGGATGCTCATGCGGATGCGATATCTGGAAAATATGCGTTGGGAAGAGATTGCCGATCATATGAATATCACACCGCGATCGGCACATATGTTACATCGCCGAACCTTGGAAGATTTGAATGCGGCACGTCAAAAGCGCCAGCCGCGTCCCAAACCAAAAAATCAATCCCCCGTTGCTGTCTCCACATCTGAAAACAAGAAAAAGGTGATGTCATGACGCAAAGCAATCGTAGAAACATTGACAAGGAGACCTCACGACAAAACGAGGGAACGGTAAGAAAGAACGACACACCGCCGCGCCTACGGCGTCGAAGTACCAAAGTGGCAAAAAAAGAAGAAATTATGGGTGTGCTGACAGACATTTTACGGGGAGAACGTCAGGAATACCATGTGAAGGCCGTACACAAAAAAGGCGTGTATTATGACAACGAGGGTCGGAAATGCCAACGGGATGACGAAGTAATGGAATCATGCGAATGTCCGGCAAAAATCAGTGATCTGTGGCGAACAGCCGAACTGTTATGTCGATTGGCCGGATACACAGATGAAAATGAAAAATTGGAAGAGTTACCGCCCACTGTTATCATTGACGGTGCGGAGGAATTATAACACACGGGGAGATGTCCATGCAAACACCAACCGTCAAATCAGACAACCAGTCAATACAAATACAGACAAGCACACATACCCAAGCGTCCGTACAAACAAAAGAAAACAATCCGGATAAAACAGTCGTTCAAACACAGCCACCCCCAAAAAAAGAACAAGAAAAAACCACAAAAAGCAAGCAAGCGGTACAACAGAAAGGAAAACATCCCGTTGCGGACCGGCAAGCCAATATCCGCCATATTTATCTACCCACTGTAGTCGGCGGGGGATACGGCACATTTTGGAACTATACGGGACGTTACCGAGTACTGAAAGGCTCCCGCGCATCCAAAAAATCGAAGACGACAGCGCTCAATCTCATTTGGCGCATCATGCGCTATCCCGATGCAAACGCACTGGTGGTACGAAAAGTATACCGTACTCTGCGAGATTCGTGCATGGCAGAACTGAAATGGGCCATTGAACGACTGGGCGTCCAAGAATATTGGGAAACAAAAGAAACGCCCCTGGAGTTATGTTATCGTCCCACCGGGCAACGCATCTATTTTCGCGGCATGGATGATCCCATGAAAATCACATCGATTGCCGTATCGCGCGGCGTACTGTGCTGGTTGTGGATCGAAGAAGCGTATGAAATCACGCGGGAACGCGATTTTGACTTGCTCAACGAATCCATTCGCGGTGCCGTTTCCCCTCCGCTTTTCAAACAAACCACGCTAACCTTTAATCCGTGGAACGAGCATCACTGGCTGAAAAAACGTTTTTTCGACCAAGCCTCGCCCGATGTTCTGGCTCTGACCACCGATTATCGATGCAACGAATTTTTAGACGCGGCAGACCGCCGATTATTTGAAGAAATGAAAACGCGTGACCCCAGACGATATCGTGTTGCCGCATTGGGAGAATGGGGTGTGAGCGAAGGGCTGGTATATGATCACTGGAATCGGGTCGTCTTTGACACGGACGAGATCCGATCCCGTCCCACAATACGGTCCATGTTTGGTCTTGATTTCGGATACACCGCCGATCCCACAGCACTGTTCTGCGGACTGGCAGATCTGGAACGAAAAGAAATATATGTATTTGATGAAGTATACGCACGCGGACTTTCCAACGAAGCAATTTTTCGCGAACTGTACGAACGCGGATACGCCAAAGAACGTATTTTTGCGGATGCAGCAGAACCAAAATCCATCGATCGGCTACGGCTGCTCGGCTGCCGACGCATCACTGCGGCACGAAAAGGACCGGACAGCATTCGCGCGGGAATCGACTTTTTGCGGGAATTTCATATTTTGATTCACCCCACCTGTCCTTCATTTTGGAAAGAAATTTCCTCTTATACCTGGCAAACAGATGCCACCGGCGCACAACTGAATATCCCCGCACCGGGCAATGACCATCTGATGGATGCGATGCGTTACGCCGCTGAGGGATTGTTTGACAAAGGGGAACGCTTTGCGTTTTAAGAAAATATTTCACATCAGACCACGCGAACCACATCACTATTTTTCCATCGGTACTGCCACCATACACCACAGTGATTTGTACTACACCATCTAAATACATGATCATATTCGTTTGGCTTGCTGCATAAGATAGCACAGAACCGATGGGACAAGCATGTGAAATTTGCAATATTTTCTTTGATCACAACCAAAACAGTATTTTGATACCGATATATCTAAAAAGAAAGGAAGAACGCCAATGGAAGAACAGAAAACGGTGAACGACACCATACAAATGCAAGCAAAACTGTTAAAAGAATGGCAAAAAGCGCTGCGGGAAAAAGAACAGACCATTTCCGCGTTGCGTGCAGATGTTGCATTTCTCAAACAAGTACTGGCGCAAAGCATGGAACAAAACGGTCGTAGTGTATTGATTCGTGAAAACAGCTCTCATTCCGCGCCGCAGTTTGCTCTGGAAGAAAACATCGGTGGCGAAACGATTTTGCGTTTGTTGTAAGAACATCGCCGTCATTTTTTGGAATATCTTACTACCTTATCAATTGTTTTGATCGTTTTATCAATATATATAACAAAAGCGCCTTTCACATAATCGTGAAAGGCGCTTTTTTCTTTTTTGTCATCCATGTCATCAATCCTGTTTTATCGGTTTGCCAAACCAATACAGAAAGCCCCGTTGTGATTTTGATCGTTTGTCGTATCATCCGGAGATATCTGACCATTTTGGCTTGTTTCATTGTGCGGCGTGGAATCAAAATGCACCTCATATCTTCCGCCGTTCATCCCGCTCGGCGGGACATTGCCCGGTGCAGTGTAACCATATCCATTCATCGGCGTCACCATGGCACGATAAAACACGGCCGAAGATGCCGCCATATACGGATAAAGGAAAAAGTAACCGATACCGCATGTAAACGTACACAAAATTGCCCAGCCGATAAAACTAAGTTGCAAACAGAAATAGCGAAATTTGTTTTTGTGCATCAGCTGTTTGGATTGACGGATGGCGCCGTTGGCTCCGACATTGTCATGATCTGCCAGTACATAGTAACTCATGGAATAAGAATAGCTTTTCCAAACAGAAAGCACAACCACCCACAGCACTCCTATCATCCACAACAATAGTGAAATCCATAGCATGCTCATCTGCGGATGCAAGAAAAATACGACAACTGCCCCTACCATACACAAAAGTCCGGGAAGGATCCATAGAAACACATACAACCATTGCAAAATGGAGCATAACAGCGCACGGCCAAAGCAAGAAAAACCGTCAAATACATTGGAAATGCGCAAATCTCTTCCATCTACCAAACGCAAATTGAACATGGCATAACCAACATTCACAGCCCCCCGAATCAGCGCGAATAGCAACGATATCAGCGCACTGATCAATAATACACCAAGAAACATACGTGTGGAAATATGCAACTGTTGCAAGACGAACGAAACGGTTTGACGACTTATAACCACGACCGTGTCAAAATCCATCGCTTCCAATAACGCCGTCATATCCCCGGTCTCCGATAAGATATCCAACCCCTGCGCGATTGCATCCAGGTCTTGCTGTGTTTTACCGGATTGACGCAATGCGTCTTTGATCTGTGTCACATATTCCCGTGCAAATGCCTCTGTGCGCGCCTCATCGACCTCCGTCCACTCGTTTGTCTCCCAATTATTATCTTCGATCACAAAACGCCCCGTGGTCGATCCGGTATAATAAGAAGAAAAGAACGTGCCACCCAAAAGCATCACCAATAACCCGGCAATGACAGCGGTAAACCACTTACCGCGCAATGCAGTGCGTGCCACGGCACGCGTTTCTTTGGCTCGAAGTACCATATCGTGTTCCTCCCTTGGCTAAACCAAATCTATTGGCAGAAAATATAATTTTTGATTTCCCTATCACAGTTGCAGGTGCATATCCACTTGTTGCACGTATGACCGATTCTTTCCCACGTGGTCTTACCATGATTCCCAATTGACAATCAAATCAAACAAGGGCTGACCCTACAAGCCCAAAATTGTTTCGTCTTATGAAAGTACCTTGGAGAGAAAATCGCGGGTACGCGCTTCGCGAGGCGCACTGAAAAATTGATCCGGTGGTGCTTGTTCCAAAAACTTCCCGTCATCCATAAATGCCACACGTGTTGCCACCTCACGTGCAAATCCCATTTCATGTGTGACAACAACCATTGTCATTCCGTCCTGTGCGAGTTCCCGCATCAATTCCAGCACTTCCCCCACCATTTCAGGATCAAGCGCGGAAGTCGGCTCATCAAACAACATCACTTCCGGGTTCATCGCAAGCGCACGGGCAATGGCAATGCGCTGTTTTTGTCCCCCGGAAAGCTGTCCCGGATAGGCATCCGCCTTATCCGGCAACCCCACGCGGCGCAACAAATGCAATGCGTTTTCCTGCGCTTCTTCGTTTTTCATCAGTTTTAGCTTGATGGGAACCATGGAAATATTCTGCAAAATGGTTTTATGCGGAAACAAGTTGAAATGCTGGAACACCATACCCATTTTCATGCGAACACGGTTGATGTTACAACGGCGATCTGTAATCTCCTCCCCGTCAAAGAAGATCTGTCCGGATGTCGGCTGTTCCAATAAATTCAGACACCGCAAAAACGTCGATTTACCGGAACCGGAAGGACCGATGATCACAACCTTTTCGCCTTTGTCAATCGTCTCACTAATATCTCTTAACACTTTGATTTCGTTCTTTTTCCCGAAATCCTTGCTCAAATGCTTAACCTCGATCACTTCTGCGCAGCCTCCTCTCCAGTTTGGTCACCAGACTTGACAGCAATACCACGACCGCCAAATAAATCAGTGCCACTGCAATCAGCGGCATGAACGCATCATACGTGCGGCTACGGATGATATCACCGCCCTTGGTCAAATCCTGAATGGCGATATAACCGGAAATAGATGTCTCTTTGAGCAACACGATAAACTCATTTGCAAGTGCCGGCAACACGGTTTTGAAAGCCTGCGGCAAAATGATCATCGTCATACTTTGCACGTAATTGAGCCCCAAAGAACGCCCTGCTTCCATTTGTCCCACATCAATCGACATAATGCCGCTGCGCACGATCTCCGCCACATACGCAGCAGAATTCAAGCCAAACGCCAGAGAAGCGACAAAAATTTTGTTGACATTGGCTGAAGCAAAAATCACGTAATAAATAATCAACAGCTGCACGACCACAGGTGTACCACGAATCACAGTTAAGTACAACCGACAGATCGCATTGCCCACTGCCAACAGACCGCGTAACAAGCGGTTTTTTGGCGGGATATCTTTGTTTTTGTCCCAGGTGGCACGCACCACCGCGATCAAAAAACCACCGACAATTCCCAAGATCAGTGCAAAGAATGTGATTTCCAGCGTCGTCAAAAGACCACGGGTGAGGTACTGATAACGATTTGCCTCAATAAAGTTGAGATAAAACTTTTGTTTGAGTTCATTGAACCAACTTTGCAACGCGCCGCCATTGGCAGGCTGTGCATTGTCATAGGTAAGTAAAACACATTCGGTGACAGCATTCTTCAAGTTGGTCTGCGGCACAATCACAGATCCGTCGGGCAGTGTCAACTCTTCTGTTGCCTTGACTTGCGCAATCGCATCAATCAATCCACCTGTACAAGTATTGACCACCTCATCGGAGGTATATACCACATATCCATTCTCGTTTTCGTAAATGGGGATCTCGCATGCATCCACCGTCAATGGCTCTGCCTCTTGCATCAGGGGCAACAGTGTTTGATTGATCGTAATTTTCAGCTTTGTCGATACCATTTGACGCCCGCTGTCATCCACCGTATCCACCTGCATGAGCATCGGCAGATGATCCAGCAAAACATCCCCTGCGTGAATGGTTTGAATGCGGCATACCGCAATCTGGGCGCCGTCTTTCCCCGGATATACGTCTGTAACGGTGCACTGAATATGATCCAACACATACTGTGCCGTATCCTGTGTGCGGGCATTGGACATATCATCAAATGCCTGCGCGATCAGTTCTTGCGCCTCATCGGGCGCGATGTCATCCGCTGCATATTGCCGCAGCAGAAAAAACGCGCAAATGCCGACAACCAACACCGCCGCAACAACGATCAGAAGCACCGCGATCCGTTTTTTGTTCATTCTCTTTCTCCGTCTTTTCCGTATTTTGTCCAACATCACAAAAGGGGCGCTGCGTATCACAACGCACGCCCCCGTTTGTTCCAAGCGCCGTATATCCAAGAATCCCGGTACATTCTCAAATATCTTTCGGTTACAAACAACCGTTTGAAATCGTTACCGTTTTTCCGTTGTCCCTGTGGGATTGCGCTGAAAACACCACGTCGCTCTTTGGCTGCTCCGGATGTTTATCTCAGTTCTCGGCGTTGATATATTTTGCCAAAATGGTATCAATGGTACCGTCTGCAATCATTTCTTCAATGGCGGTATTGATCTGATCCAACAGCTCCGTGTTGCCTTTTGCCACACACAGTGCATACTCTTCCAGCACATAGTCCGTATCCAAAATTTTGATACCTTCATTTTCAGAAACGAAAACCTTTGCCGGCTCGTTGTCAATGACAACTGCATCTACTTTGCCCTGCAACAGGGACTGTACTGCCTCAAAACCGCTCTTATATTTTTCGACAGTGGCTTTTCCGTCATCAGAAACGTAAATGTCACCCGTGGTACCACTTTGCACGCCCACCGTCTTTCCTTCCAGATCATCGGGACCTGTAATGTCAGAATCATTCTTTACAATAATGACCTGACGGCCTGTCGCATAGGAAACAGAAAAATCGACACTCTTTTCACGTTCCGGATCTACTGTCATACCAGCGGCACCTACATCAGCTTTACCGGACGTAACCGCAGGAATAATGGAATCAAACTCCATATCCTCCACTTTCAATGTGCGGCCCAGTTTCTTGGCCACCTCGGTCATGATATCGACATCGATACCGGCATAGTTGCCATCGTCATCGATATATTCATACGGCGGGAATTGTGCGTTGGTCGCCATAACCAAAACACTGTCGTCTTTTTCGTCCTCTGCCGCCGTTGTCTGTGCAGCATCGGTTGCTGCGGTGGTCTCATCCGCCGCATCCCCGTCGCCGCTGCAAGCCGCAAGCATGCAAATGCTCAGCGCTGCGACCAGCAATAATGCAAGCCATTTTTTCATCTGTCTCATATTTTTTCCTCCCATACTTGATATGCCGACGGCATGGATGCCCATTTGATCGATTCCCCAGCAAAGGCATATCTTAAAATATACATCACAATGAATTTTGATACGGTAACTCTTTTTTGTTCATGTTTACACAAGAACATAGTTCTTTCCCCATTACTTGCACAAAAAACAGTATCGTAATCATAGTAGATTATACTTCCCATGCGATGTTTTGTCAAGCACTTTTGCATGATTTATTCGTCCTTCTTTCATTTTTGTTTATGTATTCCTTCTTTGCCCCTTGCCAGTGGGGAATAGGATTTTTGTGAAAAAGTCTTGAACGAATATCCGTTTGGTGATATAATAAAAATAATGTGACACTCGAACATCTTACACAACAAACAAAAGCAGTTATTCTAACAGAAAGCACAAAGGAGGATACTGCCATGGCGCACAACGCAGCGACGCAGGTGACCCAGCCGCAGCAGCCGGACACGTTGTTTTCACGTGGAAAAAAGCAGGTGCTGATTTTTACCTCAGTTTGGATCGGATATTTGATCGCTTATTTTATTTTTCGAAGTTTATTATACGCGCTGTATTTCAAAGCAGTTGTTACCCTGTCCGATGTTTTATCGCTGACCGTAAAAAGTCACACGCTGCTGTTTGACCTTGTCATCTTAGCATGTGCCATCATTGCCGGCAACGGTATCACGCGCGGGATACGTCTTTTTTTGGTACTACCTCCGCTTTATGGTGGCTATAAAATATATATGCTGATCAAAAATTACCATAGCGGCTTGCCACAGGAAGTTGTACAGATGCTATTTCCGATATTTCAAATACTCATGGTACTGCTGCTACTCGCACAAATAATACTGTTTTTTTTGCCCGCCCCGCGCGTTTATTTTTCAACATGCGCCGCACAACGCCACATACGCAGGCAAGAAAAAAAACAACATACCAAAACAACACACGACAAGTTGTAACATCAAACATTTCACCTTTCTTCCGTAACAAAACAGATGTCCAACGCAATGGGGTACATCTTTTTCAAAAAACCTGACAAGAATTGAGGAAAACACAATGGAAATTACATTTTCTAACCGCATGAAAGATATCAAAGGATCTGCCATTCGCGAAATTTTCAAATTGGCAGGCGATCCCAATGTCATTTCTTTGGCAGGCGGCAACCCCGCACCTGAGCTTTTTCCCGCCAAAGAGCTCGCCGAGATTGCGTCAAAGCTCTTAACCGAGCAACCGGTACTCTCATTGCAGTACGGCGTCACAGAGGGTTATCTCCCGCTCAGACAAGCCGTGATGGAGCGCATGCAACAAACAGAACAAATCGGACGGGATTTTGACGATATTGTCATTACTTCCGGTGGACAGCAGGGTATTGAGCTGGCTACGAAATGTCTGGTGAACGAAGGAGATATTGTCATTGCGGAAGAACCGAGCTTTATCGGTGCACTCAATGCGTTCCGCTCCTACGGCGCAAAGCTAATCGGGATTCCGATGGACGCGGACGGAATGAATTTGGAACGTCTGGAGGACGTGCTGAAAACGCACGACAACGTCAAACTTATTTATACCATTCCCACGTTCCAAAATCCCAGCGCCATTACCATGTCCCTTGAAAAACGCCGGGCACTGTATGAACTCGCCAAACGGTATCATGTGTTTATAATTGAAGACAATCCGTACGGAGAATTGACGTTTGACGGAAACAAAGTTCCCACCATCAAATCCATGGATACAGAGGGATGGGTATTATACAGCGGTTCCTTTTCCAAGATCTTGTCCCCCGGTATGCGTATCGGATTTTTGATCGGACTAAAAGATGTGATTGCAAAAATCGTGGTTGCAAAGCAAGTCAGCGACGTACACACACCGATGCTGACACAATTGATGACCTATGAATATTTGCGCAATTATGATATTGATGCCCTGATTAAACAAATGCGCGCCTGCTATGCGCACCGGTGCGGTGTCATGTTGGATGCAATCAAGGAATATTTCCCGGCGTCCGTCAGCCATACCACGCCGGGCGGCGGTTTGTTTATCTGGTGCGATATGGGCGGCGATTATGATACACAGCAGGTTGCAAAAATGACGGTGAAAAAGAATGTCGTTTTTGTTCCCGGTGCGACGTTTATGGTCGACATGGACAAACCTTGTTCCGCATTCCGTCTGAACTATTCTACCATGAACGATGAGCATATCCGTACCGGTATTCGGTATTTGGGAGAAGCACTGAAAGAAATCATGGCAAACAATGCATGAAAAAATAATATCATACAGCAAACAAAAGCGTGCGATCCAATTGGATCGCACGCTTTTTTGTTTTTTTCTTTGACGCCTTTCAAATACATTCCATATAAACCGCCGAATATTCTTAAAACTGCATATAGAGAAAGTCGGATGCATTGTAACCGGTGCCATAAACGCCGAAGATAATGATCGCAAATAAAATAATTAAATAAGCACCCCAGCGAAAGTACAAATTTTGTTTCTCTAATTCTGTTCGTATATGATACTTTTGCTGCAACAAAGAAGCTATCAGCAAAATAACAGTCGCAATGATCAAAACAAACAAATCTTTTAAATCCTCAAACCCAAACGCTGTGGCAAATTGTGTCGGACTAAAAAAGTTTGTAAACAAGCTACGTGTCATATACAGAGCCGCTCGAAAACCGTTGGCACGGAAAAGCAGCCAGGAATACGCAATGAGCACAAACGTGATCAGTTGCTGTGCCAACCGAAACGAAAACACATCGCGTCTGATCTGTAGCTTTTTGATGAGATAATCTTTCGGTGCCCGGGAAACATCACCTACAATTTGACATGCACCGTGATAAAAGCCCCACACCAGGTAATGAATCCCCACACCGTGCCATAATCCAGAAACCAAAAAAGTAATCATCAAATTCAAATATTTTCTGAACTTGCCGCGCCGGTTGCCGCCCAGCGGAATATATACGTAATCACGCAGCCAAGAACTGAGCGAAATATGCCAACGGCGCCAGAAATCTTTGATCGAGGTGGAAAAATACGGATGATCAAAGTTATCCATAATCGTGATGCCGAACATTTCCGAAACGCCACGGCAAAGATCGACACAGCCGGAAAAATCCGTGTAGATTTGAAGTGTATACATCAAAACACCAAATACCACCGTGAAACCGGAATACGCCTCATAGCCGCCAAAAATGGGATCTGCAAACATCGCTGCGCGATTGGCAATGACCAGCTTTTTGAAAAGCCCCCAGAGCATCAGCAATAACCCCTGCTTTACCCTGGTATAATCAAATTTGTTTCCTTCAAAAAGCTGCGGAGAAAGTGTCTCCATTCGGCTGATGGGTCCCTGCACAATAATCGGGAAGTAGGACATAAATAACGCAACTTTGAAAAAGTTTTTCTCGGCGGGATACTTGTGTTTATAAACATCCACAACATATCCAATCGCCTGCAAGGTGAAAAAGGAAACACCCAGCGGCACAATGACAGAAACGGAAAGCGGTGCACCACCGGCAATGGAGCTAATGGCACGGAGAATGTAGTTGATAAATTTCCCGTAAACAAGCGCCCCGGCCGAGAGAAACAGATAAAAGAGAAGTAACAAAAAACGATGTTTGGCAATTTTTTGCAACAATAGCGCCGAGAAATACGTCAAAACAATCAGTATCGTGAGATATGCGATCTGAGATATCCCCGCATAAGCATAAAATACCACATTGGCGCACAGTAAAACATACTTTCGCCATTTCAGCGGAACAATATAATACAGTGCCAGTGCAATGAAGAGAAATCCAAAAAACAAAAACGATATATAAGACATAGTCAATCCTTTTTCATCAAGAAATCTTTCTTTTATTGAGACATTTTCTTTTTTATTGCAAATAGCCCCGATCAATCAAATAATTACCGACATACTCGGTCAACTTAGAACTTCCGTTACAATTCATATGTCCAACATCGTAGAAATCTTTGTCAAAGTCGAAATCAATGGTAGTAATCAACTCATAACCATTGATAAAATCCAATTCATGTTCGTCAGCAAAATGTTCCACCGTATAACAAGTGTTATAATTTGATTCATCCATCGAAAACGGCGCATATAGTAGGATCAGCTGAATGTTGTTCTCCCGACACAGTGCAACCATCTTTTCCAAATATTCTAAGTCTTCACTACAAATGTCATTGATAACGGGAGGTTGATCAAAAAGATTTTTGGTGACCGGAGTTGCATCTTCCAAATAGACGTACCCTTTGGTCGCATCACTCATTTCTTTCCTCTCAAATGTGAAATCCTGCCTCTGCAGTTCTTTCCAACGATCATGGTATTTAAACAGTGTTAAAAAATACGGGATCTTTGGTTCTCTGCCTTCTGTCAAATCTGCGATCATCTGTAGCTTGTTGAGCGACATGGGCAGCGGCTCGGTTGCATCGGCAATGATAGCATCGGTGAGATTTTTCTTGTCCCAATTTACCATAAAAGTTTCAAAAATAAACACCTTGGGACTTTGGTTTTTCAGCGCCTGAAGCATATAATAATACGAAGCCTTAACTGTCTGTTGCTGTGTTGCCAGCACATATGCATTGATTCCGTGTTTTTCTTCTAAAACGATGGGATTTATTGAACAATACATATGACTGGATCCAAAACACACGACATCGATGCTGTTCGGCTGCGCATTAAAATACCCATTCACTTTTGCGGTATAATTCCACACCCCGGTTATGGTTTTCCGCTCAAATACATTTGTGAGTCCCGCAAAAATAACACCGGCTATGACCAAAAAGCATATGCATCTCAAAACCTGTTTGCATTTGTTCATAAATTTCTCCATTTTCCACTTCAAAATATTATGCATGTTATAGATATTATTTTAGCACTTTTTTTGTGATAAAGCAACAAAAAATCATATTTTTGGCAAAATTCTATAAAATGTTATTTGATAATATGCATTTTGTTCTAAACAAACGGAAAGCCCTGCAGAAGATTTTCTGCAGGGCTTTTGATGATTTGTTTTACGTTACCGCAAACCCAGATTTGACGAAAACGGAAAAATTATTTCACACCGTTTTCTTTAATCGCAGCCTGTGCAGCAGCGAGGCGCGCAATCGGCACACGGAACGGGGAGCAGGACACATAGTCCAGACCGATCTTGTTGCAGAACTCAATGGACATCGGGTCGCCGCCGTGCTCACCGCAGATACCGCAGTGCAGGTCAGGACGAGTCTTTTTACCCAATTGAACTGCCATCTCCATCAGTTTGCCGACACCGTTCTGGTCAAGTCTTGCAAACGGATCGTTCTCAAAGATCTTTGCATCATAGTATGCCTGCAAGAATTTGCCGGCGTCGTCACGGCTAAATCCATACGTCATCTGTGTCAGGTCATTGGTACCGAAGCAGAAGAACTCAGCGTCTTTTGCGATCTCGTCAGCGGTCAGAGCAGCACGCGGAATTTCGATCATTGTACCGACTTCATACTTCAGATCACTGCCGGCAGCCTTGATCTCGGCATCCGCCGTCTCCACGACGGTCTTCTTGACAAATTTCAATTCTTTTTCATCACCGATCAACGGGATCATGATTTCCGGCTCAACCTTCCAATCCGGATGCTTTTTCTGCACATTGATTGCAGCACGAATGACTGCACGTGTCTGCATCTTGGCAATTTCAGGATACGTGACAGCCAGACGGCAGCCGCGGTGACCCATCATGGGGTTGAACTCATGCAAAGAAGCGATCATTGCCTTGATTTCAGCAACGGATTTGCCCTTTGTCTTTGCCAGCGCTTCAATATCCGCCTCGTCCGTCGGCACGAACTCATGCAGCGGAGGATCCAAAAAACGAATGGTAACCGGATTGCCTTCCAGCGCTTCATACAGCGCCTCAAAGTCACCCTGCTGATACGGCATAATCTTATCCAGCGCCGCTTCTCTTTCTTTTGCGGTGTCAGAACAAATCATCTCACGGAACGCAGCGATTCTCTCCGGTTCAAAGAACATATGCTCGGTACGGCAAAGACCGATACCCTCTGCACCCAGCTCGCGTGCTTTCTTTGCGTCTGCGGGCGTGTCTGCGTTGGTGCGCACGCTGAGACGGCGATACTTGTCCGCCCAGTTCATCACGCGCTCAAAGTCGCCGCTGATGGTTGCCTCAACCGTCGGGATAATTCCATCATAGATGTTACCGGTGGAACCGTCAATTGACAGCCAATCACCCTCATGGAATGTCTTGCCGCCCAGTGTGAACTGTTTATTTTCCTCGTCCATCACAATGTCGCCGCAACCGGAAACACAGCACTCACCCATGCCGCGTGCGACAACTGCTGCGTGAGAAGTCATACCACCGCGCACTGTCAAAATACCCTGTGCCGCTTTCATACCGGTGATATCTTCGGGAGAAGTCTCCAAACGAACCAAAATAACCTTTTCGCCTCTGCCGTTCCAAAGCTCAGCGTCCTCTGCCGTGAACACGACCTTACCGCAAGCAGCGCCGGGAGAAGCACCCAAGCCCTTGCCGATCGGTGTTGCTGCTTTGAGTGCCTTTGCATCAAACTGCGGGTGCAACAGCGTATCCAAGTTTCTGGGGTCAATCATCAAAACAGCTTCCTGTTCTGTCTTCATTCCCTCGTCAACCAGGTCGCAAGCAATCTTCAATGCCGCAGTTGCCGTTCTCTTACCGTTACGGGTCTGCAGCATAAACAGTTTTCTGTCTTGAATGGTAAATTCCATGTCCTGCATGTCGTGATAATGGTTTTCCAACGTCTGGCATACCTGTTGGAACTGCTCAAACACTTCAGGCATGATCTCTGCCATTTTCTGAATGGGCATCGGTGTACGCACACCGGCAACCACGTCTTCACCTTGTGCATTCATCAAGAACTCGCCCATCAATTTCTTTTCGCCCGTTGCAGGGTCACGTGTGAACGCCACGCCTGTACCGGACTCATCTGACCAGTTACCGAACGCCATTTCCTGCACGTTAACAGCGGTACCCCAGCTGTACGGAATATCATTGTCGCGGCGGTATACATTGGCACGAGGGTTGTCCCAAGAACGGAACACCGCTTTGACTGCGCCCATCAGCTGCTCTTTGGGATCCGAGGGGAAGTCCGCGCCGATTTTGCTCTTGTATTCTGCCTTAAACTGATTTGCCAGCTCGCGCAGATCCTCAGCCGTCAGATCGACGTCCTGGGTCACACCTTTTTTGGCTTTCATCTCATCAATCAGGACTTCAAAATATTTTTTACCGACTTCCATGACCACGTCGGAATACATTTGGATAAATCTACGGTAGCAGTCCCACGCCCATCTTTCGTTACCTGTCTTGGCAGCGACAACGCCAACCACTTCCTCATTGAGGCCAAGGTTCAGAATCGTGTCCATCATGCCGGGCATGGAGGCACGCGCACCGGAACGAACGGAAACCAAAAGAGGATTTTCTTTGTCGCCGAATTTCTTTCCGGTAATATCTTCCATCTTGCCGATATACTCGTTGATCTGCGCCTGGATCTCATCATTGATCTGACGGCCGTCCTCATAGTACTGCGTGCAAGCTTCGGTTGTAATGGTGAAGCCCTGCGGAACCGGCAGACCCAAGTTGGTCATTTCGGCAAGGTTGGCACCTTTACCGCCGAGCAGCTCACGCATGTTCGCGTTGCCTTCGCTGAACAGATATACATACTTCTTGCTCATTTGTTTCCTCCAAATTTGTATTTTATTGCGCCACGTTATATGGTTTGCATTGTTATGAGATCCCGGGCTATGCACAAAAAGAAAGCGGACAGGATCCACCATCGCACATTATATCATATCTTCCGTTATGATAAAAGAGATGGCTGTAAAATTTCACAAAAATTTCATTTTTTGTCGAGATTTTCCGCGCCGTTTTCGTCGCCTTGTGTCGTCACCACCGCTGCAGACGATTCCGGTGCGGTAGCAGACACCTGTTCCGGCTCGTCCGTGGGTGGTTTATCGGGCGGCGAGACATCCGGGGATAGTACGGTTTTTGCCTCATCGTCCGGCGCTGCACCGTTATCGGGCGCCGCAAGTGCCGCCGGCGGCAGACTTTTCCAGGTATGGCGACGGTCACGCGGCGGACGACGTGAGAGCAAAACAGCAAGTAAAAACAGTGCGATACCAAACAGGCAGGCAACGATGCCATACCAATACACATCCGGAAAATACGTCATCTCGATCCGGTGTGTCCCCTCTTCCAAACCTGACACATCCACAGAAATCAATGCGCCCATGGATGTCTTTGTGTCCACACGTTCCCCGTCGATGCTGACATGCCAACCGCTGTCTTGAGGAATGGTGGTCAAAAGCACGTCACGCTCAGAACTTACCGTAAACTCCGCGTCAATCGACGTTGCGCTCCAATCCAAAATACCAACATTTCCCTGGGCCAAACGCGACATGATTTCTTGGTACAATGCGAGATCCAAATAATAAAAATTGCTGGTCGTATTGCGGAACGAAAACGGTTGAAAATCCTGTGATTCAATCTCATATGTGACCGTATCCCCCTGCTGATACGAACCGAGGGAATGGATATGGCGGCCGCTGCTCATGGTTTCACCCCAATAGGTCCCGTCAACATACAACGAACAATCGCTGTAATAGCTTGTCGGAAATTCCGCATAAACGGGCGCGTCTTGATCTACCTGAAAGGTAAATGTCAACGTACCGTCCACTTCCTCATCTATCGGCGTGTAACACACATGCCCGGAACGATAGGAAACACTCAAATCTTGATAATAAGAACGCACATCTTCCATGGGCACAAACAGCGGGAGGGGTTGTGACTCACCAAGCATGGCGCCGACCACGGCATTGAGCCGCTCAAAAGAATTGGGATAAGAGTCCAAAGAAAGAGAATCCACATCGGAAGAAACCGTATACAATACGGAAAGCGCGTATGGATTGCGATATGTGACATTGTTTTCCGTCTGTCCGGAAATATCATACAAGGACTGATACAACGCCGTATCCGCGCTTTCCTCACCGGTAGCGGCGGGATTGTAAATCAGATAACGGATTCCCAACAATGCGTCACTGACGGGATTTCCCCCACGGTATTGTGAACTGTGGCTGGCAGCGGTATAACCAAATTGACCGAGCAATTTGATCACAGATGCATTGAGAGTGGAAGTGGAATGAGACACACCGTAATTCCCTACCCCAAGCGGCATATTCACCGTATATCGCGTATTGGTTTCGGTCCGGTAAAGAGACGGATCTTGTAAGCGCAGTGTTTCCATCGCATCTCGCGCTTTGTTGACCATCGAAACATAGAGATCGTACTTACCAAACCCGACATCCGCGCGCGTCTGTGCCAACGTAAAATATGCAGAAATACCGCTTTCTGCAATCACCACCGCGCTGAGCAGTCCTGCACAAAGTGCGCGGTGACGCTTTTTGAACAACGGGTAAAACAGCGTCAAATATGCCAGTACCAAAAGAACGGTAAACCAAACCGTTTGAAAATCGCGCAATTTTTCATAGCCGAATTTTTGTAACACAAATACCGCTGCGATCACCGACACACCGCCGGCTGCCAGCGAACGATATGGAATTTGTGCCAAATGGCGGACCGCTTCAAAGGCAAGCACCAATACCATAAAGCTGAACACAAAACTGTAACGGTAGTTCAGCCAGTTTGGCATGGACAATCCGTGCCAGAACAAGTCCACAGAGGACGCGTTCATACTCAACACCAAAAGTGCCAAGACACCGCCGCTCAAAATCTTCTTTTTTCCGGGAATCTGTGCGGAGAAGAAATACAACGGCAAAAAAAGCAAACTCAACACCCCGCTGTATACCATGGGCAATCCTTCCGGGCGCACCGTGTCATAAGACGAGGGCAAGAGCTTTGTGAAGAAATCGAGAAAATCAAATCGCTGTACCAGAGAATAATCGGTATCTTGAAATGTGGTTTTGCCAAATGTGAGTGAATAATATGCCGGAACGAACGCAATACACGCAATCAATGCGGCAATGATGGACATGATGGCAAACAAACCGAACGTTTTCCAAAAATGCGCGCCCAGACGAATCGGATGGTTGGAAAAATAATAATAGAAAAAGTAGATCGCCGTAAAAATAGCGACCATCCAGCCAATATAATAATTGCACACAAAAATGGCTGTGAGCAACAGGGTATACATGATGAATTTTCGCTCGGAAATTAACCGTTCCAGCCCCAAAAGCATCAACGGCAACAGATACATTGCGTCAATCCACATGGTATTGGTATTTTGTACGACCCCATATCCGCAAAGCGCATATAGAAGCGAAAAAAGCAGCATCTGCCAACGACGTCCGGGATGAGATTTGGACAAGTAATAATAAAACGTCGCGCCGCATGCACCAAATTTGCACAATACCATCGCCCAAAGTGCATAAAGCATATATGCGCGCGGGAACAGCAGCACCAACGCTGTAAACGGACTGCAAAGATAGTAAAAGAAAATGCCCAAAAATTCACCGCCCAATGCCCGTTCCCAGGCATAGAGCAAGTTGTCGGAATTAAAAATAATCTCCCGGAATTTTTCAAAATAAAACACATACTGTGCATTCATGTCCAAATACATGCTGGAATAACTGCCGAACGGATGCGTTCCCAGTGCCGCAAAGACGATAAACATCACCGCCACCGGCAGCAAAAACGCCGCGGCAATCCAAAACCACGGTTTTCTGATCAGCTTTCGATAAACCATTTTTTTGTCCTTTTTACTATGTGTTATTTACGGTTGCTTTGCTTTTGTTTTGTTTGGTACATCCACGTCTGAGACATACAAAAAATGTCTTTTCTGTCGTATCCTGCCACATGCGGTCTTATCTCTGTACATTGCAGAAAGTATGGATATTTTTTATAGCTGAGTATAGCATATTTTTGCCAAAATTGCAACAAAAAAAGCGCGAACAGCGTTGTTTTTTCCGGCCAATATGGGACAAAAGATATAACATTCAATGAAAAACCTTTCAAAGCATGGTACGCAACAGCACTTCCAGTTGTTGTGTGCTCTGCGCACGGTTGATTTCTCTGCGCACCTGTACAGCGCCTTCAAAGCCTTTGATATACCAGGCGAGGTGCTTCCGTGCCTCCAGGTGTGCAACACGCTCCCCTTTGCTTTCCCGCAGCCGTTCCAAATGATCCAGCGCCGTTGCGATCCGCTCTTGTTGCGTGGGAGGGGTATAGGGCACGCCGTCTATCGCCGCCGCAACCTCAGAAAAAATCCAGGGGTTGCCACAAGCGCCGCGCCCGATTGCCACGCCGTCGCACCCGGTGTGACGTATCATTTTCAATGCATCCGCACCGCTTTGTATATCGCCGTTGCCAAATACTGCAATGTTGGGCGGTACTGCATCCCGCACACGAGCAATGCTGTCCAGATCCACGGGAGGGGCATACATCTGCTGCCGCGTGCGGCCGTGCACACAAATCATGTCGACGCCACATTCCACCGCAATGCGCGCCAAAACAACACACTGATCCGTCTGATCCTTGGTAAAACCGGTCCGAAACTTCACACTCAGCGGCAAATCTGTTACACGGCGCACCGCCGACAAAATCTCTTTTGCCAGTGTCGGATGACACATCAAGGCACTGCCGTCGCCGTTGTTGACAATCTTTTTAACCGGACATCCCATATTGATATCAATGGCAGCCGGCATACAACCTGAGCGTACACCTTTGCAAAGTGTGTGCGCCGCCTGCGCCATGATTTGCGGTTCGTGCCCGAAAATCTGAATGCCGGCGGGCTGTTCTGCCAAAGTCAATGCCGCCAACGCAGCCGTTTTTTTATCATGAAAGGACATTGCCTTGGCGCTGATCATCTCGCTGACAACATATTCTGCGCCGAATGTGCGGCAAATAGCACGAAACGTGCCATCCGTTACGCCCGCCATGGGCGCCAGCATCAAACCGTGTTGCAATGTGATATTTCCAAAGCGGACCGCCATGTACCATATTCCCCCGTGATCAATTGTTTGCAATCTATGCCGTCCGGCAACAGGCCTCTTAATCGTTCCGGTCTGCCTCCTGATATGTCTTTGGCAAAGTGGTGTGATCGATCGCGCCTGTTCGATACAGCCATATTGTACCAGACGATTGCAGGAAATGCAAGTTCTCGCCTTGTACACACGCGCTTATCTTGTACATAGACGCCATACAATACAAGCGGCTTTGTCCGCAAAACATTCCCCGCGGCTTCGACGTGTTGCAGAATTACCATGAAAATATTACAACATTCGCAAGATAACGCCATCGCAAAAAATAATACCTTTTTGTGAAAAATGTCAAAATTGCAGCAACAGCCCCATCATATAGAAAGAATTTACATCATGCAAAAAGGAAAATAAAAGAGATTTTTGCGGGAAAATAAGGAAAAATTTGCAAAACCCTATACAAAACAAAAAAAATATGCTACAATTTATGGTGAGTTCATATTGTCTGATCAGCCCCATGGGGAATCGAGACAATATATTTTGCAAACTGTCAGATAACATCAAAACCTGCGGCTTTTCGCCCCATGGTTTTATCCCAAATAATAAAAACAACAGAGAAAGGCATCGTGCCACATGGAATCCCCCAAAAAATCACCGCGCAACAACCGCAATACACGTCCCCATTCGTCTCATTCTAACGATGGGTTCCGTGAAAAACGGCCGAATCACACGCGTTCCGGATCTGCACACCATACCCCAAAAGGCTTGGAATATCACAACGCTGGACATTCCAATCATTTGCACACGTCGTTTGATTCCAAAAACACCTCTATGCAAGAAGAAGAAAACACCCTTTCACTTGGCGTCATTGTCGGAAGAAATGCGGTCAGAGAATTGTTACGCTCCGGCAGAGACATCGATAAAATCTTTGTCCAACGTGGAGAGCGAGAAGGTTCCATCACCGTTTTGGTGGCGCAGGCGTTGGATCGTGCCATTCCTGTTATCACCGTGGATCGCCGAAAATTGGATGAGTTGTCATGCGGCATTCATCATCAGGGAATTGTCGCCATGGCGGCACAAAAAACCTATGTATCGGTGGAAGATCTGTTGCAAATCGCTAAGACACGCGGGGAACCGCCTTTTCTCATTCTGGCTGAGAACATCAACGATCCGTACAATCTCGGCGCGCTGATTCGTTGTGCGGAGGGAGCCGGGGCGCACGGATTGATTATCCCCAAACGGCACAGTGTTGGCATCAGTGCCGCTGTCACAAAAGCTTCTGCGGGGGCGGTAGAGCACCTGGCCATTGCCAAAACAACAAATATGACGCAAACAATCCGTATGCTCAAAGAACGCGGCGTTTGGGTTTATGCTGCGGAAGCCGGCGGAACCAATTACTATGACACCGATTTTTCCGGTGCATGTGCACTGGTATTGGGCAGCGAGGGTGCCGGTGTTTCACGGATCGTGCGTGAAGCATGCGACGGAATTGTTTCCATTCCCATGTACGGCAATGTCAATTCTTTCAACGTTGCAACGGCGGGGGCTGTGTTGATCTGCGAAGTGCGTCGCAGACGCGCAGCAGAACAAAGGGCAAACGCCATTGATTCCTAAGGGTGGTACACAGCGCCGTTTTTGATGGCTATGTAAATGGTAATTTGTCATGTGTTGTTTCAACCATCGGCTATTTGCCTGTCATATGTCGGTTGCCGTACCTTCTCTATCATACATCTTTTGATAGAGAACAGATTTCCGCTTTCGTAAAATTCGGTTTGCATCTTACCGTATCATCGTTTTATGACCTTTCCCCGGAATTGAAAGAAGCTCGTGAAAGTCACGACAATCGGGCAAAACCAATGCAAAGGAGACTGCATCATGTCTGATCAACAGAACAATCATCGAGAAGTTTCGGCATCGGAACTCTTGCAGCGTCTGGATCAGGAGCTGCACGCGGACAAGCGTGACAAAACGGCATCATCCGTTTCATCTGATGCTGCAAAAAATGTCACCAAACCGGCCAAAGAAACGCCAAAGTCCTCGTCGGAGGGTTTCCCTTCCAATCCAAGCAAAATCGAATCTCATGCCGCAACGCCCAATGAGGCACCCACGGAAAAGAAAAACGACGAGCTGGAGGATCTGATCCGCAAATATTTATACCACGGCGATGCCAAAGCTGCTGCCGCTGCGCCGCAAAATAAGTTGGAACATGTGGATGTCGAACAGGCGCTGGATGAAATTTTGGAGGACAGTGGCACAACATCGAAAGAATCCGTTCTCTCTCATGATATACCCAAAGAGCAAGACGATACGCCAGCGCCTCATCGTCCTGCCACACAAACTGACGATGCACAAAACGCAAAAAAAGAAACACAAGCACAAGCCGAATCAGGCGCACCGTCAAAACAAAAAGCCGATGAAATCAAACATGTAAATACAGTGTTTGAGGGCGAAAAAGTGGCCGGTGCACTCAATGAAGAAATTCCTCTGTATCCGGAATTTGAGGTGGCACAACAAAGCGGTGAAAAAGGCGTGGGGGATGATTTTTCCACACCGTTCGCAGTCAAAGGCGGCGAAGCCATTCGCCCACAACATCATACGGTTGCACAGGCAATTCCATCGATGGAACTGTCCGATGTCCCGCAAGAAACGCAAGAAGAAAATTTACGACAAGCAAAGAAAAAGGCAGAAGAGGCGGCGGCGCAAGCACAGGAAACGGAAGAGGAAGCGCAGTTGCGCCAGTTTTTGGCCTTGTATCGAAAAGCCGGAAAGGATACGGATACCGCAAACGAATCCGAAACAGGAAATGGCGTTGGCACTTCGGATACACCTACCGACCAAACAGAGACGAAGACCCAATCAAAACAGCTGCCGCTCAACGAAAACGGCGAGGTTGATATCGACGCGGTTCCGGAAAACTGGGCAGATCTTGAGGAAAGTGAAGAGCCGTTGGTGGGACCGGATCTCAATGGGGACGGCGTATTTGACCAAACAGATCTGGACCTAATGGCTGCATTTGGCGTGGAAGAAAGTCTCAAAGAGGCGATCAGCGACAAGCAAATCGACGCATTAAAGACAGAACTGGAACAGCGTAACCAGCGTCATTTGGACGAAATGCAGGAAGGACGAACACGCAACGAATTTTTGCTGCAAAAACGTCCGGAATACGTTTCCCCGGCTCAAAACAAATCGATTTTTGCAAAATATAAAGTAAAATATCTGCGTGTGCTGCGTAAACTGGGACTGGGATTGTTGTTTACAATCTTGCTGTTCTTGGTAGAAAATCATCAGCTGCTGCACCTTCCTCTGCCGGCATTCATGAACCCGGATGCATATCAGGTGGTTTATGCGCTGATTGATTATCAGTTGCTTTTGCTTTGTGTGGCAACCGTTTGGAACAGTACCTGGTTTAGTTTCCGCTCTATGCTGCACCGCAAACCAATGCCGGAAAGCGTGACAGGCGTCATGTTTATCCTTGCAACGATTTATACGGCCGCCATCTGTTTTCTCGCGCCCATTCCGGGCAATCTGTATTTGTTCAATTTCCCCGTCGCTTTCTGTGCACTGTTGCACCACTTCTATCGTTACATGCGGATACGACGTGAAATTATGAGCTTCAAAATTGTCTCATCCAAAAAGCCGAAATACGTCATTGACGCGCTATCCGCACAGGACGCCTCGTTGGAAATGGAATGCTTTGCCGACTATATTCCGAATGATCCATTGATGTTTAAGATACGCCGCGCATCGTTTGTGAAGGGCTTTTACGAACGCATGGATACATATCCGCGCAGCTATCGCATCCTCGGTATCTTAATTCCACTTTCCCTGTTCATTGCTGTCGCATTCTTCTTCGCTGTCTTTTTCACCGCTCACGAATTGTACACAGCGGTCAACACCGCATTTCTTGCGTTGTTTTTGTGTATGCCCGTGGCTTCATACATTTCACTTGCACATCCGCTTTATCAGGGAGCCCGCGTCTCTTATCGGCGAGAAAGCGCCGTGATCGGTGAGAGCTCCCTTGGGGAATATGCCAATGCTTCCATCATTTCTTTTGACGATCACGATGTTTTCCCGGCTGATAAAGTCACCGTGAAAAATGTCAAATTATACGGCAACAACCGTATTGATCACGCTTTATATCAGGTTGCCGGTGTATTTCGTATGCTGGGAGGTCCCCTCGCTGATATTTTCGTTATGGCATCAAGGGAGGTCGGATACAGCAAAGACGTACAGATTCGTTTGATTGATGATACCGGCATTGAAGCATTGGTGGATGGCAAAACAGTCATCATCGGAAAGGCAGACTTTTTGGCTCGTTACGGTTATGCCATCGAGCAATCCGAAGAGGAAACGCAGATGGAATTCTCCCATCAGGCAGCCGTGATGTACCTTGCCTACAACGATGAATTGGCGGCAAAAATGTACATTGAATATAACACCGATACCGGTTTTGAAACCATCCTCCGGCAATTGTACCGGCAGGGAATGTGCGTGGCCATCAAAACCTATGATCCCAATATTGACGATGCACTGCTCGCCTCCAAAATTGACATTGCCAATTATCCTGTGAAGATCATCAAATGTCATAGAGAAGAGCCGCAAAATAACGAAAAAGAAGATAAAATCAGCACAGGCATCGTCTCCAAATCCAGCGCGAAAAACCTGTTGCGCACGATTTCTCTATGTGACCGCATTTCCGGTGCACTGCGATTTAACACGGTATTGAAACTCATTACACTGATAGTCAGTACCATTCTGGTGCTCTGTGCGGTATTGCTTCACTTTTCTTTGGAATTGCCTTCGTTTTGGGCTGTGCTCTATCAAATCATCTGGATGATCCCGATGCTTCTGTTGGACCGTATTCGAATCCGATAAGCGCACAGATCTTTGATACCATAAATGATATAACATCATTGCCGTTAAAAAACAAAAAACCGCTGCGTCATGTATATGACGCAGCGGTTTTTTATTATTTCCGTGTGGAATCAAGATCGCGTGCGCATGATTGTTTGGGATCATATGCGCTTCAATCAATTTAGGCAAATATGGAAAAAAGTCATAAAATATAATGCTGTTTTCCCATGGTTTCTGTGTTTTAATAGTTCTCGCAATGAATTTCAAAATAGCTCTGTGGATGATTGCAGGTAGGGCAAACCTCGGGTGCTTGGGTACCCACAACAATGTGTCCGCAGTTACGGCACTCCCAAACCTTCACTTCGCTCTTTGCAAATACCTCTGCCATCTCTACATTGTGTAAAAGTGCACGATACCGCTCTTCGTGATGCTTTTCGATGGCTGCGACCAGACGGAATTTCTGCGCCAACTCCGGGAATCCTTCTTCTTCCGCTGTCTTTGCAAATCCGTCGTACATGTCTGTCCATTCGTAATTTTCGCCCTCTGAGGCATTTTTCAGATTTTGGGCGGTGTCACCAATGCCGTTCATTTCTTTGAACCACATTTTTGCATGTTCTTTTTCATTGTCTGCAGTTCTCAAAAACAATGCAGCGATCTGCTCATACCCTTCTTTTTTCGCAACGGATGCAAAATATGTATATTTGTTGCGCGCCTGTGATTCGCCGGCAAATGCGGCCTGTAGGTTTTTCTCTGTCTGTGTTCCTTCGTATTTGCTCATGATGTTTCCCTCTCTTTCTTTTTTCGTGTCGTTTGTCGGCTGTTGTAACATGGTTTTACGGGAAAGTCCACACAGGAAAGCACCGCGATTTTTTACACGTGTCAAAGCGTTTGTCAATCGTTTTACAAACCGGTATCTTTCCCTTGCGTTTGATAGATGGATACATATCATTTGATATGTGAATGTGATCCTACCAATATTATAATTGTTCTAATTTGCTTTGTCAATAGGATTTCAAAAATTACTCATTTTATTTTTTAAAAGTATCTCGGAATGATCAAATCAATGAAATTTTCAATAATTTTGGCTTTGAACGCAAAATCATAACATGCAATGTTTCAAACACTTATATCGTATAAAAAAGCATCACTGTTCTAAACACTTGTTGACAAGAACAAACAATTAAATAAAATAAGGTTAAAATAAACATTCTGCTATACTATTTTAAGAGTTAGGTCGTGATTTGAAAAAAACATATTATAATGAAAATTACAGGAAAAGAGGGAGTCACATGAAATTTCAAAAATTTGGTTCTTACATGATCAAAAAACTTCTTTTAAGCGTTTTATATTTTTTCGCATTTTATATTTCTTTAGTAAATACTATGAAGTTTATTGGATTAGCATCTGATAATGACATGTCCTTTTATGATCCTATGTTGCTTGTTACAGCATACGTATTTTTTACCATTGCATATCTCGCATACTGTATTAGTTATTATCAAAATAGAAACGGCTTTGTGAAAAAAGTAAAGCAAGAAGAAATTGATGAATATATCGAACAAGAAAAAGCAAAAGGAAGAAAAGAAGAGTATATCAAAGAAGAAATGCGGTTGAACGGTTTAATGCAAGAGAGCTATAATAAGTTTTGTTATTACAATAGTTCAGAACCTCCGTTGGAGAGAACTATATTTGCTTCTTCTAATAAAGATAAAGATGTATCAGAAGAAATGAAAAAGCTGATGATACGTCAAGAGTGGCAAGCAGAACGTGGAGAGATGAAAGATATTTATTGGAAAGACTACTGTAATGCAAAAGATAAGTTAGATAAACTGCATGAAGAAGAATTTGTAGAAAAAGAGATGGAAAAAGGCAAAGACGGAGAAATAGCAAGAGCAATATATATTTATGAAGATTTATTAAAGTATTATACAGAAGAAAATCCAGATTTGTTAGAAAGAAAAGAATGTGAGAGAAAACTAAAGGAGTTATATAAAGATTATTGATTGATACCGGTCTTTCTTTTAAGACAAAAAGTTGATGATATGGTTTTGAAAAGCGGTTATATTGAATCAATTGCGGAGATTTCATGTTAGACACCACGTCACTATGTTTATCATGTTGCTTTTTGATAAAAACATATTTTCATAAAAAAGACTCAGACAAAGATCTGAGTCTTTTATTTGTCACTCATTGAAAAACGAACAGGCAAAATTTTCTGGCTTTCATTTTTTATTGACATATTTTTCAGAAAACGCATTGACAATTGATTTCATAGAAGAATCAATTTTCATTCTGCAAAATTTTTCTATCTCTTCCGTGATTTCGTGATAGTATGCTTCCGCAATTCCCCCTGCAATACACGCCTGCGTATCTGCATCTCCACCGAGCGATACCGCATTGCGAATGGCACTTTCATAGTCCGTCGATTCCAAAAAAGCTATGATTGCCGGAGGAACGCTATAAGATGCGCGGCTATTAAATGTGTGTGTTTTCTTTATATCAGAAAGAGGTATTGAAAGGTTATATTTATAGTTTTTTTCAATATATGATTTGATGTACGCTTTACTTTCACCAAATCGTGACAAATAGACTGCCGCAGCGACTGCTTTTGCCGCAATGATTGCCTCATGATGATTGTGTGTCGGAATACAACTCGCTTTCACCTGTAACAGAACTTGATCAAGAGATTGATAGGCATACGCGATCGGAATCACCCGCATTGCCGCACCGTTTGCATAGCTTTTGCCATGACGGGAATGAGGATCCTTTGCCCATGCGGAAAACATTTCACCAAAACCCGCATTTGGAAACCAAGAGTAATATTGACGATATTGCGCGGCATATTCTTTGGAGCGTCTCTTTATTTCAAAATATGAATGGATATTGCTGTCATCATTCAAAATGGCTTTGCATACTGCTGCAATTAAAACACTATCATCCGTAAAATGACATTCCTGCCTGAGCGGAAAATCATAACTTTTTGTGCAATGAACTTCATAATATGACCCTATGATATCACCGTATATTGCGCCAAACATATGACATATCACCTCACACAACAATTCTACAACAAATACCGGCACAAATCAAGAAAAAGCTTTGTATATCTTTCTTTGAAAAAACGGGTACTACCGATATGACATCAATTTCATTAGGAATTGTATATTATTAAATCAACCCAAATACAAACCGAAGGGTACAATGCTATCTTTCCCTACAAAACACTGCAAAAGGTATAAGGAAAAATTCAAGAAATAAAAGGCAAAAAAAAGACTCAGACTTTTGTCTGAGTCTTTTATATGGCTCCCCCAACTGGGCTCGAACCAGTGACATCATGATTAACAGTCATGCGC